>Ga0316576_10000073_pt1 | contig 34205 bp, 28 predicted proteins | sample S0NA_FD_203075 | JGI IMG/M metagenome (GOLD analysis project Ga0316576, IMG submission 203075) | Rhizosphere microbial communities from salt marsh grasses in Alabama, United States - S0-2_050615r3r5 | ecosystem: Host-associated > Plants > Roots > Rhizosphere | place: USA: Alabama | collected...
GACCCGACGCTCACGATCGGGTTGGCCGTAAGCCAGCCGACCCCCTCTCCGGCCCGCCGGAGACGTCGTGAAGGCGTGGAAGGGAGTACCCGGGCCTCCGACCCCCCTGGCAACGGCCACCGCGATCCCGAGGTCGGGTTCCGGGTCCGGGTCCGGGTCCGGGAGCGGGAGCGGGAGCGGGAGCGGGAACAGGAGCCGGAGGGGGAGAGGGAGAGGGACGGGAACAAGGACGCGGACGAGGGGTTGTGCCGCTATACTCAACCCATGGTCGATCCACCGAAGAAGGACGACACCTGTCCGCTGTGCGGGGGGACCGGATGGACCCTGGTCGAGGAGGACGGCGTCGAGCTTGCCAGGCGGTGCGAGTGCGCCGAGGAACGGTTGCTCGAGCGCCGCCTCGCTCAGGCCGGCATCCCCGACCGTTATCGACACTGCACGCTCGACGGCTTTGAGCTGTGGAACCCGGAGGATCCCACCCTGGGCAAGGCGCTGCGCCTGGTTCAGGAGTTCGTCGACCTCTACCCCGCCGTTGACAAGGGACTCGTGCTGATGGGGCCCGTTGGCACCGGAAAGACGCATCTCGCAGTCGCTGCCCTCCAGCAGATCATGCGCGAGAAACGACCTGCGGTGCGCGGCCGTTTCGCCGACTTTACCTCGTTGGTGCTCGAGATCCAGATGACCTTCGACGGCTCGGGCGGCAGCCGCGAGATCCTGCGTCCGCTCGTGGAGTGTGATCTGCTCGTGCTCGACGAGCTCGGCGCCGGAAAGACGAGCCCGTGGGTCATGGACCTTCTCTACTACTTGGTCAACTCGCGGTACCTGGAGAATCGCCTCACCGTCTTCACCACGAACTACTCGGACTTTCCCAAGAGGGCCGGAGAGGAGTCACTGACCGATCGCGTCTCGCAGCGCATCCGGTCACGGCTGTGGGAGATGTGCCGCAGGATCGAGCTTCGCGGCCGCGACTACCGCGCCGAGCGGCTTGCCGTTCGGGAGGGGGGATTGCGGCCGTGAGGCGGACAGCCAGTCTCCTCCTGCTCGCCCTGGCGGCGGGCTGTACGTCGACATCCTCGCCACCGCCTCCGTCGATGTCGATACCGCCGCCGACCGCCACGGCCTCAACGACCGACCACGCGCCGCTGGCGCCGACTCCGACTCCGACGCCGCTGCCCGTGCCGGCTGGACCGACCCCGACGCCGCCGACTGCTGCCGGTGACGAGCCCCTGGTCCGCGTGCTTCTGACCCGGACCTCGGCTTCGGTGATCCTCCCCCAACCCGGCCGGCCCTACCTGGTGGAGACCGGCGGCAAGACTGTCTGGCTCTGGGGACCGCTGGAGCTTGCGATACGGGCCGAACGGGCGTGGCAGGTGGGGGCGTGGTCCGACGCGGCCACCGCGAGCCTGGTCGCGGGTCGGCTCGATCGAGCTCTCGATCCCGAGGCGCGGGTCTGGCAGGAGCCGACCGGCAGCGGTCTGATCCGAGTCCGCGTCAGGTGGCCGAGCGGTGAGCCCGACGATCCCGAGGCGATGCTCGCAGCCGCCAGCTTCGCGGGTGCCATGCCGGTGACGGGATCGGCAACGGTGCGGGTAGTCGGGACGGGCGGGACCGAGCTGGTCGGCGAGGAGGTGTTGCTGAAGCCGGCCGGAGATTGGCCGACGGCAGTCGGCGGCCGGCGGTATCGTGGTCGCTTTCGTGCACGACCCGTCGCCGGCGAGCTACTCGTGATCAACGAGCTCGGGATGGAGACCTACCTGCGTGGCGTGGTTCCGGTGGAAATGGGGCCCTATCAGTTTCCCGAGCTTGAAGCCCTCAAGGCCCAGGCTGTGGCGGCGCGAACCTACACGGTCGCGCACCTCGGCGATCACGACGATGAAGGATGGGATCTCTGCGACACGCCGGCGTGCCAGGCCTATCACGGCGCCGACGCAGAGCACTCGCTCAGCGACCGAGCGGTGGTCGAGACCCGGGGCCTCATCGCCACCTACGGTGGCGAGCCCATCGATGCCATGTACACCTCAACCTGCGGCGGCCACACGGAGGACGCCGGACTCCTCTTCCCCGACCGGGCCCAGCCGTACCTGATGGGCGTCGCTTGCGCCTGGGACCGGCCCCTGACCCTCGTTGGCGAGCCTGGGATCGGCGTGATCGGCGACGAATCGGCTTTTCGCCGATTCGTGGCCCGGCGGGCACTGGCCCTGACCGACGCCACGGACAACCCGGCCGGCGTGTTGACCGCGGTTGCTACGTTGTGCAGTGGCCGACGCGGTGACGCGACCGCGCCGAAGGGAGCCGACGAGTGGTCTGAAGCCCTGCTGGTGGCGGGTGGTTTCGAACCGGCCGGTCCGTTGACCGGGGGTCGAGGCATCGAGCGCCTCCTGCGGCTGTCGGACCTCTACGAAGTGCCGTTGTCGACCCCGTCCGCGGCCGCGTGGGACGGCGGATGGCACCTCGAAGCGGCGGCGGCGGTGTTGACGTTGCAGGGTGTGATCGTGGCTGACCGCGGCGAAGCCGTGCCGCGGCCGGAAGGCGTCGGCATCTACCCGCGCCGGGCAGAGGCCTCGGAACCTCTCCCGTCGCCGCTGCCCCTTCTCAGACGGTGGGGCGGGCGCATGACCGGCGCCGACGAGATCACGTTGTTGCCCGGAACGACGCTCGAGCGCACCAGGTTCGGCGATCGGACGGTGGCGCTGGTGGTGGTCGAGTCGGGAGGCGGGGGCGAGGCCGACCGTCGCTCGGCGTGGCGCAGCTGGATGCGCGACCGGAGCTGGGACGAGCTCGAGAACGGTCTTGGCATGCCCGGGCTCGAGAGCCTGACAATCACCCGCCGCAGCCCGTCGGGTCGAGTGGTCGGCCTGCTCGCCGTGGACCGCAGCGGCCGCCGCCGGCTGGTCGAGGGCTTCGAGGTTCGGAGGGTTCTCGATCTCCCGGAGACTCTGTTCGAAATGCATGAGCGGCGGCTGCCGGACGGCCACCGCGTCGCTCGCTTTCTGGGGCGGGGGTGGGGCCACGGAGTTGGGCTCTGCCAGAACGGCGCCTACGGTCTGGCCCGTGCCGGGATGGACTTCGACGCGATCCTCCGCCACTACTACAGCGGAGTCGAGGTCGGCCCCTGGGGCCCCGATTGAAGCCGGCCGCGGTACACTGGCCGCGCCCGCTCGAGCTCATTAACCGGAGGTGACCGTGCTCGTCGACCTCACCGAGGATCAGCTCTCCATCCGCGACATGGTCCGGGACCTGGCACGCAACGAAATCGCCCCGAAGGCTCCCCAATGGGATCGCGAACAGCGTTTTCCGCGTGAGCTCTTCGCGACCCTGGGTGAGCTCGGTCTGCTTGGCGTGCTGGTGCCCGAGGAGTACGGTGGGGCAGGGCTCGGCTACGTCGAGTACGTGCTCATTCTCGAGGAGATCGGTGCCGCCGACGGCGGCGTCGGGCTCGGCGTGGCAGCGCATAACTCATTGTGTACCAATCATCTGTTCCTCTTCGGTTCAGACAAGCTGCGGCGTCAGTACCTGAGCAAGCTCGCCTCGGGCGAGTGGATCGGCGCCTGGGGCCTCACCGAACCGGAGGCTGGCTCGGACGCTGGCGGGACCCGGACCACCGCAGTCCGCGACGGAGACGAGTGGGTCCTCAACGGCTCCAAGAACTTCATCACCCACGCCAGCGTCGGCTCGGCGGCGGTGGTGATGGCACGGACCTCCAAGGAGGCCGGGCACCACGGCATCTCTGCGTTCTTCGTTCCCTTCGATCGGCCTGGCGTCGGCCCCGGCAAGAAGGAGGACAAGCTCGGCATGCGCTGCTCCGACACGTCATCATTGGTGCTTGAGGACTGCCGAGTTCCGGCCGACCACCTCCTGGGCGCCGAGGGAGACGGCTTCGTCCAGGCCATGAAGGTGCTCGACGGCGGTCGCATCTCCATCGCCGCACTGTCGCTCGGCATCGCGCGAGGGGCTCTCGACGCGACGCTGGAGTACGCGACGGTACGACAGCAGTTCGGGAAGCCGATCGCGTCGTTTCAGATGACCCGCGCCAAGCTCGCGGACATGGCCACCGAGGTCGACGCCGCCCGGCTGTTGACCGTACGGGCCGCGGTCCTCAAGGATGCCGGGAAGACCGTTACCCTGGAGTCGTCCATGGCCAAGGTTTACGCCTCCGAGGTCGCCGTCCGGGTTGGCGAGGAGGCGGTCCAGATTCACGGTGGATACGGGTACACGACCGATTACCCGGTCGAGCGCGCCTGGCGCGATGCCAAGCTGTGCACCATCGGCGAGGGAACCTCGGAGATCCAGCGTATGGTCATTGCCCGCGAGCTGCTCAAGCGCGACTGAGTTGCGCGACCATCACCATCAGCCTAAGGTTGAACCCGGAGGGCAGGAATGACCAAGCCCGTTCTCGATCACATCGGCATTGCTGTAGCGACACTCGCCGACGGCCTCGGCATCTATCAGGCTCTGGGCCTCGAGCTGGAAGGTGTGGAGGAGGTGGCGGAGCAGGGCGTGAAGGTCGGCTTCCTTCCGCTGGGCGACACCCGAATCGAGCTCCTCGAGCCGACCGGTTCGGACTCGCCCATTGCGACACACCTCGAGCGCCGAGGGCCGGGCCTGCACCACGTCTGTATGCGCGTTCCCGACATCCGGGCTGCCATGGATGCGCTCGTTGGGCGCGGCTACCGACTGCTCTCGGACGAGCCGAGGCGCGGCGCCCACGACTGCCTGGTGTGCTTCGTTCATCCCAAGTCTGCAGGGGGTGTGCTCATCGAGCTTTCCCAGCCGGAGCGATGCCCGGCGTGACCGGGGATGCCGTGCTGCCACCGGCCGTTTCGGTCGGGAGCCTGGTGGTGCTCCATTGCGCCAGCCCTCGCGAAAAGCACTGGGGTCTGTTGCTGAGCATGGATCCGCTCGGCGTGGCGCTGCGCGGGCTCGACCTCGATTCGGTGGAGGACTGGATGGCCCAGGAGCGGGCCGGCGGTCCGAAACTGATTGCTCCGTCGACCTTCTTCGTCCCGACGCACCGAGTGATCCGCATCGACCTCGATGAAAGTGGGCCGTTCGTGGAAGGCTACGGCGCCCGGTTCCGCCGGGAGGCGGGGCGGGACGTGCGGGACGCGCTGCTCGGTGGCGGCGACAACGGGGCCAACTAGATGCGCTGCCGGGCAGTGCTCGCAATCCTGGCGGTCCCGTGCGTGATCGGCATTGCGATGGGCGCTGCAGTCCGAGCCGCCGCGCAGTACCGGGGCGAGGTCGAGGTCGATGCGGTGGTGGTGCCGGTGACGGTCCGTAATGCCAATGGCAGGGTCGTCAAGGGGGTGTCCGAGAGCAAGTTCCACCTGTTCATCGACGGCCATCCGGTGCCGATCCAGGATCTCCACCTCGAGTACGATCTCCCGATCAGCCTCGGCTTCATCCTCGACACCTCTGGCTCCATGGCCGGGCGCAAGCTCGACGGCAGCCGAGAGCTCATCATGGCTTTCCTCAGTCATCGTCGACAGGACGACCAACTGGCACTGTGGACCTTCGGCGATGACCGTGTCATCGAGCGTTTCCCGTTCGGGATGGGCTGGTACCTGTTGCCGCGAATGCTGGAGACCATCAAGCCATGGAGTACCACCGCGCTGTACGACATGGTGTTGAGGGTGCCCGAGGTGATGGAGAAGGCGAATCACCACCGGCGGGCTGCAATCCTGCTCACCGACGGCGTCGACAACGCGTCGCAGATCTCCGCCGCCGAGGCGACCGAGATCGCCCGCGGGCTCGAGACCCCCATCTATGTGCTCGGGGTCGAGCCACCGCCGGCGAATGCTGCTGCGTCGGGGCCGTCGTACGAAGAGATCCTGACCCTGATCGCGGATGCTTCGGGTGGTCTGTACCGACGAATCCCGCGGGCCGAGGAAATGCCGGAGGTTGCCCAGATCATGCTCGACGAGCTTTCGTCAAGGTACATCCTCACCTTCACGACGTCGGGATTGGGCCAGCGTAAGTGGCGTCCGATCGAGGTTGTGGTCGACGGTCACCAGGCCGTCACCCGGACCGGATACATGGGAACGCTGCCCTAGGAGCTTGTAGCGCAAAGATCAGCGGCGTTATTCGGCAATCTTGGCGTCAACCTGCGGGTTTCCTTGTGCGGCGTACGAAAGTACGCCTCCGCGCAAACCCTTGGTTTCCTAAACATTGCTCGAAAACCGCTCGTTTCTGGATCGGGAACGACGCTGTTCGAACCAGAGTTTCTGGATGGGAACCAGCCCGGGCTGTTCATGAGGTTTTGGAGGGCGGCAATGCACAGCGCGTGGTGGAGTTCTCTCGAATCGGTCACTCAACGTACCGTGAGGCGAGAGCCTGGGTTGCTTGACTGCCCAGGATCACATTGTCTCCGACTCACGTGTACTACAATGACCTCGTTGAAACGACAGTCTTTCCGCGAATCGCACCGGAATCGGAGCTCAGTGGAGGTCAAGATGCGACGAGTGTTCCTGGTAGTGGCAGCCTGCCTCGTGATGGCGGGCCCGGCGTTGGCCGACGGTGGAGTGGACCTGTTCGGGACCTACGGCGAGGTTATCAACGGCGAGTACGGCGGCGGTATCGGAGTTCGGGTCTCTCTTGGCGGGACCAACCTCATGGTCGACTTCACGGCCACTTGGTACAAGGAGGTCAATGACGTCGAGGTCGTCAGCAGCTCGGCCGTTCCGGACGACTCGTTCCAGATCTTCCCACTCGACGTCGGCATTCGCTACATCTTCGCCGACGGCAAGAAGGTGCGGCCCTACTTCGGGTTGGGGGTCAGCTACATGGTCGCGGACGCCAACCGGCTGCGTGTCGACGATGACTTCGGCATGTACGGCATGGGCGGTATTCGGTTCGGCAAACAGCATGGGATCAGCTTCATGATCGAGGGCCTGTACCGCTGGTCCGAGGTCACCGTCACCTACGGCCCGAACATGGATGAGGATGTGACCGTCGGCGGTTTCGGCGGCTCGGCCGGCATTTCCCTGGTCTTCTGACCGGGCTGGCCAGGAGCTTGTAGCGCAAAGATCAGCGGCGTCTTCCGGGTTCCATGAAGGCCCTTTTTGTTGTATTTTCGGCCCGTACTTCGAGTACTGCCCCGAAATTGCGCCTCAAATGGCACTTCACGGCTCTCCGAAATCCATCCGCCACCTTCACGCTACAAGCTCCTAGACCGTTCCCGTCCAGCAACAACGCTTTTCGGCAATCTCGGCGTCAACCTGCGGGTTTTCTTGTGCGGCGTACGTAAACCTCCGCGCCCCAAGCTGAGAAAACGCCGCCAGCATTCGCGTATCGTCGCCGCTCCGGGTGCGTTTTCTCATGGCGTTGGCACAGAGGGGAGCCGCGAGGAGAAACCGGGTACACTCTGCCGGTCCGCTGAGGAGTCGTGATGCCTCTCGATGAACTTCGATCCCGTGCCGCCCGGGCGATCGCCCTCGCCCTCGAGGCGGAGTTTGACCACCGCCCCGACTCGATCGACCTCGAGGTTGCGCCCCGCCGCGAGCTCGGTGACTTCGCCTGGCCGGGCGCTCTCCCCCTGGCCAGGGTTCTCCGACGGCCGCCGCGCCAGATCGCGGAGACGGTGGTCCGGAGGGCGCAGTGGCCGGCTGAGGTGAAACGGGTCGACGTGGCCGGTCCGGGGTTCCTCAACCTCTGGCTCGACCGCAACCTGGTGCTCAGCCGGCTGTTGGCGGGCGATCAAGGCGATGTAATTGCTGCCCCGGTCAAGACGGTGGTCGAGCACACCAACATCAATCCCAACAAGGCGGCTCACATCGGCCATCTGCGCAACGCGGTCTTAGGCGACATGCTCGTTCGGTGCCTCCGCCATCTTGGCCACGAGGTCGAGACCCAGAACTACGTCGACGACACCGGGGTCCAGGTGGCGGACGTCGTGGTCGGGCTTCTCTTCCTTCCCGAAACCGAGCTCGCCTCTGCGCTCGGGGTCGAGCCGGTCCGTCGCGACGAGCTCGTCGAACGCGCCCTTGCCCTCGACCGCGGCGGTATCGCCGGGGCCTCCACCGCCGACTTCGATGACGCATGCTGGACCCTCTACCCGCAGGTGACAGCACGGTATGAGACCGATGAGGCGTTCAAGACCCACCGAGCCGAGGTCCTCCACGCGGTGGAGGCAGGCCACGGCGGGCTCGAGCTCGACCAGGCGCTGCAGCTTCTGCACGGTGCTGTGATCGGTGCCGCACCGGTCCCGAGCCGTGTGACCGCTCGGCTGGCGGCGGCGGTGGCCGACGCCAACCTCCGTTGCCATCTCGCCACGATGGCGCGGCTCGGGGTCGCGTATGACCTCCTGCCCCACGAGTCCGACATCCTTCACCTTGGGTTCTGGCAGCGTGCCTTCGAGCTGCTCAGGCAGTCGGGGGCGGTCCGGCTCGAGACCGAAGGCAAGAACAGCGGCTGCTGGGTCATGTCGCTCGCTGACAGCCCCGAGTTCGCCGACATGGACGACCCGGACAAGATCCTCGTGCGTTCCAACGGCACCGTCACCTACACCGGCAAGGACATCGCCTACCAGCTGTGGAAGCTCGGTCTACTGGTGGACCCTGACGGCTCCCGCCATGACTTCGGCTACCGTCTGTACGCCGAGTGGACCCAGCCGGCGCCCGCGGCACCGGTGGAGTACGGCAGAGGGGATCGAGTGCTCGTCGAGACCACGTCGGTTGTCGGGGACGAGGTGGCGGGGCGCCGCTTCGGCGCCGCCGACCGGGTCTACAACGTCATCGACGTCCGCCAATCCTACCCGCAGAAGGTGGTCAAGGAGGCGGTTCGGGTGCTCGGGCATCCCGACGCCGCCGACAGCTCCATTCACTTCGCCTACGAGATGGTGGCTCTGACGCCGGCGGCGGTTCAGGTTATCGAGGAACGCGGCGAGACCTCGTTCGGTCTCAGCGACGACGAGATGGCCAAAGCCTACGTGGAGATGTCGGGCCGGAGGGGGATCGGAGTGCGAGCCGACGAGTTCCTCGACGTTCTCGAGGACGCCGCGGAGGACGCGATCGTCGGCCGGCTGTCCGGCTCGGGCGAACCTGCGGATGTGGCCGAGCGGGCGCGGGCCATCGCGGTTGGAGCGTTGCGGTACCTGATGGCCCGGCAATCCCGAAACCGGGTCCTAGCCTTCGACTTCGACGAGGCCCTGGCCTTCGAGGGCGACACCGGGCCCTACCTTCAGTACTCGGCGGTCCGGGCGGGCAAGATCTTCTCGAAGCTCGCAGAGCGCCGGGGCGAGGGCCGGTTCTCGTCCGACGAGCTCGGCGTTCTCGATGGCGTCGAGGTGCCTGACGATCTGTGGGGTCTCGTCTTCGAGTGCGCCCGTCGTCGTGAGGTGGTGGCCCAGGCGGTGGCCAACCTCGAGTTCTCGCTGCTCGCCCAGCACGTCCACAACCTCGCCCAGCTCTTCCACCGGCTTTACCACTCGAACCCGGTGGTGCCTGAAGAGGATGTAAGGGTGCGGGCATTGCGTCGGGCGGTCTTTACCGTTTTCGTGAACGAGATGGTGGTGCTCCTCGAGGAGCTTCTCGGCATCCCGATCCCGGAGGAGATGTAATCCGCTGACGGTGGCGACGGACCTGACAGCGACACGACGTGCGACGGACCCCGACTCCAAGTCCGGGTCCGAGTCCGAGTCGATCCCGTTTCCGGAGCCGGAGCTGGATTCGGAGCCGGAGCCGGAGCCGCACCCGGACCAGGAGCCGGTTCCGGGTCCGGCCACGGCTGCGGTTCGTGGCGCGGTTGCGGTTTCTGGAGACGGCCGTGGCGGCGGGCGGGACGCCCGCCCCACAACGGGCGAACCCGTGCTGCTGAGCCGTGCCGGTGTCATGGTTGGAGATGGAGGAACCTCGAGGTCGTGCGACGAGTTAGCTGACGAGTGTATGATTGTATCGGGATGTGGCAATGAACGACGACCAGCTGAGCGACCTGTTCAAACGTATGTCTAAGCAGATCATGAGCTTGATCGCCAAGACCGAGGACCCGTTGGCCCACCGGTCGACGGCGATTGCGCTCCTGCACCACAAGGTGCCGGGCGTGTCGTGGACCGGGTTCTACTTCCTGCGCGGCGAGGACCTCGTGGTTGAGACCTACCAGGGGCCGGTGGCGTGCCTGGTCCTCGAGCGCCACATGGGGGTGTGCTGGGCTGCGTTCGACCGCAACGAGACCCTGGTTGTGGACGATGTCGGCTCTTTCCCCGGACACATCGCCTGCGATGAGCGTAGCCGCTCGGAGGTCGTGGTGCCGGTGCGTGACGCTCGCGGCCGTCCGGTCGGCGTTCTCGACGTTGACTCCCACACGCCCGGACACTTCAGCGCCGTCCACCGAGACGGCTACGACTCGATCGTCCGAATGCTCGAGGAACACTGGTGGCGGTGAGCCGCGTCTGAAACCGATGGTCGGCCGGGGCCGCCATCGAGGACGCCGGCCGGAGCGACCCGGTTCGGGGCTGATCGCTCGCAAGCCGTCACGATCGACGGTGCGCGCAAGTTCGGCTTGGCAAATTTCGTCCCCAGCGGTACCATGCCCGGCGCTGGTGCGGGAATTCACAAGCTCCCGCCTGGAGGCTCCCATGGCTGGCAATCTCCGCGGCCGTCACTTCTTGAAGCTGCTCGACTTCTCGCCCGACGAGATCCGTGATCTGCTCTCGCTCTCGGCAACCCTCAAGGCCAACAAGCGGGCCGGCGTCCGTGGTCGCTCGCTCGAGGGCAGGAGCATCGCGCTCATCTTCGAGAAGCCCTCCACGCGGACCCGGTGCGCCTTCACTGTCGCCTGTGTCGACGAGGGCGCCCACCCCGAGTACCTCGGCAAGGGTGATATCCAGCTCGGCAAGAAGGAGACCGTGGCCGACACCGCACGGGTGCTCGGACGGATGTTCGACGGTATCCAGTTCCGGGGCTTTGCCCATGAAACGGTGGAGACTCTGGCGGCGTTCGCCGGCGTACCGGTCTGGAACGGCCTCACAGACTCCTGGCATCCGACTCAGATTCTCGCCGACCTGTTGACCGTGTCCGAAGAGTTCGGACGGCTCGCGGGTCTCGCCCTGGCGTATGTCGGCGATGGCCGCAACAACATGGCGAACTCGCTCATGGTCGGGTGCGCCAAGCTCGGCATGGACGTTCGGATCGTCGCTCCCGAGGCTCTCCACCCGGAGCCAGGGCTCGTGAAGACCGTGGAGGGGATCTGCGCGGAGACCGGGGGCGCGGTCATGGTAACCGCAGACGTCGGGGCGGGCGTCGACGGCGCTCACGCCATCTACACCGACGTCTGGGCTTCCATGGGCGAGGAGGCGAAGCTTGCCGAGCGTGTGGCCCTCCTCAAGCCCTACAAGGTGACGCCGGAGCTGATGGCTGCGACCGGTCGGCGTGACGCCATCTTTCTCCATTGCCTGCCGGCCTTCCACAATCTCGAGACCGAGGTTGCGAGACAGTTTCCCGACGTCTGCGAGGTTGCCGACGAGGTCTTTGACGGACCCCGGTCGCGTGTCTTCGACGAGGCCGAGAACAGGCTCCACACCATCAAGGCGGTGATGGTCGCGACCCTGGGTCGCTGACCCTACGAGGTTGACCATGATGCGACGGGTTCTGGTGCTCGGCGCCGGCCGCTCGGCGCCCTTCCTCATCCGGCGGCTGCTCGACGCGGCGGCGGTCAACGGCTGGCAGGTGACGGTGGCCGATCGGGACCTTGCTCTTGCCGAGGCGCGGGTCGACGGCCACCCCAACGGCCGCGCGATCGCCCTCGATGCCTCGGACGAGCAGCAGATGGCGAGCTGGATCGGCTCGGCCGACGTGGTCGCCAATGTGCTTGCGCCCGTGTTCCAGGGTCGAGTGGCTCGGCTCTGCGTCGAGGCCGGAGTCCACATGGTGTCGGTGTCCTACCTTCAGAAGGAGACCCGCAACCTCGACGCATGGGCACGCGAACGCGGTGTGCTGCTGCTCGGCGAGATGGGCCTCGACCCCGGCATCGACCACATGATGGCCGCGGTGGCGGTTCGTGAGGTGCGCGAGGCAGGAGGAGTGGTTCGGGCCTTCCGGTCGTTCGGGAGCGGTGTGCCGGCGCCCGACTCCCTGTCGAACCCTCTCCAGTACCTGGTCACCTGGAACCCCTGGAACGTCGCCACGTCAGGCGGTGCCGGCGCCCAGTACCTGCACGACGGCCGGATCCGAATCGTGCCTCACCAGCGGCTCTTTCTTAATACCTGGCCGGTCGTTATCGAGGGGGTGGGTCGTCTCGAGGGCTATCCCAACCGGGATTCGCTCTCCTACCTCGAGCACTTCGGTCTCAACGGCGTCCGGACTATGATCCGCGGCACCCTGCGGTATCCGGGTTTCTGCGAGACCTGGTCGAAAGTTGTCAAGCTCGGGCTCACCAACGACACCGTCCACATCCCCGACCTCGGCGGCCGATCGCCGCGGGAGGTTGTCGAGATGCTGCTGCCGATTCCGGTGCCGTCGGACCGGGTGGAGGCGGCGGCGACACTGTTCCTGGAGCTCAACCCGACCGGCCAGCTCATGGACAACCTTCGCTTTCTCGGCCTTTTCGACACCGAGCCCACAGGGTGCTCCGGCGACACGGCGGCGGCGCTGTTGTCGCACCTCCTTGAGACCCGGCTGGCGCCGCTGCCCGGCTCTCGGGACATGGTCATCGTCCACCACGAGATGGAGGTCGAGTACCCTGATCGTCATGGTGCGTGCGAACGTCGAGTCGACAACATGGTCGAGGCCGGGGAGCCCGCCGTCATGTCCGCCATGGCGCGCACCGTGGGCCTGCCGACCGCCATCGCGGTCCGGATGCTGCTCGAAGGAACGCTCGAGCTCCGGGGCTGCCGATTGCCCACCCATCCGGAGATCTGTGACGCCGTTCTCGGCCAGCTGCGGGCCGAGGGCTTGAGGTTCACGCAGCGAGTGGAGCCGCTGTGAGCATGGCGGTAGAACTGGAGCAAGGGGGATCAGAATGAAGAAAGTCGTCGTTTTCGGTGCTGGCCTGGTGGTCCGGGCTCACGTTCGCTACCTGCTCGACCACGGTTTTGCGGTCACTGTTGCCAGCCGCACGGTGTCCAAGGCGGATGCGATCCTCGATGGCCACCCGAACGGCACGCCCATGGCCTTTGACATCACCAGGGAGCCTGAGCGGCTGGCGACCATTGTCGCCGACCATGACCTCGCGGTGAGCCTGTTGCCCTGGCAGTACCATCCCCAGGTCGCCCGTGCCTGCCTCGACACCGGCAAGCACATGGTCACCACCTCGTACGTCAAGAACGAGATGGCGGCGCTCGACGCCGAGGCCAAGGAAAAGGGCATCGTCTTGCTCAACGAGCTCGGCGTTGATCCTGGCATCGACCATATGACCGCGATGAAGGTCATCCACCGGGTGCAGTCCGAGGGTGGCGAGATCACCACCTTCCAGTCGTACTGTGGAGGTCTGCCGGCGCCAGAGGCCAACGACAACCCCTACGGTTACAAGTTCTCCTGGAGCCCCCGCGGTGTTCTCTTGGCGGGGCTCAACGACGCTCGCTACAAGCGCTACGGGAAGATCACCGAGGTGCCCGGCCGGGAGCTCTTCGACCACGTCTGGAAGGTCGACGTGGTGATCGAGGGTGTTCCGACCGTGCTCGAAGGCTACCCCAACCGCGACTCCATGCCCTACACCGAAACCTACGGCATCGAACCCCGGGACGTCATGTTCCGAGGCACCCTGCGCAACCCCGGGTGGTGCGCCGCCATGAAGCAGGTGGCGCGGCTCGGTTGGCTCGGAACCGACGGCATGGACGGCCTCGAGGGCAGGTCCTACGCGGATGTGACTGCCCGCCTGATTGGGGCCGACGACCCATCGGATCTCCGCGCGAAGGTGGCGGCGCGGCTCGGCGTTGACGCTGGAGGACCGGAGATCGCCAACATGGAGTGGCTGGGTCTGCTCGGTTCCGAACCATTGCCGGGTCCTTCGGCGCCCGTGGACATCTTGACGGCTCGGATGCTCGAGAAGATGTCCTACAACCCGGGCGAGCGCGACATGCTGGTGCTCCAGCATACCTTCATGGCCGAGTACCCTGACCGGCGCGAGTACATCACCTCGACGATGATTGACTTCGGGATTCCCGGCGGTGACTCGTCGATGAACCGCACCGTCGGCTTGCCGGCGGCGGTCGGGGTCCGCTTCGTCCTCGAAGGTCGTTTCACCAAGCCCGGTGTGATCGTGCCGGTGATACCCGAGTTCTACGAGCCGGCCCTGGTCGAGCTCGAGCGGCTCGGCATCCACTTTTCGGAGAAGGTCGAGGTCGCCCCGAGCGTGTGACGGGATCCGATCGGGCGGCGCCGACGTTCGCGACGAAGCCGCACGGAGACCATGCGGGTCGACTCGAGGTCGGCGACAGCGTTGCCCACGCGATCGAGCTCCGTGACGTCGTCGTGAGCTGACGAGCCGCCGTTGTGCCGACCTGCGGGCTCGGGTGTTCCCGTTCGCGTAGAATCGAACCCGCATGGCGATGGAGATTGAGAAGGCAACCACCTGTCCGAACTGCGGCGCCCGACTGACCGGGCCGTACTGTGGCCGGTGCGGGCAGCGCCAGGTCGATCTCGATCGGCCGTTTCGTGACCTCATCCGGGAGGGGTTGTCGGCGTTCTTCGCCTTCGACACCAGGCTCTTGAGGTCACTGTGGCCGTTGGTCGCACGGCCGGGATTCCTGACCGGTGAGTTTCTTGCCGGTCGTCGCGCCCGGTACGTTCAGCCGTTCAAGCTCTACTTCGCCCTCAGCGTTGTGTTCTTTCTCGCGCTGTCGTGGTCCGGGTACCAGGTGGTGCGGCTCAACGCCGAAGGCCTCGTGACCATCACGACCAACGATGAAAATGCGACGCCGCCGGGGACGGGGGAGCAGCCCGCTGCAGCAGATCCCGCCGCGCTCGATCGTGATCGAGATTCGCCGGTGCTGTCGAGATTGCTGAGCCCCCTGATCGAGCTCGCCGAGAACGATCCCGACGAGCTGAGCCGAATCTTCACCGATCGGCTCGCCAAGCTCGCGATCATCCTGGTCCCGGTCTTCGCAGCGTTGCTTCAGCTCGCGTACTGGCAACCCCGTTATCTTGCCCATCTGGTGTTCTCCCTCCATCTCCACAGCTTTGCCTTCTTGGCGATCGTGGTTGGCATCGGCTTTGACTTGTTGAGCGGTGCGGTCGAGGGCGAGGGTCCCGGCGGCGCGGTGGCGAGCGCCGTCATCTTCGTCTATGCCTTCCTTGCTTTGCGTCGCGTGTACGCAGGCGGTGGCTGGGCGACAGTTCTGAAGCTCCTTATGTTGTTGTTCGGCTACGTCGTTGCGCTGGTGGTAACCATGATCCTGACGCTCGCGGCGACGGCGGCGTTCCTGTGAAGGTCGTTCAGAATCTCGTCCCCCGATGTCCGAGCGGAGCCGTTGGGCCGGGTCGCGAGGGGAACACCGGAGTCGGAATGCGGCCGTGGATTCCTGATCGGCCGGCCAGTTCGGAGATCTGGCGAATGATGCGGGCCAGCGATTGTCGTCGGTCGTGAGCGACGCCCTCCGTCACCGCGAGCTCATGGTCTCCGGCTCGATCGACCGTGCGATCCTCCACCTCGGCGCGCCGGCTGCACTGGCTGCCTTACTGCAGGCTGGCTTCCTCGTGGTCGACACCTTCTGGTTGGGCAAGGTCGGTGCCGTCGCGATTGCCGCGGCCTCCACGGCCGGTTTCGTCATGTGGCTTGCCCAGGCCCTCGGGGAAGGAGCGGCCAACGGCTCCGGCGCGGTGCTCGCGAACGCCGTAGGGGCGGGCGACGAGGGGCGCGCCGGACGAGCCGCGTCGGCAGGTCAGGGCCTGGCGATCTGGGGTTCGGCAGCGGTCTCCACGATCGGGTTTGTCGCCGCCCACGCCGTCTTCGTGTTCATGGGGACCGCCGCCGACGTCAGTCTGGCCGGCCTGAGGTACCTGTGGGTCATTCTGCTCGGGATGCCCGCCTACTTCACGTTTGTGTGGCTGGCGGCCGCCTTCCGCGCCACCGGCGATGCCCGTACTCCCCTCCGGCTGCTGGTGATTGGCGCGGGCGTCAACCTCGTGGTCGACCCGGTGCTGATCTTCGGCCTCGGGCCGGTACCGGCATTCGGTGTTACCGGGGCGGCGCTTGCGAGTGTGATCGCATGGTTCGTGTCGTCGGTGTGGGGCTGGGCTTTGCTCGGACGAACGGGGTTCCGTCCAGCCCCTCGGGAGCTGCTCAACGCACCCGCTGCCGAGACGCGGCAGGCCCTCCGGGTGGGTCTTCCCCTCGGGCTCGAGGGGGCGTTTTTCTCGGTGATCTACATTCTCCTGACCAAGGTCACGACGGAGTTCGGGACCGCTGCGGTGGCGGCTCTCGGAGTCGGGCACAAGCTCGAGCTTCTCAACTACTTCGTGTGTGCCGGCATGGGCGCAGCCGCAACCACGTTGGTGGCCCAGAGCCGCGGGGCCGGCAACCCGTCGCGGGCGGCGCGGGCCACGTGGCGCACGCTCTTCCTGACCTGCATGCCGGTCACCCTCGTGACGGTGGTTCTGGTGACCTTTCCCGACCGAGCGGTGGCCGTGTTCAACGACAGCCCGGAGGTGGTGACGGCCGGAACCACCTACGTTCTGCTGGTCGGTCTGAGCCAGCTGTTCATGGCCTTCGAGGTGGTCGTGCTGGCCGCCTTCGCCGGAGCCGAGTGGACCGCCGTTCCGGTGGCCGTGGAGATAGTCTTCACCGCCGTCCGGGTCCCTACGGCCATGGCGCTGGTGGCCCTCGGTCTCGGGGTCGAGGGGGTCTGGCTCGCAATTGCGGCCAGCACGGTCGTCAAGGGCGTTCTCCTGGCGCTCATGTTCTTCATCCGCTACGGAAGAGGTTGACGGGCTCAAGCCTCTCAACATCGAGTCGGTTGCGACGTCGGATACCAGTTGCCTCTGGCAATCCCGGTGGGATCGGGCGCGGGCACCGATTCGGACCGGGCGACGCGTGTCATCGAGAGATCGCGTACAATACCTCCCGCATCAACGGAGGTACCACCATGATCGACACAATCCGCGAGCTCCTCGGTGACAAGGCGTCGCTTCTCGACTACACGTGCACGGGCGTGTCGAAGGACCAGCTCCACCTGCCCGGTCCGGATTTCATTGATCGGGTGGTGGCTGCCACCGACCGTTCGCCGCAGGTCATGCGGTCGCTGCAGTCGCTGTACGATCACGGTCGCGCAGGCGGCACCGGCTACATTTCGATTCTACCCGTCGACCAGGGAATCGAGCATTCGGGCGCAGCGTCCTTCGCCCCGAATCCGGTCTACTTCGACCCCGAGAACATCGTCAAGCTCGCGGTCGAAGGAGGCTGCAACGCAGTCGCCTCGACGCTCGGCGTGCTCGGCGCCGTGTCGCGGAGGTATGCCCACCGGATCCCATTCATCGTCAAGATCAACCACAACGAGCTCCTGACCTACCCGAACGAGTACGACCAGACCTTGTTCGCGTCGGTCGAGCAGGCCTGGAACCTGGGCGCGGCCGGCGTCGGCGCCACCATCTACTACGGCTCGGAGAACTGCCGCCGTCAGATCATGGAGATCTCCGACGCCTTCCAGCAGGCTCACGAGCTCGGCATGTTCACAGTGCTCTGGTGCTACCTCCGCAACTCGGCGTTCAAGCACGAGGGCACCGACTACCACGCTTCGGCCGACCTCACTGGTCAGGCCAACCATCTCGGTGTGACGATCGAGGCCGACATCGTCAAGCAGAAGCAGCCGATCAACAACGGCGGCTACACAGCGCTCAAGTTCGGCAAGACCCACCCGTTGGTGTACGACAAGCTCGTGCCCGACAACCCCATCGAGCTCACCCGCTGGCAGGTGGTGAACTGCTACATGGGCCGCGTCGGCCTCATCAACTCGGGTGGTGCTTCGGGCGCCAACGACCTCGCGCAGGCGGTCACGACCGCGGTCATCAACAAGCGTGCCGGCGGCATGGGTCTGATTTCCGGGCGCAAGGCCTTCCAGAAGCCGATGAGCGACGGCGTCACCCTCCTCAACGCCATTCAGGACGTGTTCATGTGCGAGGACGTGACCATCGCATAGGCTGGCGACTCGGTTCGCAGATCCCAGGAAGGCCCCCGTCTCGTCGGGGGCCTTCTGTGTCACTGTCAGTCCGACCGTTCGACCAGGTATGCGACCGCGTCCTCCTTGCCGGACTGCATCTCGAACCGGAGCGTCCAACGCGATCCGGCAGCGAAGGAACGTTGGTACCTGAAGCTCCCGTAGGAACGCTTGCCGATTCGGAGCTCGGCCCGAAGCATGTGGTCGCCGGCGGGGACGGTGAAGGTGTGGGAGACGCTCCCGTCCTTCGTGGTCTTGAAGCTGAAGGACGGTAGCGATTGACCGTCGAGCGAGAGGTCGATGACACCGCGACTCACCGGTGAGTAGAAGTGGATGCTGACCTCGGCCGTCGGGGTCTCGACCTCTCCTTCCGGCTCGACGTCGCTTGGGTCGAAGGCGTCCGTGCGCTGGGTAGTACCGGAAAGGCGGAGCCGCTCGCGAGCGAGCTCGAGATAGTCGCGGGAGACCTCGTCGTTGGGATCAGCGGCGACGATCTGGGAGAAGATCTCCGCAGCCGCTGCATAGTTGCCGCCGCGGTAGTAGGTCCGGGCCGTGCTCTTGAGGTTGTCCAGATCCACCGGAGGCCGAGCGGCCGCGTCGTCGTTTGACGTCGACGAGTCGTCCGCTCTGTCACCAGACAGCGTCGACGGCAGGACGACTCCCTCGTCCACCGCCGAGTTGGCGGCGTGCTTGCGGGCGTAGTCGCTCAGGGTCATCTCATTGTCAATGGTCCTCGAGATGTCTGGGTCGTCAGGGCGTGAGGCCGTCTTCTGGTCTTGCCGCCGGATCCGGTAGCGGTGGTCCGCGACCGGGCGGCCGCGCTCATCTTCGAGAAAGACGTGCACGACGTAGCTCTCGGCCGGCTGACCGTCGGCTGTGGGTGGAAACTCGAGCGCGGCCCGCCATCCGGATTCCGCAGCGACGAGGTCAAACTCGCGGCTCGCAACGCCGTTTGCCTCGACCACCGCCCGACCGCCCGCTGCGGCGTCCAGCAGGGCGCCCGTGGTGACTCTGAGCAGAACCGGTCGACGGTCGAGGCTCACGAAGCCCGGGCTGAAGGAGGCATCGATCCTCTGACCCTGAAGAAAGGCCCATACGCGCTCCGGCGAGATGGCGAATCCGATCTGGGCGGGACCGAACTTGGCATAGACGACGCCGACCAGCTCGCCCTGGGCGTTGATCATGGGGCCGCCGGAGTTGCCCGGGTTGATGGCGGCGTCGGTCTGAAGCGCAACGACGTTGCCGTGGTCATCCCGTCGCAGGGATGTCACTCGGCCCGAGTTGATGCTGACCTCGGGGTACCCGCCCTCGCGCGAGACCCAGCCCCGCTCGTCGAGGATGAGAGCGTCGCCGAAGGGGAAGCCCAGAACGAAGATCTCCTCGAGCAGGCCGACGGTTGCGTCGGGGGCGAGCTCGAGGTAGTCCGGGCTCGGCAGGCTCGCCTTGAGCAACGCGAGGTCGAAAGTTCGGTCGATCGCCTCCACCTTGGCGAGCAGGACCTTCTCGTTGGGCGTCCTCGGCCGCATGACGACCCTGATCGTGAGAACGTTGACCTCGACCGAGACCCACTCGTCACTGACCGGGATGTCGATCCAGTCGGAAACGACGTGACCGTTGGTCAGGATGTGCCCATCCCCGGAAACAAAGAAACCCGTGCCGGTCGTGGTGAAACGCTCACCGTGGAAGGAGCGTTCCACCTCGATGAAGACCGTTGCGTTGAGTCCCGTCTGAATCGCATCGACCGCGAAGCTCGACGCGGCTCGTATGGTCGATGGAATCAGGAGCGACGCGACGATCAGCGACGCGATCACAACGCGGCCGGCGGTCCGCGGGGAAACCGGAGTGGGGTCGTTCCCGCTCATGTCGCCTCCTTTGTCGTCCGTATTGAACCACGGCCGCAGGCTGGACCGCAAAGAACGAAAGAACGACCCCCGCCGTGAGGCGGGGGTTCGTGGCGCATGACTGGCGGGAGCGAAGCGACCGCCGCCGCGATTCGTCCGACGAATCGCCGTCACATGATTGCGAAGAACGGGCTGCGCTCGCCGGACCGGATCGCCGCTCCCTTGGCTGCAACGGTCGGCAACCCGCGGTAGCAGAAGTGGATCGCGGTCTGGACCTTGTTGTGGTAGAAGGCGGCCTCGTCGTGTCCCTTGAGGAACTCCTTGTAGGCCTTCTTGTCGTCGGTGCCGACACCCTTGTCTGCGAGAATCGCCGTGAGCTTGGTCTTGGCTAGCATCGCCTGGTCGAGGAGCATGTGAGCGCCGAGGACGGTGCCGACCATGTCGAGCAGGGGTGGTGCGTTGAGCAGCACCATCTGGATGGCGTCCGGCCGCTTCGTGAGCTCCTTCGAGATCGTCTCGATCTGCTTGAGAGCCGCGGCGAGCATCCAGGCCGGTTCCATGAGCTCGGGGTCGGTCTTGGCGGTGTTGAAGGTCTTTTCAGCGGCGCCAAGGAGCTCGCGAACGGTCGCGCCGCCGTTCATCGGTAGTTTACGGGCGACGAAGTCGAGGGCTTGGATGCCGTTGGTGCCCTCATAGATGCAGGCGATGACCGCGTCCCGCATGTACTGCTCAGCGGGGTACTCGCGGGTGTAGCCGTAGCCGCCGAAGACCTGTAGGCACCAGTGGCAGACCTGGACGCCCCACTCCGAGCACCATGCCTTGCAAATCGGGGTGAGGAGCTCGACGTAGCCTTTGTACTTCTCCGACTCCTCGCCGTCGGTCAGGAAGTGCATGTCGTGGTAGTACGACGTTTGGAGGAGCAGCGCCCGCATCGCCTCGGTGTAGGCCTTGGCGCTGAGCAGCATTCGGCGCACGTCCGGATGCTCGACGATAGGAACCTGCGGCGCCTCGGGGTTTCGCATCTCCTTCCAATGCCGTGACTGGAGACGCTCGCGAGAGTAGGCGAGCGCCTGTTGATGGGCGGCGCCGGCGGCGGCCGCACCCTGGAGGCCGACCTCGATTCGGGCCGCGTTCATCATGTGGAACATGAGCTTCATGCCCTCGCCTTCTTGGCCGAGGAGGTAGCCCGTGCAGTTGTCGTTGGAGCCGAAGACGAGGGTGCATGTGGGCGATCCGTGGATGCCCATCTTCTCCTCGATATTGTTGCAGTAGACATCGTTCGGTTCGCCGAGGCTGCCGTCCGGGTTGACCTTGATCTTGGGGATGATGAACAGCGACAACCCCTTCGTGCCGACCGGCGCGTCGGGGGTGCGCGCCAGCACGAGGTGGATGATGTTTTCGGTCAGGTCGTGTTCACCGCCCGTGATGAAGATCTTCTCGCCGGTGACCTGGTAGCTGCCGTCGTCGTTCTTGACCGCCTTGGTCTTGGAGGCGCCGACGTCGGAACCGGCCTGAGCCTCGGTGAGGCACATGGTTCCGCCCCACTGGCCGGCGAGGACCTTCTCGACGTAGAGCTGCTTCTGCTCGTCGGTGCCGAAGTTGGCAATCATGTGACCGACGCCGCGGGTCAGCATGAGGGTCAACGAGAATGACACGTTGGCGCCCGAGAAGAACTCGTTGACCGCGGTGCCAAGCACTTCGGGCAGGCCCATGCCGCCGTACTCCGGATCGGCGAGGAGGCCGATCCAGCCGCCCTCGGTGATCGTCTGGTAGGCCGAATGAAAGCTCTCCGGCAGGGTCACCGCGCCGTCGGACCACTGGGCGCCGACGCGATCGCCGATCTCATTACACGGCCCGAGCTGCTCGGTCGCGATCTTGAGAGCTTCGTCGAGGACCATCTCGATGTTCTCGAGGTCCCAGTCGGCGAACCGTTCTGCCTCGAGCAGCTTGGCGGTTGGCAGCCACTCGAAGAGCTGGAACTTGACGTCACGCAGATCGACTTTGTAGTCCACGAACGACCTCCTTGGGCGGGGTGAGGATAGAGAACACCATCAGATGAATGAACACTCATTCATTCTCTCCGAAGCGCGGCATGAAATCAAGGGATTTTTGACATGATGCGGCATTCTTCTGTCGGGGCAACCGCTGTTGACCTGTCGGCATCATCAAGCATCGCGCCGCGCTCGCGTCCGCGTCCGCGTCCGGAGACGGATCCGGAGCTGAGCGGGGGCTTCCCCTCGGAACGCGATGGGAGCGTTGCCACGCGACGATCCGTCGGACGAATCGTCGGAGCCAGGCACCGGGTCCGCGCCGCCTCAATGCGATTGGAGTCGGGGAGGCGGTCTTCCCGCGCCTCCCGGAGACGCTGTTCGCTGTCCACCTGCCCCTGCCCCTGTCGCTGCCGCTGCATCCGGGCGCCGATCATCTCATCGGGCACGGGCACGGGCACGGGCACGGGCACGGAAACGGAAACGGAAACGAAAAACCGCCGGTGCGAGCCGGCGGTTGGTAGGTCTGGTTTGGCGGTTTGGTCTATCGCCGCCGGCGATCGTCGCGGCGCGGACCACGACCCCCGCCGCGGCTGTCACGGCCACCGGGCCGGCCGCTGCGCCGCTCGGGGCGGGCCAGCGGGTCGCGCTCGGGGATGTCCTCGCCACGCGTGCGAGCCTCCTCCTCGAGGATCACGCGGTGCGACAGCTTGATTCGGTCATTGCCGTCGATGTCGATGATGCGCACCCGAATCGTGTCGCCCTCATTGAGAGCGTCCCGGATGTCGGGGATGCGCTCCATGGAGATCTCCGAGATGTGGAGGAGCCCATCCTGCCCGGGGAGAATCTCGACGAAGGCGCCGTAGGGCTCGATGCGCTTGGCGATGCCATCGTACTCTTCGCCGATCTCGGGCACCTTCGTGAGGGCCTGAATGATGGAAATGGCCTTTTCAGCTGCCGTCTCGTTGTTGGAGGCGATTTCGACGGTGCCGTCGTCCTCGACGTTGATCTTCGCTCCGGTCTGGTCGACGATGGAGCGAATCGTCTTGCCGCCGGGTCCGATGACGTTACGGATCTGTTCGACGTCGATCTTGATGGTGTAGATCCGCGGCGCGTACGGCGACACCTCGGCGCGGCTCTCGCTGATCGCAGTTGCCATTCGCTCGAGGAGGAAGAGCCGACCTCGGCGAGCCTGCTCCATGGCCTGCTCCATGATCTCCCGGCTGAGGCCGGTGACCTTGATGTCCATCTGCAGCGCAGTGATGCCGTCGTGGGTGCCGGCGACCTTGAAATCCATGTCGCCATAGTGGTCTTCTTGGCCTGCGATGTCGGTGAGGACTGTGAAGCGCGTGCCATCGGATACGAGACCCATCGCGACTCCGGCCACTGCGGCCTTGACCGGAACGCCGGCGTCCATCATGGCCATCGAGCCGCCGCACACCGAAGCCATGGACGACGATCCGTTCGACTCGAGGATGTCGGAGACGAGTCGGATCGTGTACGGGAAGGCCGTCTGTTCGGGAACACCCTGTTGGAGAGCTCGTCGAGCCAACGCGCCGTGGCCGATCTCGCGACGTCCCGGACCGCGGAGGAATCGGGCCTCGCCGACCGAGAAAGGCGGGAAGTTGTAGTGCAGCATGAACGGGTTGCGGGAGTCGCCTTCGAAGGCCTCGATAATCTGCGAGTCCTCGGAGGTCCCCAGGGTGCAGGTGACCATCGCCTGGGTCTCGCCGCGGGTGAACAGAGCGGATCCGTGGGTCCGGGGCAGCACTCCCACCTCGCAGCTCACCGGACGGATCTCATCGAAGGCGCGGCCGTCGAGGCGCTGCCCCTCGTCGAGGATCGTCGACCGGGTGATGTCCTTGACCATGGCGTGGAAGATGTTCTTGACCCATGGGATCTGCTCGTCCGCGGAGTCCTCGGGGATCGCGTCCAGAGCGCGCTGACGCACAGCCTTGATGGCGTCCCTCTGCTCGAACTTGCCCCGGGTCCCCATTGCCTGCCGGAGCTCGTCGGTCCACTGCGAGCGGAGCGCGGTTTCGAACTCGGCGCTCCAGGGCTCGGGCTCGGCCTCGAATGGCTCCTTGACGACGCCACGCTCGGCAACGATGTCGCGTTGCACGGCGATGAGGCGCTTGATCTCTCGGTGGGCGAGGTCGAGGGCATCGAGGATGATCGCTTCGGGCAGCTCATTGGCGCCGCACTCCACCATCGCGATGGCATCCTCGGTGCCCGCGACCACCAGGTCGAGATCGCTGGCGGCCTGCTCGGCGTAGGTCGGGAACAGGACGAAGTCGCCGTCGACGCGTCCGACGCGAACGCCGGCGAGAGGCGTCGGGAAAGGAATGTCCGCGGCGGCCATCAGCGCCATCGATGCGCCGGTGATGCCGAGCACGTCCGGGGGGTTCTCGTCGTCTGCCGACAGAACCCAGGCGATGATCTGGGTTTCCTGGCGCCAACCGTCGGGAAACAGGGGGCGGAGGCCGCGGTCGATGACGCGGCAGGTCAGGATTTCGCGCTCGGTGGGGCGACCCTCCCGCTTGAAGAACCCGCCCGGGATCCGGCCGCCGGCATAGGTGTTCTCGCGGTAGTCGACGGTCAGTGGCATGAAGTCGATGCCGGGCCGCACATCCTCTTCAGCGCACGCGGTCACCAGGACCATCGTGTCGCCGACGCGGACCACGGTCGAGCCGTTCGCTTGTTTGGCGATCTTGCCGAGCTCGAATGAGATCTCTTTTCCGCCGATGTCGACGGATCGTGTAGTTATGTTCATTGGGCTGTCCTATCTCAGCCGCGCAGGCCCAGGCGCTCCACGAGCTGACGGTAACGGGTGATGTCCTTGCGCTTCAGGTACTCGAGCAGGCGCCGCCGTCGACCGACGAGCCTGAGCAGCCCGCGCCTGGAGTGGAAGTCCTTCTTGAAGGACTTGAAGTGCTCGGTGAGGTACTGGATGCGACGTGTGAGCAGGGCGATCTGAACTTCCGGCGACCCGGTGTCGTTGGAGTGGGTCCTGAACTCGTCGATGATCTCTGGTTTCTGGGCGTCGAAGTGACTCATTCTGTTCTCTCCACTGTCCTCCGGTGGCGAGGAGGCATCGGTACGTTAGCAGGTAGATCCTCGTCTGGCAACGTTGCAGGCGGCGACACGGTCAACTCCGCGATCCGCCGGGACGTCCTTCGACGAGCACCATGGACGGACGAACGGTCAGGGTCCTGCCGCGGGCGAGCACCGCGCCGACGGTGCCGATCCCGAGCAGGCTGCGGTCAGGCGACCGCACAGCGACCTGAGACTGGGGCTCGATGCTCTCGACGGCCGGGCGCAGGACGACGATCTCCTGACCGTGGACGAAGCGTTCGCTGGCGGCGGGATTGACGATGATCTCGGGAAACGGAAGACGAACGGCGTCAAGCGGTACCCACGCGTCGGAGCGAATGATCATGTCAGGATCCGTCGCGCTCTCGAGCACGCGCTGAGGGAGGGCATCGGCGATCGAATAGGGTCCGATGGCGACGCGGCACAGGTTGTGAAGGTAGCCGCCGCAACCGAGCTCGCGGCCGATATCGTGCGCCAAGGACCGCACGTAGAAGCCGGTCGAGGCGATGACCGTGAGGTCGATCTCGGCGGGGCTGTCCGACCGCAGCTCGAGCGAGTGCACCGTGACCGTCTTGGGCTCAATGGGAACCGGCTGACCGCTGCGGGCGAGCTCGTAGAGCTTCTTGCCGTCGACCTTTTTGGCCGAGAAGGGCGGCGGAAGCTGGTCGAAGGTCCCGCTGAAGCGGGTTTCGAGGCCGGACAGACGCTGACGGTCGAGAGCCGGCGGCGCGCCGCTGGGCTCGATGGCCTCGCCCTCGCGGTCGTAGGTGGTGGTCGCGAAGCCGAGGCGGACCAGACCGTGGTAGGTCTTGTTCCACCCGAGCAGGTACTGCTGGAGCCGGGTGGCATGACCGACGCAGAGCAGGAGAAGACCCTCGGCCATGGGATCGAGGGTGCCGGTATGACCGATACGGCGTTCCTTGAGCGCCCGCCTCGCCTTGTCGACGACATCGTGTGACGTCGGGCCGGAGCTCTTGACGACGGGCACCAGCCCGGAAACCCGGGGTGGGCGTCGCCGGCTCATGAGTCGGCTCCGAGTAGCTCGGTCAGGCTCGACTCCAGTCGGCGGCGTACGTCGTCGATCTCGCCCTCCACAGAGCAACCGGCGGCGTTGGTGTGGCCACCGCCGCCGAACGAGGCCGCGACCTTTCGGACATCGACCGATCCGCGAGATCGCAGGCTCACCTTGACCGTGCCGGGCTCCCACTGCTTGCAGAAGAGCACCGCCTCGACCCCGGCCACGGTGCGGGGGGTGTTGATGATCTCGTCGGTGTCGGTGTGGTCGGCGCCCGCCCGCGCGAAAGCGGCGGGATCGACCTGGAGGCTGGCGAGCCGGCCGCCGCAGCCGAATCGCAGGGTGGCCAGGGCTTCGCCAAGAAGCCGCACCGAGGACGCGGTCCGCCCCTCATGCACCCACTCCGACACGATCGGCGGATCGGCGCCGGCCGCGACCATTTCGGCTGCTGTTCGGAACGCGCGTGGCCGTGCATTGCCGTATCGGAAGTCGCCGGTGTCGGTAACGAGGGCGACGTAGGCGTTGGTGGCGGCTTCCGGCGATGGCTCGATGCCGGCCGCGCGGAACATCCGCCACACCATCTCGCCCACCGCGGGCGCCTCCTCGTCGAGGTAGTTGACCTCGCCGTAGGCAGGGTTGGCCAGGTGATGGTCGATGTTGAGAATCGCGACCCGGTCGAGACCGTCGAAACCGATCCGGTCGAGACCGGGGCACTCGACGGTCACGACGAGGTCGAAACCGGCAGGGAAATCGTCCGGGAGGGTGTCAGCGACCCGGATCGATGCTACGCCGGGGAGCCGACTCAGGGTGGCCGGGATCGGATCCCGGTTGACGATGACGGTCTCGACCTCGAAGGCGGCGGCGAGCTCGGCGAGAGCGAGCTCCGAACCGATGGCGTCTCCGTCGGGATTGCGGTGCGAGGTCAGCAGCGCGCGCCGCGCTCGCCGCAACCGGTCGACGGCGATCGTACAGTCGGGTGTGGCGGCTGTCACGACTGACCCCCGTCGTCGTCGGATGGTTCGGATGTCAGCGAGCCGTCGGCATGGAGCCGCTCGAAGACCCGCTCCATGTGGTCGCCGTACTCAAAGCTCGAATCACGGAAGAACTCGAGCTCCGGGACCGTCCGCAGCCGCATCCGCCGGCCGAGCTCACGACGCATGAAGGGTCCGGCCGCCGAGAATCCGTCGCCCGCGGCGCGCTCCCTCTCGGCGTCGCCGATGAGCGAGAAGTAGACCCGGGCGTGGGAGCGGTCGGCCGACAGGCGGACGGCCGACACCGTGACCTGGTCGAGACGAGGGTCCTTGACCTCGTGCTGGAGCAGCTCGGTGAGCACCGCTCGCATCTCGCCCTCGAGACGGGCGTTGCGATTGAATGATTGTTGACTCACGCTCTCGTCCTTCCACTCCCTCGGCTCGTTGGCCTCAGGTCTCGATGATCTCGACCTCCCAGTCAAGGATGTGTCCGGTCCAGGTCCGGTCGATTGTGTCGGACACCCGCTGCAGCCGCGCTTCCAGATCCACCACGTCGGTGGACACCGCGATGACCGCGAGCTCGGCCCGTTGGTGCAGGTCCTGGTGGTCCGTTTCCAGAACCATGACCTGGTGCCGGGCACGAAGCCGTTCGGCCAGGCTCCGTGTGTGGCTCCTCTTTTCCTTCAGGCTTCGGGCTTCCGGGATATGAAGCCCGAGTCTGGCAACACCGACATAGATCTTCTTCATTCTCGCACTTGGCATGGTCGCGAGGGACCGCCTGGCGGCGCCTCTGCGTCGTTGGACCGACTGCGTGCGAGTCCGGCCTGGCCGGGTCGCGCGCGCAGTGTGTTGTCCGGCCGTCACAGCTCCGGAGTAACCTCCACCATCTTGTAGGCCTCGATGACGTCACCGTTCTTGATGTCCTGGAACCGTGCGAGACCGATGCCGCAGTCGAAGCCCTGACGAACCTCGCTGGCGTCGTCCTTGAATCGACGCAGCGACACCACTTCGCCTTCGTAGACCACCACGTGATCGCGCACCAACCTCGCTTTGGCGTTGCGGGTGATGAGGCCGTCGATCACGTGGCAACCGGCGATGGCGCCGATTTTCGGAACGCGGAAGACCTCCCGGACCTCGGCATGACCGAGCTCTTCCTCGCGGAAGACGGGCTCGAGCAGGCCGACCATCGCCTTCTTGACGTCGTCCACCAGGTCGTAGATGACGGTGTAGAACCGCACATCGACCTGCTCGGTCTCGGCGAGGTCGCGGGCGGTCCGTTCCGGTCGGACCGCGAACCCGATGATGATGGCATTCGAGGCCGACGCGAGCATCACGTCGTTGGTGGTGACGGCCCCAACGGAGCCGTGCAGGACGTTGATGGTCACCTTCTCAGTGCTGAGGCTGGACAGCGTTTCGCGGAGCACCTCGACGGAGCCCTGGACGTCAGCCTTGACGACGATGTTGAGCTCCTTGGTTTCGCTCTCGCCCATGCTGTCGAAGAGGTTCTCCAGGGTCGCCTTTCGGGTCGTCATGAGACCCTCTTCCTTGTCACGCTGGCTGCGGTACGACGCGACCTCGAAAGCCTTCGTCTCGTTCTCGGTACCCTGCAGGATGTCGCCGGCAGCGGGCACGTCTTCGAAACCCATGACCTCGACCGGCGAGGATGGACCGGCGCTGTCGATACGGTCGCCGGCATCGTCGGTGAGGGCGCGTACGCGGCCCCAGGTGGATCCGCAGAAGAAGTAGTCGCCGACCCCGAGCACGCCCTGCTGGATGAGGATCGTGGCAACGATTCCTCGGCCCTTTTCCTTGCGGGCCTCGAGGACCACACCGCGGGCCGGACCCTGCTCTGAGGCGGTGAGCTCCCGCATCTCGGCGACCAGCAAGATCATGTCGAGGAGGTCGCCGATTCCCTTGCCGGTCTTCGCCGAGACCAAGACCGACGGCACGTCGCCGCCCCACGCCTCTACCAGGACCTCCTGCTCCGCGAGCTGTTGCAGCACACGGTCGGGGTTGGCGTTGGCTTTGTCGATCTTGTTGATGGCTACGATCAACGGCACGTTGCCGGCACGGGCGTGGTTGATGGCCTCCTTGGTCTGCGGCATCACGCCGTCGTCTGCCGCCACGACCAGGACCACGATGTCGGTGACCTGAGCCCCGCGGGCGCGCATCTGGGTGAAGGCCTCGTGGCCGGGCGTATCGACGAAGACGACGGTCCGGCCGTCGGCCGACTCGGCGCGCGAGGCGCCGATGTGCTGCGTGATACCGCCCGCCTCGCCCTCGGCGACCCTGGTGGACCGAATGGCGTCGAGCAGTGATGTCTTGCCGTGGTCGACGTGGCCCATCACGGTCACGACCGGCGGCCGCGGCACCTGCGGCCCGAGTTCCTCCTCCGACTCCTCGCGCTCGAAGTCAATGAGCTCCTCGGCGGTGGCCACCATCGCGTCCACCTCAAGGTCCGCACAGATCTCCTCAGCGAGCTCGTGGGGCAAGGCCTGATTGGTGGTGACCATCACGCCCTTCTGGATCAGCAACCCGAGGAGGTCCTTGGCGGTGATGTTGAGCTTCTCGGCGAGCTCGCGAGCGGTCACCATTTCGGACAGCAGAATCGGGCCTTCGGGCTTGATGCCGTCCTTGAACTGCAAGGTGCGGCTGGGCCGTGGTGGCGCCGGCCGACGATCGGCGTCCTGCTGTTGCTGCCGGCGGCGGGCCTTCTTGCCGGGCCGTCCGACCGCCGGTCGCGGCGCCGGTCGCGGTCCTCCGGTCCCTTCCTGCTGGCCCTTCAGCTTCTGCTCTTCGAACTTGGTGAGCAGCTCTCGGATCTCCTGCGCATCGGCTGCCGACTTCGCCTTGCGGCCCGCCGTCCGGTCCGCCTTGCGTTGTTTCTCGGCCTCTTTCTGGTCCTTGAGGCGCTGACGGATCTCGTCTGGCGACAGCTCTCGGAGGTTCTTCTCGAGCGGGGTCTTGGCGCGACCGGGACGAACCCGCTGCGGGGACTCCTCGTCGCTCTCGGCGCGACCGGCGATGAGCTCCTCCTCGGTGATCTCCACCTCGGCTGTGAGCTCCTCCTCCTCCTCGTCGAAGCCTTCGACCTCGTCCACCTCGTCGATCTCGGCCTCGGTTTCGGCCTCGACCTCGGTCTCGGGTTCCTCTTCGGCCTCTTCATCGATCGACTCGTCGACAACCGCCTCCGCCTCGACGGGCGCTTCGAGCTCGGCTGCCGCTTCGGCCCCGACTTCGAGCTCGCCTGTGGTATCCGGAACCTCATCCGGGGTCGCTTCGACGATCTCGGCTTCGGGGACGGCCTCATCCACCGTCGCGGTTTCGGCATCGGCCTGTGCCCGGACCTCGCGGATCTCCTTGGCGGTCTTGATGACCTGCCGTCGGCGGCGTTTGACCATCCGGTCGCGCGCGGTCGTTGTGGCGGCGTCCTCGGTCGGCTTCTCGGCGCGGACGATGACCTCGCGCGGCCGCCGTTGCAGGGTCTCGCCGGTGATGATGGCGCGAACCGTGGACAGGTCGAGGGTGTCTTCCTCGCCGGCGACACTGACGCCGATTGAACGGAGCTTGAAGATCAGCTCCTTGGCCGTGATGCCCATTGTATGGGCCAGGTCGACCACTCGCAGCTGCTGCATGGTCACTCCTCCCCGCCGACCGAGTCCGCGGTCTCGGCGAGGGCCTCATCCAGGGTTTCCTGGGCCATGTCGAGAAGTCGCTGTGCGGTCACCGGACCGATGCCGGGGATCGACGACAGCTCATCCGGGGTCTTGGCCAGGATGTCCTGGATGGTGTGGATACTGTGGCTCTCAAGGCGCTCGCGAAGCCGGTCAGTCAGTGCTGCGAGCTCCTCGAGCGGAATCAGCTCGTCGTAGGCGACGCTCGTCGCCGAGGTCTCGACCTCGGGGAGGGCATCCTCCTCGGCAACCCCTTCCATTTCGCGAAGCATGGAGGCGAGAGCTGACGCAAGCTCGTCCTTGACGGCTTCCTCGCTCTTGATCTCGATTCGGCAGTCGAGCAGCCGCGAGGCGAGCCGGACGTTTTGACCACGCTTGCCGATGGCCAACGATAGCTGTTCTGTGCCGACAATGACGTCGAGGATCGTTTCCCGGCTTTCATGGCTGACCGGTTCCCCGGCCTCGTCGAGCACGGGCTCGCCGTTCTCATCGCGGACGAAGACTTCCACCGGCTCTTCACGAACCGCGACACGGTTGATCTTGGCCGGCGCGAGGGCGTTTTGGGCGAAGGTGACAACGTCGGAGTTCCAGGGAATGATGTCGATCTTTTCACCCTTGAGCTCGCGGGTAATGGCCTGGACGCGAGCGCCCTTGAGGCCGACGCAGGCACCGACCGGGTCGACGTCGCGGTCCTTGGAGAACACCGCCACCTTGGCGCGCTCACCGGGCTCGCGGACGCAGAGCTTGATGATCACGGTCCCGTCGTAGATCTCGGGAACCTCCATCTCGAGGAGCTTCTCGAGCAACCGCGGGTCGGTTCGTGACATCACAACCTGGGGTCGGCTAGCGTCCATGGTGACGTCCACCACCACGGCGCGGATCCGATCGCCCTGCGTGTAGCGCTCATGTCGCACCTGGTGGTTGCGCGGAATGATGCCTTCCGTGTCGCCGAGCTCGATGATGATGGCGCCTCGATCCATGCGCTTGACGATGCCATTGATCATTTCGCCGACGCGCTCGGAGTAGTTGCGGAACACCACCGCCCGCTCCGCTTCGCGGACTCGCTGGAACAGCACCTGGCGGGCGGACTGAGCGGCGATCCGGCCGAGCGCCGAGGTGTCGAGGGGCTCGAGCTTGATCTCGTCGCCGACCTCCGCATCGGCCTGGATGGCTCTCGCCTCCTCCAGGGTCATTTCGATCTCCGGATCCTCGACCTCCTCGACCACGGTGCGCACCCGCCATGACTCGACCTCGCCCGAGGTCGGGTCGATCTCGGTGCGGACGCCGCGGTCCTTGTACTGCTTTCGCGCCGCCGACGAGATGGCCTCGGCAATGGCTTCGATGAGCTTCTCGGGCTCGATGTCCCGTTCGACCGCGAGCTGACGGACCAGGGTTTGGATGTCCAGCTTCATCGCCGGTGTTTTCCTTCCTTCATGATCGCGTCCCAGTCGACCTCGATTCGGGTCTCGAAGACCTGCTCGAGGGGAAGTTCGACCAGGCCGAGGGAGTCGTCTCGCACCTGCACCATGTCGCTGGCGAGGCCGAGGAGCTCGCCGACGACCATCCGATGCTCACGGAAGCCGGGGGCCATTTTCACCCTGACCCGATGGCCCGTGAATCGCTCGTAGTCGCCGCGTGAGTAGAGCTTGCGGTCGAGGCCGGGCGAGCTCACCTCGAGGGTGTAGGCGTGACGGATCGGATCCTCCACGTCAAGCAACGCCGAAGCCTGCCGAGACACCGCCGAGCACTGGTCCAGGTTGACCCCGTCGGGTCCGTCGACGACAAGACGCAGCACGGCCTTGGGGCCGCTGCCGACCGTTTCGGCGGCGAGCATCTCGAGCCCCTCGTCGGCCGCGATCGCGGCGAGCTGGTCGATGATTCGCTGGTCCAGTTTCACGTTCCTGCAGATCTCCGGTTGCCCCATGAAAAAAGTGGGCCAAGGGCCCACTTTCAAACGAAAGCAGCTGCGAAGTTCTACCACATAAACCCGTGGAAGGCAAGGATGATTCCCCGTGTCCTGCTCCCTGTGGGAAACGTTACAATTCGTGGAAATGTGGATGTTACGGGAGGTCGAGACGCGCGGCGGTGAGATCTCGTTTCGGGATTTCATGGAGCTCGCCCTATACGACCCGGATCATGGCTACTACGCGGCCCATTCCGCGCCGTGGGGTCGAGACGGCGATTTCCTCACCGCGCCGTCGGCATCCGACTGGTACGGTTGGACGCTTGCGCGCTTGTTTGCCGAGATCGTCGAGCTCGTCGGGACTCGCGTTCGGCTGATTGATCTCGCCGCCGGCGATGGCTCGTTTCTGGCGTCGGTCCTCGATGGGCTGGGCGCGGCCGGACCAGCAATCTTCTCCGGGGTGACGGCGGTGGAACGGTCGGCCGCGATGCGAGACCAGATCAGGGATCGTCTCGCGGCCGCTGATGTTCACATTCGAGTTGCGGCAGAGCTCACCGCCGACGATGACGGTCCAGTTGTGGTCCACGCCTCCGAGCTCTACGACGCCATGCCGGTCCACCGAGTGCGCCAGGGGACCGACGGCCTCGAGGAGCTCGTGGTGGCGGCGGTGGGCGATCATCTCGCGTGGCGGAACCGCCCTGCCGGCACCGACCTCCTGGGGTACTTCGCGCGGCACGGCGTGACCCTCGAGGAGGGGCAGCTCGCCGAGGTCAACCTGGCTGCCGAGCCGTTTCACCGGGACATTCTCAGGATGGCCGGCGAGGGCCTCGTGCTGGTTCTCGACTACGGGTACGAGGCGGCTCGGCTGTACGACCCGCGAGGCCGGAGACACGGTTCCCTCGTGAGCTACCGGCGGCACCGGGTCGATCGTGACCTTCTCGACCAGCCGGGCAAGCGCGATCTGACGGCCCATGTGAACTGGGACGATCTCCGGCATGCCGCCGCCCTCTGCGGGTGGGTGGAAGTCGCGCAGGTGCCGCTTGCCGAGCTCCTGGTCCGAGCCGGAATCGCGCAGGTCGCCGAGCTGCGCGGGCTCGGGATGACAGCCGAGCTCGATGCCGCGACCGTGACCGCTCGCCAGGAGATCAAGCGTCTGCTTGATCCCGAGGGCATGGGCTCGGACCTCAGGATGCTGATTCAGGGCCGGGGGGCCTTGGCCGAGGCGGCGCGGGAGATCCTGAGTCGGGAGCCGTGACGCTGGTTCCGGATCTGGAATCGGATCCGGACCAGGAGCCGGATCCGGCGGCGGCCGAGGTTCCCGGTGCGGGTTCGGTTCGGGAGACGGTCGTGGCGGCGGGCGGGACGCCCGCCCCACAATGGGCGACCCGGTGGGGTCGAGCCGTGCCGGCGTCAAGGTTGGGGATGGAGGAGTCTCCAGATCATGGCACGGACGTCGTCGAGGAGGCGGAGGGCGCGTTCAGCCCGAACGCGGTCGACGGCGCCGGCAACGAGCAGGATTTCCAGGTGCGTCTCGACCTCTTTGGCGGAGCCGAAGGCGACGCGGAAGTGATACGCCCGGTCTTTTCCGGTCCGCCCGTGCCCCTCGGCAAGATTGGCAGCCACAGAGCAAGCTGACCGAAT
>Ga0316576_10000074_pt1 | contig 34074 bp, 29 predicted proteins | sample S0NA_FD_203075 | JGI IMG/M metagenome (GOLD analysis project Ga0316576, IMG submission 203075) | Rhizosphere microbial communities from salt marsh grasses in Alabama, United States - S0-2_050615r3r5 | ecosystem: Host-associated > Plants > Roots > Rhizosphere | place: USA: Alabama | collected...
AGCCGAGCCCCGGGCGAGCCGAGCCGAGCGCCGGACGAGCCGGCACCGCGGCGGCCCCCCTGTGGGGCGAAGGGATGCCCCTGCGAGGCGACAGGATCCATCGCTACGTCACGGCCTTCTGCCCGTTGTGTCACCGTGAGGATCCCGACCTCCCCTTGGCGGAGGTCGCGCGGCTGAGTGGCCGACTGGTCGTGCGGGACGACCGGGTCTGGCTGGAGCGGGGATGTCCTCGGCACGGCCTCGTCCGCACGCTGTACGAGGAGAACCCGGAGATCCTGGAGTACCTCGAGCAGTGGACGGCACCGACCAAGCGCCACACCCCGGACACCGCCGGCAACTACGACGCCATCCCCCAGTCGTACCTGCGTGGGCTGGGGGAGATGCAGACCCAGCACACCTGCATCCTGCTCGAGGACGTGATCCAGGGCTGCAACCTGCGCTGCCCCACCTGCTTCACCGAGTCGTCCCCCGACCGGACCGGCGCCGTCCCGGTCGAGACGATCCTGGCGAACCTCGACCGACGGCTCGCTCGCGAGAACGGACGCCTGGACGTCGTGATGCTCTCCGGTGGTGAGCCCACGCTGCACCCCGAGCTCCCCCGCCTGCTGGCGGAGGTGGCGCGACGCAACGTCGTGCGCGTGCTCGTGAACACCAACGGCGTCCGACTGGCCCGCGACCCCGGGCTGGTGGACCTGCTGGCCGAGCACCGCGAGCGCGTCGAGGTGTACCTGCAGTTCGACGGTCTGCGCCCGTCCACGTGGACCTACCACCGTGGCGGCGACCTGAGCGCGCTGAAGGCGACGGTCGTGCAGGCGCTCTCGGAGGCCGGTGTGTTCACGACCCTGACGATGGCGGCGACGCTCGGGGTGAACGACGACGAGATCGGCGACGTCGTACGCCTGGCGCTCGACACCCCCTACGTCGGTGGCGTGACGGTGCAGCCGGTGTTCGCGTCGGGGCGGTCCCACGCGGTCGACCCTGCCGACCGACTGACCAACACCGGCGTGCTGGCTCGGCTCGAGCCGCAGACCGGCGGCCTCGTCACCTGGCGCGACCTGACGGCTCTTCCGTGCTCGCACCCCCACTGCTGCAGCGTGGGATACCTGATTCGTACCGACGACGGCACGTGGCGGTCGCTGGTCTCCCTGCTCGGCGTCGAGCGGTTGAAGGACCACATCGGCCTGGTCGCGAACCGCATCGCCGACCGTGACCTGCCGGAGCAGCTGAGGGTGGCCGTGCGCGAGTCGCTGCTGGGCCTGCTCAGCGAGCGGTCGAGCCTCAGTCACCCTGCGGTCGGCGACCTGTGGCAGGACGTGTGCACGACCTGCGACCTCGGGATGGGGGCTCTTCTCCAGGTGGCAGCGGGCAGCCTTCCCGGTCGGCAGCACGCCCTGCGACGCCTGCTGGGCGAGCGGATCGTCCGGCTCACCGTCAAGCCGTTCATGGACATCGACACGATGATCGAGGAACGTCTCACGCAGTGCTGCGTGCACGTGGGGACCCGGGCCGGCGCCCACGACCAATGTGCTCCGTTCTGCGCGGTGCAGGCCTGGCCGGAGCTGTCCCGGCAGCGCCTCGCCTGGGCAGTCGGGCGTCCCGACGTCTCGTTGGGGCTCGAACCCGTGGGTCCCGCCGGTCGGTAGCCGGGGAAGCCATGTCCGCCGGGATGGTCGCGCTCGCGGCAGCCGTGCTGCTCGTGATCGCCGGGGTGGCCGGGTGGATGGCCCCGGAGCGGGGTCGCGCCCTCGTGCTCGGGCACCCTCGTCGCGCGTCCATCGGGGTGTCGTTGCCGCTGGTGGCCGGTGCGGCGATGGCCGTGGCAGCCGCAGTGGTCCGAGGCCGCCAGGGCACCTGCGCGCAGCCGCGTGCCATCGCTCTGGGCGATGAGTCCGCATCGCTCTGCGAGGTGGTCGCACCGTGGCTGCTCGGGTGGGCGATCGCGCTGATGCTCGCGGGCGTGGTCGCCGGTGGCCTGGTGCTGGGCGTCCGGCTGCGAGCGTCCAGGCACGGCACCGGGTGAGCCGCTGGCTGCTCGCACACGGCCACACAGGGACGCCCGGCACAGCGGAATGAAACCTGGATCAGGTAAGTTGAGTGAACAGGACTCAACTAAACTGACGACTGACGTCCCGGAGCGAGGCCATGCCGCCGCTCAGGGACGCATCGGCAACGACCAGCGGCCCGCGCGGGCCGGGAACAAGGAGACGCACACATGGCTCGAGCAGTCGGAATCGACCTCGGCACGACGAACTCCGTCGTCGCGGTGCTCGAAGGTGGCGAGCCCACCGTCATCGCGAACGCCGAGGGCGCTCGCACCACCCCGTCCATCGTCGCCTTCGCCAAGAACGGCGAGGTGCTCGTCGGCGAGGTCGCCAAGCGGCAGGCCGTCACGAACGTCGACCGCACCATCCGCTCCATCAAGCGCCACATGGGCGAGGGGACCTGGCAGAAGACGATCGACGGCAAGGACTACACGCCGCAGGAGATCTCCGCGCGCGTGCTGCAGAAGCTCAAGCGGGACGCGGAGTCGTACCTCGGCGAGACCATCACCGACGCCGTCATCACCGTCCCGGCGTACTTCAACGACGCGCAGCGCCAGGCCACCAAGGAGGCCGGCGACATCGCCGGGCTGAACGTGCTGCGCATCGTCAACGAGCCCACGTCGGCCGCGTTGGCCTACGGGCTCGACAAGGGGGAGCGCGACCAGACCATCCTCGTGTTCGACCTCGGTGGCGGCACGTTCGACGTGTCCCTGCTCGAGATCGGCGAGGGCGTCGTCGAGGTCAAGGCCACCTCCGGCGACAACCACCTCGGTGGCGACGACTGGGACGACCGGGTGGCCGAGTGGCTCGTCGACCAGGTCCGCAAGGTGCAGGGCGTCGACCTTGCCAAGGACAAGATCGCCATGCAGCGCATCCGCGAGGCTGCCGAGCGCGCCAAGATCGAGCTGTCGAGCGCCACCCAGACCTCGGTCTCGCTGCCCTACATCGCCCAGGACGCGGACAAGAACCCGATCCACGTGGACGAGACGCTGACCCGTGCCCAGTTCGAGTCGATGACCTCTGACCTGCTCGGCCGTACGAAGTCGCCGTTCAAGCAGGTCATCAAGGACGCCGGGGTCGACGTCAAGGACATCGACCACGTGGTTCTCGTCGGCGGCTCCACCCGGATGCCCGCCGTGGTGGACGTCGTGCGCGAGCTGACCGGGGGCAAGGAGCCCAACAAGGGCGTGAACCCGGACGAGGTCGTGGCCATCGGCGCCGCCCTGCAGGCCGGTGTGCTCAAGGGCGAGGTCAAGGACGTCCTGCTGCTCGACGTCACCCCGCTCTCGCTGGGTATCGAGACCAAGGGCGGGATCATGACCAAGATCATCGAGCGCAACACGACGATCCCGACCAAGCGCTCGGAGACGTTCACCACCGCCGAGGACAACCAGCCGTCGGTGATGATCCAGGTCTTCCAGGGCGAGCGTGAGATGGCCCGCGACAACAAGCCGCTCGGGAACTTCGAGCTGACCGGCATCGCGCCGGCGCCCCGGGGCATCCCGCAGATCGAGGTGACCTTCGACATCGACGCCAACGGCATCGTGCACGTGTCGGCGAAGGACCGCGGCACCGGCAAGGAGCAGTCGATGACCATCACCGGCGGGTCCGCCCTGCCGAAGGAGGACATCGACAGGATGATGCGGGACGCGGAGTCCCACGCCGAGGAGGACCGCACGCGTCGCGAGCAGGCCGAGACCCGCAACCAGGCTGAGGCGATGGTGTACCAGACCGAGAAGTTCCTCGCCGACAACGCCGAGGCGCTGGAGAAGGTGCCGGCCGACACCAAGACCGAGGCCGAGTCGGCGCTGTCGGACCTGAAGAAGGCGCTCGAGGGTGCGGACTTCGACGTGATCAAGTCCGCCTCGGAGCGCATGGCCACCGCGAGCACGGCGCTCGGCACGGCGATCTACGCCGCCGCCGGCCCGGCCCCCGGCTCGGAGGGCGGCGCAGGCTTCCCGGGTGGCGAGTCGTTCGGTGACGCCGGCGCCGCCGGTGACTCCGGCGACGAGGACGTCGTCGACGCCGAGATCGTGGACGAGGACGACAAGTGACCTCTCAGCCCACCGGCCGGCCCCCCGAGGAGCAGGGCCCCAGCGGCCCGGTGATCCGGGACAAGCGCCGCATCGACCCCGAGACCGGGCAGGTCCGGGACCCGGGGCCGCACCCCGAGGCTCCCGGCCCCGGCCCCGGCCCGGGGGCGGGCGGCGTGGCGTCAGGTGTTCCCGGCGGCGGCAACGACGATGCCGACCGGCTGGCGCGTGAGCTCGACGAGGTGCGCTCGAAGGAGGCTGCCCTCGTCGACGACCTCAAGCGCCTGCAGGCCGAGTACGTCAACTACCGCCGACGCGTCGACCGTGACCGCGACGTGGCGCGTGACCTGGCGATCGCCGGCGTCCTCGAGGCACTCCTGCCGGTGCTCGACGACATCGGCCGCGCCCGTGACCACGGAGACCTCGACGGTGCCTTCAAGACGGTTGCGGAGAGCCTCGAGTCGGTCGTCACGAGGCTCGGGCTGCAGCGCTACGGCGAGCCCGGCGACGCGTTCGACCCGGGGGTGCACGAAGCGCTCATGCACGAGCACTCCGACGACGTCGACGAGCCGACGTGCACGCAGATCCTCTTCCCGGGCTACCGGGTGGGGGAGCGCATCCTGCGTGCCGCGCGCGTCGCGGTCGCCGAGCCGAGCTGACATGCAGAAGGAGGTGCAGGCATGAGCGTCCAGGACTGGGTGGAGAAGGACTACTACGCGATCCTCGGGGTCGACAAGACGGCGAGCGCGGACGAGATCAAGAAGGCGTACCGCAAGCTGGCTCGTGACCTGCACCCCGACCGCAACCAGGACAACCACGCTGCCGAGGAGCGCTTCAAGGACGTGTCCGAGGCCTACGACGTGCTGTCGGACAAGAAGAAGCGTGCCGAGTACGACGAGACCCGAGACATGTTCACCTCCGGCCGCGCGGGCGGTGGACCCTTCCGCTTCCCCGGCGGCGGCTCCGGCACCGGCGGCCCCGGGGGTGTGCCGTTCGACCTGTCGGACCTCTTCGGCCAGGGCGGCGGCAGTGGGGGCGGCGTCAGCGACCTCTTCGGCACCATCTTCAGCTCGGGGGGTCGGGGCCGGCCCCCCGGCACGGGGCCCCGCCGCGGTGCCGACGTGGAGTCCGAGGTCACGATCGGGTTCCGCGAGTCGGTCGACGGCGTCACCGTCCCGCTGCGGATGACCAGCGAGGCTGCCTGTGACGCCTGCCGCGGGACGGGTGCGAAGGCCGGCACGGTGCCGCGCGTCTGCCCCACGTGCGAAGGCACCGGGCAGGCCACCCGAAGTGCGGGCCGGTTCGGGATCGCCGAGCCGTGCCGAGAGTGTCGCGGGCGGGGGCTCGTCGTGGACGACCCCTGCCCGGCGTGCCACGGCTCCGGTCGCGGCAAGAAGTCGCGCACGATGAACGTCCGCGTGCCGGCCGGTGTGCGCGACGGCCAACGCATCAAGCTCAAGGGCAAGGGCGCCCCCGGTGAGCGCGGCGGCTCGGCCGGTGACCTGTACCTCACCGTGCACGTCACGCCCGACCAGGTCTTCGGTCGCAGCGGCGACAACCTGACCGTCACCGTGCCCGTCACCTTCACCGAGGCCGCGCTGGGCAGCGAGATCGAGGTGCCGACCCTCGGCGGGTCGACCGTGCGGCTCAAGCTGCCCGCGGGAACGCCCAACGGACGCACCATGCGGGTACGAGGGAAGGGCTCGACCCGCAAGGACGGCAGCAAGGGCGACCTGCTGGTCACTGTCGACGTGCAGGTGCCCCAGCGCGTCGACGGCAGGGCCAAGGAGGTCCTGCAGGAGTTCGCCGACGCCACCTCGGGTGAGGACGTCCGCGCCGACCTGCTGGCGCGTGCGCGAGGGGGTGCGCAGTGACCGAAAGTTTCGAGATTCCCGTCGACGCCCCCGTCTACGTCATCTCGGTCGCGGCCGAGATGGCGGGCCTTCACCCGCAGACGCTGCGGCAGTACGACCGTCTCGGTCTCGTGACGCCCACCCGCACGCTGGGCGGGGGCCGGCGGTACTCGCTGCGCGACATCCTGCAGCTGCGCGAGATCCAGCGCCTCAGCCAGGACGACGGGGTGAACCTGGCCGGCATCAAGCGCATCATCGACCTGGAGAACCAGGTGGAGGCGCTGCAGCAGCGCCTCGCCGAGGCCCTGCGTGAGCTGAGCGAGACCAGCGCCACGCTGGCCGCCGGCGGCTACCGCCGCACCTACCTGCCGGCCCGAACGGGCGACCACGTGCCCGGCCGCGGCACCGGTTCGTCGTCGGCCATCGTCGTGCACCCGAGCCGCCGACGGTGATCGGTGCCTCGCTGCCGGGAGGCGGCGGACCTGACAACTGCATACGGAGACACTCATGACCGACCAGCTGACAACGAAGAGCCAAGAGGCCGTCTCGGCTGCCGTCCGCACCGCGGGCGGGGCCGGCAACCCCAACGTCGAACCCATCCACCTGCTCAGGGCGCTGCTCGCGCAGTCCGACGGCACGACCCGCCCCCTGCTCGCCGCCGTCGGCGTGGACGCCGACCAGCTCATCCGCGAGGCGGATGCGCTCGCGGCCAAGCTCCCGTCCGCGAGTGGCCCGAGCGTGGGCGCCCCCGCGGCATCGGGCACGTTCTACCGCGTGCTGACGTCCGCTGGCGAGCTGGCGACGGGGATGAGCGACGAGTACGTGTCGACCGAGCACCTGCTGGTGGCCCTGGCGAGCGTCGAGTCGTCCGCCCGGGACCTGCTGACCCGCGCCGGAGCCACACCCGAACGGCTCACCGAGGCGTTCGCCGAGGTGCGGGGCTCCGCGAAGGTCAGCAGCCCCGACCCCGAGGGCCAGTACAAGGCGCTGGAGAAGTACGGCATCGATCTCACGGCACGCGCCAGGGACGGGTCGATGGATCCCGTGATCGGGCGGGACGCCGAGATCCGCCGTGTGGTGCAGGTGCTGAGCCGGCGCACCAAGAACAACCCGGTGCTCATCGGGGAGCCCGGCGTCGGCAAGACGGCCGTGGTCGAGGGGCTGGCGCAGCGCATCGTCGACGGGGACGTGCCGGAGTCGCTGCGCGACAAGCGCCTCGTCGCGCTCGACCTCGGCGCGATGGTGGCCGGCGCGAAGTACCGCGGAGAGTTCGAGGAACGCCTCAAGGCCGTCCTCACCGAGATCAAGGAGGCCGAGGGCCAGGTCGTCACGTTCATCGACGAGCTGCACACCGTCGTCGGCGCCGGCGCCGCCGAGGGCGCCATGGACGCCGGTAACATGCTCAAGCCGATGCTGGCACGCGGCGAGCTGCGGATGATCGGTGCGACCACGCTGGACGAGTACCGCGAACGCATCGAGAAGGACCCGGCGCTGGAGCGTCGTTTCCAGCAGGTGTACGTCGGCGAACCGAGCGTCGAGGACACCATCGCCATCCTGCGCGGGCTGAAGGGCCGGTACGAGGCCCACCACAAGGTGGCCATCTCCGACGCTGCCCTGGTCGCGGCCGCCACGCTCTCGCACCGCTTCATCACGGGCCGGCAGATGCCCGACAAGGCCATCGACCTCGTCGACGAGGCCGCCTCGCGGCTGCGTATGGAGATCGACTCCTCGCCCGTGGAGATCGACGAGCTGCGCCGGGCGGTGGACCGGCTCCGGATGGAGGAGCTCGCCCTGGCCAACGAGTCGGACGAGGCGAGCCAGGAGCGCCTGGCCGCGCTGCGGGCACGGCTGGCCGACGAGCAGGAGAAGCTCAACGCCCTGGTGGCCCGGTGGGAGCAGGAGAAGTCGGGGCTCAACCGAGTCGGCCGGCTCAAGGGCGACCTGGACGAGCTGCAGATGCGGGCGGACGTCGCCCAGCGCGACGGTGACTACGAGACGGCGTCGCGCCTGCTGTATGGCGAGATCCCGGCCCTGGAGAAGGAGCTCGAGGCGGCCGTCGCGGCCGCGGCGGCGCAGTCCGCCAGCGAGCAGGCGCCCATGGTCTCCGACGAGGTCACGGCCGACGACATCGCGGACGTCGTCTCCGCCTGGACGGGCATCCCGGCCGGTCGTCTGCTGGAGGGCGAGACGGCCAAGCTGTTGCGCATGGAGGACGAGCTCGGTCGCCGCGTCATCGGTCAGCGCGCGGCGATCGCCTCGGTGTCCGACGCGGTACGGCGGGCCCGGGCGGGTGTCAGCGACCCCAACCGACCGACCGGGTCGTTCCTGTTCCTCGGTCCCACTGGCGTCGGGAAGACCGAGCTGGTGAAGGCGCTGGCCGACTTCCTGTTCGACGACGAGCGCGCCATGGTGCGCATCGACATGAGCGAGTACGGCGAGAAGCACTCCGTGGCCCGGCTCGTGGGGGCGCCCCCCGGCTACGTGGGCTACGAGGAGGGCGGCCAGCTCACCGAGGCGGTGCGTCGTCGGCCGTACAGCGTCGTCCTGCTCGACGAGGTGGAGAAGGCACACCCGGAAGTGTTCGACGTCCTGCTGCAGGTGTTCGACGACGGTCGGCTCACCGACGGTCAGGGCCGCACGGTGGACTTCCGGTCCACCATCCTGGTGATGACGTCCAACCTCGGCTCGACGTACCTCGCCGACCCGGCGCTGTCGGACGAGGCGAAGAACGAGGCCGTCATGAACGTCGTACGCGCCTCCTTCAAGCCGGAGTTCCTCAACCGGCTGGACGACGTGGTGATGTTCGAGCCGCTGACGACCGAGGACCTCGAGCAGATCGTCGACCTTCAGGTGGCGCTGCTGGCCCAGCGGCTGACCGATCGGCGGCTGTCGCTGGTGGTGACCGACGCCGCGAAGGAGTGGTTGTCGCTGACCGGGTTCGACCCGGTGTACGGTGCTCGGCCGCTGCGCAGACTCGTGCAGACCGCGATCGGCGACCAGCTGGCTCGGTCCATCCTCGCCGGGGAGATCCTGGACGGAGAGACCGTCCTTGTCGATCGGTCGACGGGCGGTGACGGCCTGGTCGTCCGAGCGGTGTCACCCGAGCAGGCCGACGCTGCCACCGGCCGAGTGACCCAGGCGAGCGAGGCCGAGGAGCCCGAGGTGGTCGACGCGGAGCTGGTAGACGACTGACGCCACCGGCCCCACGGCCCGCTCAGCAGGGCTCGGAGCCCGGTCGGACGCTTGCCACGACCTGGTCCGTCCCGGCGAGCATGACCATCTCGACCTCGGTCGGGAAGAAGGCGTAGCCGACGTCGTCGACCGGGACGGTGTACCACGGCATGCCGCTCTCCTCGAACTCCTGGAGCAGCACGCCGTACGCGGCGCGCAGCTCGTCCACGCTGCTGCCCACGCCGATGCCGTCGGGCGTGGTGATGGGGGAGCCGTCCTTCACCGTGAACGACGTGAGGGAGTCCTGCTCGGGGTCCCAGCAGATGAACACGCCGGGCAGCTGCGCGGGGTCGGGGATCAGCTCGACGAGCCCCTCGAACTCCTGCTCGGTGACCACGCCGGTGGCCAGCGCCTCGTCCTTGGTCATGCGCAGCTCCAGTGGACCGAGGCTGTCGGCCATCAGGTAGGGGTACTCGCCCGGCGCCGGTGACTCCGACGCGCTCGGGCTCGGTTCGGCCGTGGGCGCGGACGTGGGGGTCGGCGTCGTGCCCGGGTCGACCGTGACGGTGACCGTCGGCGTCGGTGCCTCGGCTGCCGTGGTGTCGTCGTCCCTGGTCAGCAGCACCACGACCGCCACGAGCCCGATCACCAGTGCCAGCCCGACACCGACGATCAGCCCGACGCGGCTGCCTCGACCCGGCTCCTCGCCGTCCCCAGCCGGTCCAGCGCCCGGGTCAGGGTGTCCTCCGCCTTGCTGAACGTCCATCGAACAAGAGTCCTTCCGGTGGTGTCGTCGCCTGGGCGGTGTCGGTCGTAGAAGGCCGAGCACGGGATCGCCACCACCCCGGCTCGATGCGGCAGCTCCCGGCAGAACCGCGTGCCGTCGCCGTACCCCCACGAACGTACATCCGAGAGCGCGAAGTACGTCCCGGCCGGCGTGTATGTCTCCAAACCGAGATCCCTCAGCCCGGTGACGAGCAGGTCACGACGTCGCTGCAGCGACGCCCGCAGGTCGGCCACCCAGGCGTCGTGGGTGGTCAGCACCCCGGCGACCGCGGGCTGGAACGGCGCTGCGGAGACGTAGGAGAGGTACTGCTTGACCGACCGCGCCGCCCGCACCAGGTCGGCCGGGCCGGTGAGCCACCCGACCTTCCAGCCCGTCACCGAGAAGGTCTTGCCCGCCGATCCTGCGGTCAGCGTGCGCTGCGCCATCCCGGGCAGCGTGCTGACCGGGACGTGGGTGACACCGTCGAAGGTGAGGTGCTCGTACACCTCGTCCGAGATCACGAGCAGGTCGTGTCGCTGGGCGACGTCGGCCACGGCCTGCATCGCGGCACCGTCAAGCACCGCGCCGGTCGGGTTGTGCGGCGTGTTGAGCAGGAGCACCCGCGTCCGATCGGTGACGGCGGCCTCGAGGGCCTCGCGGGTGACGGTGAAGTGAGGCGGCTCGAGCAGCACGCCGCGCAGGCGCCCGCCCGCCATCTGGACCGCCGCCGGGTAGGAGTCGAAGAACGGCTCGAGCGCGACGACCTCGTCGCCCGGCTCCACGAAGGCGAGGATCGACGCCGTCAGGGCCTCGGTCGCACCTGTCGTCACCAGCACCTCCCGCTCGGGGTCGAGCTCGAGCCGGTAGTGGCGACGCTGGTGCTCGGCCACGGCTTGCCGCAGCTCCGGGACGCCGAGCCCCGGCGGGTACTGGTTGTGACCGGTGGCGATCGCCTCCTGGGCCGCCTGGAGCAGGGCAGGCGGCCCGTCGGAGTCGGGGAATCCCTGGCCGAGGTTCAGCGAGCCGGTTGCGGTCGCCAGAGCGGACATCTCGGCGAAGATGGTCTCGCCGAGGCCGTCGATGCGTCGGGCCGGCGCCGGCACGCGCCCGCCGCTGCTCTGAGGGGCCACGCGCGGCAACGCTAGTCGCCGCCTACAGTGTCGAGCCGTGCCAACCGCTCTGGTGACCGGTGCCAGCGCAGGCCTGGGGCGGGCGTTCGCCGCCAGGCTTGCGGCGACCGGCTACGACGTCGTCCTGGTGGCCCGGGACGCGACACGGCTCGACGAGGTCGCGGCCGACCTGCGGCACCGTTTCGGCTGCGACACCCAGGTGCTCGCGGCCGACCTGACGGCTCGCGCGGGTCTGTCGAGGGTCGCCGACCGGCTCGTCGATGAGCAGCAGCCGATCGAGCTGCTGGTCAACAATGCCGGTAACGCGCTGCGCAAGCCCTTTCTGGCCAACGACGTCGCCGACGAGGAGCGGATGCTCGACCTGCACGTGCGCGCGGTGCTGGTGCTCACGCACACGGCCCTCGGCCCGATGTCGCAGCGACGCTCCGGGGGTGTGATCAACGTGTCGTCGGTCGCGGGCTGGGTTCCCCAGGGCACGTACAGCGCGCACAAGGCGTGGGTGAGGGTGTTCAGCCAGGCGGTGGCCGCTCAGGTCGCGTCCTCGGGGGTGCGGGTCATGGCGCTGGCACCCGGGTACGTGCGCACCGAGTTCCACGAACGGGCCGGTATCAGGGCAGAGGCGATCCCCGGACCTGCGTGGCTCGACGCCGAGGACGTCGTCGCCAGCGCCCTGCGCGCCTGGGAGCGTGGCCGTGTCGTCCACGTGCCGAGCGCCCGCTACAAGGCTGCTGCGTCCCTGTTGCGTAACGTCCCGTACGAGACGGTGCACCGGCTGCGGACGAAGGGGGCGCGATGAACGCGGACAGGTCGATCGAGTGGTACCGGCTGCGCGAGCAGATCCTCGACAAGGCGGTGGTGCCCGGAAGGGTGGTGCTGTCGTCGGGGGTCGAGGCCGACTACTACGTCGACCTGCGCCGCGTCACCCTGGACGGGGAGGCAGCCCCACTCGTGGGCGGCGTCATGCTGGACCTCGTCTCGGGGTACCCGGCCGATGCCGTGGGCGGGCTGACGCTGGGCGCCGACCCCGTCGCCACGGCGATGCTGCATGCCGCCGCGGCCCAGGGCCGCCGGCTCGACGCGTTCGTCGTGCGCAAGGCGGGCAAGGCGCACGGGATGCAGCGACAGATCGAGGGCCCGGACGTCGCCGGTCGTGCCGTGATCGCGATCGAGGACACGTCGACCACCGGGAGCAGCGTGCTCACCGCCGTCGAGGCGCTGCGCGAGGCCGGCGCGACGGTCTCGGCGGTGGCCGTGATCGTCGACCGAGGGGCAGGGGACGCCGTACGAGCGGCCGGTCTGGACTACCTCGCCGCCTACTCGCTGGACGACCTCGGGCTGGAGTAGGGCGCCGTGGCGCTGCCGGCGAGAGGGTCGAGCCCCTCGTCGTGCAGCACACCGGCAAGGCGGCGCTCGAGCCACACGAGGCCGAGGATGATCCCGGCGCCGGCCAGCGCAAGCCCGACGGCGGCGAGCAGGTCGTCCTGCGGGGGGAGCAGCGTGCGGTCGTCGTCCTGCCAGGGCCACAGCGCGCGCAGCGACCCGGCCATGAGACCCGTCAGCACCACCAGGGTGATCCGCGGCCGGTGGCTCAGCAGCCACTGGAGGAGGAGCACGAACGACGCGAACCCGACCGCGGCGCCCAGACCGAACGCAGCCAGGTAGCCGAGGTCACGATCGTTCACGGCGGCGATCGTGGGCTCGTACATGCCGATCGACAGCAGCAGGAACGACCCGGAGACGCCGGGGAGGGCGAGGGCACAGACGGCGAGCGCCGCCGAGGCCGCGACGAGCACGAGGCTCGGGTTGCTGACGGCTCCGGGAGGGAGCCCGGTGAGCAGGAAGGCCGCTGCCGCCGCCGCCCCTGCCAGGACGAACGACCGGCCGTCCCACCGACCGACCATGCGAGCCGGGACGGACACCCCCACCACGACCAGGCCGAAGAAGACCGCGCGCGTCGCAACCGGGTACTCGGCCACGAGAGGTTCCAGCACGGCCGCACCGACGACGACCGCAGTGACCATGCCGACGCCGACGGGAAGAAGGACGCTCCAGCGGACCTCGGCGAACCGTGCGCGGGCGTCGTCGACTCGGCCGCGCAGGAGTGCGAGGGCACCCTTCACCAGTGCGGCGGCGGAGCCGATGAGCGTCTCGTACAGGCCGATGACGAGGGCGATGGTCCCTCCGCTGACGCCGGGGACGACCTCGGCGAAGCCGATGAGGGCTCCGCGGACGACGTTCACCAGGCCCCTGAGCACGATGGTCAGCCTACGGTCGGGGCACCCGCACACCGTGCAGAGGCGCTCGGCGATCTACGGTGACCAGGTGCGGCGGGACGCGGACGTCGGTGGAGGGCGGCGGGCGCGAGCTCTCGGCCCCGGCCCCGGCCCTGAGATCCCGACGGCGCAGACCCCGACGGCGCAGACCCCGACGGGCGAGCCCGGCGGCGACGTGACGTCGTCCGTCGGCGTCGGTCCGTGGGACGGCCCCTGGCCGGAGGGACCCGAGTACGACCCCGACCTGCTGGCGCGGGGTGACTCCCGCAACGTGGTCGACCGCTACCGCTACTGGACCCGGGAGGCCATCGTGGCCGACCTGGACGGGCGCCGACACCCCCTGCACGTGGCGGTCGAGAACTTCGCGCACGACTTCAACATCGGCTCGGTCGTTCGCACGGCGAACGCCTTCGCCGTGGCCGAGGTGCACATCGTCGGCCGTCGCCGATGGAACCGGCGCGGTGCCATGGTGACCGATCGCTACCAGCACCTCCGTCACCATGACGACGTCGGCGCACTCGCGAGCTGGGCGCGCGGGCGCGGACTGCCCCTGCTCGGCGTGGACAACCTGCCGGGTGCGGTGCCGCTGGAGACGTTCGACCTCCCGCGCGCATGCGTCCTGGTGCTGGGGCAGGAGGGGCCGGGGCTCTCCGAGGCGGCTCGAGACGGGTGCGCCGAGGTGCTGTCCATCGCCCAGTTCGGGTCGACCCGGTCGATCAACGCCGGTGCAGCCGCGGCCATCGCCATGCACGCGTGGGTGCGTCGGCACGTCTTCGGCCAGGCACCTGCGCGGTAGCCCGTCGCCGGTCAGATCTCGTCGACCAGCTCGGCGACCGACTGCAGCACGCGCGAGGGGCGGTACGGGTACCGCTCGACGTCGTCCGGCCTGGTCGACCCGGTCAGCACCAGGATCGTCTCCATGCCGGCCTCCAGCCCGCAGATGATGTCGGTGTCCATGCGGTCGCCGACCATCGCCGAGGTCTCCGAGTGCGCACCGATCTTGTTGAGCCCGGCCCGCATCATGACGGGGTTCGGCTTGCCCACGAAGTACGCGTCGCGGCCGGTGGCCCGGGTGATGAGGGCCGCGACCGACCCGGTGGCCGGCAAGGGGCCCTCGGTGGACGGTCCGGTCGGGTCCGGGTTCGTGGCCACGAAGCGCGCACCCCGCTCGACCAGACGGATGGCCCGGGTGATCGCCTCGAACGAGTACGTCCGGGTCTCGCCGAGCACCACGTAGTCGGGGCTCGCATCGGTCAGGACGAAGCCGACCTCGTGCAGGGCGGTGGTGAGCCCCGCCTCACCGATGACGTAGGCGCGGCCGCCGGGCATCTGGTCGGCGAGGAACCGTGCGGTGGCCACGGCCGACGTCCACAGGTTCTCCTCGGGCACCACGATGCCCATGCCGCGCAGACGGTCGGCGAGGTCACGGCGGGTGTAGATGGAGTTGTTGGTCAGCACGAGAAAGGGGAGCTCGCGCTCGCGGATGCGAGCGACGAAGTCGGCTGCCCCAGGGACGGGGACGCCCTCGTGGATGAGGACGCCGTCCATGTCCGTCAGCCAGGCCTGCGGGGCGGGTCGAGCGGTCACGCTGCGCACGCTACGGCGCGGGTCGTAACGTGCGCAGCGTGACTGAGCGGATCGTCGTCATCGGTGGGGACGCCGCGGGCATGAGCGCTGCCTCCCAGGCCCTTCGGACGGCCAAGCACTACGGCCGTGAGCTCTCCGTGGTGGTGCTCGAACGTGGGGCGTGGACGTCGTACTCGGCGTGCGGCATCCCCTACTGGGTCGCCGGCGACGTCGACTCCGCCGACCGGCTGATCGCGCGCACTCCCGAGCAGCACCGAGCCAACGGGATCGACCTGCGCATGGGCGTCGAGGCGACCGAGATCGACCTGGGCGCGCGCGTCATCCAGGTGCGTGACACCGCGAACGGCGCGACCCGCCCGGTGCCCTACGACCAGCTCGTGGTCGCGACCGGGTCGCTGCCCATCCGCCCCGACCTGCCGGGTGCCTTCGCCGACGGGATCCACGGCCTGCAGACGCTGGACGATGGCAAGGCGCTCCTCGACACGCTCACGTCGTCGCGCCGGCTCGAGCGGGCGGTCGTGGTCGGGGCCGGCTACATCGGCATCGAGGTCGCCGAGGCCTGCCAGCGTCGTGGACTGGCGACGACGGTGGTCGACATGGCGTCCCAGCCGATGACCACGCTCGACCCGGACATGGGTGCCCTCGTGCGGGACGAGATGGAGAAGCTGGGGATCGACCTGCGTACCGACACCGCCGTCGAAGGCTTCGAGGTGGGCGACGACGGCTGGGTGAGCGGGGTCGTGACGGCGGACGAGACGCTGCCTGCCGACGTCGTCGTGCTCGGCATCGGGGTTCGGCCCAACACACGCCTGGCCCGTGACGCCGGGCTGCCGACCGGCGCGACGGGGGGTCTGCAGACCGATCGGCGACAGGCGGTCGTGGGTCACGACGGCGTCTGGGCGGCGGGCGACTGCGTGGAGTCGTTCCACCGGGTCAGCGAACGACCGGTGGTGATCGCGCTGGGCACCCACGCCAACAAGCAGGGTCGAGTGCTGGGCGTCAACCTGGCCGGTGGGTACGACACCTTCCCGGGTGTGGTCGGTACGGCGATCACGAAGGTGCACGACCTCGAGATCGCCCGGACGGGGCTCGCCGTGGACGAGGCCCGCGACGCGGGCTTCGACGTCGCCGTCGGCAGCGTCGAGTCCACGACGACGTCGGGCTACATGCCCGGCGCGAGCCTCATGACCGTGAAGGTCGTTGCCGAACGAGGCTCGGCGCGCATGCTCGGGGCCCAGATCGTCGGTGCCGGTCCGGGCTCGGCGAAGCGGATCGACGCCTGCGCGCTCGCCGTGTGGAACGAGATGCGGGCCGACGAGCTCGCGATGGCGGACCTGTCGTACGCGCCGCCGTTCTCACCGGTGTGGGACCCGGTGCAGATCGCGGGTAGGCGAGCAGCCGACGCCGCACGACGCGGGTAGGCGCCATCGCTGACCTGCCGAGGCGCTCAACCCCAGACGAACACGACGTCCCCGGCGTTCACCTCGCCGGAGGTCACCATCCCGCTGATCGCGTCCGCAGAGCCCTCGAGGGCGACCACCGGCACCGCCGGCGACTTGCCGCCCGCCTCGACGGCCGCCGGGTCCCAGGAGACGATGGCGTCCCCGGCGGCCACCGTCGCGCCCTCGGCGGCGTGCACGGTAAACCCCTCACCCTTGAGCTGGACGGTGTCGATGCCGAGGTGGACGAGCACCGAGCCGCCGTCCCCGGAGATGACGTAGGCGTGCGGGTGGAGCTTGACGATGGTGCCGGAGATCGGGGCGACGGCCGTACCGGCCTCACGGGTCGGGTCGATGCCGACGCCTGGGCCGACCATGAGCCCGGCGAAGACCGGGTCGGGAACCTCGGTGATGGGCATGGCGCGGCCGCTGACGGGGGACAGGATCTCCATGGGCTCTCGCTCCTTGGTCCGGTGGACGACCAGTCGGGCTGATCTGGTCGTGGACGGCTGGTCTGGAGCCACTCTACGAACAACCCCCTACCGCGTGCCCGCCGATCGCATGAGTCGGGGCACCGTTTGCCGGTTTGCCTGCCCAGCGCGACCCATCGGGACTACCGTCGCCAACGCCAGGCTGGGTACGAGCGAGACCTGACGACGGTAGGTCGGACGGCGTCAAGGAGGGGCGATGAGCGCGGCGACGGACACGACATCGACGAAGCAGTCGATCTGGGCGAGAGCGTTCGGCTACCTGCAACGCATCGGCAAGGCGCTGATGGTGCCGGTGGCGATCCTGCCGGCAGCCGGGTTGCTGCTCGGGATCGGTGCCGGGCTGCAGCAGGAGACGCTGACCGACATCGCGCCGTGGCTGCTCAACGACACCTGGGTGACGATCTCGACGGTCATGAAGGCCTCCGGCGACATCGTCTTCGCCAACCTGCCCTTGATCTTCGCCATCGGTGTCGCGATCGGCCTGGCGAACGACGCCGGTGTCGCCGCGCTGGCCGCCACCGTGGGCTATCTGGTCTTCAACGTCTCGATCAGCTCGCTGCTCGGGCTGACGGCCGAGGGCATCGCCGGTGACACCCGCTACGCCATGGTGCTGGGTATCCCGTCGCTGCAGACAGGTGTGTTCGGGGGGTTGGCCATCGGCATCCTGGCCGCATGGGCCTACAACAGGTTCTTCACCATCAAGCTCACCCCTGCCCTGGGGTTCTTCGCCGGCAAGCGCTTCGTCCCGATCGTCACGGCTGCCCTGTCCCTGCTGGTCGGCTTCCTGTTCATCTGGATCTGGCCGCCGATCCAGGAGGGCATCAACACGTTCGCCACCGAGGTCGTGCTCGCCAACCCGGTGCCAGGAGCGTTCGTCTTCGGCCTGATCGAACGGTCGCTCATCCCGTTCGGCCTGCACCACGTCTGGTACCCGATCTTCTGGTACGAGTTCGGCGAGTACACCTCGGCCGCCGGTGACCTCGTTCGTGGCGACCAGCGCATCTGGTTCGCTCAGCTCGCCGATGGCGTGAACCAGGTGCCCACCGAGGATGCCAAGGGCAACCTGATCGAGTACCCGGACTTCAGCGCGGGCACCTTCATGACCGGCAAGTACCCGTTCATGATGTTCGGCCTTCCCGCCGCTGCGCTGGCGATGTACCAGTCGGCCATGACGCACCGCCGCAAGGTCGTCGCCGGCCTGTTCTTCTCGGCTGGGCTCACCTCCTTCCTCACCGGGATCACCGAGCCGATCGAGTTCACGTTCCTGTTCGTGGCGCCGCTGCTGTTCGTCATCCACGCGGTGTTCGCCGGGCTGTCGTTCATGATCATGGAGCTGCTCAACATCCACATCGGGTTGACCTTCTCCGGGGGGCTGATCGACTTCTTCCTCTTCGGCATCCTGCCGGGACGACAATCCTGGTGGATCCTCGTTCTCGTCGGGCTCGGCTTCGGGGTCGTCTACTACTTCTTGTTCCGGTTCGGCATCAAGATCCTCGACGCGAAGATCCCGGGCAGGGAGGACGACATCGAGGAGCAGATCGAGGAGGTCGCAGCAGCGTCCATCCCCTCGGCAGAAGCCGAGATCTCCGGTGGCGGCGGTGGCGTCGCCACGGCCACCGCGACGTCGACAGGCGCCAAGCTGGTGCAGGCCTTCGGCGGTGCCGACAACATCGTCAACAACGACGCGTGCATCACCCGGCTGCGGATCGAGGTGCGGGACAAGACCAAGGTCGACAAGGCCGCGCTCAAGGCCATGGGGGCCGCCGGTGTCGTGGAGGTCGGCAACAACATGCAGGCCATCTTCGGGCCGAAGGCCGAGTCGCTGAAGGGTGAGATGGAGAAGGCGATCGCCTCCGGCGACGTGGCGCCCGCGCCGGCGGCCCCGGCGGCCCCGGCGGCGCCTGCTGCGCCGGCCGGCGACGACCTACCCGACACCGAGGCGGGCAAGCTCGTCCGCGCGTTCGGCGGCAAGGCCAACATCAAGAACCTCGACGCGTGCATCACCCGGTTGCGCATCGAGGTCGTCGACAAGTCGAAGGTCGACAAGGCGACGATCAAGAAGCTCGGCGCGGCAGGTGTCGTCGAGGTCGGCAACAACGTCCAGGCCATCTTCGGGCCTCGCGCGGATGCGCTGAAGTCCGAGATGCAGAAGCTGATGTAGGGGAGTGGCAGGTCGGTGCAGCAGATCAAAGGCGTGGGAGTCAGCCCCGGTCGTTCCGTGGGCCCACTGGTGCGCATGCCGGACCCGATCAGTGAGCCGGCAGCCGACGCCCCGCTGCCGGACGGAGACCGTGAGGCCGCTGCCGCAGCCATCGGGGACGCCGCGGCCGAGGTGAAGGCCGACCTCGAGGCACGGGCGGCCCACGCCAGTGCCGAGGGAAAGGCGCTGCTCGAGGCAACCGCCATGATGGCGGCGGACCCCACCCTCGTGAGCTCGGCCAAGAAGAAGGTCACGGCCCAGGGCACCGCGGCCCCGCGGGCGGTGTGGGAGGCCGCCGCCGAGGTGGCCGCCATGCTGGAGTCGTTGGGTGGCTACATGGCCGAGCGCGCTCGCGACGTCCAGGACGTCCGGGACCGTGTCGTGGCCGTGCTGACCGGACGGCCCGCGCCGGGGGTGCCGGCACGTGACGAGCCGTTCGTCCTTGCCGCGCTCGACCTCGCCCCGGCCGACACCGCCACGCTCGACCCGCAGGCCTGCGTCGGCCTCGTCACCGCCCAGGGGGGACCGACGTCGCACACGGCCATCCTGGCCAAGGCGCTCGGGCTCCCCGCCGTCGTCGCCGCCCCGGGCGTGCTCGACATCGAGGAGGGCACCACGGTTCTGGTCGACGGCTCGGCCGGCACGGTGGGCCTCAACCCGGACGAGGACACCATCGCCAGGGTGCTCGCCGCCAAGTCGGTCCAGCTCACCTTCGACGGTGACGGCGCGACGTCCGACGGGCACCCCGTCCAGCTGCTGGCCAACGTGGGTGACGGCAAGGACGTGGCCGGCGCCGTCGCGGCGAACGCGCAGGGTGTCGGCCTGTTCCGGACCGAGTTCTGCTTCCTCGACCGGCCGGAGGCGCCGAGCATCGCCGAGCAGGTGCAGATGTACCGCGAGGTGTTCGCGGGCTTCCCGGGCAAGAAGGTGGTCGTGCGCACGCTCGACGCAGGCGCCGACAAGCCCCTGCCGTTCCTCACCAACATGGAGGAGGAGAACCCAGCGCTCGGGGTGCGGGGCTACCGAACCGCCCTGCGCTCGCCCGAGGTGCTCGACGACCAGCTCACCGCCATCGCCGAGGCGGCACGGGCCGAGGACGCCGACGTCTGGGTGATGGCACCGATGGTCAGCACCGTCGACGAGGCCAGGACCTTCGTGGAGCAGTGCCTCGCGCACGACCTGACGATGGCCGGGGTGATGATCGAGACCCCGGCTGCCGCCGTGACCTCCGACCACATCCTCGAGCATGCGATGTTCGCCAGCCTGGGCACCAACGACCTGGGCCAGTACACGATGGCGGCCGACCGGCTCATGGGCGAGCTCGCCGCTCTCAACGACCCGTGGCAGCCCGCGGTTCTGCGCATGGTCAGGGCGAGCGTGGAGGGCGGGAACGCGAACGAGCGTCCGGTCGGCGTGTGCGGCGAGGCCGCCTCCGACCCGGCGCTGGCGGTCGTGCTCGTCGGGCTCGGTGTGGCGAGCCTGTCGATGACGCCGCGGTCGATCGCGGCGGTCGCCACGGTGCTCGCCCGCACGTCGCTGCCGGAGTGCCGACGCCTCGCCAAGGTGGCGATCGACGCGCCCACCGCCGGTGCGGGTCGTGCGGCCGTTCGAGCATCGCTGGAGGTGCTGGACGAGCTGGGGCTGTGACCCCGGTGCCCTCACCGACGCACGACGGCCCCGTCCCTCACGACGCTTCGTGGGGCGGGGCCGTCGGCTGTCGCGGTCGGCAGGGCAGGTGGTGACGCCGCTGCGCGACCGCCCGGGTCAGGCGTCCTCGGCGTCCAAGTCCTTGGCCAGCAGCGCGGCCAGGGCGTCGAGGGACTCCTCCGCTCCGTCGCCCTCGGAGGTGAGCAGCACCTCGTCGCCGAACTCGGCGCCGAGTGTCATGACGCCGAGGATGCTGGAGGCATCGACGGGGTCGGCGTCCGAGCCGACCTTGACGATCGTCACGGATGCGGGCTGCTCGGACGCAGCCTTGACGAAGATGGCAGCGGGACGGGCGTGCAGCCCTACCTTGCTCGCGATTGTGGCCTTGCGCTCCGGCACCGGGGCCTCCTGGCTGTCGACGGGCTCCGCTCACTGGCGGGACGTCCCATCAGGCTAGCGTCGGCGAACCGGCGCGGGGGCCAGACGTCCAGAACCATCTGGCCGAAGGTCTCTCATCCGGTGCGGACCTGGCCAAAGCCATGGCGCCACCGAGCGGGATGGACAAGACTCGGACGTGTCCGGCAGCCGCCGAACAACGCCGCACGACGCACGAAAGGTCGAGAGCATGCCCATTGCCAACCCTGAGGTCTACCGCGAGATGATCAAGCGGGCCAAGGACGGCGGCTTCGCCTACCCCGCCATCAACGTCACCTCCTCGCAGACCCTCAACGCTGCGATCAAGGGCTTCGCCGATGCCGGCAGCGACGGCATCGTGCAGGCGTCCACCGGCGGGGCCGAGTTCTGGTCCGGGCAGGGTGTGAAGAACATGGTCACCGGCGCCGAGGCCATGGCGGCCTTCGCCCAGGTCGTCGCCGACAAGTACGACGTGAACATCGCGCTGCACACCGACCACTGCCCCGAGCCCAAGCTCGCGACCTACATGGAGCCGTTGGTCGACATCTCTCTCGAGCGTGTGAAGCAGGGCAAGGACCCGCTGTTCGGCTCGCACATGTGGGACGGCTCGGCTGTGCCGCTGGACAAGAACATCGAGATCGCCAAGCGGCTGTACGACAAGTGCGTCGAGGCCAACATCGTGCTCGAGATCGAGATCGGTGTCGTCGGCGGCGAGGAGGACGGCGTCGTCGGGGAGATCAACGAGAAGCTCTACACCACGCCCGAGGACACCTGGCAGGTCATCGAGGCCCTCGGGGTGTCCGGCGACCCCGGCACCTACATGGTGGCGGCGACATTCGGCAACGTCCACGGCGTCTACAAGCCCGGCCACGTCAAGCTGCGTCCGGCCGTGCTGGACGAGGTGCAGAAGGACGCCGAGCAGAAGCTGGGGCTGGCGGCCGGGGCGAAGCCGTTCAACCTGGTGTTCCACGGTGGCTCGGGCTCCACCGAGGAGGAGATCGCCGAGTCGCTGACCTACGGCGTCATGAAGATGAACATCGACACCGACACGCAGTACGCGTTCACGCGGCCGGTCGTCGGGCACATGTTCACCAACTACGACGGTGTGCTCAAGGTCGACGGTGAGGTCGGGAACAAGAAGGTGTACGACCCGCGGAGCTGGGGCAAGGCGGCAGAGAACGGGATGTCGGCGCGCGTGGTCGAGGCCTGCGAGCAGCTGAAGTCGGCGGGCACCTCCATGGGCCGCGCCTGACAGGCACCCTTCCGGAGGGGGCGGGCGACGACGTCGCTGTCGACGTCACGGTCGACGAGCACGCGCCGCCCCCGACGCCCGACGACCGCACGTCGCGACCCCGGTCGCCCCGGCTTCCCGCCGCGGTGGCCGGGGTCGTCGCGGTCATGCTGGTCGCCCTGGCCCTCTGGCCGGACGGCAGCGCCACCGGTGGGTCGACGGGCGAGACCCTCTCCCCCCGGCAGGTGCAGGCGTGGCCGGCGCGGGGGCCGCTCGCCGCGGACGACCGCGCCATCCGGGAGCTGACGGCAGCCTGGCGGTCCGCTGCGCGCGACGACGGGGTCAGCGACCCAGGGGCGCGGGTGGAGCCGCTCTACGTCGGCGACGTGGACGGCGCGCGGGTCGCGCTGCTGCGCTCCACCGCCTCCAGCGGGGTCCCGGTGGTGGCAGCCGCCGTCGAGGAGCCCACCGGGTGGCGCGTTCTGGAGGCCGTCCCGCTGGACCGGGACGTCCCCTGGCTGACCCTGCCCGGCGGCGACCGTCCCCGCGCACTGGTGGCTCCGGACGTCGGTGAGGCGTCGTCGCTGCGGCTGCGCCGGAGCGACGGTGTGTGGACGCGGGTCGCCATCCGGGAGGACGGGGTCACGTTCGGTCTGCGCAGCCTCGACGGCCCTCTCCCCGTGCTGGGAGTCGTGGAGGGCCGCGGGGTGACCCGCAGGCTCGGCAGCCTGGCGTCGTTGTCGGCGATGTCCGTGCTCCCGCTCCCTGCGCCGGTGCACGTGGACGACCCCGACTGGGGCCGAGGCCCCGGTCTGGACGCCGACGAGTTCGATGCCGCGCTGTACGCCTCGCGCGTGCTCCCCGAGACGTCGCGGCGCGTGGCAGTTCTCGCGGCGACCCGGGTGCCGGGTGGACGTGTCGTGCTGGCCGAGACGGTCTCGCCGACCGACGGTCGGCTCCGGTACACGACCGTGGTGCCCGGCGACGACGGTGAGCCGACCCTCGGACCGCCGCCACAGGTCGGGGGGAACCTGGCGGCCGCGGTGGTCCCACGCGCCGGCGGGCGCCTGCTCGTGCTGGCCGCAGCCGCGCCGACGCTGGCGCGCATCGAGGTGCGGGGGTCGGACGGCACGGTGTACATCGACGGCATCGCGCCTACAGCGGTCGTGCTGGCTCCGCCGGTGCCCGACACCCTGGTCGTGCGCGGCAAGAGGACGAATGGCGGGGTCGTCACCAGCCTCACGGTGTCCACGCGGGGGTGACCCTCTTCGCCTCGCCGTCCCCGCTACCAGCACCGACAATGGCCGCATGCCGGTGGAGAGCGAGGGCGAGTGGGTCTCGGTCGACCTGCTCGACGAGCCTGCGCCGGCACGGTCGACCCCGCCTGCGCCGGCTGATCGCCGGCCGACACGTCGCCTGGGCCTCCTTGCTGCCGCCGTCGTCGCCGTGCTCGTGCTGTTCGCGGCCTGGCCCGACGCCGGGCCCGGCCCTGCGGGTGATGGCCTCTCCGGGGGTGACGCACGCGTCGCCGAGGTGCCGCCACCCGACGACCCGCGGCTGCTCGCCTGGCCGGGACGCGGGCCGTGGGCCGCCGATGCCGACCTCGTTGGGCAGGCCGCGCAGGTGTGGCGGGCGAGCGCGGGACGAGGCGGTTCGGGCCCGCCTGGACCTGCCGTGCACGTGCTCTGGGCGGGACCGGTCAACGACCGGGCCGTCGTCGTCCTGCAGGCCCTCGGTCTCGACGGTCGGCTCCGGGTGGCCCAGCTGACCGAGTCCCGCGTGCCCGGCTCAGTGAGCCGGGGCGCCCTGCGGCTGGCCTCGTCCAGCCAGGTCGTCGCCGAGCCCGACTTCCTCGCGCTGAGCTACCCGGACGGGCTGGGGCTCGGCGGGGTGCTCGAGGAGCCCGGGGCAGTGCTGATGCAGGTGCTCCCGGCGCCCGACCTGCTCGTCGACGGCGTCGAGCTGTGGCGCGTGGAGGGAGCACTGTTCACCGACCTCGGCATGCAGGACGACGGGCTGTCCCAGCCCTGGGTGGTCGCTCCGTGGCTGGAGCCAGGAGGCCCCGTCGTGGCCTCCGTCCGGACTCGCGGTGTGGAGCCCGGCCTGCAGGCGACCGGACTAGCCGTGCCCGAGCAACTCGTCCCCAAGAGTGCCCCCGTACAGCTCGTCCCGGCCGACTGGGGCCGGACGCGACCGGACCTGCCCGAGGACTACCTCGACGGGCTCCTCGCCCTGCGCTCGCTGGGCCGGGAGTCGGGCCGGGTGACCGTGCTCGGCTCCACGCCCATCCCCGACGGACGGGCAGCCCTCGTCGAGGTGCGTCCGACGGGGCCTGGCACGCCGGTCGTCGTGACCGTCGGGACGCGGGGGGAGACGACGGTGGTGTCGCCGCCTCGTCCCTCGTCGGCAGCCGATGAGGTCGCCCTTGGTGCCGCCAGGACCACGGGACGCGAGCTGCTCCTCGTCGCCGCGGGCCCCCCGGAGACCTCCCTCGTCGTGCTGGCAGTCGACGGCTCGCCGGTCGCCACCGGTCCGCGCACCACGGCGGTCTGGCTCCCGCGGGGCACCGCGGCGCAGCAGGTGGCGGCCCAGGGGTACCGCGACGACGAGACGTGGGTCGGCCGAACCACGCTCGACGTCGCCGACCTGTGAGGATGGGCGCGTGCGTGAGAAGCCCGGAGATGCCCTGAGCCCGTCCACCGTTGTCGTGGTGGGCGCCGGGATCGCCGGTGTCGCCTGCGCTCGCGTGCTGACACGGGCGGGCCTGGACGTCGTGGTGCTCGACAAGGGACGCCGCGCCGGGGGTCGCATGGCTCGCTGGACGCGTGACGGCCGGGCGATCGACATCGGGGCGGCCTACTTCACCGTCCGTGACCCGGCGTTCGCCGTGCTCGCGGAGCAGTGGGCCTCCCGTGGGCTCGCCCACCCGTGGACCGACACGTTCACCGTCGCCGAGGCCTCCGGGGCGAGGCGCGAGACCTCGGGGCCGGTGCGCTGGTCGGCCGAGGGTGGGCTCCGCTCCTTGGTGGAGGACCTGGCGGGCGGGCTCGACGTGCGTCTCGGCCACGAGGTCATCTCGGTGGGCACCGAGCCGGGCGGACGACCCCGCGTGGACGGGCAGCCGGTGCGCGCGGTCGTGCTGGCGATGCCCGACCCGCAGGTGGTCGACCTCGTCTCGGGCGACCTCGCCGCGGATGCGGGGCTCGACGACGAGTGGCACCCGGTGATCACCGTGGCAGCCGGGTTCGACCAGCGCACCTGGGCGACGGCGGACGGCCTCTTCGTCCACGACTCCGCGGTGTCGCTGCTCGTGGACGACGGCCGCCGCCGGGGGGACGGTGCCCCGGTGCTGGTCGCCCACTGCACGCACGAGGTGGCGGCCGCCAACCTCGACACCCCGGATGTCGTCGTCCCCGGGGTGCTGGCGGAGATGGCCAGGCTCGTGCCCGGTCTCGGCGACCCGGCGTGGGTGGAGGTCAAGCGGTGGGGGTCGGCCGAGCCGCGGCGCCCGCGGTCGTCGACGTTCTACCTGGGGGAGGCTGCGGTGGCGATCTGTGGGGACGGGTGGTCGCAGCGTCCGAGGATCGAGGCCGCCTGGCGATCCGGACGCGACGCCGGTCACGCCCTGGCCGCCCGACTTCGGTAGGTTGCGCCCGTGCCAGCAACAGTCCTGGTCGGTGCCCAGTGGGGCGACGAAGGCAAGGGAAAGGCCACCGACCTGCTCGGTGGTGAGGTCGACTACGTCGTTCGCTACCAGGGCGGCAACAACGCCGGCCATACGGTCGTCATCGACACCGGCTCCGGGATGGAGCACTACGCGCTGCACCTGCTCCCGTCCGGCATCCTGACGCCCGGCACGACGTCGGTGATCGGCAACGGCGTCGTCATCGACCTCGAGGTGCTCTTCGCCGAGCTCGATGGGCTGGCGGCCCGGGGGGTCGAGACCGGCAAGCTGCTCATCTCGGCGTCTGCGCACGTCATCGCGCCGTACAACACGGCGCTGGACAAGGTGTCGGAACGCTTTCTCGGGGCCCGGCGGATCGGCACGACGGGCCGGGGGATCGGACCGACGTACGCGGACAAGGTCAACCGCGTCGGCATCCGGGTGCAGGACCTCTTCGACGCCTCGATCCTGAGGCAGAAGGTGGCCGGGGCGCTGGCGCAGAAGAACCAGCTGCTCGTGAAGGTCTACAACCGGCGCGCCGTCGACACCGATGCGGTCGTCGAGGACCTGCTGCCGTACGCCGAGCGGCTGCGCCCCTACGTCGCTGACACGTCCCTGCTGCTCAACCGAGCCCTTGACCAGGGGCGCCACGTGCTGCTGGAGGGGTCGCAGGGCACGCTGCTCGACGTCGACCACGGCACGTACCCGTTCGTCACATCGTCCAACCCGACGGCGGGCGGGGCGTGTGCGGGCGCCGGTATCGGCCCGACCCGGGTGGAGCGGGTCATCGGCATCCTGAAGGCGTACACGACGCGGGTGGGGTCGGGTCCGTTCCCGACCGAGCTGCACGACGCCGATGGCGCCCGGCTGCGCGAAGTGGGGGGCGAGCGCGGGGTGACCACCGGCCGGGACCGCCGGTGCGGCTGGTTCGACGCGCTGATCTCTCGGTACGCCACCCGCGTGAACGGGCTGACCGACATCTTTCTGACCAAGCTGGACGTGCTCACGGGCTTCGAGACCATCCCGGTGTGCGTGGCCTACGACGTCGACGGGGTGCGGCACAACGAGATGCCGCCCACGCAGACGGAGTTCCACCACGCGAGCCCCATCTACGAGTACTTCGACGGGTGGGACGACGACATCAGCGCGGCCCGCTCCTTCGACGACCTTCCTCCCGCGGCGCGCGACTACGTGCTGGCCGTGGAAAAGCTGAGCGGCGCCCCGGTGGCCGCCGTGGGTGTGGGCCAGGCGCGCGATGCGACGATCGTGCGGCGCCCGTTGCTCTGAGCGGACCGGCGAGGCGGGGGCATCTGGGCTGCGCCCCGCCGGGAATGACCACGTTTGGTCGGCCTGTGCAGCCTTGGCCAGGAGTCTCCGCCTGGCCAAGGGAGGCGACGCCTGGCCAAGGGAGGCGGACGGACGGCTGCGGCGATGTCCGCCGCAGCGACGTCCACAGCCGGCTCCGGACCGGCGCGCCGTCCACACCGCCAGCACAGGCCGTAGTGGCCGGGGCCGCGATGGCTCACGTTGATGGCATGCGACCTGACGAGCTGCACGAGATTCCTGTCCTGTCCGAGTCCGGATCCGTCCTGCGCCGCGAGCTGCTGGAGTACGGACTGACGCGGGACGAGGTCGAGCGCATGCTGCGGCGGGGTGTGCTCGTCCGGATCCGACGCGGTGCGTACGCCGACCCGCTCGCCTGGTCGCAGCTGACCCCCGAGCAGCGGCACCTGGCCACGGCTCGTGCGGTGCTTCGGGCGCTTCCGGAGCCGGCCGTCCTGAGCCACGTGTCCGCTGCGGTCGCCCATGGGCTGCCCGTCTGGGGAGCCGACCTCAGCAAGGTGCACGTGGTGCGGACGTCGCGCCGACTCAGCGCCCACGTCGAGGCCGGCGTCGTCCACCACGCGTGCACGCTTCCGCCGGAACACACCGCGACACAGGACGGCATCCCGGTGACGACGCTGCCGCGAACGGTCGTGGACCACGCCCGCAGCACGTCGTTCGAGGCGGCGGTGGTGACGGCAGACGCGGCTCTGCACACGAGGCGCACCACCAAGGACGAGGTAAGGGAGATGCTGCTCTGGCAGGCGGACTGGCCCGGTTCGCGCAGCGCGGGCCGAGTGACGGTGTTCGCCGATGGCCTCGCCGAGTCCGTCGGCGAGTCGCGAGGTCGGGTGAAGATCGCGGCCGCCGGGCTTCCCGCGCCCGAGCTCCAGGTGGAGATGTGCGACGACTTCGGACTGGTCGTGGCGCGCGTGGACTTCTTGTTTCGAGCGATGCGGACCATCGGCGAGTTCGACGGGCGCATCAAGTACCGGCTGGCGGGGGCCGGGTCCGACCTGGAGGAGGTCCTCTGGCGAGAGAAGCGTCGCGAGGATGCCCTTCGAGCTCTCGGCTACGAGGTGGTGCGGTTCACCTGGGCCGATCTCGAGGGGGCGCCGCAGCAGCTCCGTCGGCGCTTCTTGGCCGCCTTCGCGCGTGCGACCGGACGTCTCGTCCCCGGCGGGTGGGGACGCTAGACCGACCGGCCCTCCTCGGCCCTCCTGGGCCGCCTCGGCCTCGACTAGGCCTACCAAACGTGGTCATTCCGCAAGGGTCAGCTGTCCAGGTTGGCCATCACGTGCTTGACGCGCGTGTAGTCCTCCAGGCCATACATCGACAGGTCCTTGCCGTAGCCGGAGTGCTTGAAGCCGCCATGGGGCATCTCGGCGACGAGCGGGATGTGGGTGTTGATCCACACGCACCCGAAGTCCAGGCGCTTGCTCATGCGCATCGCCCGACCGAAGTCCTTCGTCCAGACCGAGGACGCCAGGCCGTACTCCACGCCGTTCGCCCATCGCACCGCCTCGTCCTCGTCGCTGAACTGCTGGACGGTGATGACCGGCCCGAACACCTCGTTCTGGATGATCTCGTCGTCCTGGCGCAGGTCCGCCACCACGGTGGCCTCGTAGTGGAAGCCGACGTCCCCCACCTGCGACCCGCCTGTCACCAGCCTGGCGTGGTCGGGCAGCCGGTGGATGAAGCCCGACACCTTCGCGAGCTGGGCGGCGTTGTTGACCGGAGGCAGCAGCGCGTCCTCGTGGTCCACCCCGACCGACGCCGTGGCGACCGTCGCCCGCGCCTGCTCCGTCAGGGCGTCCACGACGTCGGCGTACACGCGCGGCGAGGCGATCACCCGGGTGGACGACGTGCAGTCCTGGCCGGCGTTGAAGTAGCCGGCCATCGCGATGCCCTCGGCAGCCGCCTCCAGGTCGGCGTCGTCGAACACGACCACGGGGGCCTTGCCGCCGAGCTCCAGGTGCACCCGCTTGAGGTCGGACGCCGCCGACTCGGCCACCTGCATGCCCGCGCGAACCGAGCCGGTGATGGCCACCATCGACGGCGTGGGGTGGGCGACGAGGCTGCGCCCGGTGTCGCGGTCACCGCAGATCACGTTCAGCACGCCGGGGGGAAGGTGCTCGGCGGCGATCTCGGCCAGCAGTAGCGTCGACACCGGCGTGGTGTCACTCGGCTTGAGCACCACCGTGTTGCCGGCGGCGATCGCGGGTGCGAGCTTCCAGATCGCCATCATCATCGGGTAGTTCCAGGGTGCGACCTGACCCACGACGCCGACGGGCTCGCGCCGGATCCATGACGTGTGCCCCTCCATGTACTCGCCCGCGGCCTTGCCCTCGAGCACCCGTGCCGCCCCGGCGAAGAAGCGAACCTGGTCGACCATCGGCCCGATCTCCTCCGACCGGGTCAGCTCGACCGGCTTGCCGCAGTTCTCCACCTCGGCCGCCACGAGCTCCTCGGCTCGCGACTCGATGGCGGACGCGATGTCCAGCAGCGCCTTCTGCCGCACGCTGGGCGTGGAGTCGCGCCAGCCCTCGAACGCCGCGGCGGCGGCGGCGTACGCCTTGTCCACGTCCTCGTCCGTCGACAGCGGAGCCCGGGCGAACACCTCCCCGTTGGTGGGGTTCACCACGTCTGTGGTCAGCCCTTGGTGCGTGTCGACGTACTCGCCGTTGACGAAGTTGCGCAGCCGACGCGGCTCTGCCATTCCTCACTCCTTGGACGCGACCGCCGGCCGGTGCCGAGCGGTGATCGATGAGACGCCGCAGACGCTACGCCCCGCGCCGTCGTACGCTCCACGTCATGGTCGAAACCGTCACCGCCATCCCCGACCCCGAGCGTGGACGCGAGGTCTACGACCTCGACCGTGCCCACGTGTTCCACTCCTGGAGCGCGCAGGCGATGATCTCGCCGATGGTGCTGGCGGGCGCCGAGGGCTCCTACGTCTGGGACTACGACGGCACCCGGTACCTCGACCTGTCGAGCCAGCTGGTCAACACGAACATCGGGCACCAGCACCCGACGGTCGTCGCGGCCATCCAGGAGCAGGCAGCCCGGCTGTGCACGATCGCGCCGCAGCACGCGAACGACGTCCGGGGGGAGGCTGCCCGACTCATCACGACCAAGGCGCCGGACGGGTTCAGCCACGTGTTCTTCACCAACGGCGGGGCAGAGGCCGTGGAGAACGCCGTGCGGATGGCCCGGCTCCACACCGGTCGCCAGAAGGTGCTGGCTCGCTACCGCTCCTACCACGGCGGGACGCAGACGGCCGTGACCGCGACCGGCGACCCGCGTCGCTGGCCCAACGACTGGTGGAGCAGCGGCATCGTCCACTTCTTCGGGCCGTTCCTGTACCGCTCGCCGTTCCACGCCGAGACGCCGGAGCAGGAGACCGAGCGCGCCCTGGCGCACCTCGAGCAGATCATCCGGTTCGAGGGACCCGACACCATCGCCGCGGTCATGCTCGAGACCGTCCCCGGCACCGCGGGCATCATGCCGCCACCGCCGGGCTACCTGGCCGGCGTCCGGGAGCTGTGCGACCGGTACGGCATCCTGCTGATCCTCGACGAGGTCATGGCCGGCTTCGGGCGCACCGGTGCCTGGTTCGCGTTCGACCACTACGACGTGCGGCCCGACCTGATCACGTTCGCGAAGGGGGTCAACTCCGGCTACGTCCCGCTCGGCGGCGTCGTGATCAGCGAGCCGGTGGTCGACACGTTCGCGCAGCGCGTCTACCCGGGGGGGCTCACCTACTCCGGCCACCCCCTCGCCTGCGCCGCCGCGGTCGCCACCATCACGGCCATGGAGGACGAGGGCATCGTCGAGAACGCCCGCCGCATCGGGGCCGAGGTGCTCGGCCCCGGGCTGGCCGAGCTCGCCGAGCGGCACCCCGTGATCGGCGAGGCTCGGGGCCTGGGCGTGTTCTGGGCGCTCGACCTGGTCAAGAACCGTGAGACCAAGGAGGAGCTGGCCCCCTACGGAGGCACGAGCGAGGCGATGGCGACACTGCTCGGGGCGCTGAAGAAGCGCGGCGTCCTCCCCTTCGCCAATTACCACCGGCTGCACGTGGTGCCACCGTGCACGATCTCCGACGCGGAGGCGAAGGAAGGTCTGGCCATCCTCGACGAGGCGCTGGGCGAGATCGCCGGCTTCTACGAGGGCTGAGACCAGGCGAGCGAGGCGACGCGCGCATGTACTACGACGTCCACCTGCTGCCTCCCTCCGCGCTCGACGACCCGCGAGCGGCGATCGCCCGGCACGCGGCGGAGGACCTGGCGGCGCAGCACGACGACGACCCTCCTGTGGTCGACGCCGACGTGCTGATACGGGTGCGGGAGACCTGGGTACGGCCCGGCGAGGGCCTGCGCATCGAGGACCGCCACGGCGCGGTCACCGTGCGGCTGCCGTACTGGTACTGGGGCAAGCAGGCACGCGAGCAGTCGAAGGTGCTCCACGCCGTGGTCAAAGACCTGGAGAAGGCGACGGGCTGGCGGGGGTTCGACCCTCAGCTCGACGACTGGTTCACCTCGCGCAGCTACAAGGACACCGTGGCCGTGCTGGAGGCGGTGGCCGACTTCCAGGCCCGCGAGCGCATGGACACCCCTGCCGTCGACGCCCGCCGCACCGCGCGCGCGGCGGACGGACGGCCCAAGCCGCTGTTCCGCCGCCGGTCGTAGGGTGGCGCCGTGAAGGTGCTGCTGCTGGGATCGGGCGGACGTGAGCACGCGCTGGCGGTCGGGCTGCGCGCCGACCCCGACGTGGCCGAGATCCACGTCGCGCCCGGCAACGCCGGCATCGCCGACGACGTGGACGAGGTGCACCACCTCGACCCCACGGACGCCCCGGCCGTCGTCGCCCTGGCCCGTCGGGTCGACGCCGACCTCGTGGTGGTCGGCCCGGAGGCCCCGCTCGTTGCCGGTGTCGCGGACACCGTGCGGGAGGCGGGCATCCCCTGCTTCGGGCCGTCCGCCGACGCGGCCCGGATCGAGGGCAGCAAGGCCTACGCCAAGCAGGTCATGGCGGCTGCAGGAGTCCCCACGGCGATGGCCCACGTCTGTGACACCCCCCAGGAGGTGGCCGCTGCGCTCGACGCCTTCGGGCCACCCTTCGTCGTCAAGGACGACGGCCTGGCCGCCGGCAAGGGAGTCGTGGTCACCGACGACCGCGAGGCGGCGATGGCCCACGCCGTGGCCTGCGGACGCGTGCTGGTGGAGGAGTACCTGGATGGCCCTGAGGTGTCGCTCTTCTGCGTCACGGACGGGCGGACGGTGCGTCCGCTGCTGCCGGCCCAGGACTTCAAGCGCATCTTCGACGACGACGAGGGCCCGAACACCGGCGGCATGGGCGCCTACACCCCGCTGCCCTGGGCACCAGCGACCCTCGTCGACGACATCGTCGAGCGGGTGGTCCAGCCGACGGTCGACGAGATGCGCGGGTCCGGCACGCCCTTCGCCGGGCTGCTGTACGCCGGACTGGCGCTGACCGCACGCGGGCTACGGGTGGTGGAGTTCAACGCGCGGTTCGGCGACCCCGAGACCCAGGCGGTCCTGGCGCTCCAGCGCACGCCCCTCGGCTCGCTGCTGCACTCGGCCGCGGTGGGCACCTTGCACGCCACCGAGCCTCCGCACTGGCGCGACGGCGCCGCGGTCACGGTCGTGATGGCCGCCGCGGGGTACCCGGGCTCGCCCCGCACGGGCGACGTCATCACGGGCCTCGACGCGGTGGCCGGCCTGGAGGGGGTCCGCGTCCTGCACGCGGGCACTGCCCGGCGGGGTGCCGACGTCGTCACGGCCGGTGGACGGGTGCTGTCCGTGACAGCGACCGGGCTCGACCTCCGCCACGCCCGTCGGCGCGCCTACGACGCCGTGGCCCGCATCGACTTCGACGGTGCGCAGTACCGCACCGACATCGCCGCCCGGGCGGCCGCCGAGGCCGAGGCGACGGGCTGACGCGTGGACACCACCGTCCTGTCGCTCACCACCGGCCGGCGCCTCGTCACCGACCTCACCGCCGACGTGGCCGACTTCTGCCGGGGTCGCGGGGACGGGCTGTGCCACGTCTTCGTCCCGCACGCCACCGCGGGCGTGGCCCTCATCGAGACCGGCAGCGGCACCGAGTCTGACCTCGCCGACACGCTGGAGCGCCTGCTCCCCGTCGCCGACGTCTATGCCCACCGCCACGGCAGTCTCGGACACGGGCGTGACCACGTGCTGCCGGCCCTGGTGTCGCCGTCCCTGACCCTGCCGGTGACCGGGGGCCGCCCGATGCTGGGCACCTGGCAGAGCGTCGTGCTGGTCGACCCCAACGGCGACAACCCGCGCCGTCAGGTGCGGCTGTCGTTCCTCCCCGGCTGACCGCTGCCGACCCGTTGCCCGGAGCCGCCCGCGAGACGCCAGGCGAGCAGCACCGCCAGGACGAGCACCAGCAGGTTGCGCACGGCGAGCACAGCCAGCACGTCGCCCTGCAGCCGCAGCAGGGCCGGGTAACCCCACGGCCAGATGACCTGGGTGAGGGCCGCGACGGCAAGGCCGACGACGACCGTCGCCGTCGGCAGGCGCACCGATCGGGCGACCACCAGGCCGACCAGCGGGAGGAACCACATGACGTACTGGGGGCTGAACACCGAGTTCGTCGCGACGACGAGCACCACGAGCAACGCGGCACCCGTCGCGCGGACGGCGCCGAGTGCGCTCGCCCCGGCGGTGCCCGCGCTCGCCCCGGTGGTACTCACGGCGGGCCCGGTGGTGCCGGTCGAGCCGGGCCCGGCGGTCCGGACGGCGACGAGCACGCCGAGGCCGG
>Ga0316576_10000075_pt1 | contig 34042 bp, 32 predicted proteins | sample S0NA_FD_203075 | JGI IMG/M metagenome (GOLD analysis project Ga0316576, IMG submission 203075) | Rhizosphere microbial communities from salt marsh grasses in Alabama, United States - S0-2_050615r3r5 | ecosystem: Host-associated > Plants > Roots > Rhizosphere | place: USA: Alabama | collected...
TCGAGCAAGGTCCAGTTCGTGCTGGATGTGGCTGTCCTCGCCCGCCTCGCGTCTCATCCCCACGCGCCGCTGGCGGAGCCCAGCCCGTCCAAGCGGGTGCTCGTGGTGGATGACTCCCGCTCGGTCCGCGCGGCGGTGGGGCACATCCTGCGGATGGCGGGCTACTCGGTGGACGTCGCCGCTGATGGATGGGAGGCGTGGGAACGGCTGCAGGTCCGGAGCTACGACCTGTTGCTCACGGACCTCGAGATGCCCCGGCTCCATGGCCATGATCTCATCGCCCGCTGCCGCCGGGGGGGACCGCTGGCGTCTTTGCCGATCCTGGTCCTCACCTCTCGCACGGCGGAGGGTAACCGCGAGCGATCATTGAGGTTGGGGGCGAACGACTTCCTCCCCAAGCCGATCAATCGACGCCTCGTCCTGGAGCAGGTTCGCCGACTGGTGGGCGAGGCCGACGCGCCGCGTTAGCTCCGAAAGCCGACGAAGAGGGTGACACCTTCGGTTGGCCCCTCCCTCCATCTCTACGCACCGCCTCCCCCCACCTTCCCACGAATCGCACGATCACCACCACCTAGCACCACCCAGCCGGGTCCCCCCTGCCTCCAACGGCGGCACATGCCTTGCACCGCAGCCCTACAACGCTATGAAACGCCCAATCCACTCAATCATCGGTATTTTGCTGACCGGGGCAGTATTGGTTGGGGTGCCTGTCGAGGCACGGAGCCCGTCACGGGCGGTTGTTCGGGCGCAGGCCCAGCTCAGCAAGCAACGTATGACCCTTCAACGCGCCCGGCTCAAGAGGTGGCCACGGCTCTCCGGAGCGCCGCGCGCGATGTTGGGGCCGGTGCCGCGACGCGGTATCGCGACCATCGAGGCCATCGAGGCCAATGGCTACCGGTCGATCCCCAAGAAAGTCCGGCGCCAGCTCGAGCCCCGGGTCCAGAACATCCTCAAGCACCTCTCCCGCACCGGCCAGCGCGGCACCGCGACCTTCGACGGGGACGGCACGCTCTGGGGCGGCGATGTCGGAGAGGGGTTCTTCCAGTGGATGCTCAAGGGCGGCCACTACCCCCAGGAACGGCTTCCGATGCTCTACCGGGCCTGGCACAGCTACAAGGCGGGGACCTTCAACGGCGAGAAGATGTACGAGCTGATGGTCACCGGGCTCGCCGGCATGAAGGAGGCGGAGGTCAAGGACCTCGCCGAGCGCTACTTCGACACCACCCATCGGCACCGGATCTACAAACCGTCGGCGAACCTGATCTCCGCGCTGGAGACGATGGGCATCGAGCCCTGGGTCGTGTCCGGCTCGCCCTACTGGGTCGTCGCCGCCGGCGCCAGGCACATGGGCATCCCCGCCAAGCGGGTGATCGGCCTCAGCGTCAAGGTGGACCGCGACGGCCGACTGACCGGCGAGGTGGTTCGGCCGGTTCCCTGGAAGCAGGGCAAGGCCAAGCGGATCATGCAACAGGTCGGGCGGGTGCCGGTCCTGGCCGCCGGCAACAGCTACGGCGACATCCAGATGCTGAAGACCGCCACGGAGCTCTCCCTGGTGATCAACCCCGAGCCCACCGTCCTGCGCCAGGCGCAGAACCTGAACTGGGTCGTCCACCGCTACAGCCGGGACGACGAGCTGGCCCACTCGATCCGCTTGCTGCCGGCGCCGCGGCCGCCGGCCGGGCTGCTCCCGCCGCCGGGCACCCACTCCTCGGACATCCGCTAGCCAGCTATCGGGCCTTCAACAACGTCGCCAGCGCGCGCTCCAGGCGGGGGAAGTCGGTCTGCCCGACGTGGTCCTGCACGACGACCCCCTTCGCGTCGAGCAGCACCGTGCGGGGGACCTGCTTGGTCGGGCCCAGGCCGCCGACCAGCTCGAGGTTCGTCGGCTCGGCGAGCAGCACCGGGAAGCGGAAGCCGACGAAGCCGACGTAGGTCTGCACCATGCTCACCTTGGTCAGGTCATCGAGGGCGATGCCCACGACCCGGAGGGCTCCCTCGCGCTCCGCGAGGCGGACGAACAGCGGCGCCTCGGCCTGGCAACGCAGACACCAGGTGGTGAACAGCGTGACCAGCACCGGATGGCCGCGGTAGGACTCGATGGAGAGCGAGCCTCCGCCCAGGCGGGGCAGCGTCATCGTCACCGACCGGGCCGTCGGTTCCGGCGACAGGGGCTCGTTGCTCTCGGGGCGCTGGGCCCCGCCGCACCGGGCCAGGGCCAGCAGGCAACAACAGAGCAGGGCGGGGGCAGGTCGTCTCACGGCAGCGCTCGATCCGTTTGTATGCTAACACAGGACGCGATCGGTCAGGCGATGCACCCTTACCTCGAGCTCCTGCAGGACCACGCCGCCACCCTGCCCGAGGCCCTGGAGGCGCTCGGCGCCGAGATCGATCTGCTGCACGCCCTGGCGCTGACGCCCCAGGATCCGAGCTGGCACGGCGAGGGCGACGTGGCCGCCCACGTGAGCCTCGTGCTCTCCGAGCTCGAGCAGGTGCTGGCCGAGACCGATCTCGCCCTCGGCGGGCCGGAGCGCGCCACCCTGCGCCTGGCGGCGCTGCTCCACGACATCGGCAAGCCGCTCTGCACCCGGAGCGAGCTGCGGGAGGGCGGCACGCGCGTGGTCTCTCCCGGTCACTCCGGACGCGGGGCGGCCTACCTCGCGCTGCGGCTGCCCGGGCTCGTCGAGCCGCCCGGGGCGTCGCTCTACTTCGACGTGCTCGCCCTGGTCCGCCGTCATCACCGACCCCAGAGCCTGGTCCGTTCCGACGCGCCCGCGCGGCGCTTCGGTCGCCTGGGCCGCGCCGTCGATCTCCGCCTGCTCTACCTGCTCTGCCTGGCCGACGCCCGGGGACGCGTGGCCGACGACGTCGCGATCCTGGTGGAGCGCGTCGAGCTGTTCCGGCTGGCCTGCGAGGAGGCCCGGGCCTGGGGCGGACCGGAGCGGCTCGCCGGTTTCGCGCGCGGGATCGCCGCCGCCCTCCCCGACGCCGCGGAGGAGGCGCTGGAGCGCGTGCTATTCGAGGGGCTGTGGGACCTCGACGCGGGCCGCATCCACACCGCCGAGGAGGCCGTGGCCCGGCACGCGCACCACGCGGGGCCGTCGTCGAGGATCTGGCTCACCTGCGGTCCCAGCGCCAGCGGAAAGTCCCGCTGGGTCCAGGCCCACCTGGGCCAGCTCCCCGTGATCGAGCTCGACCGGCTGCGAGAAGCTCTCACGGGCCGGCGCGGCGAGCAGCGCGACAACGCCCGCGTGCTCGCGGCCGCGCGCGACCAGCTGCGCCAGCGCCTGCGCCGGGGGGAGCCGACGGTCTGGGAGGCGACCGCGCTCCGGCGCGAGCAGCGCCTCGCCGTGCTGGAGACCGCGCGCCGTTACGGCGCGCACACGACCCTGGTGGTCTTCTGCGCGCCGGCGCCCGAGCTCGCCCGCCGCAACCGCCGGCGGCGCGACCCGGTGCCCGACGCGGTCCTCGAGCGCCAGCTGCGCGTCCTGGAGTGGCCGGACGAGAACGAGGCGCACCGCACGCTCTACGTCGACGGGCAGGGGCAGGTGATCCGGGACAGCCGCGCCTCGTGGCGCGAGCTGCTCGAGGATCCTTGACGGTGGTTGCGGGGCGACCCGCTGTGCTACCATTGGGCCTCGCGTGTGAGGAAGGAGGCCCGGTGGCACAGCGCCCGCCGCTCAGGGGCTACAACCACAACATCCGCTACAAGGTGCGGGTGTACCACGTCCAGACCGAGGACTCCGGGCTCGACAACCCCCACGTCACGACGCACCTGTTCCTCGACGGGCTGATCGTCTCCACGCAGCGCAAGAGCTACGTCCGGCTCATCGGCGAGCCCGACGCCGACGAGCAGGTGCGGCGCATGATGCAGGAGCAGCACAAGGGCATCATGAAGCAGCTGCGCTGCGGGCAGCTGGACGGGCGGATCACCGCCCTGGCCGGCACCCTGCGGCCCGGGACGGAGCAGGCCGAGCCGTCGATCACCCCGCCCGAGGGCTACGCGCCGCCCAGCGTCGACGGCATGACGCCCACCGAGGAGCGGGCGGTCAAGCGCGGCACGCGCATCAGCCGCGTGATCACCCCGCTGACCCGCCAGCCCAGCGGCGAGATCCCGATCCCGCTCGACCACCCGGCGTTCAGCGCCATCCCGATGCTGGAGTGGGACGAGACCGCGGGCGGCGACGCGCTGGAGCTCGATCTGGAGGCGATCAACGAGCTCGACCTGGACGCCTCGACCCGGACGGTGCCGCGCCCGCAGACCGGGGGAGGGGTGGGCGAGGAGCTCGATCTCGACGCGCTCCTGGCCGACGCCGACGACGACGCCGCGATGGCCGTGCTGATGGCCCCGCTGCCCGACGCGCCCTCCCCCCAGCCCCTCTCGGAGCCGGCCGCGCTGGAGTGGGAGCCGGCGGTCTCGTCGGTGGTGGTCAAGAAGGAGACCGAGCAGGAGGTCGTGCGCAAGCGCCAGCCAGCGCACGCCTCGCTCCCCCTGCCGGTGGTCCACGACGAGGTGGACGAGTCGCTGTTCGAGGCCATGCCCGATGTCCCGGACGAGATCGAGGGGCAGGAGCTGGACCGCAAGACCCTCACGTTCCCCGCGCCGTTCAAGTCCCCGCCCCAGGTCGAGCAGGAGCCCGCTCCGCGGCCGACCCAGCCCCACAAGAAGAGCAAGTAGCGGTCCACCAGCCAGCTGGGCAACGAAGGCCCCTGTGCTACCCTAGCCCGCCATGAACGACGTCCCCTTCGAGATCTCCCCGCGCACCTCGACCGCGCTGGCCTGGTCCGACCTGCTCGCCCGGCTCGCCGAGCTGTGCCACACCGACCGCGGCCGCGAAGCGGCAGGCCACCTGCCCCTCCTCGACAGCCGAGCCGACGTGGAGCACGAGCTCGAGCTGGTCTCCGAGGCTCGCGCGCTCCACGACCGCGGCGATCCGATGCCCTTCGGCAGCGTCTTCGACCTGCGCCTCGCCCTGCGCCGCCTGGAAAAGGAGGGGGTGCTCGAGGGCCCGACGCTGGTCCAGGTGGCCGAGACCCTGCGGGGCGGCGCGCGCCTGCGGCGCTTCCTGCTCGGACGCTCCGACTCGGCGCCCAACCTGTCCAGCATCGCCGGGCGGCTGGCGGCCCTGGACGACGTCTCCGGCCCCATCGTCGACTCCTTCGACGAGCACGGCGTCCTCGCCGATCACGCCAGCCCCGACCTGGGCCGCCTGCGGCGCCTGCGCCTCGAGCTGCACGAGCGGCTCAGCCGGCGCATGCGCAACCTGATGGACAAGCCCTCGATCTCCAAGTTCCTCCAGGACCGCTTCTACACCCAGCGCGAGGACCGCTTCGTCCTGCCGATCCGCAGCGACGCCGGGCCGGCGGTGGAGGGCATCGTCCACGGCTCGTCGGCGAGCGGGGCGACGATGTTCGTCGAGCCGCGGGAGGTCGTCGGCCTGAACAACGAGCTCAAGGTGGCCGAGATGGCCGTGGCGCGGGAGGAGGCGCGGATCCTCGCCGACCTGAGCGCGCTGGTCGGAGAGGAGTGGGAGGCGATCTGGTCCAACCTCGAGCTGCTCGAGCGCCTCGACGTCGTCGACGCGCGCGCCCGGCTGGCGATCAAGCTCGAGGCGCACCCGGCGCGGGTCACCGAGGGCCGGGTGGAGCTGATCGGGATGCGCCACCCGCTGATGGTGATCGCCGGGATGCAGGTCGTGCCCAACGACCTGTCCCTCGAGCGGGGGCAGACGCTGATCATCAGCGGCCCCAACGCCGGCGGAAAGACGGTGAGCCTGAAGACGCTCGGGCTGTGCGCGCTGATGCAGCGCGCGGGGATGCACCTGCCGGCGGCGGCGGACAGCGAGATGCCGCTCTTCGACGCCGTGCTGACCGAGATGGGGGACGACCAGAGCATCGAGGCCAGCCTCTCCACCTTCACGGCGCACCTGACCCACCTGCTGCGCTTCCTCGAGGCGGCCACACCCGAGACGCTGATCCTGCTCGACGAGATCGCCGTGGGTACCGACCCCGGCGAGGGCGCGGCCCTGGCCCAGGCGATGCTCGAGGGCTTCGCCGGCTGCGGGGCGCGGGTCGTGGTGACCACGCACTACGAGCGCCTGAAGAGCCTCGCCGTGGAGGACGAGCGCTTCGCCAACGCCAGCGTCGGCTTCGACATGGCGCAGATGGCGCCGACGTATCGCCTGCACGCCGGGCTGCCGGGGAGCTCCGGAGCCATCGCCGTGGCCCGGCGCGTCGGCCTGCCCGCCGGCATCGCCGGCCGCGCCGAGGCGCTGATGCAGGGTGGTGGGCAGGAGCTCTCCCGCCTGCTGGTCGCGCTCTCAGACCAGCACACGAAGCTCGGCGCCGAGCAGGAGGCGCTGCAGCGGGCGACCGAGGAGGCGCGCCAGCTCGCGGCGCAGCACAAGGCCGAGCTGGCCCGCCTGCGCGAGAAGCAGGAGCGCGCGGTGGAGCGCGAGTTCGCGCTCGCCATCGACGAGCTGAAGCGCGCGCGCCAGGAGCTCGAGCGCGTGCGCGCGCTGCTCAAGCGGCCGCCGTCCAGGGAGCGGCTGGCACAGGCCGACCGCCAGATCAGCGCGGCCTCCGGCGCCATCCTGCGCCACGAGCCCCGGGAGGAGCCGGCGGGCCGGCCGGCGACCGCCGAGGAGCTGCAGCCGGGCACCGAGGTGATCGTCGCCCGCCTGGGCGGGACCGGCGAGGTGATGGAGCCGCCGAGCCGGGGCAAGGTCGCCGTGCGCGTGGGGGGCCTGCGGACCAACGTCGCCATCGAGGAGGTGCTGCTCCCTCCGCGGAAGACACCGGCCGCCGCGCCGACGCCGCCGTCGAAACCGCCGTCGACGACGGATGCTCCGATCCGTACCGAGGTCGCCCTGCGCACGCCGGCGAACACCCTCGACCTGCGCGGCGCGCGGGTCCACGAGGCCCTCGGCCTGACCGACAAGGCCCTGGACGACGCCCTGCGCGCCGGCGAGGACGCGCTGTTCGTGATCCACGGCCACGGCACCGGCGCCCTGCGCGCGGCGCTGCGCGAGCACCTCCAGGGCCACCCCCTGGTCGAGCGCTACGAGGCCGGCGCCCCCAAGGAGGGCGGCGACGGCGTGACGGTGGTCTATCTGAAGTAGAGAGCGGGCGAGCACGGGCTGCAGGCCGCTGAGAGACAACTGCCTGGGCGCGGCGCGGATATCTAGAACTTGGGCAGCAGGGCGAGGCCGACCTGCATGCCGCGGCCGGCGTCGCCGCTGATCACGATCTTGCCGCCGAAGTAGGCCTCGGGGGCGGCGAGCTCGCGGGCGAGGATCTTGGCGTAGGTCTCGGCGTCGATGGTCAGCGTCGCCGTCGGCGGGTCGTCGGGCTCCTCGGCGTTGAACAGCGCGGTGAGTGTCCAGGTGCGCCCGTTGTAGCCGGTGACCTCGAAGCGGAAGGTGCCGGTGATCATCGCCAGGAGCTGCTGGGACGAGCTGTCCACGAAGAGCAGATCCGTCGGCGAGGCGCTGGGCGGCGCCAGGTCGACGGGGCCCTCCTCGCCGGCGACGATGGCGCGCCAGTCCTGCACCGAGAGCAGCAGGGTGACCAGGGGCCTCTCGCCCGAGGGCGCGGCGCTGACCTGCAGGCCGCTGCCGCCACCCTTGAGCTCCCAGCTGCCGCCCCCCTCTCCGGCGAGGGTCACGCGCACCAGCATGTCGGGGACGCTGGCCTTGCCGCCGAGGCGCTCGAGCTCCCGGGGCAGCCAGTCCGTGAAGAAGTCCGCGGGGGTGATGTCACGCGGCGGTCTGCGGTGTGCTTCCAAGGCGGTCTCCGTCAGAGCATCGTGCCCGCCAGCCAGTCGCTGAGCTGGGCCACGGTGGCCAGGGTCTGGTTCATCTTCCTCAGGCGCCCGCTGAGGGTGCGTACGATCATGACGAGCATGCGGTTCATGCTCTGGGGATCGTTCTCGGCGAGGCGGTGGAGCTCCTGGTTCGGCAGGCGGAAGATCTGACTCTCCTCCGTGGCGACCACGGTGGCCGAGCGGGCGGTGGCCTCGACCAGCGACATCTCGCCGAAGAACTCGCCCGGCTCCAGCTCGGCGAGGACCCGGTCGCCGGCCTCCTTCTTGGTCACCGCCACCCGCCCGGTCAGCAGGAGGTAGACCGCGTCGCCCAGGGTCCCCTCTGTGACCACCACCTCGTCCTTCCTGTAGACCTCGAGCTCGCCCGCCCGGGCGAAGCTGAGCAACTGGTCTTCGGACAGCGCCTTCATCAGCGGGTGACCGCGCAGAACCTCTGTCAGCTCGCTCTTGTCCATTGCCGGCATTTTACACCACACCGGCTCTGTTGCCATCATCGGGACCTTGGCCTATAAGCGGCAGATGCGACTCGCCCGCCTGTCCCTGCCCCTGTTGTTGCTGCTCGTCCCCTCGGCCGCCACGGGCCAGAGGCCGGTCCGCCCCCTGGGCGGCGAGCCACCGACCCTCGGCCTGCGGCTCGACGCCCCCTCCCTGGTCGAGTCCGTGGACCCCTCGGGGGTCGAGACCAACCCCGCCGCGGTCGGTCTGCTCGACTCGTGGGCACTGATGTACCGCCACTCCGGGTTTGGCCGGGGACGGCTGGCCGGCGAGGGCGACGGCCTGCTCTTCGGCACCGCGGTCCCCTACATGAGCTGGCTCGCCCTGGGGCTCGGTTTCCAGTGGCTGCGTCCGCCCGAGGCCATCGGCTACTCGGAGAGCGTCAAGCTCAGCCTGGCCCTGGCCCTGCGCCTCAAGCAGGTGGCGTCTCTCGGGCTCGGGATCCATGGCTTCATCGCCGACCACGACTCGGCCCTCGACGGGCTGCAGAGCCTGGACCTGGGGCTGGCCCTGCGGCCCTTCGAGTGGCTCGGCGGCGGCCTCGTGGTGCGAAACCTGAACACCCCGCTCTACGACGGTCTGCCGCTCCAGCGGGTCTACGACCTGGAGCTCACCGGGCGTCCGCTGCGCACCGACCGCCTGGAGATCGGCGCCGGCCTGCGCCTCGGCGAGCGCCGCGGAGAGCTGGACCCCTACTTCCGGCTCGAGGTCGAGCCCCTCGCCGGCCTGCGGCTGATCGGCGGGGTGGAGGTCGTCCCGCGAGACTACTACCGCGACGGAGAGACGACCTACGACGTGCGGGGCACCGTCGCCGTGGGCCTCAACCTCGAGCAGATCGGCCTCGCCTTCTCGACCTTCCTCGGCCGGGAGCTCGACCGCGACCCCGGCACGGGTCCCCTCGCCGGCGACGACGCGCGCGCGGCGTTCCAGGGCTTTGGTGTCACCCTGCGCCTGAGCGGGGCGCGGCGCGCGCCGCTGGTCCAGCTGGAGAAGAAGCTGCTGCTGGTCAAGCTCACCGGCGAGCTCGACCAGCGCCGCTGGGTCAAGCTGGTGGAGCTCTTCAAGAGCGTCGAGGAGCGCGGCGACGTCCCGGGGCTGGTGCTCAACGTCGACGGGCTGGAGTGCGGCTGGGGTCAGGCCCAGGAGATCCGGCGCTGGCTCCGCCGCCTGCGACGCGGAGGCAAGACGGTCTTCGCCTACCTCGGTGCGCCCAACGACCGGGAGTACTACATCGCCGCCGCCGCCGACCGGCTGATGCTCGACCCGGGGGGCGGCGTGCGGCTCGACGGCCTAGTCTTCAGCAACCTCTACCTGCGCGGCCTGCTCGACTGGGCCGGGGTCTACCCCCAGTTCATCAAGATCGCCGAGTTCAAGAGCGCGCCCGAGAGCCTGACGCGCAACACCGGCTCGCCGGAGGCGAAGCGGGTGCGCGAGGCGCTGCTCAACGACCTGTTCCAGCAGCTGATCCATGACCTCGCCGCCGATCGGAAAAAGACGCCGGCGAAGATGCGCGATGTGATCGACCAGGGGCCGTTCACGCCGCCGAGGGCCCTGTCCGCCGGGCTCGTCGATCGGCTCGTCGACCCGGAGGACGTCAAGGCGGTGGTCGAGAAGCTGAGCGGCGCCACGCTGATCAAGCCCGAGGCGCTGCCCCGCGCCCCCCGGCGCTGGCCCGTGGGGCCGGCCATCGCGGTGGTCGTGGTGGAGGGCGACATCATCTCGGGCAAGAGCGTGCAGATCCCGCTGCTCGGGCAGCGGCTGGTCGGGGACGACACCATCGCCGAGGCGCTGGCCTGGGCGAGGACCCGGAGCTACGTCAAGGCGGTGGTGCTGCGCATCAACAGCCCGGGGGGCTCGGCCCTGGCCAGCGACCGGATGTGGCGGGCGGTGCGACGCCTGCGCCAGGTCAAGCCGGTGGTCGTCTCGCTCGGCGACGTCGCCGCCTCGGGCGGCTACTACGTCGCGGCGGGGGGCGAGCGGATCTACGCCGAGCCGGGGACGATCACCGGCTCCATCGGCATCTTCACCGGGAAGCTCTCCTTCGCCAGGCTCCTCGAGCGGGTGGGGATCGGCGTGGACTCGGCGTCCAGGGGCAAGCGCGCCACCATGGAGAGCTTCAACCGGCCCTACACCGACGAGGAACGGTCCTTCATCCTCTCCCGGCTCCAGTACTACTACCGCTCCTTCCTCGGCGCGGTGAGCGCGGGGAGGAAGATGACCCAGGACGAGGTGCACAAGGTGGCCCGGGGCAGGGTCTGGACCGGCCGGCAGGCCATGGGCAAGGGCCTCGTGGACCGCCCGGGGGGTCTGGCGGACGCCATCGAGGACGCGCAGCGCCGGGCCGGATTCTCCCCGGACCGGCCGATGCGCCTGATCGTGCTGCCCAAGGTCAAGAAGGGGCTCCTCGGCCGGCTGCTTTCGATAACCCGCGCCAGCGAGCCGCGGCTCGATCTCCCCGAGGCCGCCCTGCGGGTGCTCCGGGCCCTCCCCCCCGTGCTGCTCCGCGCCCGCGCGGGCGAGCCGCTCTCCCGCCTGCCCTACGTCATCGATCTGGACTGAGTCTCAGTACAGGACGGAGCGATTCCCGCCGGCGTCGCCGGCGCGGGCCAGCGCCGCCCGGGCGCAGCGCAGCAGGTCGGGCACGTCCGATATCTCGGGGTGCGGCAACCCGGCGATGCCAAGCGAGACGGTGACCTTGATCTCCCGCTCATCCTCGGCCGGCACCTGGCAGCGCAGCCCCTCCACCGCCTTGCGCAGCCGCTCGGCGATGGGCCGGGCGACGAGCAGCGAGGTCTCGGGCAAGACGACCGAGAACTCGTCGGCGCCGGTGCGCGCGACGAGATCGACCCCGCGGAGGCGAGAGGTGAGCGCCCGGGCCACCTCGCGCAGGAGCAGATCGGCGCACGTGCTGCCCTCGCGGTTGTTGAGCGAGGCGAAGTCGTCGACGTCGACCATCACCAGTGCCAGGCTGCGGCCGTAGCGCCCCGCGCGCATCACCTCGTGCCGCAGACGATCGAGCAGGTAGTTGTGGTTGAAGGTGCCGGTGAGCGGGTCGAGCCGCGATCCCTGGACGGCCTCGCTCGCGTAGCGGTGCAGGCGCTGGACCGTGGACAGACGGATCTCCACCTCGGGGGCATGGATCGGTCGCACGAGCACCTCGTCGGGGCGGCCGTCGGTCCCGGTCGTCGGGGTCAACAGGTGGTCCCGGCTGCAGACGATGATCACCGCCAGCGCGCGGGTGATCGGGTTGGCCTTGAGGTGCCGGCACAGGGACAGCCCACCGCGCGGGCAGCCGAAGTCGTAGTCGATGACAATCGCCGTCGGGCGGCGCTTCTCGGCCTCGTCGATCAGCTGGGCCGAATTCTCGGCGACGGCGATCTGGTAGCCCGCGTCGGCGAGGGCCTGCTCCACCTGGGCCTGCTCAACCACGTCGGTGAGCGCCACCAGCACGACCTGGTGCTCTGACATTGCTCCAGTCTAAACCAGGCGCCGCCCGCCGCGGCGCAAAAAAAACACCCCCGGCAGCGTGGTGCTTGCCGGGGGTGTTCCCACCAGGGAGGATCGGCAGGACAGGAGAAGTCTAGCTTCCGGTAGAGTAGTCGGGCTGGCAGACGCCCACCTGACACACGGCGCCCGGGCCGCAGTCACCGCTGGTCTTGCAGCTCGAGTGGCAGTAGCCGTTGATGCAGGAGCCGTCGCCGCAGTCCGAGTCGAGCGCGCACTGGGGGCTGGCCGGGTTCGGGTCGTCGGTGCAGAGGCCGCTGTCGCAGACCTGCCCCACCGGGCAGTCGGCGGTGGCGGTGCACTGGAAGTGGCACCGGCCGGTCACGCAGGTCTTGCCCGCGCCGCAGGGAACGGAGGTCGAGCAAAAGATCTGGGTCGAGCCGCAGGTCGCCGGCACGCCCTTGGGCTCGCACTTGCCACAGGAGGTGCAGACCTTGTCCGGCCCGCACTCCTCGTCCGAGGTGCACTTGGCCTTGCAGCTGCCGCCCTCGCAGAGCTCGTCGGCCTGGCAGTCGGTGTCGGCGGTGCAAGCGGTGGAGGGCAGGTAGGGCTTGACCTTGTCGAAGCCCCAGGGCGCGCAGTAGCCATCGACGCAGCTCTCGCCGCCGGCGCAGTCGTCGTCCTTGAGGCAGATGGAGACGCAGCCGATGTTGGTGCACTTGCCCCCGGCGCACTCGGAGTCGCTGGCGCACTGCTTGTTGGGGATCGGCCAGCAGTTGTCATCGAGGTCGCACTGGTAGCACCCAGACGCATCGCAGTAGCCATAGCCGGCGTTCTTGTTCTCCGTGGTACAGCCCTGGCTCAGAAGCCCGAGCCCCAGGACCGCGACGAGGACGGGGAGGATATTCCGGGTTGCTTTCATTGGCCGTCTCCCTTTCTGCACCTGACCCATGACATATCAAACCCCGTGCCGGATCCGCCTGGAAAGGTGATAGCCATAATTTCAACATGTTAGGATACATGACAGGCCAGCAACCGCCACAAACGTTAACTGTCGTTCACGCCTGGGGCGTGAACACCAGCACCGGGGTCCGTACCCCGGCCCCGACTCCGCCCCTTGCCGGTGAATCCCCCCATCGTTACAATGCGCGCCATGTCACAGACTTCACGAGCGAACAGGGCAGCGCTGATGATGCTGCTGGCTGGGCTTGTAGGCTGTGGCCAGGACAAGCAGGGGCCCCGGACGGTCGTGGACCAATACGTGGCGGCCATCCGTAACCATCGGCCGGATCTCGCCTATGATCTGCTGGATGAGACCGTCCGTCGCCGGGTCAGCAAAAACGAGTTCACCACCCGTTGGCGCAGCGCCCAGGAAGAGCTCGAGGACCAGGCCCGGGGACTGGAATCGGGCACTGTGAAGCCCGCTGTCCGGGCCACGGTCGAGTTCGGGGACGGCGTGACCGCCGACCTCGTGTTCGTCGACGGAGAGTGGCGGATCAGCGAGGGAATCACGGTCAAGCTCCAGACCGCGACGCCCACCGATGCGCTGCGGGCCTTTGTCAAGGCGGTGGAAGAGCGGGACTACCGAGCGGTGATGAAGCTGGTTTCAAAATCGATGCGGGAGACCATCGAGCGTGAGATCAGCGACCGGCTCGAGCGTCTCAAGAAAGGCCTCGACCGCGAGATCGAGGTCACCGGAAACAAGGCACGTTTCCAGTATGACCGGCGTTACAAGATCGAGCTGATCAAAGAGGATGGCCAGTGGAAGATCCTCGACTTCGACTGACCTGATCCTGGCAACCGAAACAAAATCAAGTTGTTGTCTGGTCGCCCCGGGGTGGCTCCTCTGGATCCCTGTGTTGGTCGAAAACTGGAAGGATCGTGGCAGGCCGGACCACAGCCTGCGCCAAAACGTGTGTGGGGGGCTAACAGGCGAGATCCTATCCGCAAAAAAAGACTAATCCCCACAAGTTCGGGAAAAAATCGCGCCAGAATGTCACATCTTGCCGGGTGAGGCGAATTCGCTATGAGTGGAATTGGCTGATAATCTTGGAATTTGCAGCATCGCACAGTGTGGCACTAGGATTGCTTGCCACAGCGCCGACCCGGTTTCTGCCCTGTTCTCTGGGCATCCCCCACGCGGAGGCACAACTTGATGGAACAACGCTTCAAGGTCAACGAGATGGCCGTCTATCCAGCTCAGGGCGTGGCGGAGGTGGTGGGAATCGAGGAAAAAGAGATCTCTGGCAAGACCCAGCGTTTCTACGTTCTGCGCATCGTCGACACCGACATGCGCATCATGGTTCCCGTGAGCAAGGCGCACGAGGTCGGCCTCCGCCCAATCATCGGCGACCAGGAGATCCGCGAGGTCTACACCATCTTGAAGGAGAAAGAGATCCACATCGACAAGCAGACCTGGAACCGGCGTTACCGGGGCTTCATGGAGAAGATCAAGACAGGCTCGCTCTTCGAGGTGGCCGAGGTGTACCGGGACCTGTATCGCTTGAAGTCAACCAAGACCCTTTCATTCGGCGAGCGGCGGATGCTCGACACGGCGAAGAACCTCATCGTCAAGGAGCTCGCCGTGGCCAAGAAGGTTGGCGAAGCAAAGATGGAGCGCGAGATCGAGCAGCTCTTCCGCGCCTGAGCCCTGCCCTCCTCCCCCGAAGAAACCACTCTGCGTTGCTTGTTACACGACACGTGTGATATAAGCTTAGATTCGCACCGCTTTTAATCCAGTGGCGGAAGGAGTCTCGGATGAACTTTGGACGCCTGATGAAGATCTTCACCGCTCCTAGGGACTACTGGAACGAGGTCCTGGCGGAGCCGGGGGACATCAAGTCGCTACTCTTCCCCCAGATGCTGCTGCTCGCCGCGCTCCCGGCCGCCGCCTCGCTCATCGGGGGAATGCTCGGGTTCGTGCGTTTCGGTTTCTCGGGCACGTTGATCATCGCGGTGCTGATCCAGGCGATCCTCTCCTATGCCTTTGGCATCGGGCTGTGGATTCTCCTCGGTGTGATCATCAACGGCCTGGCCCAGCCCTTCGGCGCCCAGAAGGACTTCGAGGCGGCGATGAAGCTGGCGACCGGCGCCGTGATTCCGATGTGGCTCGGCAACGTGCTCTACATCACCTCGATCGGCTTCCTCGGCATGCTCGGCGGCCTGGCCGGCCTCGGCTACGGGGCGTACTTCCTGTACCTGGGCATGCCGGTGGTGAACGGCACGCCCCAGGACAAGGCCGTCGGGTACGTCGCTGCCTCCATCGGGATCATGTTCGTCGCCAGCATCGTGCTGGGGCTGATGGCGGGCTGCCCGGTGGCCTGCATGATGACGCGGGCGGCTTTCCGGTACTGACCGTGAGGACCGGGGTCCTCCTGCCGGTCCTTCTCCTGCAGCTCGCCTGCCTCCAGCGACAGGCCGACGCCGAGGGTGACGGCGACCGGGCCGCTGCCCGGGCGGAGATGGTCCGTCGACAGATCGTCGCCCGCGGCGTCCGCGACAAGCGCGTGCTGGCCGCGATGCGCAAGGTCAGGCGTCACCTGTTCGTGCCGGCCCGACACCAGGCCGAGGCCTACGCCGACCACCCCCTTCCCATCGGCGAGGGCCAGACCATCAGCCAGCCCTACATCGTGGCGCTGATGACCGAGGCGCTGCGCGTCGGCCCCAGGGCCCGGGTGCTGGAGATCGGCACCGGCTCCGGCTACCAGGCCGCGGTGCTCGCCGAGGTGGCCGGCCAGGTCTACTCGATCGAGATCGTGGAGAAGCTGGGTCAACGCGCGGGGGCGCTGCTCAAAAAGCTCGGCTACAAGAACGTCCACGTCCGCATCGGCGACGGCTACGCCGGCTGGCGGTCGAAGGCGCCCTTCGACGCGGTGATCCTGACCGCAGCGCCGCCCAGCGTGCCGACGCCGCTGATCGAGCAGCTAAAGAGGGGTGGCGCGCTCGTCGCCCCCGTCGGCCTGTCCGGTGACCAGCGCCTGATCCGCATCACCAAGACCCGGGACGGCAAGCTGCGCCGCGAGAATCTGCTCGATGTCCGGTTCGTGCCGATGACCGGCAAGGCCCGGGGCAGGTAGGGCCAGCACCGTCACCCCGGCAGCCGGGGCACGTCGCCCTGGACCAGGTCCTCCTCGCTCTCGTCGTCGTCGGGCTCCGGATCCGCTCCGTCGTCGTCGGGCTCCGGATCCGCTCCGTCGGCTGGCGAGGCGGGGGCCGTCGCGGCCTGCTCGTCTTCGGGCGAGGGCAACGCCCGGGGGGTGTCGTCCGAACGCGCTGCATCCCCGCGCCCGGTCCGATCGCGCCGTGGAGGCTCCTCCCACCCCTCTCGTGGCTCGGGCGGCTCGGGACGCCCCTCGGGGATCTCCACGCCGGCGTGCAGGTCGAGCCACCTGAGCACGTGGGTGTGGATGTCTCGCTGGACGCCGCGCCCCAGCAGCAGGTCGAGGTGGCCGTAGTTCGTGCTCATCCCGTGCATCCGGCTCGCCACCACCAGCACCCGGTCATCCACCGAGTCGAGGAGGCTCGCCGTCGCCTCCACCATCTCCACGGGGGCCAGCTCGTCCCGCGGGCCCACGATGAACAGCGTCGGCGTCGTGATGTCGGCCATCGCCGCGCGGTAGTCGCGACGCTGGACCATGGCGGTGAACGTGTCGTGCTCGAGCCACTCGGCGTACTGATTCAGCTCGGTCCTGGACAGCCGGGCGAGCCCGTTGACGAGGGCGCGACGGTACACCGCGCCGTCGACGTTGTCGCGGTTCTGAAGCAGCTTGAGCGGACCGGGGAACAGCCGACCGAGCAGGGGCGCGACCAGCGCGCTGAGCAGGTCGATACGCAGCAGGCGCAGGGACCGGAGCAGCCGCGGGCGGAAGGTCGCCTGCTGCCGGCGGAAGAAGACCGGCGCGGCGAGGGAAACGACGCTCCGCAGGCGCGCCGACAACGCGCCGGCGGAGAGGGCGGCGCTGGCGACGAGCGCCCCCACGCCGAAGCCGATCCACTGGACTTGCTCGGCGCCGCTGCGATCGAGCACCAGCCCCACGGCGGCGGGGAGGTCGAACTCCACGTAGTCGTCGAAGCTCCAGGCGGCGCGCCGTCCCGGGCTGCGGCCTCGCCCCCGGAGGTCGAGGAGCCAGACGTCGTGTCCATGCTCGGCGAGGTAGCGCGCGAGCGAGGTCTCGCGGGTCACGTCGAACACCACGCTGCCGAAGCCCGCTCCGGCGCAGAGCACGACCGGCGGCGCCCCGGGCAGCGGGGCTCGCGGGTGGTGGTGGGTCAGGCTCAGCCGCCAGCCGTCCTCGGTGGTGACGAAGTGGATCGCGTCCGGCGAGGTTTCGGCCCTGAGGTACCTCCGGTTGAGGTAGCCGAGCAGCGCCAACGCGCCGGCAACCACGGCGGCCCAGAACAGCAACGAGAGGAGAAACATCATTGGTCCGGCGCCACTATAGCGACAAACCTGGTCGAACGAAAGAAACCGAGATTCGCACATAAAGGCTTGACATTATAGACATATTGATTACAATACCCACCACGTGACGCTGCACGACGACATCGGCCTCGCCGTAAAAGCTCAGTAAAACCGAAGGACAGAAGACCCGGATGGAAATAGAGATCAGGCGAGCCGACCCCGTGGACTACGAGGGGGATGGTATTCTGATTCCCACCAACTCCTACGGGCAAATGTCCGAGGGGCTCGCGGGCCGGTTCAAGGAGGCGGGCGGCGAGGTTCTGGAGCAAGAGGCGCTGGACTCCTCCCCCATCGCCGTCGGCGCCGCCATCGCCACCTCCTCGGGCAAGCTCATGGTCGGCAAGGTGATCCACGTCCCGGTGGTCGAGCACCCCGGCCAGCGCGTGGGCATCGAGAACGTGCGCCGCGCCACCCGCGCCGGCCTGCTCGCGGCCAACCACTTCCAGCTCGCGCGGATCTGTATCCCCGGGTTCGGCTACGGCGAAAACGGCATCCCCTACGACGAGACCGCGCGCGCCATCATCGACGAGCTGCGCGCCTTCAAGGGCACCTGCCCCTCCCACGTCTCGCTGATGGACACCGACGAGGAGATGATCCGGGCGTTCCACGCGCAGATCGAGGACCGCTAGAGCCCGGAGAGCAGCGACGCGTCGATGGCGCCGGCGCTGAGCAGGCGCAGGGTGCGGCCCCGTGGGTCAACCACGGCGACCAGCGGGAGCAACGCGGCGGCGCCGTCGAGCGCCCCTGTTGTCCGGGAGGTGGGACGGACGATGGGCAGCCCACAGCGACCCGGAGCGTCATCCAGCGCGACGACCACGACGCCGATCTGGTTGCCGCCGACGAGCCGTTTCAGCCGGCGGCAGATATCGTCGCGACCGCCGGAGGCGAAGAGCACCACCGTCCCGCGGCGCCCCGCGAAGCGGCTCAGGGCGACCGGCTGCCCGTCTCCACCGACCACCGTCAGATCGAGGACGCGCCCGGGAGGCTGCCACCCCACGGGCGCCGAGGCGGGCGGCGCGTGCTCCGCCGGCCGTGACGTCGGTCGTGACGCCGGCTCCAGCGCGGGCGCGGCCGGCTCATCCTCCGGCTCGCCCCAGCGCGCGTGCCCGCCCTGGGTCAGCACGACCAGCCGGTCCACGGGCAGGTCCACGAAGGACTGGTGGGCCCCGTCGGGCCAGCGCACCGTGACGCGCTCGAGGCGCAGCGCCGTTCCCACCCCCACGTGCACGTAGCCCGGCGGACCGCCGGGCAGCCCGGAGGCCTGCCCGACCTCGCGCAGCTGACGGCGGCCCTCGGCGACCACCTCGACGCGGCTCCCCACCGCGTCCGGGTTGGGCGCCTTGCCCCGCAGCCGGAGCAGCCCGCCGTGTCCGCGCCGGGCGGCGCGCCAGGTGAGCTGTGCGCCGTCGAGCAGCAGCTCGGGCGCTCCGTCGCCGTCGAGGTCGTGGACCAGGGCGGTGGCCGCCCGCGGCAGCTGCCCGAGCGCGCCGCCGTCGGCGAAGCTTCCACCGAGGTTGACCCACAGGCGCGGCGGACCGGCGCCGAGGCGGGCGCGCAGGCCTGCCCGGGGGGCCCGGCCCTGGAGGCGTGGGCCGAGCACCTGCCACCACCAGCGTCTCTCGGTCTCGGGCGGGGGCTGGTAGCGCAGGAGCAGGGCGTCGAGCCAGCCGTCGTTGTCGTGGTCGACGAGACCGGCCCAGTCGGTCCAGCCCGAGTCCGGGAGCCAGCGCCTCTCGAAGCGCAGCTTGCCACGGCTCAGCCACAGGTTGTCGCCGACGGTGTAGGGCCGGATCCGGCCTCGCCGGGCCAGCAACCCGTCTCCCGGCGCGCCCACGCCGGGCCGACCAAACAGGAAGGCCTCGTCACCGCGGCGGCCGCCGGTGAGCAGATCGAGGCGACCGTCGTTGTCCACGTCGCCGAGGGCGCAGGCCGTCGCCGGCGGAAACGAGCGCCGCGCCACGAATCGGCCATCGCCCTGGTTGATCCACAGGCGGCTCGCCTCGAGCTCGTTGGCCACGAACAGATCGACGTCCCCGTCGCCGTCGAGGTCACCGGCGCAGGCGGCGAGGCCAAGACCGGCATCGGCGGCCAGGCCGCGGCGCGAAGGACGGAGCGTCCCGTCCCCGCCGAGGAACGCGAGGTTCTGCTGCCCGTGGCGCACGACGTACAGGTCCAGGCGGCCGTCCCCGTCGAGGTCGGCCACGCTGGCGTCGGTCACCCGGCCGGTGGGGGCGAAGCCCGCCAGCCGCTCGAAGCGCGCGCCACGGTTGAGGAGCAGGCGGCTCTCCCCAGCGTCGCAGCCGACGAACAGATCCAGCCGACCATCTCCGTCGACGTCCAGGGTGCGCAGCACGCGCGGACCCCGGACCCGGGCCAGCTGCCGCGGCGGCCCCGCGCCGGGGACCAGCAGCACGGCGTCGCCTCGCGTGGTGACCCGCTCGAGCCGGCCGTCACCATCCGTGTCCAGGGCGGCCCAGGCGGCGGGGTGGCGCCGCCCGGGCAGATCCAGCTCGGCGGCGGGCCCCGTGGCAGGGGGGGGGCTCTCGCGATCGGTGACGTGAAACCCCTCATCGGGCTCGATCCGCAGCGTCCTGACCTGGGCCGGGTGCAGGCGATGCACGCGCCAGCCCGACGGGCCGCGCCGCAGATCGAGATCGACCAGGCCGGAATCGACGCGCCGCATGCCCTCGCCGTCGATCCCACGCAGGACGAGGCGCGCCCGGAGCAGCGCTCGCCCCTCGAAGACGCGCATGCGCAGGGGCGTGAGCCCGACGTGGAGGCTGTCGTAGGAGGCCAGGATGCGGGCCAGGTCGAGCAGGACGTACCCGCCGTCCAGCCGCTCGACCCAGCTCGCCGCCTCGTAGCCGCCCCCCTTGTCCTGGACCAGGGGGACGAAGCCCGGGCAGCCCAGGCGGCACTGGGGGCTGAGCATCCTCACGATGGCCGGCATGTCACGCCGGTCCAGGGCCGCGCGCAGGGCCTCGACTCGCTCGAGCGCCCCGGGCGCCACGACCCGGGGTTCGTGCTCCGGCAGGTGGCATGCCCCGAGCACCAGCACGGCCAGGAGGGGGAGTCGCACGGCTTCTTGTACTTGCTACCCGGCCAGCTCGCAAGGGTCCGATCACCTTATGGAACGGTGCGGCATCCGGCCTCCGTTTTGGGCCGCGCTTGCAGGGAAATCAAGAAAGAATCGGCTGAGTTAGGTAGGCACCCCTACTCCGGGAATCCCGTTGACAACCCGCGAGGGCTGTTGCCATAGTACCCCCCGCGTCGAGGGGGAGAGTGATTCCTGGGAGCACTCATGCTAGCCAACTACATCCCGATTGTGGTTTTTCTGGTGGTTGCCATAGGCTTCGCCGTGCTGCTGCTGCTGGTGGCCTGGGCCCTGGGACCCAAGCGCGAGACGGCGGAGAAGGCGATCCCCTACGAGTGCGGTCGCGATCCGGCGGACACCCCGCGGGGTCGTTTCAGCATCCGCTTCTACCGCATCGCGATCCTGTTCTTGGTGTTCGACCTGGAGGCGGCCTTTTTCTACCCCTGGGCCGTGCTGTTTCGTGACCTTTCCTGCAAGGGCCAGGTCACCAAGGGGGTCTGCAGCGGGCCGGCCACGCCCTTCGGCTTTCTGGTGATGGTCGTGTTCCTCGCCATCCTGGTCCTCGCCCTGATCTACGTCTGGAGAAAGAAGGCCTTGGAATGGGAGTAGAGTTCGCCACGGGCAAGCTCGCCGACGCGGTGAACTGGGCCCGCAAGTTCTCGCTGTTCCAGTACCCGTTCGTCACCGCCTGCTGCGGCATGGAGTACATGGCCCTGTGGGGCCCACGCTACGACGTGGCCCGCTTTGGCGCCGAGTTCCCACGGTTCTCGCCACGGCAGGCTGACATGCTGATGGTCGTGGGCACGGTCACCGAAAGGCAGGGGCCGGTGCTCAAGCGGATCTACGAGCAGATCACCGAGCCAAAGTGGGTGATCTCCTTCGGCGTCTGCGCCTCGAGCGGCGGGTTCTACCAGAACTACGCCACGATGCCCGGGATCGACCACATCATCCCGGTGGACGTCTACATCCCTGGCTGCCCGCCTCGCCCCGAGGCCGTGCTCGACGCCCTGATCATGCTGCAGCAGAAGATCCAGGACGGAAAGGGCTGGAGCCAGCGCCAGTACTGGGTCGAGCGCGAGCGAGAGCGCCTCGGGCTCGCGCCCGGACAGAGCGCCGGAGGTTGATCCGATGAGCAAGCAGGTCCTCGACAGGCTTTGCCAGCGATTCCCGGAGGCCGTGCTCGAGACCCACGGCTTCCGTGGTGACGAGACCGCCGTCGTCCGGCGCGAGGAGATCGGCGCCATCGTGCGCTGGCTCCGCGACGAGCCCGGCCTCGAGATGAGCATGCTCACCGACATGACGGCCGTGGACTTCCTGCAGCAGGGCCACGATCCGCGCTTCGAGGTGGTCTACCACCTGTTCTCGGTGCCTCACAAGCACCGCCTGCGGCTCAAGGTGCAGGTGCCCGAGCAGGACATCCAGGTCCCCAGCCTCGCCGGCCTCTACAAGATCGCCGACTGGCTCGAGCGCGAGATCTGGGACATGTACGGCATCCGCTTCAAGGGGCACCCGAACCTCAAGCGCATCCTGCTCTACGAGGAGTTCGTCGGCCACCCGCTGCGCAAGGACTACCCCAAGGATCGACGCCAGCCCCTGGTGCGCCGCCCGGAGAACGAGATCGCCGAGGTGCTCGCCCGTCGGGGCAAGGCGCGGTCGTTGCCCACGCCGGGAGGTGCACGATGACCACCACCGACCGCGACCTCGAGGCTCCCGATCTGACCACCGTGAACATGGGGCCGTCGCACCCCGCGATGCACGGCACGATCCACATCAAGGTCGGCCTGGAAGGGGAGCTGATCCGCAAGGCCGAGGTGAACATCGGCTACCTGCACCGCGGCTTCGAGAAAGAGGCCGAGGCACACAGCTGGCAGCAGATCTTCCCCTACACCGACCGGTTGAACTACGTCTCGCCCATGCTCAACAACGTGGGCTACGCCCTGGCGGTGGAGAAGCTGCTCGGCATCACCGCCCCCGAGCGCGCCCAGTACCTGCGGGTGATCGTGGGCGAGATCGCGCGCATCTGCGACCACCTGACCTACATGGCGGCGCAGACCATGGAGATGGGCGCCTTCACGCCCTACTTCTACGTGATGAAGGGGCGGGACTGGCTCTGGGATCTGCTCGAGGAGATCTCCGGCGCGCGGCTGACCCACTCCTACGTGCGCATCGGCGGCGTGGCCTGGGACCTCCCCGAGGGGTTCAAGGAGAAGACGCTCGAGCTGCTGCCGAGGATCGACACCGTCGTCGTCGAGCTGGACAAGCTGATGACCCGCAACCGCATCTTCCTCGACCGCATGCAGAACATCGCGGTGATCAGCGCGGAGGAGGCGGTGAGCTACGGCTGGACCGGGCCCTGCCTGCGGGGCAGCGGCGTCGACTACGACGTGCGCAAGACCCACCCCTACCTGGTCTACGACCGGATGGACTTCGAGATCCCCATCGGCACCGACGGGGACAACATGGACCGCTACCTGGTGCGCATGGAGGAGATGCGCCAGTCCGCGCGGATCATCCGCCAGGCCCTGGAGCAGATCCCGCCGGGGCCGGTCTGCACCGACGACAAGCTGGTCGTCATCCCGCGCAAGGCGGCGACCTACAACACCATCGAGGAGATGATCAACCACTTCAAGCTGGTGATCGACGGCATCCGCCCCCCGGTGGGCGAGGTCTACAGCTACACGGAAGCCGGCAACGGCGAGCTCGGCTTCTACCTCGTATCCGACGGCACCGGCCGACCGGTGAAGTGCCGCGTGCGGCCGCCCTGCTTCATGGGCATGGCCGCTCTGGAGCGAATGATCACCGGCCACATGGTGGCCGACGTCATCCCCACCTTCGACACGATCAACATGATCGGTGGCGAGTGCGATCGTTGAGCCATGTCTGACGAGAAGAAGACCGACGAGAAGGTCCCGGAGCTGGTGGCGATCACCATCGACGGCAAGAGCTACCAGGCGCCCAAGGGCGGCAACCTGCTCCAGTTCATGCTGGGGGAGGGGCTGGAGATCAGCTACTTCTGCTGGCACCCCGGCATGAGCGTGGTGGCGGTCTGCCGCCAGTGCCTGGTCGGCCTGAAGAACATGGCCAAGCTGGTGCCCGCCTGCCAGACCGTGATTGGTGACGGGATGGAGGTGGACAACTCGAGCGAGAAGGTGCTCGACGCCCGGCGCCAGCTGCTCGAGTTCACGCTGGTCAACCACCCGGTGGACTGCCCGATCTGCGACAAGGCGGGCGAGTGCGTCCTGCAGAAGCACTACATGGACTGGGACCACCAGCCCTCGAAGATCGACCACCCCAAGGTCCACAAGCCCAAGGCCGTGGACCTCGGCCCGCGGATCGTGCTCGACGACGAGCGCTGCATCCTCTGCACGCGCTGCGTGAGGTTCATGCGCGAGATCGTCGGCGACCCGCAGCTGGTGATCGCCAACCGCGGCAACCACGCCGTGCTCACCGTGGCGCCGGGGCGCCGGCTGGACCACCCCTACTCCCTGAACACCGTCGACATCTGTCCGGTGGGGGCCCTGACCGACAAGGACTTCCGCTTCAAGATCAGGGTCTGGGAGCTGTCGGCGACGCGCAGCGTGTGCAACGGCTGCGCCACCGGCTGCCGCTGCGAGGTGCACCACCGCCGCAACCGGATCTACCGGCTGGTGCCGCCGCGCTACAAAAACCACGACATCAACGAGAGCTGGATGTGCGACTACGGCCGCTACACCTACAAGGCGGTCGCTGCTGACCGGCTGACCTTGCCGCGGGTCCGCGGGCAGGAGGGGGGCTGGGACGATGCCCTGGGCCGCGTGGCCGACGCGCTGAAGAAGGCGATGGGCGGCGACCGAAGCCGCATCGGCGTCGCCCTCGGCGCCGACGCGACCAACGAGGACAACTTCATCGCCGCGCGCCTGGCCCTGCAGTTCCTCGAGGGGTCCCGGCTCTACCTCGCCGCCGAGCCGATTGGCAGCCAGGGGGACACGTTCCTGCGGGACAACGACCCCAACCCGAACCGCGCGGGCGCCGAGGCCTGCGGCCGGGGCAAGGCGGCGAGCGCCGAGCAGCTGGGCGCCGACCTGAAAGAGGGCAAGCTCGACGTCCTGCTCGTCGTCGGCGACCGGCTGCACCTGGACGAGGAGGCCATGGGCAAGGCGGCGGCGCTGGACTGCTTCGCGATCCAGGCGACCCACCCCTCCGCCGCGGTGAGCAAGGCGCAGGTCGTGCTCCCCGCCTGCATGTGGGCCGAGGTCGATGGCACCATCACCAACCGCGACCGAAAGACCCAGCGCCTGCGCGCGGCGGTGGCCCCCGTGGACTTCGCCCGGCCGCACTGGGAGATCCTGGTGCAGATCGCCCGGCGCGCCGGGCTGACGCTGGACTTCTCCTCGGCGAGCGCCGTGTTCCGCGCCATGTCCGAGGAGATCGAGCTCTTCGGCGGCGCGGAGTGGGGCCGGGAGATCCCACCCCAGCTCCTGCGCTACGCCGGAAGCAGAGGGTAGCCATGCTCGCTATCGTAATCGCCACGCTGATCAAGATGCTCGTCATGCTGGGCTTCGCCATCGCCCTGGCCGCGGTGCTGACCTGGATGGAGCGCCGCCAGAGCGCGATGATGCAGGACCGCATCGGCCCCGAGCGAGCCTACCTGCTGCCGCCCAAGCCGGGCCAGACCCTGGGGCGCATCCGCCTCTGGGGCCTGATCCACCCGCTGGCCGACTCGCTCAAGCTGGCGACCAAGGAAGACTTCATCCCGCCCAAGGCGCACCGCACGCTCTACGCCATCGCGCCGATCTTCGCCCTGGCGCCGGTGCTGATGGTCTTCGCCGTGATCCCCTTCGGCCCGCCCCTGCTGCTCGACCAGCTCGGCGCGGTGCTCCCCCGGGACCCGGCCCGCCTCGCCGAGCTCGTGGCCGGCAGTCAGGCCGCCGGCAAGTTCCACTACCTGCAGATCGCGCACCTCGACATCGGCATCCTCTTCGTCTTCGCGATCACCTCGCTCTCGGTCTACGGCGCGACGCTGGCCGGCTGGGCCTCGTTCAACGCCTACGGCATGCTCGGCGGCATGCGCGCGGCGGCGCAGATGTTCTCCTACGAGATCACCATGGGCCTGGCGGTGATGGGGGCGTTTCTGGTCTACGGCACCCTCGAGCCCAACGCCGTGGTGGAGGCGCAGATCCAGGGCCACTGGGGCGTGCTGACCCAGCCCCTGGGCTTTCTGCTCTTCTTCTTCGCCGCCATCGCCGAGACCAAGCGCGCTCCCTTCGACCTGCCCGAGGGCGAGAGCGAGATCGTGGGCTACTTCGTCGAGTACTCCGGCGCGCGGTTCATGATCTTCTACCTCGCGGAGTTCATCGAGATCGTCTTCGCGGCCTGCCTGGTCACCACCCTCTACTTCGGCGGCTGGCACTTCCCCGGCCTGAGCTCCCTCGCCCTGCCCCACTGGCTGATGGTGCTGGTCGGCATGGGCGTGTTCATGGCCAAGGTGTTCGTGCTCTGCTTCCTCCAGCTCGCGATCCGCTGGAGCGTCCCGCGCATGCGCTACGACCAGCTGATGAAGCTGGGCTGGAAGGGGCTTCTGCCCGCATCGATCATCAACGTCGTCCTCACCGCGGCCTGGATCCTTGGCGAGCAGGCCAAGGTGCTGCCGGCCTGGTTCTGAGCGAGGTCTAGCCCATGGCCAAGGTTGTCACTTTTCGACGGGGTCTCTGGGAGCAGCTCTACATCCCCGAGCTGATCCGCGGCATGTCGGTCACCCTGCGACACTTCTTCGTCAACACCTTCGGCAGCAAGGAGATCGTCACGGTCCGCTACCCGGAGGAGAAGCGGGTCTACCCCGAGCGCTTCCGCGGCGTGCACCGGCTGATGCTGCGCGAGGACGGATCGGTGCGCTGCGTGGCCTGCATGATGTGCTCCACCGCCTGCCCGGCCAACTGCATCCACATCGAGGCCGGCCAGCGCGAGGACAGCTTCGAGAAGTACCCGGTGCGCTTCGACATCGACGAGCTGGTCTGCGTGGTCTGCGGGATGTGCGTCGAGGCCTGCCCCTGCGACGCGATCCGCATGGACTCCGGCATCCACATGCCGCCCGTGGAGCGGCGCTACGAGGCGCTGCTGCGCAAGGACGACCTGACCGCCCGGGGCGGCCAGAACATCTCGGTCCAGGGCGGCGCCGGCCCGGACTGGCGCGAGCGCTACGCTCCCCTGGGCGAGCTGCGCCAGGTCTACGACCCGAAGAAGCGCTACAACGAGACGATCAAGGGCAGCTGATCCCCGCCCGACCCGGGCCACCTGACAGTGGGGGCGTGATGGCCAGCAGCGCAATCGTCGACGGCATCCCACTGCTCTGCCGCACCTGCAACGGACCGGTGGAGGCGGACGGAGAGACGGGGGAGGTCTCCTGCCCCTACTGCGGGCAGCGGGACCGCCTGCCCGGAGATCAGCAGGAGCGGATCGCCGAGCTTCGGCGCCGCCTGGACCAGGCCCGCGCCGCCGTGGGGCAGCTGCACGGCGTCGGGGAGCGGCTGCTCCAGCTGTACGAGCGCCGGGGCGCGTTCAACTACGTCGTGTTGCCTGTCGCCGCCGTGGCGGTGATGGTGCTGCTGCAGGCCTACCAGTCCTGGCAGGCGATCCAGGGAATCCCGGCCGAGCAGCGCGGCGCCGACACCCTTTACAGCGTGATCGCCGGCCCGCTGATGGTGTTCGGTTTCCTGGTCGGATCGGTGGTGGCGGTCCTGCTCGCCCGCTGGCGCTACCGCCGAACCGTGCGCCCCCTGCTCCTCGCCCGGGCGCCGCGGAAACAGGGAAAGAGCGCGCGCTGTCGGGCCTGCGGCGCCGATCTCCCCCGGCTGGACGCCCCCCTTGTCACCTGCGGCTACTGCGACACCGCCAACCTGCTCTCCGAGGAGCTGCACCGCGAGCGGACGCGGCTCCTCGCCGAGGAGCGCGCGGAGCACGAGCAGCGCGCGCGCGGGCTCCACGCCCGCTCCGTCAATGTGAGCCTGGACATCACCCGGGTCTCGCTCGTCGCCATGGGGCTGACCTACGCCGTGGTGATCGTGCTCGGCGTCGTGCTCAAGGCGCTGGCCGGCTGAGCGGTCGGCGATCAGCGCAGCAGCACGATCAGCAGCACGATCAGGCCGACCCCCGCCGCGACGGCCAGCGCGGGGACCAGCAGGCGACGGTTCCCCGAGGCCAGGGGCACCGCGGGGACGTGGGCCCGCGCGTCCGGGAGCGCGGGGACCGCCCCGGAGGCCGAGGTGTCGAGGGAGTAGCGCTGGAGGGTGCCCGTGGTGATGTCGGAGGCCACCTCTTCGATCTTGGAAGGGGCGATGACCACGTCGCCGTCCTCCGCGCGGCGCGCCTCCTCGGGCACCTCCTCGGCGCTGTCCCCGACCGCGAACCAGGCGGCCTCCAGCCGGGCGGTGCGGATGCGGATCCGCGGGCGCGGCTCGCTGGAGACCGGCGTGTTCAGGATCCGGGCCACCTCGGGGGGGATGCCGGACGCCTCAACGACCGCCTCCTGCGGCGCGGGGGGCGGGGGCGGCGCGGCGGCGGGCGGCGCGGGCGGCGCGGGCGCGGGTGGGGCCGGAGACGGCGCGACGGCGGGCGGCGCGGGCGCGGGTGGGGCCGGAGACGGCGCGACGGCGGGCGGCGCGGGCGCGGGTGGGGCCGGAGACGGCGCGGCGGCGGGCGGCGCGGGCGCTTCCTGGACCTCATCCAGCAGCTCGATCACGATCTCGTCCTCGCCGAGCTCGATCACCGCCTCGTAGCGCTTCATCGCCTGCATGTCGAAGATGCGGCAGCGCACCCAGTCCCCGTGCCGGCTGTGGACCTGGACCACGGCGTAGCGCTGCTCGAGGATCTCGCCTTCGAGGCCGGACATTGCCCCATTGTACCCGAGGCTTGACTGGCGCGCGCGTTGTTCTACACCTTTTGGCAGAGACCGCGAGGAGGCCGTGATGAAGGAGCTGACCAGCGGCGCGGAGCTGAAGCAGGCGCTGACCGAGGCGAGGACCATCGCGGTGCTCGGCGCGAACCCGAGGCCCGACCGGCCGGCGCACTACGTGCCGGCCTACCTCAAGGGCCACGGCTACCGGGTGATCCCGGTCAACGCCCTGCACACGGACAAGGAGCTCTTCGGCGAGCCGGTGCGGGGTCGGCTGGACGAGATCGGCGAGGCGGTGGACATCGTCGACGTGTTCCGCCGGGCCGACGCCCTGGAGGGTCACCTGGACGAGATCCTCGCCATGAGCCCGCGGCCGCGCATCGTCTGGCTGCAGCAGGGCATCCGGAACGACGACTTCACCGCGACGCTCATCGAGGAGGGGATCCAGGTCGTGCAGGACCGCTGCGCCAAGGCCGAGCACGCCCGGCTGATCGGCAAGTAGTCAAGAGGGCCGCGGCCGGGGCGCGCGACGAACCACGCGCTGGGCCAGGGCGACGAAGAGCAGCACGCCGCCAACGTCGCAGAGGAGATCGAGGAGGTCGGCCGTGCGCCGCGGCGACAACGCCTGGCAAAGCTCCTCGAGGCTCGCCCCGCCCAGGACCAGCATCGGCGCCAGCGGCAGGCCGCGCACCCGGCGCCCGCCGAGCCAGAGGTGGAGCCAGAAGGCGAGCAGGCCGAAGAGCACGAAGTGGAGCAGCTTGTCCGCGCCGGGCAGGCCCAGGTCCCAGCCCCGGGGGAGCAGGCCGAGGTAGGCCATCTGAGTGATCATCAGCACCAGGGCGAGCTGGGGCCAGAGCGCCCAGCGCAGCCGCGGCCCCCGGGGCGCGAGCCACAGCCCGTAGAACAGCGCGCCGATGCCAGCGCCGAGCAGCGCGCCGCCGAGCACGTCGGAGGGGTGGTGGTGGCCGAGATAGACCCGGCTGAGGGAGATCAGCGTGGCGGCGAGGGGGCCGACGATGAGGGCCGCCCGCCGCCGCCAGGCCAGGGCGAGGAGCAGCGCCGCGCACCAGGCCAGCGCCGCGTGCCCGCTCGGGTAGGCGTCGAAGGCCGGCGCCGGGAGCAGGAGGCGCACGCCCTCGGGACGGGGCCGGGCGACGAGCCACTGGAGCGCCAGCGTGGCGGCCAGGGCGGCGGCCAGGGCGCCGAGCAGCACGAGGGCCAGGCGGCGCTGCCGGCGCTGGGCGAGGAGCCAGAGCCCGAGGCCGGGCAGGAGCACCAGGCCCGCGGCCGAGGCGAGCAGCATCAGGTCGTCCAGCAGGGGGCAGGCCAGGCGTTGGTTGAGCAGGTCGAGGAGCTCGAGGTCCATATCTTGAGTGAAGCAGGCCGCCGCGTCAGCCGCGGGGAAAGATCGTGGCAAAACCATGGCAGTCTTTGTTAGGCTCGCCCCCATGCGGATCTTCGCCCTGGCCGGGACGCTGAAGCGAAAAGGGTCGGTCAACCGCCGGCTGCTGGAGCTCGCGGTGGAGCTTTGCCGCGGGCGCGGCGTGGAGCTCGACCACGCGCTCCTCGCCGAGCTCGAGATGCCGCTCTACTGCGAGGACGAGCGGCAGGAGCAGGGCTTCCCACCCGGCGCCGAGGAGCTACGCCGGCGCCTCGAGGGCGCCGACGGCGTGCTGCTCGCCTCGCCGGAGTACAACTACTCGATCCCCGGCGTGCTGAAGAACGCCATCGACTGGACCTCGCGCTACCGCCCGGTGCCCTGGCGCGGCAAACACGCCCTGCTGCTCTCGGCCTCGCCGTCTCTCGTCGGCGGAAACCGCGGGCTCTGGGCCCTGCGCGTGCCCCTCGAGTGCATGGGCGTCCATGTCTACCCCGAGATGTTCTCCCTGGCTCACGCCGACGAGGCCTTCGACTCCGGCGGCCAGCTGAACGACGCGCAGCTTCAGCGCCGGCTTGAGCAGACGCTGGAGGGGTTTCTGGCGCTGGTCCGGCGGGTGACGGGCTAGATCCCGCCGTCGCCGGTGCCGCAGGCCGAGGGCGGGCAGCAGCTGGCCTTCTGCCAGTTGGGGAAGACGCAAACGTCGTCGCAGCCCTGGGAGGTCAGGCTGAGCCGCCCCATGCAATCCTGGCCCTTGGACGTGATCTCGCAGTCCGAGATGTTCCTGCAACGTCGCATGCAGATCCCGGAGAAGGCCGTGTCCGAGATGCAGGCCGAGCCGGGCGGGCAGGCGGATCCCCCCGCGCAGCCGGTCACCGCGCAGTAGCCCTCCTCGAAGCCAGGTCCCTGGAGGCAGGTCACGTTGGGCTCGCAGTCCGAGGGCTTGGTGCAGATCCGGCCGGTGGTCGCCTTGACGTCGATGGACACGGCGGTCGTCGTGCCCTTGTTGAAGCTGAGGTTGTCGCGGCAGCCGCGGCCGACGACGAAGGTGCCCTTGTAGGGCGCCAGGCCGCGGGCGACGATCACCAGCGGCTGCTCGGCCGGGACGCGGACCTTGAGATCCACCGACTGGGTCGGATCGCTCGCGTTCTTCTGCGCCGTGGGCGCGGGCTTCACGAGCTCCTCGAGCTGGGCGTCGCCGATCCTGTAGGTGCCCGGGATGTCCGAGCAGGTCAGGGCCGAGCCGCTCCTGGTGGTGCCCTTGAGCACATGGACCTGAAACACGGCCGAGGCCTCGAAGACCGCGGTGTCCAGCACGACCTCCATCGCGGTCTTTGAGCCCACCGCCGGCCCGGGCGCCGGCTCACAGGCCGCCGTTGACACCAAGAGAAGCGGAATGATTGAGCGCATGGGCACTTTCCTGTCTACCCCGTCGAGACCGATTGCGCAAGTGGCCGCACGTTGACGAGCCCCGGGGCCGTCACTATCATTGAAGGCAGGGCAACTGCGGAGGATCGGCAGAGAAACTAAATCTATTCCCTACGAGTTCTATACCCCGGGATCCGCCCCTGGCCGTGGAGCGCAGACCCGCACGTCGGGAAGCGCAAAAGCGGCTACCGTGGAACCCACCTATTTTACGGGGTGTAGATCGTTTCTCACCGCCTCTTGCGGGGCCCCTTTTTGCCGCTCCACGCCGCCCACCGGGCGGCGTTTTGCTTACTGTCATCGGCGGATTTGTTGCTGATTTCGGCGCCCGCGGCTATCCTTGGCCGATGATCCGCGCCGGGCACCTGGTCCTCGCGATCGCCCTCGCCCTCCTGCCCCGGGCCGGGGTCGCCCAGGAGGCCGCTCCTGTCTACCAGACCGTGGTCACGCCCAAGGGCGAGGAGGAGAGCGCCTTCGAGAGCCCCCGGGCCGTGGAGGTCGTCCCCCGACGCAAGGTGGCCGAGGCCCCGCCCGGGAGCACCCCGGATGCGCTGGAGGACGAGCTCGGGATCTACATGCAGCGCACCAACACCGGCGGCGGCACGCCGATCATCCGCGGGTTGATGGGCCAGCACGTGCTCCTCCTCGTCGACGGCATCCGGCTCAACAACTCGACGACCCGCCTCGGCCCGAACCAGCTGCTCAACACGGTGGACCCCTACCAGATCCAGCGGATGGAGGTGATGCGTGGGCCGGGCTCGGTGCTCTACGGATCCGACGCCATGGGCGGCGTGGTGAACCTGATCACGCGCCGGCCCGTCTTCGACCCACGCCGCGCCTGGGACGCCGCGGCCGACCTGGCGACGCGCTTCGACAGCGCGGACAAGAGCGGGGTGGGCAACCTCGGGCTCTCCGGGCACCTGCGCAGCGTCGGGCTGCGCGTCGGGGGCTCGCTCAAGCGCTTCGGCGAGCTCGACGGCGGCCGGGACACCGGCACCCAGCGCTTCACGGCCTACAACGAGGGGGACGCCGACGTCTCGCTGGCCTGGGCCCTGGGCTCCTCCTCGATGCTGAGCGCGGCCTACTCGGCGGTGCGCCAGAGCGACGCGCCGCGCACCGACAGCGCCTCGCCCACCGACTTCCTGCGCTTCACCGACCAGGACCGGGACCTGGCCTACCTGCGCTACGCCGGCCGCTTCGACAACCTGCGCGTCCTGCGCCAGGTGGACGCGACGGTCTCGTTCCACGACCAGCGTGAGATGCGCGAGCGCTTCCGCCTGCCCCAGGACCGCATCCTGCGCGAGGAGGACCACGTGCGGACGCTCGGGGCCCAGGCCGCGGCCCGGGGCGAGCTGCCCTACACCAACCTGACCCTCGGCGCCGACCTGTACCACGACTGGGTCGGCTCCACGGCCGAGGCCGAGAACATCAGCTCGCCGGTGATCACGCCCCTCGATCGCGGCCGCTACGTCGACGACTCGATGTACACGCAGCTCGGGGTCTACGTCATGGATCGCATCCCGCTGACGAAGAAGCTGTCCCTCGACCTGGGCGGGCGGGTGAGCACCTGGCACATCCAGGTGCCCGAGGACCCATCGGCGGGCATCCGGGCGGTGGAGACCACCCGCACCGGGCTGGTCGGCGGGCTCCACGCTCGCTACCTCGTGGGCGACGGGCTGAACCTGGTCGGCGGGGTGAGCCAGGGCTTCCGCGCGCCGAACATCGACGACCTCTCGGCCCAGGGATGCAGCGGCCAGGGGTTCGACGTGCCCAACGCCGACCTCGAGCCGGAGAAGAGCGTGACAGCCGAGGCCGGGGTGAAGCTCGACCTGTTCGGAATGCTCAGCGGATCGCTGTTCTACTCCTACAGCCACCTGACGGACCAGATCGTGCGTATGCCCGTGGCCGGCGAGAAGGTCCAGTGCGGCGCCTCGTCGAGCGGGTCCCCTGTGCTCGTCGACCGCTTCTCCCGCGAAAACGCCCAGTCGGGGCAGATCCATGGTGTGGAGGCGATGGTCCGCCTGGCCTTCGCCCAGCACTGGTCGCTCTTCTCCTGGGCTGCCTACACCTGGGGCGAGGTGACCCTCGATCTGCCGGGCGGCTTCGAGGAGCCGATGAGCCGCGTGCCTCCAGTCAACGGCCGAGTCGGCGTGCGCTACGACTTCGACGATGACCGGGGCTTCGCCCAGCTCGCCCTGCGCTGGGCCGGGCGCCAGGACCGGCTGAGCACCGGCGACCGCGGTGACCGGCGCATCTGCCCCGAGGGCGCCGACGGCTGCGACGGGACGCCGGGCTACGCGGTGCTCACGCTACGCGGAGCGGCCCGGCTGCACCAGACGCTGCGGCTGACCATGGCCATCGAGAACGTGACGAACGAGAGCTACAGAATCCACGGCTCCGGTGTCGACGGCCCGGGGCTGAGCGCCATCGTCGGACTGGAGCTGACCGTCAAATGAGCGCGCGACGCACTGATGTTCAGCCCCGCGCGTCCCTGTCCGCGCGGGGCCCCCAGTTGGGCTGCCCCACCGTCCACGTTCTCCTCGCCCTGACCGGCGTCGCGCTCCTCGCGGCCTGCTCCCCCGGCATCGGCGACTTCTGCTTCGAGGACTCGGACTGCAAGGCCGGCCTGCGCTGCTCGAGCCAGAACGGCGAGCGCGGCGTCTGCACCTACCCCGAGGGCGCGGCGGACCTGGCGCTCAAGCCGGACAGGGGCCGGGATCTGGCGGCGCCGGACGTGGGCGTCGAGACCGGACCCGACCGGGGGGTCGAGGCGGGAGCAGACCAGGGCGCCGACCAGAGCCCGGACCTGCCGCTGCCGGACCAGACGTTGCCGGACCAGGCGTTGCCGGACCAGGGGGCGCCGGACCAGGGGGCGCCGGACGCACCGCCGCCGGACACGGCGCCCGATCAGGCGCTGTCCGACGGCTCGTCCGGCTAGAACGCCGACCCACGGGTGAGGCCCCGCCGACGGCGCGCGAGGCAGTTGTACGTCGCCTGCACGTAGAACGGGCCCCGCCGACGGCGCGCGAGGCAGTTGTACGTCGCCTGCACGTAGA
>Ga0316576_10000076_pt1 | contig 33429 bp, 31 predicted proteins | sample S0NA_FD_203075 | JGI IMG/M metagenome (GOLD analysis project Ga0316576, IMG submission 203075) | Rhizosphere microbial communities from salt marsh grasses in Alabama, United States - S0-2_050615r3r5 | ecosystem: Host-associated > Plants > Roots > Rhizosphere | place: USA: Alabama | collected...
GAGACCTTCGCGCCGATTCTCTACGTCCTCACCTACGACAACCTCGATGACGCGGTGCGGGTCCACAACTCGGTGGCCCAGGGCCTGTCGTCGGCGATCTTCACCTCGAGCATGTACTCGGCCGAACGCTTCCTGTCGCACGAGGGCTCCGACTGCGGCATCGCCAACGTCAACATCGGCACCTCCGGCGCCGAGATCGGCGGCGCCTTCGGCGGCGAAAAGGAGACCGGCGGCGGCCGTGAGGCGGGGTCCGACGCCTGGAAGGCCTACATGCGGCGCCAGACCTGCACGATCAACTGGTCGACCGAGCTGCCGCTCGCCCAGGGGGTCAGCTTCGACGTCGACTGATCCACGTGACGACCGTCAATCGGGATCGCGTTCGGAGAAGTAGTCCTCCCACTCCGCGACCTCGCGGCTCGAGAGCTTCGACTCGAGCGCCGGTCGGGACCTGATCGCCTTCGGTTGCCGTCCGCGCCACTGGGCGAGATTCCTGACGGCCGCGCCTCGCGTTCGAGCCCGTTCGGCGAGACGGCGGTCGTCGGTGACCACCGACCACTGCTTCGCGGCGGCGCCCGCTGGGATGAGGCCGATGATGACGTCGTCCGCGGTCCTCGAGCCCGCGTAGACGACGGTGGTCCTGCCGAGGCTTTCCCGTTCGGGCGTCCCACCCGGCGGCGGTCCGTCGAAGACCACCGTGATCGAGCGTGTCTCGTGCCGCGTCGCCTCGAGAACGCGGCGCCGGACCGCCGTTCGACTGCGCTCGCCCGGCGGCAGGTTGTGCAGGAGGTTGTTGCCGTCGACGACGATTGGCATGGGAACCGCTCCGCCGGACGGTGGTCAGCGGACTCGCCTGAGCAGCCGATCAAGCTCCCGACTGCCGACGAGCTTCTTGTACATTTCGCAGGCAGTCTCATTCCAGGGGTCGGCGCCCACCGCGCGCTCGAGGGCCTTGCGCTGACGCTCGGTGTGGCCGCGGGCCTTCCAGAAGTTGGCGATCTCGAGCCAACCGTCAACGAAGGTCGGGTTGATCTCCACCGCCATCCGCAGCCGGTCCAGGGCCCTGCCGATCCACAGCGGGTTTCGCATCTGCAGTCTGGCGAGCTTGAGGAGCTCCTCCGGCCTCGGGTCGAGCGAGCATGCCTGCTCGAGGAGCTGGATGGCCAGGTAGGTCTCTCCCATCAGAATGAGCTGATCGGCGCGCCGAATATTGGCCTCGACCATCGTCTTTCGTGCGGTCGGATCGGTGCGGGGCCTCTTGGGCCCGGCGGCGAGGCTCTGCTCCCGCTTTACTGACTCGAGCACGCTGTCGTAACGGCGCCGCGCCTTGGGATCGGAGAGAAGCTCATAGGCCTCGCGGGCCCGATCGACGATGGCGGTCAGGTTGGCCCGCTGATCGACCAGGTGAGGCTCGTCGATCCGTTTCGGCGAGTAACGCTTACGGATGGCGCCGAACGCCTTCTCAATCTGGTCCGTTCCGGCGGACTGTTGCAGGCCGAGGGCGCGGTAGTGGTCGATGCGGGTGACCTCTTGGCCGAGCCGAATGATGTTCCGGCGCTCCTCGCGGTGACGCTCGTCGAACTCGCTGTCGTCGATGGCGGACTCGATCTGGACGCCGGTGGGCTCGTCGATAGGCGCCATGACCGGCTGCGGAGCGACCGCGACGGTGTCGATCGAGCCGTCGTCGATGGCCACCACGCCGGCGACCACCAGGGCATAGAGACTCGCCACAACCTCCTTCTCGGGCATCGTCGAGAGCTTTTTCAGGCTCGAAAGGTCCCGCGCGGCGTCGAGCCGAGACAGGATGAAGCCCTCGCTCGGAGTCAGCTCGAGCTGGCCGAGCACGCTTTCCAGGCTGAGCTTGAGGCGGACCTTGCGGTCGAAGGACCCGAGAAGGTCCCACATGGCGACCTGGTCGCTGCACTTCCTGGCTGCGATCAGGATGATCTGGGAGGTGGTGACGTCGGGCAAGGTGTCGGGCTGAGGGTCCCCCTTACCGTCGGTGAAGCCGAAGCCGGGGTGCGGGTCCGAGGCCGCTCGTCGAATGATCTCCAAGGTGAGCTCCTGAAGCTGGCGCTCCAGGTCGGCCTGGGAGAGACAACCACGACTGACCAGCAGCTTGCCCAGGTTCGACAGCTCGTCAGTGCCCTGGGCGAGAAGGGTCAGCGCTCGTTCGTCCTCGCTGATCACTTCCCGTCCGACCAGCCACATGCCGAGCATTTCGCCCTCGACGTTGGAACGCGCCGCGCGAATCTCGCCGTGGACGAAGAAGATCTCCCGGCGAGCGTCGTCGGAATCGACGGCCAGGGTTCCGGTCGCTCCCTCTGCTGCAAGCTGCGCCATCCGCGTCGGGAGGGGTGGTGAGAAGCCTGTCTGGTGATCGTCGGTCACGGCAGTCACTCCCCCGGTTCCACGTCGTCACTCTCGGCCTCGCTCGGGATCTCGACCACATGCGGTTCGAAGCCGTCCTCCACAAGGCCGGGCGGCACCTCGCCGATGGCCGCCTCCGCGTCCTCCCGAGTCGCGAAGCTACCCCAAACCAGCCTGAAGCACGTGTCGCCGGTTGCGGGGTCAGCCTTGACCGTGCGCAGAGCCTTGCGTTCGGTGTTGCGTTTGCGAAGCAGGCGCTGGAGATCCTGCGGCTCGCAGCCCATTTCGACGACAATCCCCCAGTCTCCGATCGTCGTCCCTGAAGCCTCGGGTCCGGGACCGCCCCGCAACAGCATGAAGACGATGATGACCAAGACCAGGAACGCCGCCGCAGTCGCAATCGCCCACGGCGGGATTCTTCGACGGAGCGGCTCGTCGTCGGGCAGCTCCACCATCGGCCACTCGAGCTCTCCGGCCGGAACGGTCGCTTCGATGGGCTCGAGCATGCCGGTGGCGATCAGAGCTGCGACCAGCCGGAACACCTCTTCCGGGCTGTGCGACGAGCCGGAGGCGATATCGACGGCCGTCCGCTCGCCTGTGATGCTGGCAACGATGAGGTCGGCTTCCTCGGATAGCCGTAGGGGAGCATAGAGGTCGAGGAAGCCCGGCGCCCGGCGCAGGTGGATGCTGCGGTCCGGGACGACGGCGTCGGCCACGCCCTGGGTCGTGTCGGCGAGGATCAGCTCGACCAGAGCGTGAGACATCGAGATGGTGGCGCCGTTGGCCTCGGATGGCTCGTCATCAACGAGCTCGAGTTTGCGGTCGGAGTCAATCAGCCAGCTCCGCAGAGCCTCCTGAATGATCTCCTTGGCCGCACTCATGGCCCGGGTCTCCGCGATGCCATGGGTTCTGCCGAGCGCGCGCGCCTCTGCCAAGAGATCGGGTGCGCCGACGCCGTTGCAGCCCAGCCGGCGCGCGAGCTCGTCGAGGTCAAGACCACGGGCGCCGTGGATTCTGCCGTCGCGCAATCCGAGAACGGCCTCGCCCCCGGTCCACGACAGTCGGATCGATCTCACGTCTCGCTGAGCAATCCAGCGGCCGAGCTCCCAGATCTGTGTCGGGTCCTGCATAACGCGAGCTTAATCGAATGCGGGCACGCTTGTAAAGCGAATCTGGATCACAAAAGAGCATTCCATGTGCTCCAAATGAAAGACTTGCGTGAGCCCCCGCGGCCGGGGACGAGGGCCTCCCCGGGCGCTTCGAGCCCGGGCTTCACCGGGCTTGACAGGGGACCGGTTGGGATCTAGTATGACCGTCCCAACGGAATTCCGTCGGGAGGTTAGCTCAGGGGTAGAGCACCTGCCTTACACGCAGGGGGTCGTGGGTTCAAATCCCCCACCTCCCACCACCCCTGATCAAGGTGCGGGGTCGTAGTTCAGCTGGTTAGAACGCCGGCCTGTCACGCCGGAGGTCGCGAGTTCGAGTCTCGTCGGCCCCGCCATTCAACTCCACAAGCGCCCTGAACGGGCGCTTGTTTCGTTCCATGGCGCGGCCGAAAGCCACACGCTCCCAACGTCATCATCGGGCAGTCGTTTTCAGGGCTCGCTCCGTAGAGCCGGCGGGTGGATTCCGGGTCAGCGGACGGCGGCAGTGTCAGGGATAGCTCCCTACGTCACGTTGAACCTCGTGCCGCGAATTGTGGCGCGGGCGTCTCGCTTGCGATTCGATGCCATCACGAGCCCCTGACCTTCGAGGGCTCCGTACGGCTGGCGCGCCCGCACCGTAAACGAACAAGCGGCAGCGATCATCGCCTCCGGGACGCGCGGGCTGTCTGTCGTCCCGAGGACATCTCACGTCGGGAAGGCCGATCACCCAGCGAGGGAGCGACAGACGGTTTGCCGTGCGCATCCGTACCGTGGGAGAGCATTGACCCGCCCGGCGAATCGTCCCCCCTACAATGGTTGGTATGCGTTTTGACGTTGAATCCCTACAGTCCTTCATCAGTGGCGCGCGAGGTCAGTCGTACTCGTTGCTCCATGCCTTCTTTTCTCGTGGTCGACCGTTCCTGCTCCGTTCGGATCTAGCGGCGGCGTTCGAGCAGGTCGCCGCCGGTCCCGAAGGCGACGGCCTGGCCGGCAGCCCGATCGAGGCGGTCGTCCATCTGACCCAGGAGGCCGCCGTGGCGGCTCCGTGGGCCTGTCTCGCGGTGCGCTCCGAGATCGGCCGTTGGACCTTCCTCCAAATCCACGCCGAAACCCTTCGCGTGGACGAGGTTTCGGTTTCGAAATACCTGCGGTTCAAGGAGCTGCTGGTCGACGGCGATGGCTCGGAGGAGAGCTGGCCGCTCGAGATCGACCTCGACCCCTTCGGGCGCGATCTGCCCAAGCTCAAGGAGGTGCGCTCGATCGGGCGCGGTCTCGAGGTGCTCAACAGGGTTCTCGCCGGCACGCTCTTCGCCGAGGCCGACAAGGGCGCCCGCCGGCTCATCCGTTTCCTGTCGCTCCACACCCGCGACGGGCTTCAGCTGATGCTCGACCCGTCGCTGAACGACCCCGAGGCTGCTCGCGGCGCCCTTCGATCGGCCCAGCTTCAGCTCGCGGGCGAGCAGGCCGACACCCCGTGGAGCGAGGTGAGTCAGGGTTTGCGCGGGCTCGGCTTCGAGACCGGCTGGGGCAACACCGTCGGCCGGGCTCGCGAGACCATGGAGCTGCTGCAGGACCTGCTCGAGGCGCCCGACCCCGGGATTCTGGAGCGCTTCCTGGCTCGGGTTCCCATGATCTTCAACGTCGCGATCCTGTCGCCCCACGGGTATTTCGCCCAGTCCAACGTCATGGGGTTGCCCGACACGGGCGGCCAGGTGGTCTACATCCTCGACCAGGTGCGGGCCCTCGAGCACGAGATTCGGGCCAGGCTCGCCGAGCAGGGCGTCGGGTACGAGCCCCACATCCTGGTCATCACCCGGCTGATCCCCGAGGCAGGCGGGACCACCTGCAACCAGCGCATGGAGTCGATCTCGGGTACCGAGCATGCCCGCATCCTCCGGGTGCCGTTCCGAACCGAGTCCGGCGAGGTGGTGCCCCATTGGATCTCGCGCTTCGAGGTCTGGCCGTATCTCGAGCGTTTCGCGCTCGAAGCCGAGCGCGACATGCTCGCCGAGCTCGGCACCAAACCGGATCTGGTGGTCGGCAACTACTCCGACGGCAACCTCGCGGCGACGATCATCGGCGAGCGCCTGCACGTGACGAAGTGCACGATCGCCCACGCGCTCGAGAAGACCAAGTACCTGCTGTCGGATCTCTATTGGAAGGACAACGAGGACCGCTACCACTTTTCATGCCAGTTCACGGCCGATCTCATCGCCATGAACGCGGCCGACTTCATCATCGCCAGCACCTACCAGGAGATCGCCGGCACCCGCGACAGCGCGGGCCAGTACGAGAGCTATCACGCGTACACCATGCCGGGCCTGCACAGGGTGGTCGACGGGATCGACGTCTTCGACCCACGCTTCAACATCGTTTCCCCGGGCGCCGATCCCGAGATCTACTTCCCCTACGACGAAGCCGACCGACGACTGACCGGGCTTCTGCCGGAGATCGAGGACCTGCTGCTCGGCGAGAATCGCGCTGACAGCCGCGGACGATTCGCCGATCCCGACAAGCCGATCCTGTTCTCCATGGCCCGGCTCGACCGGATCAAGAACCTGACCGGCCTTGCCGAGTGGTTCGGATCGAGCGATCGCCTGCGGAACGCCGCCAACCTCCTGCTGGTCGCCGGCTTCGTCGATCCCGAGGCGTCGAGCGACGCCGAAGAGATCGCCGAGATCCATCGCATGCACGAGATCATGGACCGCTTCGACCTCGACAGCGACCTGCGGTGGGTCCAGCACGTGGATCGAGTGATGGGAGGCGAGCTCTATCGTTGTGTCGCCGACCGGCGCGGCGCTTTTGTGCAGCCGGCCCGGTTCGAGGCCTTCGGCCTGACCGTGGTCGAGGCCATGGCCTGCGGCCTCCCGACCTTCGCGACCTGCTTCGGCGGGCCCCTGGAGATCATCGAGCACGGGGTGAGCGGCTTTCACATCGACCCCAACCACGGCGACGAGGCTGCCGAGCTCATGGCCGGGTTCTTCGAGCGCTGCGCAGACGACCCGGGTGTCTGGGAGGCTGTCTCGCGTGGCGGCGTCGAACGGGTCAACAGCCGCTACACCTGGAAGCTTTACGCCCAGCGGATGATGACTCTGGCCCGGATCTACGGCTTCTGGAAGTACGTCACGAATCTCGAGCAGGCCGAGACGAGGCGCTATCTCGAGATGCTCTACGCCCTCCAGCTGCGACCGCGAGCCCAGGCCATGATCGACGAGACCCGCTGATCACTCTGCTGCGTCGTCGTCGGCGTCCTCGGCGGTCTCCAGCCGATCGGCGAAGCCGTAGTGCTCGATGCCCTCGAGGATCCCACGGGCATGGGACGCCTCGGCGAAGTACACGCCTGACCGGCCGCGCAGGAAGCGGAGCTCGGGGCTGTGGTTGCCGACCACGACGCCCAAGGCCCCGGCCGTGAGCATCTCGGTGTCGTTACCCGAGTCGCCGGCCACCATGAGCCGATCCATCGGCAGACCCCAGCGGTGGGCAAGATAGCGAAGAGCGGCGCCTTTGGAGGCGCGAGCCGGCAGCAGGTCGAGATAGGCCTGGTGCGAGTAGATGACGTTGGCCTCGAGATCTTCGTCCTTGAGCAACCGCCGAATCTCCCGGACGGTCGGCGCCTGGTCAGGGTCGATGAAGTAGGAGAGCTTGAAGGCGCGTTGGTTCGCTTTCGGCTGGAGGCGCAGGCCGGGCAGGTCGCGGAGCGCCTCGTGCAGGCCCTGAGGATTCCAGCGGTGGTCGATGAGGCGCCGCCAGCCGACGTCCTCGAGGAACCGGGTTCGTCCGTAGTAGACCTCGCTGCCGACTGCGGTGATGAGGACGTCGGGGCGTGGGATCCGCCACTCCTCGAGGGCTCGGAGGGTGCTCTTGAGGACCCGGCCGGTGGCGATGCCGAAGGCGATGTCGTCGCGGTGGGAGGTCAGCCAGTCGACGAGCTCGGCCAGCCCCCGCCGGTCGCCGGTCAGGGTGTTGTCGATGTCGCACACGATTACGTGCTCGCTGAGCACCATCGCCCGCCTCGGCACCTCGGGAGCTCGACGCCGGGCCCGCCGTCGCTGGCAGCGCCGGACGGCGTCGAGATATCGGGACACATGACCGCTCCAGGAGAAGCCACGGGCGCCTCGGATGCCGGCCCGCGACCGCCGGCGCCACGCGCGGTGATCCCGGACCACGGCGAGCAGCGCAGCGGCGATGCCGTCCTGGTCGAGGGCATCCACGAGAAGACCGTTGTTACAGGCGGCGACAATGGCCGATGGCCCGCCGTCGCCGGTGGCGACCACCGGCAGACCGCTGGCCGCTGCCTCGATGAGCGTGAGACCGAAGGGCTCGGTGAGAGCCGGGTTGACGAAGACGCCGCGGCGTCTCGCCGCCACCCGGTAGAGATCGGGGACGTCCTCCGGCCGGTGGCTCTTCGGGTAAGCCACCGAGCCGTGGAGGTCGTGGCGGTCGATGAGCAGAAGCATCTCGGTGAGCACCTTGCGCTGAGCGGGTGGCAGCTCCGAAATGTCGTCCCTCGAGCCGATCACCAGGGCCAGGTTGGCGGCCTTCCTCAGCTCCGGGCTGGATCCGTAGGCACGGATCAGAGTTGCCAGGTTCTTCCGTTCGTCCGGTCGCTGGATGGCGAGAATGAGCGGCCGTCTCGGGTGCTGGATGAAGCGATCCAGTTCATCCTCGATGGCAGCCCGGTGGTCGCCGCGGCGGGGCGGTGAGAAGCGACGGAGATCGACGCCGGGGGGGATCACGACCATCCGGCTCCTGTGGTGGTCGGGGTACTGGCCCCACTGCTCGTCGACCTCCTGCCGTGTGCTGGCGACGACCAGGTCGGCGGCAGCGAGGACGCGCTCCTCGGCAGCGATCCGCCGGCTCATGCGGTAGCGTCGCTCGATCGCTTCGGGCGCCATCCCCTTGTCGAGGAGACGCTGCTGCTTGCTGCGTCCCAGCGAGTGTCCGGTGTGGACCAGGATGGTGTCGAGGAGGCGCGCGAGCCGTACGCCGATGATCCCGGCGTCGGCGTAGTGGCTGTGAATCACGTCCGGGACGCGACGTTGCTGGCGAAAGTGCTGGAGCGCGTGATCGACGAACTGAGGCAGGTACGGCCACAGCACTTCCTTGCGGAGGTACCGGTGAGGGCCGCATGGGAGACGAACGATCCATGCCTTGTCGGCGATCTGCTCGAGGTGCTCGCCGTAGTGGTAGTCGACGTTGAGCGACAGGATCTGGCGGGTCAGAAGCTCGACCCGGTCCACCTCGGGATGATCGGAGAGGGCGCGTGCCAGATCCAGAACGTACTGGACCTGGCCGCCGGTATCGGCATCGCGGCCGAGCTCCGGGCTGTCGCCCCGAATGAGGCCGTGGATGCTGATCAGGGCGATGGAGAGGCCGGGCTTCTGGTTCATTCCCGCTTCCAGATCTCGAGATGGCGGTTGTGGATTCGGCGATCCGGGGTCGTGGCGCCGCGGACCGTGCACAGGGCGGCCGAAAAGTCGAGGGCGCGCATCAGGGTCGCTTTGGTCGACCAGCCCTCGAGGAGCCCGGTGATCCAGACCGCGCTGAAGGCATCGCCGGCGCCGACCGTGTCGACCACCTCCACCTCGAGCGGCGGTCGACCGGCGAGCCAGCACCCATCGACCCACAGGAAGGCCCCGTCCTCGCCGCAGGTCACGATCACCTGCTCGAGGTCGTGGGTCCGGGCGAGATCGGCCGCGGCAGCTTCAGGGTCGGCAGGCGCCGCGTCCGTTCGAGTCCGGGCGAGGCGAAGGATCTCATCGGCGCTGAGCTTGGCCCACCGTGCGTCCGAGAGCAGGGAGCCGACGCCACCCGGGCTCCACCACGGGTCTCTGAGGTTGACGTCCATGAACACCGGGCCCGCGATCCGACAGCGAAGCTCGCGGAGGGCCGCACGGCCGGTCCCGCTGCGTGCCATCAAGCTGCCGTGGTAGAGCAGGGCGCCGTCGACGTTGCTCGCGGCGGCGACGGCCGCGTCAGCGTCGAGTCGATCCCACGCCTGACCGGGCGCGATCTCGAAGGTCGGCGAGCCGCCGTCGAGGGTGACCCGGACCTGTCCGGTGACAACGTCCGGGTCGACCTGAACGCCGGCGGTATCCATGCCCCAGCCGGCCATGGTTGCCAGCAGCTCGTCGCCGAGCTCGTCATTGCCGATCCGGGTCACGACCAACGGGCGCAGCCCGAAGGCCTCGAGGTGCCAGGCAACGTTGAATGGGGCGCCGCCGAGCACGCGAGAGCCGTCCGGAAAGACGTCGAAAAGCACCTCGCCGACCACGACCGGTCGCGTCGCGAGCGGCGTCAACCCGCTGCCGTCGGCTTCCGACGGAGGCTCCTTCGCGTCGTTGGTGCGGCGTCTGGCCATCGCCCTCTCACACGGTGCGTTCTGCTAGAAGCCAACAACCATCACCGGTGACCGCTTCCGACATTGATTGGATCGACTGTGTCAGAGGCGGGTCCGGCCCTCAGTTCACGGGGCTTTCGCCGGCGGCAGGGGGGGCCATCTCCCTGCACCACACGTGCATGTCCTCGAAGCGGCCCGCGATGTGGCAGTTGTTGACGAGCGTTCCGGTCCAACCATAGCTGCGGTTGTAGAAGACGCGGTTCATCCCGGCGGAGCGGGCGCGGGCGATCGTGTAGAGATTGCAGATGCCACGCTCGGCCATGTCCGACTCGAGGGCCGCGAGGATGTGCTGGGCGAGGCCGAGACCGCGCTGATCCGGCAGGGTCGCGAAGTCGGTCATCTCGGCGTTGCGGTGCTCCGGGTCGGTCTCCGCCGAGGCCGCCGCGACCACCGCGTCGTCCGTGTCGCGCACGATCCGGTAGACGACGTGGCTTTCCATGGTCGCGACGAGGTACTCGGGGTCGGTGATCGGGAAAGGATAGCTTGCAAAGACCTCGCCGTAGAGGGCCGCGAGCTCGCCGGCGTCGTCCGGCCGAGCCATCATCATCCGGTAACCTCCGGGAAGGTCAGGCACGGACGGGTCGGCCGGTCGCGACCGGATGGTCCTGAGGATCGCTTCCTGCTCATCGGCGGCGGACTGCTGTCGGCGCTCATCGTCGAGAAACAGCGACATCACGACTGCCGGCTGACCTGCGAAGTAACCGGAGATCGTCGCCTCGGCGAGCATGCCGGCCTCCTCGAAGCCGTTTCGCTCGTGGATCGGGGCCTTGAGGAACACCTTGCCGAAGCCGGCTCGACGGGCCCCTTGGCCGAGGCTCGCAACCATGGTCCCGGTGTCGCGGGCCTCGTACTCGAGGACCTGGATCCGCTCGTTGAGCGGGCTGAAGAAGACCTTGGCGTTGAACCCGTCGCCGTCGATCCGGGCCAGGGTGTCCGCGGGAAGGTCATTGCCCAGGTCGATCATGCCGACCTCCCGGTTGGAACCTCGTTGCCGGTCTCGGCGTCAGTCTCGGCTGCAGTAGTCGCCGGCACGAGCGCGATGTTCTCGGGATCATCGTCGAACAGCCCGGCCACGCCGACCGTCTCCTCGCCGCTGCGGTAAATCTCGCGGCAGTACGAGCACGGGTGGCCCTCGTTGCACATTCCGATGTACTCCTTGGGCTCCTCGTAGGCGACGATCCGGCCCTCGAAGTTGCGCAGCACGACCTTGTTCTCGTGCTGCGACACGAGGTAGTTGGGATGCACAGGAATCTTGCCACCACCGCCCGGGGCGTCGACGACGAAGGTCGGGACCGCGAGACCCGAGATGTGGCCTCGCAGGTGCTCGAGGATCTCGATGCCCTTCGCGATGGTGGTCCGGAAGTGCTCGAGCCCCTGGGCGAGATCGCACTGGTAGATGTAGTAGGGGCGCACGCGGTTCGCGGTGAGCCTGTGCATGAGCTTGCGCATCAGGGCCCAGCAGTCGTTGACACCGCGCAGAAGCACGCTTTGATTGCCGAGCGGGATGCCGGCATCGGCGAGGAGCCTCAGCGCCTCCTCGGACTCCGGCGTGAACTCCTTGGGAACGTTGAAGTGGGTGTTGACGAAGATCGGGTGGTAGTGGCGCAACATCTCCACGAGCGCCGGAGTGATCCGTTGTGGCATCGTGACGGGCACCCGGGTACCGAATCGGATGATCTGGACCGTCGGCACTCGTTCGCGAAGCCTGGACACCACGCGCTCGATCCTGTCGTCTGAGAGCAGGAAGGGATCCCCCCCGGACAGGAGCACGTCCCGGATCTCCGGGTGGGCGTTGAGGTAGCTGATACCGGCGTCAAGATCGTCATCCGAGATCGCCGCCGGCCGGTCGCCGACCTTGCGCTTCCGTGTGCAGTGCCGGCATAGCATCGCGCACTCGTGCATGATGACCCACAGCACGCGATCGGGGTATCGGTGGGTCATGCCGGGCGCGACCGCGTCACCCTCTTCGTTGAGGGGGTCTTCGAGGTCGAAGTCGCTGACCGTGAGCTCGCCTTCGCCGGGGACGGACTGGAGTCGGATCGGGCACTCGGGGTCGTCGGGATCGATGAGCGACGCGAAGTACGGCGGCACCGAGAACCGAAAGCGTTCGAGCGCACGCTCGATGGTGCGCTGCTGTCTCGGCGTGATTGGGATGACGCGGGCGAGCTCCTCCGCCGACGTGATCCGGTTGCGCATCTGCCAGCGCCAGTCGCGCCACTGCTCCAGGGGGACGTCCCGCCAGATGGAGCGCTGCTTGTACCAAAGGCCGTCGCCCGCCACGGATGTGGCGCGGTCGGGGCTGTCGTCATTCATGGGTTGTTCCTCTCGCAGGTGGGTGACGTCAGGCGAGGCCGGAGGCTTCGGGGGCCCGGCGTTGAGGTGTGGTCGAGCCACACCCGTCGAGTAGGGGAAAAGAATCCATCGTCTGCAAAATATTATCACACTGACGATCTGCCCTCAACGGCGTGCCAATGCCGACGGTCCCAAATGCGCTTCGGTCAGGCGCTGTGGTGATCGCCCGGCAGGGGCTCCGGGTCAACCTCGGATCCGTCGGTGGTGGCGTCGAGGGGGCCGATGGTGAGGATCGGGCCCGCCTCGACGTCGCCCGCTTCCATGAGTGCCACGATCCGCTGCAGTGATGACAGGATCTGGCTCTGCTCCCAGTCCGGCAACCGGCTCAGTGCATCCGTGAAGTGCTCTTGGAGCAGCGGTGGTGCGCCGGCCAGGACGGACTCGGCCTCGGCGGTCGGCGAGACCAGGACCTTGCGCTTGTCCCGGTCATCCCGAATCCTGGTCACCATTGCCTTGCGCTCGAGTCGGTCCAGGATTCCCGTGACCGTTGCCTGACTCAGGCTGACGGCGCTGGCGAGAGCGCTGACCGACTGTGGCGAGCGTTCGATGAGCTCCTTGAGCACGACCAGTTGGGGGCCGGTCAGCCCGAACCGCTGAACGAGGTCGCGGGAGTGAAGGTCGACGGCGCGGATGATTCGCCGCAGCGCCGCCATCACCTGGCGTGTCGTGAAGGTCTGGAGGTCCGGCCTGCGAGGGTTCAGAGGTGACATTGAAGCAGCCCTTGGAGGGATTGTAGACCATGACGGCCGGCGCCGTCACACCCGTTCCGGGCGGTTTGAAATCGAGAGACCGCGATGGATTTGACCCGAGCAGGATTCTGAGTTAGTTTGCACACAATGGAATTTCCGCCGCGGCACCCACCGGTCTCATCGTCCTGATTCCCGGAGATCTCGTTGCAGGCAATCGACTTCGTGATCCTCGGCGTCTACTTCGTCGGCATGCTCGTCGTTGGCGCCTATTTTCAGCGCCGGCAGCGAGGGCTCGACGAGTACTTCGTGGGCGGTCGCAACATGGAAGCCCGCCACATCGGGCTGTCGGTCGTCGCAACCGACGTCGGTGGCGGCTTTTCCATCGGTCTGGGCGGTCTCGGCTTCGTGATGGGGCTGTCGGCCTCGTGGCTGCTGTTCTCGGGTCTTGTGGGCGCATGGTTGTCGGCGGTGCTGCTGGTGCCCAGGGTCAGGGCCCTCGGTGAGGTCCACGGCCATCGCTCCTTCCCCGACTTCCTCGCCTACCGGTTCGGAGAGCCCACCCGGCTTGTCGCGGCGCTGGTGTCTGCAGTCGGCTACGCGGGATTCACCGGTTCGCAGCTGCTGGCTGGTGGCAAGCTCGCCTCGGCGGCCTTCGATCTCGACCTGGCGACGGCGGTGTTGACCATGTCGGTGGTGATCGTAGCCTACACGGCTCTCGGAGGTCTCCAGGCGGTGGTCTATACCGACACCATCCAGTGGAGCATCCTGTTTGTCGGCCTCATCGCACTCGGTCTGCCCCTCGGCTACTCGGCGGTTGGAGGCTGGTCCGGGCTCCGAGCGACGTTACCGCCGGAGTACTTCTCGCTGCGAAACGTTTCCGGCATCCAGTTCGCCACCTGGATGGTCACCATCGTTCCGATCTGGTTCGTCGCCATGACTCTGTATCAGCGCATTCATGCGTCGCGAGATGCCGCAACCGCCCGTCGGGCCTGGTTCGTCGCCGGTCTGCTCGAGTATCCGGCCATGGCCTTCATCGGCGCGACCCTCGGGCTCTTCGCGCGCGTGCTCTTCCCGGCAGCCGATCCCGAAATGGGGCTTCCGCTGCTGATCCGCGACGTGCTTCCGATCGGCGCGACCGGGCTCGTCCTCGCGGCCTACTTCGCCGCCATCATGTCGACCGCCGATTCATGCCTGCTCGCCAGCGTCGGCAACCTCGTTGACGACCTCATTCGTTTGCACCTCGCTCCGGCCGCGACCGAGCGCTCGCTCCTGCGCCTGTCCCGCGCCCTGACCCTGGTGGTCGGCCTCGGCTCGGTAGGCTTCGCTCTCTGGGTGCCGCGGGTCATCGACTCGATTCTGCTCGCGTACTCCTTCATGGTCGCGGGGCTGTTCTTCCCCACCCTGGGAGCGTTGTTCTGGCGCCGGGTCAGTGGCGCCGCAGCCTTTTGGAGCATCATTTGCGGTGGCTCCCTGACCGTCGGCCTGACCGTGGCCGGTCCGAAGCTGCCCCTCGATCCGGTGTTTTTCGGGATGGCGGCATCAGCCGTCGTGCTCGGATGCGTCACATTGGTCGCGCCCGCGCCCGCGGCAAGCCGGATCTGAGGCGCCCTGATGGTCGCCGCATCGTCGCCGCTCATCCGTGCTCGTTCGGTGTGTTCTCAGAACCCTCGCCCCACCGCCATCGCTGGTGGGTCGCGGAGGATCCCGTGTGACTGTCATCAGAAAGAGGGGCTCAAGATCCATGTACCGATGTGAAGTGTGTGGCCAGGTGGTCTCGCCGGGCACCCCCGCCGTCAAGCGCGTCGTCGAGACGCGCGAACGTCAGTACCCCTTGCGAGGCGAGGCCACGACCCGCAACCATAAGACCAAGGTTCGGGGGCGCCGCCATGCCGGCGATCCCGGCGGCCATGGACGAGAGATCGTTCGTGAGCAGCTGGTGTGCCCGGCGTGCCGTGACAGCGAAGGCCTTGCCGGAGAGGTGTCAGCGGCCGATCACTCGATGTAGCCGAGGGCTCTGAGCTGGTCGACAGTCTCTTCATCGAGCTTCTTCGCCGCGAGGCGATCGATGGCGCCGAGACCCTCGGAGATGGTGCCCAGACAGGTCAGGAGGTGCTCGCTCGGCTGTTGGCCGTCAGGGAGCAGGCTCGTCAGCTCCCCGGGATCCGAACCCAGGTCGAAGAGCAGGTGGTTGCCGTTCTTGACCCGGAGGATCTCCTTGGTGTCGCCCGAGACCACCGCGACCGACAGCAGCCCTTTCGAGCGCTTCCGGTCGTGGTCGCTGTCGCCGAGCACGGCGCCCTTGTGAGCCTGGTAGCAGATCGCGCGCTCCGGCGGCGGCTCGCCGCCGCGAAGCGCACGCGCCCAGCTGACGCCGGCGAGGTCCTCCGGGACCGGATAGCCGAGGAGCTCGAGCACGGTGGGCTCCAGGTCGAGAAGAATTGCCTGCCCGCCGATCACGCCCTGCTCGATTGAGCCCTTCCAGATGAACCCGAGGGGGATCCGGAGGCATGCTTCGTAGAGGAAGCGGCCGTGGCCCCAGTAGTCGTGCTCGCCGAGGCTTTCGCCGTGATCGGCGCTGAAGACGATGATCGTCCGGTCGGCGGCCAGGTGCTTCGCGAGCCCCTCGAGAAGGCGGTCGACGGCGACGTCCGCCGCCGCCACCTCGGTGTCGTACCGGTCGCTGCGCACGGGGTCGGGGTCGGTGATCCCGAGGCGTTCGGCGTACTCGGGATGGAACCGGTAGGGTGCGTGCGGCTCGACGTAGTGCACCCACAGGAAGAGCGGCTCGGGATGATCATTCTCGAAGTAGCGATCGGCCCACTCGAGGGCCTCGTCGGTGACGTCCTCACCGGTCGCCTCCGAGTTGAGCAGCCCAAACCATCGACGGCGGGTGAAGACCTCGCCGTAGTGGTCGAAGTGCTCCCCGAGGTGCGTGAGGTCGTCCTTCAGGGTCCAGTTGCTGACGAACGCCGCCGAGCGCCACCCGTGCCGGGACAGGATCTTGGGCAGGGAGTCGAGCCCGGGGCTCAAGCCGAGACCGTTGCGCGTCGCCCCGTGGTCCTGGGGCTCCAGCCCGGTCACCATCGAGCACAACGACGGTCCGGTGAGGGGTTCGCTCGTCCGCGCATGCTCGAAACGCATGCCTTGGGCGAGCAGCTCGTCAATCGCCGGCGAGGTCGCTCGATCATGACCGTAGCTTCCCAGTCGATCGGCGCGAAGGGCGTCCACGGTGACAACGACGACGGCCTGCGGGGTTTCGCCGGCCGACGCACCTCCTCCTCCGAGCACGACCGCCCCGGCGATGACTGCGAACAAACGCGATCTGGCACCCATGCTCGTCATCTCCAGCAGTCGAAACGCCCCTATGGTATCGGATCCTCGCGGGACGGCAAGCCGTACCGGAACCGGGTCCCGGGCCGGCCGATTCCTGACCCCGTGACCCGGCCTCACTGGCGGCCGGAGCCCTCAGAGTGCCCCAAAATGGTGCACCGGCTTTCGTTTCAGGACGCCCGAGGAGTCGGGAATGCAGGTCGAGAATGGCATCGACCTTGCTAATACCTCCAGCGGGAGGTTGCCATGTCACGGGCCGATCATCTTCAGGAGGACATCCAGAACGCCAACCACGGGCTCAACCCGGAAGCCGCCGAGCCGCAGGTCGCCGCGGACGCAGTGGACCGTCGGACGGGCGAGCGAGGGTTTTCACTCAACGAGCTGCTGATCGTGGTCGCTATCCTCGGCATCCTCTCGGTCATGGTCGTGGGCGAGACCTTCAACGCGATCCAAAAGGCCCGCCTGGCGGCTTGCATGGCCAACATGGTGGCGATCCGCGAGAGCGTCTGGGCCAACTGCAACGGCGGCATGGATTTTCCGGAGGACACCAAGCTCTGGAACGAGATCTGGCGCGGCTCGGGTCCGCGCGGCTACTGGTACGAGCTCGACAACGACGACCCCAACAAGGGCCACGGCAACGACCTGGACGGCTTCGACGAGCAGAACCCGGGCCATGCCCCGAGGAAAGACAACAACATCTACTTCGTGCTCGCCTGCACCCATGACCACGGCCGCCTCGCCGACTACGTCTACCTCGAGGACGAGGGGCCGCCGCAGATCGCGTTGGGTCGCGACAGGCCGCGCTGGGACAAGTTCTACCGCAAGGCGAACCGGTAGGTCGTCGCTCCCATCGAGGTTCCCACGGCACCATGACACGTCGACCGACCGATTCCGCGATCGCGTCCACGCAGTCCTCGAACGACCCGAGCGACGGCGGCAGCCACGCCGCCGATCGGGTCGCTCGCATCCTCCTCGTGGACGACGATCCGCTCGTTCTCGACGCCCTCTCGGGCTGGCTCGAGGCCGAGTGCGGCGCCGAGGTCATCGCCTGCACGTCGGCGGAGCAGGCGATGGCGCTGACCTCGCCAGCCCGCTTCGACGTCTGTATTCTCGATTATCAGCTCACCGGCGCCGACGGGCTCACCCTCGGCGCCATGCTCCGCGAGCTCAATCCTGCAACCCGTCTCATTCTCCTGTCGGGCAACCTGTCGCCGGCCGTGGAGTCGCTCGCCCTCGAGCACGGCTTCGGCCGCATCTTCCGCAAGCCGGTGTCGCCGAAGCACCTCATCGACGCGATCATTCTCTGAAGCGCCCCCGTTGCGCGTGGCGGTCGTCGTGAACGCACGGCGGCCTCGTCGCGCGTCCGGCGAGGGGTACACTTGGTGGCGCGCATGAGCACCTTCGACCGGAACTGGCGCGAGCTCCAGCTCGAGACGCTCGTCGATCTGTCGCTCACCATCGGCGGCGTCCGACCCGAGGAGGAGCTCGTCGAGGAGCTCCTGCAGCGAGCCGTCGGCACCCTCGACGCCGGCAGCGGTCTCGTGGCCACCCTCCATCCGGGCGGCCAGGAGGCGGCGGTCCGCTCGGTCGGGCTGCCGCAGAGCTTCGAGGCAATCCGTTCATTGTTCCCCCCACATCTGCTCGAGCAGCTTGCCGCGGGCGATTTCGTCCGCGCCCAGCGCGACGAGGGCGACCCGCCCTTCGAGCTGTTGGCGGCGCCGCTTCGGGCGGGGACCGACGTTCTGGGCGTGGTCGTGCTCGGCGACAAGGAGACGCGGGTCGGCCGGATCCCGTTCTCGGACAGTGATGCCCGCTTCCTCCTGTCCCTAAGCAACATGGTCGCCACCGCCGTCGCCACCTCGCGCCGGGTCGCGGCCATCGAGCGAGACCGGCAGCGGCTCGCCGACGAGAACCGTGAGCTCCGGGACGTCGCCCGGCGCGAGGGCTTCATTGGCGAGTCGCCGCCGGTCCGCGAGATGCTGGAGACGGTCCGGCGCGTCGCTCCCACTGGCGTCAACGTCATGCTTCGTGGCGAGTCGGGAGTCGGCAAGGAGCGGGTGGCGCGCCTGCTCCACTCCTTCTCGGACCGGGCGACGGGCCCCTTCGTGCCCCTCAACTGCGCCGCGCTGCCCGAGAGCCTCCTCGAGGCCGAGCTCTTCGGCATCGAGGAGGGCGTGGCCACCGGGGTCCAGCGGCGGCTCGGCAAGATCGAGCTCGCCGACGGGGGGACCCTGTTCCTCGACGAGGTCGGGGACCTGACGCCTTCCCTTCAAGCCAAGCTGCTCCGCGTCGTGCAGGAACGCGAGTTCGAGCGCCTGGGCGGCCGTGAGCGGGTTCCGGTCGACCTCAACCTCGTCACCGCCACCAACCGTGACCTCGAGAAGATGGTGGCCGACGGTCAGTTTCGCCAGGACCTCTACTACCGCCTCCGGGTGGTCGTGATCCGGGTCGCTCCACTTCGTGAACGACGCACGGACATTCCGTTGCTGGCCCGCCACTTCCTCGAGCACTACGGCGCGCGTTTCGGCCGCCCCGGGCTCCAGCTGTCCCGAGACGCCCTCGCCGCTCTCATGTCCTTTCCTTTTCCGGGGAACGTCCGCGAGCTCGAGAACGTGCTCCAGGCAGCCATCGCCCTGGCATCGGCCGACGTCATCAGCGAGGACGATCTCCGCTTTCAGACCGGGGACGCCGCCCCGCCGGCGACCGACGCCACCCTCACCCTCGAGGAGCTCGAGCGGCTCCACATCGAGCGCGTCCTGCAGGCCGTTGACGGTAATCGCAACGCCGCGGCGCGGGTGCTCGGGATTGACCGCTCCACCCTGTATCGAAAGATGCAGCGTTTTGCAACAGATGTTGCAAAAAGCGACTAGAAGATAAGCCTCTTATTACCAGATTTTGAGTTCGAATAGCTGTGACATCAACCTGTGGTGTTGCGATCTGCAACATTTGCACGGCGACGGCTCCGGTCTCAGTCTGGCACGGGACTTGCGACCGGGCCCGCTGGAGGTTGATCGATGAGGTCCCTGGCACTCGTGAAAGTCCCAGCCGCGGCGTGTATCCTGCTCGTCGCCGCCGCCACGGCCCAGGTCGCGAACCTCAGCTTCGAGATTCCCCACCATCAGCTCCAGCTTGCGTGGACTCTGACTCGCGTTCTGCTACAGTTGTAGGCTCATCATGGAGGTCGTGCTGCACCTTCCTGTGGTGCCGAACGTCGAGCTGGTCGCCGCAAAAGCCGTCGAGACCGTGGGCAGCGCCCTCGGCATGGATCGGACCCGCATCGAGGCCACGAGCGTGGCCATCGTCGAGGCGTGTCTCAACGCCATGGAGCACGGCGGCGGTCAGATGGTCGTTCGGATGTCCACGGATGCTCTCGGGGCGCGCCCCAGCCTGGTCATCGAGGTCGAGGACCAGGGCCAGGGCTTCGACCCGGAGCTCGCTCCACGGAATAGCGCGTCCCGGGTGCACGGCTGCACCTCGAAGCGGGGTTGGGGACTGACGCTGATCCGGGAGCTCATGGACGAGGTGCAGATCCGATCGAATCCTGGCAGGACTCTGGTCCGGATGCGCAAGTACGTGGAGAATGCACCATGAACGACGAACAGATCCGTCTTCAGAAAGACGTGGTGGCCGAGGGCTACGGTGTCATTTCGGCGGCCGGCTACATCAACAACGAAGGCGGGCAGGCCATCGCCGATGCCGCCACTGAGCTCATCGGCCGCGGTTGCGGCACGCTCCTCATCGATCTCGACGGGACGCGGATCATCAACTCGATCGGCGTCTCGATTCTGCTCGAGATCATGGAGAAGCTGCTCGAGGACAACGGCCGGCTGGCCTTCTGCAATCTGACGCCGACGATCTCGAAGACCTTCGAGATCATGGGCCTGGTGCAGTACGCGACCATCTATCCGGATCGCGATGCGGCCTACTCGGCGCTGATCGGAGATCGCTCTGTCTGAGCTGCTACGTCTCGCCGACAACGCCCTCAGCAGCCTCCCGAGCCCCCAGTTTGCCGAGGAGTGGCTGCGGGCGGTCGTCGAAGCGACCGGCTCCCGGGCGGGCATCCTCCGGCGCCGAAACGAGGTGGTGGCCCGGTGGCCGCGTTCGGTGTCGAGCCAGGTCGAGCAGGCCACCGAAGGTTGGAGCGAGGTGCCATTCTCGGGCGACGTGGCCGGCTGGGCCCTGCGTCTGCTCCAGCTCGAACGACTCGACGAGACGTCTCTGGCCGCTGCCCGTCTCGGCCTCCGGGCGTGGCAGCTGCGCGAGGAGCTGAAACGGACCCGTTTCGACGAGCGATTCCATCTCTGGGAGCTCGAAGCGATCCGCGCGATTGCCGGCTCGATCGGTGGCATCCTCGAACCCGAACGCGTCGCCGAGGAGCTCATCAGCCACCTGGTCGCGTTGCTCGGCGTGCGAAGTGCCTCCATCCACCTCGGCGACGACCCTGCCAGCGCCCGCTCTGTGGCCGACTTCGGCAAGCCCGCGGTCAACCAAGAGCAGCTTGTCAATGCCTGGCAGGACGGCACCTACTCCGAGGACGTGGTGGCAATCCCCCTCGTCTCGGAGGGAGGGACCATCGGTGTGCTGGTCGCGGCTCACAAGGAGGCACGGGCGGGGACCGAGCCTTTCGCCAGCAACGACATCCGGCTCCTCGAGCTGTTCGCGGTCCAGGTCACCGTGGCCATGGAGTACGTACGGCTCACCCTCGAGTCCCTCGAGCGCGAGCGCCTGCGGAACGAGCTCGAGACCGCTGCCGCCATCCAGTCCCACCTGCTGCCGCAGAGCTTCCCGGAGGTCCCGGGCTTCCGTCTCGAAGCCAGGGCGACTTCGAGCCGACAGGTGGCCGGCGACACCTACGACGTGCTGAGAGACGGCGACACCCTCGTGGTGACCGTCACCGACGTTTCCGGCAAGGGAGTCGGAGCCGGCATGATCGCGTCCGGGGTCCACGCCGCGGTGCGGCTCCTCACGGGCAACCACACCGCGCTGGCCGCACTCGCCGGGCGGATCAACGCCTACCTGGTCGGCGCCACGGCCGACAACCGTTTCGCCACCTTCGCCATGGTCAGGATCGAGCCCGGTGGTCGGCTCACTGCCGTCAACGCCGGTCACTGTCCGGTGCTGATCCGACGCGCTGACGGCCGCATCGACGAGATCAACTCGAGCGGCCTGCCGCTCGGTGTGCTGGAATCCGCCTCGTACCGTGAGGAGGAGACCCGCCTCGAGCCCGGCGATCTCCTCCTGCTCTACACCGACGGTCTTACCGAGGCCGAGAACCCGGATGAGGAGGAGTTTGGCGTTGAGCGAGTCGCCGGGGTCGTCGCCGGTCTCGAGCATCCGTCGGCCGAGACCGCCTGCGCCGAGCTCCTCGCAGCCGTCGATCGTCACGCCTGCGGCCAGCCGCTCCACGACGACGCGACCCTGCTCGTGGTCGAGCGGCTGCTCACGTAGATTCGCCGAGGTTGAGTAGCCGTCTCGTGGAACTGCCAACGAAGGCTACAGAAGAACGCTGAACGAGTGCTCGAGCTGTCGCGAGATCTGGAACCGCGTGACGTCGTCGAGAGCCTCGGCATCGACGAAAGCGAGCACGAAGCCTTCGGCCTCCTCGACATCGGCGCGAACGCCCGTGATGTGCAAGCTCGCGAACTCGAGCGTGATCGCCCGGAGCGTTCCCATCTCGGTCCTCATGACGTCGGCCTGGCTCATGACGTAGCTGAGCTCGGCGCCGGCGCCCTCGAAACCGTCCGGCGGCACGTTGCCGCTCGAGCCGATGACGAAGCCCTGGGGATCGATTGCGAAGACCGCGGACGACCTCGTCCGGTTCAGGCCCCACGCGAGGAACTCGTCCCAACGGTTGAAGTCGTTGAGCGGTTCGGTCTCGGCAGGTGACTCGCTGACAGCCGCGTCCGCAGCGGCCTCGGCCGGCGCGAAGCGGAGGTACGGCGTCGGCGCGGCATCTTCGATGACCGCGTCTGTGTCGAGGCCGGCGAGACGGCGTGACAGCGAGCGGGCGGCGTCGATGTCAGACAAGCCGGCGGGGTTCGTAGTCATCCTCGACTCCAGTCATGGTATTGATACGAGCTTCGATCTCGTCCGACAGCAGGGTGAAACGCCGGGCCTCCGGCCGGGTCCGACCGCCGAAGAAGCTCAGCGGAATGCCGATCTCGTTCGCTTCTGCGAACACATCCGATCTCGGAATCACCGTGTCGAACACGCCTCCGAATCCAGCCCACACCGTGCTCATGACGTTGAGCGAGTGGTCCTGGTCGAGCTGCACCATGGTCGGCAGGATTCCGAGAAGCCGAAGCCGCGGGTTCTCGTGCTGCCGGACGTGGTCGATCACCCGGAGAGTTTGACCGAGAGTTCGGAGCGCCGCCGGCTCGGCCTGCAGAGGCAGCAGCGCCCAGTGACCGACCGCCAACGCCGCCCGTGTCACCGGGCCGAGGCCGGAGGGGGTGTCGAGGATCGTGAACTCGACGCCGTCCTCGATCGCGTCGAGGGTCTGCGCCAGGCTGGCGCTTCGGTGCAATCGCAGCTCGAAATCCCAGGCATCGACCGGATCGATGCGGCCGCGGGGGAGGATCCTGAGCGTCGGCAACGAGGTTGCGACCAGCATGTCCATCGGATCCACGCCGGCGATCATGACCTCGGCAAGCCCGCCCCAGGCGCTGTCCTCCTGGGCGAGGGAAAGACCGATGGCCCCTTGCGGATCCAGGTCGACAATGACGGTAGGGCGTCCTCGTTCAGCCAAAGCGACGGCGAGATTGAGCGCTGTCGTCGTCTTGCCGGTGCCGCCCTTGGAGCTGGTCAGGACCACTCGATGACTCATGTTGAGCACCTCGTATCAACGGTAGAGACCGGTCGTTCCGGTTCGCGAATGGGAATGGAGAGCCGAGGTCGAAAACGGGGTCGCATCGGAACTCCGGAGGGTCACGGTTGCAGGACTTTGGCCAGGGCATCGGCCAGATGCTGCGTCTTGTGCCGGATGACACCGAGCTGAGCGTTTCCGGGTGCGACCACGACCAGCACCGCGCTGACCACCGGCAGGCACAGGACCTGAAACCGGTCGAACTCGATGAAAAGGCCGCCGAAAGGTCTGCAGTTCTGACCGGCGCCGAGCCGGTCGACATTCTCGATGAGAGCTGTGAGGCCGACGCTGAGCGCGTCCATTTCGAGGGTCTCGTCGGTGCTCGCGCTGGTCAGAGAGTGACCATCTCGCGCCATGAGGATCGCGGCGAGGACGCCAGCCGACTCGGCAAAGTTGGCAAGCAAACGCTCCGGCGCCTGCTTGGTGTCGCGTTCGGCCTCGGCGCGCCGCCGCTCGTCGAGGCGTCGGGCCGCGTCAACGAGCGCGGACGGCAGGGCAACCTCGATCGTCACCGCGGGGACCATCTTGTCGCCCGTGAAGATGAAGGTCCCCTCGACCCATGAAATGATCTCGACCAGCGCGTCGATCCCGACGGTGTGACCTTCCTGCGCGTGGTACGCATTGCCGTGCTCGAAGAAGACCTGGGCGGCTCGTTGCTGTGGTCCGCCCTCAATCCAGAGCTCGCCGGTGCGCCCGGTGGTGTGGAGAAACTGGAGCACGTCCGTCAAGGTCGTGAACGCCAGCGAACCCCTCAGATCTTCGATCTGCTCAGCCGTCATCACCTCACCTTACCAGGCCAGAATACCGCAGAACCGCGCGCAACGGGCGCGCGTAGATCCCCACAGCGGTCTTCGGCCGATCCCACGTGGCCGAAGACCGCGGACGGCGGAGCGGTCATGTCCTGGATTGGGACAGTCGGCGATTCGTCGAACGGGTGGGAGCAAACCATGGCTATGAGATGCGGTCGCCGCTTCTTGGTTCGTGACATGTCGGATGTGCGGATTGCCCGGCTCCCGCAACGCCAATTGAAGAATGTGCGGGGCTTGCGCGGATTTTATGTACAATGGAGGGTGATGCAGTGCTGCCGACGAAGCCGCAGGCCTGTGCGGACTCGGCAGTGGGCACGAGTTGTGCAGGTGGTCAATGTGCCGATGGAGGAGGGCAACCGCGTGAGCCGACTGTGTTCCCGCCAGATGGCATGTCCCTGTCGCAGGGATGTCGGGTTCGGCTTTGCGGTCACCATCGAGCCGTCGTTGAAGCGATGGCGGGCCCCGGTCCTCGGTCTTGGTCGGCCGACCAGCCTGGCCTATCCTGCGTGTCCCGATTTCGGCAGCGCGGGCGGGGCGAATCCCCGGAGGGTGGCCCGATGCTGAGAGGATCGTTGACCGACCTGGCCATCGTGGATCTCGTCCAGATCCCGGTGGGCAGCCGCAAAACCGGTGAGCTCCTGATCGCCACCGAGGACAAGGACGCTCGCCTCTACTACGTCGACGGCAAGCTCGTTCACCTCGCGTCGGGCGACGTCTTGGGCGTTCCGGTTCTTGACGTGATTGTCGGCTGGACTGAGGGCGAGTTCGAGTTCCGGTCGGACGTGCTGACCGATGAGGCGACCTTCAGCGGCGACCTCAGCTCGAAGCTGCTGGCCGCCGTCGCCGGTCTCAACGAGGCTCGACATGGGGGCAAGGCCGTGGCCCCGGACTCCGAGGATGTGCGCAAGCTTCTCCATGACTTCCTGGCTGCCAATGACTTCGCCATCCACGCCTGCCTTCTCTACGGCAACGGCACCATGGATGTCTGCGGCGCCGAAAGGACGGACAGCCCGCCCTGGATGGAGTCCCTCCGCTCGTCGGTCCTCGATGTGGTCTCGGGGTATCCGCGCAAGCAGCTCAACCGTCTGCTCTTCGAAGACGAGGAGGGGACTCTCGTCGTGACCTGTTTCCCGGAGGATGGGTCGGCGTTGCTCGTGGTCGCCAAGCTGGGGGCCACTCTCGGGGCGGTGTCCATCGCCGTCGATCGTCTGGCCAGGAAGATCAGCCATGTCAAGGGATCCTGATGTGCAGGAATCGGGAACCCGGACCTTCGCATTTGAGGTGCTGCCCACCGCCGGGACGCCGCCGGTGAGGTCGGAAGGGGGAAGGACACAATGTCGCAGCTGACGGATCTGCTCAACGAGCTCGTGAACGTGGAAGGAATCAACTCGGCGGTGGTCGTCGGTCGGGACGGTTTCGTGATCGAGGGTGTGACCTCTGGAACAAGCCTTGATGCAGACGCTGTTGGGGCGGTAATCTCCACCGGGATCGGCTCGTCCGAGGTGATGGGCCGAGAGCTCGAGGTTGGCGCCATGACCCAGGGCATGGTCGAGTACGAGGACGGGCTCATCGTCATGGCCCTGCTCGGCATCGAAGCCATTCTCGCCGTGGTGGCGGACCTCAATGCCAACCTGGGCAATGTCCGCTTTCAGATCAAGAAGCGGCTGAAGACCATCGAGAAGGCGTTGTGACCCAGCTGGGAAGCGGCACCGCCATCGGTTCTTCCCTGCGTGCCGCAACCCACGACCTATTGATACAAGTTCCCATTCTCAGTAACCACGGCAGCCGCCGAGGTCAGGAGGAGAACCGCGTTGTCGCGGTCCCGACCGGCACCACCGCGGTCCTGCCAGGAGGGAGGCGTCCATGAACCGAGAGCTGTACACGCTGCACAACGTGGCCTACTTCGTCGGCGCCCTTGCCCACGGAGCGGAGCAGAACCTGGGTCGAGGCAGCCTCTCCATCTGCTCCCTGGCCGGCAAGAAATTCGGCAAGGAGGCTGTGGAGGGGGTGCAGCAGACCGATGACCCCGAGCAGGCGGTCGCGATTCTTCGCGACGCGTTGGCGAGGCAGGGAATCGTCTGGGACTTCGAGCCCTTCGCCGGCGAGCACGGCTCGTCCGTCTCCTCCGAGGGCACGACCCACACGATGCGCCTCGTCTTCAAGACCTGCATGGTCCGCAACGCCCTCTTCCGGTACGGACATGAACAGAAGCAGTCCCTGTGCTACATGGCCCACGGTGTCTTCGCCGGCGCCATGGAGAACATCATGCCTGGCGCGAAGGTGGATCTCGAGATCATCCACGCCGGGCCCAACGGCTGCCTCAAGGAGATGGTGTGGGAGGTCGGACAATGAAAGCGCGCGTCTCAACCGAGTGGCTGTCCGGCTGCTCGGGCTGCCACGTGGCCATGGTGGACCTGCACGAAAAGCTCCTCGGCTTGGTCGAAGAGGTCGACTTCGTCCGCGTTCCGGTGCTCATGGACGAGAAGGGCTATCCCAAGGCGGACGTCGGGGTGGTCGAGGGCGCGGTCCGTTCCGATCACGATCGCGCCGCGCTCGAGAAGATGCGCGCCAGCGTCGACAAGCTCATCGCTTTCGGCAGCTGTGCCGTGTACGGCGGACCGTCGGGCCTGGGCTGGCTGCATGACCGTGATTCGGTCATGGCGGCGGTCTACGACGATGGTCCCACCAACGCCGGCGGCGAGCGGCCCGACGCCGAGGCGCCCCACCTCGAGGACAGCGTGGTTCCAATCGACGAGGTTGTCGAGGTCGATGCCTACCTGCCCGGGTGCCCGCCTCATCCGTACTTCATCGCTGCCGGTCTGCGGGCCGTTCTGGGCGTCTCCGATCTCACGCTCACGTCCATGAGCGTGTGTGCCGACTGCACCCGCAAGATGGCCAAGAGCTCCGGCGTCGAGCTAAGCCGGGGAGCGGTCACCGCAGACAAAGAGGACCTCTGTTTTCTGAGTCAGGGCGTGGTCTGTCTGGGGTCAGTGACGCTCAACCGCTGTCAGGCCCAGTGCCCCCGGTCCGGGATCGCCTGCTTCGGCTGTGGCGGCCCTTCGCTCGACCTGATCACCGAACCCCACCTCGACCTGCGCAACATGGTTGGCCGTCGGCTCAACCTGCTGACCGGAATTCCGATCGATGAGGTGACCCGGTACTTCGAAGAAGACGCAAAGACCCTGTACGCCTATGCGGTCGCGTCCAAGGTCATCCACGGCAAGCCGACAGTCGAGATGCGGGAGTGGGCGGGGAACGGGCGTGTCGCGCAGGGAGGTAAGTGATGGCCACCCGAGTCGTTGTCAACCCGGTCACCCGGATCGAGGGCCACGCCAAGATCGTGCTCGAGATCACCGACGGCGGTGAGCTCGCATCCGGTCACATGCAGGTGCTCGAGATCCGCGGCTTCGAGAAGCTTCTGCAGGGAATGGAGCTCGTCAAGATGCCCCAGATGACCGCGCGCCTGTGCGGCGTCTGCCCGGCGGCACACCATCTCGCGGCGACCGCAGCCATCGAGCAGGGCCTCGGCGTCGAGCCGCCGGCCGACGCCAAGCTGCTCCGCCAGCTCCTCTACGCCGGTCACGTGCTCCACTCCCATGCGCTGTCCAACTTCGTGCTCACCGGGCCGGACATCATCCTCGGCATCAACGCCGAGCCGGCCAAGCGCAACGTCTTCTCGCTGCTCGCCGTCGATCCCGAGCTCAGCAAGACTCTCCTTCGAATCCGCAGCATCGGTCAGCGGACGGTCGAGCTTGTCGGCGGCCGCGGCGTTCATCCGGTCACCTCCGTGCCGGGCGGGATCGCCGTCCGACCGGATGGTGACAAGCTCGCCCTCATGGCCGGATGGGGCGAAGAAGCCGCCATTTCGCTTCAGCACGTCATTGCCACTCTCAAGCCGAAGCTCGACGAGCTCAAGCCCCTGCGTCAGGCATCACAGCTGCCCTACCACTCCCTCGCCCTATCCAACGGCGGATTTGTTGACCTTCTCGAGGGCGAGTGGATCGTGCTCGATCCAGAGGGCAACGAGGAGCGGCGGTTCGCGGGCCCCGACTACGGCGACCATCTGATCGAGCACGTCATGGGCGGGTCGTACATGAAGAGCGTCCAGCTCAGGGGACCCGAGCCCAAGCACTTCTTCGTCGGCCCCCTGGCCCGGCTCAACGTCAACTCGAAGATGAGCACGCCCAAGGCTCAGGCCGCCCTCGACGAGTTCCGTGCCGTTGCCACGCCGCGTCTGTCGGCCGTCGACTACATCGAGGCTCGCCTCATCGAGATGCTCAGCTGTGCAGAGCGGATGGCGGCCATCGCCGACGGCGAGCTCGGCGACGGTCCGACCCAAGTCAAGGTCCCGGCGATCAAGGCGGGGCGCTATGTCGGCGTCATCGAGGCGCCGCGCGGCATCCTCGTGCACGACTACACCACCGATGACGCCGGCCGGATTGCCGCTGTCAACCTCATCGTCGCCACGCAGAACAACTACGACGCCATCGACCATGCCGTCAGCTCTCTGGCGCGGCACTACCTGCCCCAGAAGAACGACGAGCAGCTGCTCAACGGCGTCGAGTTCGCCATGCGCTGCTTCGACCCGTGTCTCGCCTGCGCAACCCACACGGCAGGCCGCATGCCGCTCATTCTCGAGCTGCGGCGGGGCGACGAGGTCGTGCGCACGATCCAGCGAGGAGCCGCGTCATGATTCAGATCACCGTCGACGACAAGGCCTGCGTGTCCTGCTCTCTGTGCGCCGAGGTCTGCCCCACCGACGTCTTCGTCTGGGACGAGGAGGCGGGTCTGCCCAAGGTCGACAAGCCGGGCGAGTGCTTCGGCTGCCTGTCCTGCTCGGAGATCTGTCCGCCCCACTGCATTATGCACGAAGGCGTCGAGCTCTCCGAGAGCCACTATCACGACCCCTATGCCCTGCACCTGGCAAGCCGCCTGGCCAGCGATGTCAGCCATCGGTTCAACGTGCCGTCGGATCCGGCCTCCCAGCGCCAGGCCGCGATCGACCTCGGCGTCCGCCTGCGCTCGGTGGCCGAGGTCTTCAAACGGACCCTGGGTGGCTCGCTGCCGGCCGTCGGCACCATGGCCGGTCGGACCCTGGCCCGGCACCTGCCCCGCTACCACGAGCCCGCCGATCTCGACGAGGCCCTCGAGCTCGCCCGCGAGCAGTTTGCCCCGGCTTGGGAGCTTGAGACCTCCCGCGCCGGCGACGACCTCACCGTCAAGGTGAGCCGGTGCTTCGTGCGCGAGGTCTGCGAGCGCGAGAAGCTCGAGCTCGGCGGCGAGATGTGCGTGCTGTTCTACAACTACCTTGCGGGGTACCTCGGCCAGATGGGGAAGGTCCGCCTGCGGCTGATGGACGCCGACCGCGGCGCTAGCTGCCGCTACTCGGTGAAGATCTACGAGAAGTGACCGTCGCCCGGATCGCCGTGGTCGGCATCGGCAACACGATCGCCGGTGACGACGGGGCCGGTGTCGTTGTTGCCGAACGTCTCGCCGAGCGGTGGTCGGCGTGCGAGAGCGTCTTCGTGACGACCCTGCCCGGCGATCTCTTCGCCGTTGCCGAGCTCCTCGACCGCGCTCGCGAGTTCCTGTTCATCGATGCCGTCGCGGGCGACCGACCGGGCGAGATCCGCGTCCTGCCCTCGGCCCCACGAGCCTTCTCCCCGTCCCTCCATCAGACCGACATCGGCACGGTCATGGCGGCGCTGCAACGGCTCGCCGTTGTGGACCCCTTCCCGACCTGGCAGGTGTGGGGGATCACGATCGAACCCCCAGAGGAGCTCGGCGAGGGCCTCAGCCCAGAGGTGTCGGCCGCCGCCGCCGAGCTCGAGCGGCAGATCGTCGAGCACGTGGACGGGTTGGTCGGGGGCTGACGCCGGCGCCGGTTGCTGAGCGCGAGGGCGTACGCCCCGGAGGCGGGGTTCGCTGCCGGTGCATTCGGACGCGAGCGCGGGCACGGACGCGGGTCCCGCCGCTGGCGCTGCCGCTGACTGCTGTCGCTGCCGCTGCCTCGGTCCCGGTCCCTGGCCGCCCGGAGCCGTGCCGGTTTCGGTTTCATCGACTGGCGTGTCTCATTGATACCATGAGGATCGCAGCCACCATGCCGCAGTCGCACGCTCCCCTGCACACCGAGGCCACCGGACATCGCGACGAGGGCGAGCTTCTCGTCGCGATGTCGGCGGGCGATCGAGCCGCAGCCGACGAGCTCGTGGAACGCACCTACGACATGATCTACGGCGCTCTCCACCGGTTCACCGGCGGCGATCTCGACCTCGCGGCCGACCTCACCCAGGAGACCTACCGTCGGGCCTGGGCCTCGCTCGCCGGGTTCAGGGGCCGCTCCCGCTTCTCGACGTGGCTGTACCGCATCGCCTACACGACCTTCCTCAACCACATCCGGCGACCACGCCCGGTCGTGGCGATGGAGGACGGCCATCTCCGGACCGCGTCCGACCCGGCCGCATCGAGCGAAACCCTGGCCATCGAGAACCAGCAGGGTGAGCGTCTGCGACGCGCCGTGCTCGGGCTGGAGGAGCCGCTCCGGGAGGTGGTGACAGCGCACTACTGGGGCGAGGTTCCGGTGCGCGAGATCGCCCGGCTGCTCGAGCTGACCGAGGCGGCGGTGCGCAAGCGGCTCAAGAAGGCGCTGACGATCCTCGACCGCGACCTGGAGGTGTCGTCATGAAGACCAGCAACGCCGAACGGCTGCTTCACGATCAGCCGGTCCCGCCGCCGCCGGAGGGATTGGCCGAGTCGATCAAGAACGAGATCCCGGACACTCTCGAGATCCACCCCGCGCTGCTCGAAACCGACCGGGTGGTGCCGTGGCACCGGCGACCGACCGTGCGGCTCGCCGTCGCCGCCATCTTCGTCATCGCCCTGACCGCCGCAGTGAGCTGGCGGATGCGGCGGGGACCGGTTCTTCCGTCCCTGACCGGTGATGCTCAGAGGCAGCCGACCGAGAGAATCGACGTTCGGCGGCTTCAAACGGGAACCAGCGAACGATCTTCGCTCGACGAGACCGGCGTCGATTCAACCCTGGACCGGGAGTCGCTCGACCAAACACAGCCGCTCGGTTACGCCCTGAGCCGCCGGTTCACGGGTGAGACCGGGGCCGAAGTCGGGGCCGAAACGGCATCGGCCGCATCGACTGTCCGAACCGGGGTGAAGGATGCCACATCAGCGCCCGCCGACGCCGTGCGCGCCGGTGCGCCTGTCGAATCGGAGTCCCTCTCCGTCGGGAACGAGCGAACTGGTGCGACAGTCAATCCCGAAGCCCAGGAAGCTGGCGACGTAGCCGCCGAAGAAGTGACGGCCAACTTCAACCGCTTCAGCGATCAGGTTCTCCCGAACCTTGAGGTCGATGGCGGCGGCGCCAAGGTCACTGAGGAAGCGGTTGAGCAGGCCATGGAACGCTCCTTCGAAGGTGAAGTGACGGTGACCGGGAGCTTGATTCCTCGGGCGGACCTGACGACGGTGGTTTCGCCGGTTGTCGTTTCGGCCCCGGTCAGAGACTCGAGCGAGGTTGATTCCTCCGACCGTGAACTCGAGAAGCGCATCGCGTTCCTGTCGGAATCCGCCCGCCTCAGACGGCAGCGAGATACCCAGGCCCCCTCCACCGGCGGCACACACGAGCCCAACGACCAGCCCTACGGCGACGTCTTCTTCCGTGAGGCCGGCGTCAACCCCTTCATCGACACCGAGGACGATCACTTTTCCACATTCGGTCTCGAGGTCGACACGGGCTCGTACAACGTCGTCAAGCGCTACCTGTCGGACGGCCACCTGCCGCCGCGCGAGGCGGTGCGGGCGGAGGAGATCGTCAACGCCTTCGACTACGGCGATTCGTCGCCGACCAGCGGGGATTTCGCCCTGACCGCCGAGGGTGCGCCGTCGCCCTTCGGCGAAGGGTCGCGCTACGAGATCGTCCGCTTCGGCGTGACCGCGCGAGCGGTCGACGGCGCCGACCGTCCGCCGGCCGTCCTGACCTTTGTCGTCGACGTCTCCGGTTCGATGAACCGGGAGGACCGCCTGGTTATGGTCAAGCGCGCGCTCTACGCCCTGCTCGAAAACCTCCGCGAGGAGGATCGCGTCGGACTGGTGGTCTACGGCTCGCGCGGCGAAGTGCTGCTCGAACCCACCACGGATCACGACCGGATCGCCCGGGCCATCGATCAACTCAGAGCGGAAGGGTCAACCAATGCCGAAGAGGGCTTGGTTCTCGCCTACGAGCTCGCCGACCGCTTCCGCGACGAGGAGCTCATCAACCGGGTGATCCTGTGCTCGGACGGGGTCGCCAACGTCGGACGCACCGGGCCCGAGAGCATCCTCGAGCGGATCAAGAGATGGGCCGACAACGGCATCGAGCTGACCACCGTCGGCTTCGGCATGGGCAACTACAACGACGTCCTCATGGAGCAGCTCGCCGACACCGGGGACGGCCGCTACGCCTACGTCGACACCCTCGACGAGGCTCACAAGCTCTTCGTTGAGGAGCTGACCGGGACCCTGCTCACGATCGGCTCCGAGGCCAAAGCCCAGGTCGAGTTCAACCCCGAGGTCGTGTCGCGGTACCGGCTCGTCGGCTACGAGAACCGCGACATCGCCGACGAGGACTTCCGCAACGACGCGGTCGACGCCGGCGAGATCGGCGCCGGCCTCACCGCCACCGCCGTCTACGAGATCAAGCTCCACCGGGACTTGCGCCGGCACTCGCGGGAGCCGGTCGCGACGCTTCGGGTTCGGTACCGTCCCTTCAAGTCCGACCGCGTCCGGGAGATCAAACACGAGCTGCGCCTCCGCGACATCGACGGCAGGTGGGACAAGGCCTCACCGAGCCTCCGGCTCGCCACTCTGGTCGCCGAGTACGCCGAGATTCTCAAGGGCAGCTACTGGGCGCGAGAGGGCGACATGCGCGAGGTTCTCAACCGGGCCCGCGAGCTCGCCCCCGCCTTCGCACGCGACGAGCGTTTCGCCGAGTGGCTCGAGCTCGTCGAGCAGGCGGCCGATCTCATCGACGAGCAGCACGACGACGAGGCCGACATCACCGAGTGACCGATGGCCCTCCCCCCCGACGGCGGCGCCGGGCTTCGGTCCGGCGCCGAGATTCGTGTGTGTGCGGCGCCACGTTCTGTCGACGACTTCGGAACCGCACCATGGGCAGCACGAGGATCCAGACTAGGATCCGGACCCGGAGCCGCATCAGGATCCGGTTCCGGGTCCGGCAGAGGCCCGTGGCGGCGGGCGGGACGCCCGCCCCACAATGGGCGGCCCGGTGGGGTCGAGGCTTGCCGGTGTCATGTTCGGGGATGGAGGAGTCTCCAGGTGATGGCGCGGACGTCATCGAGGAAGCGGAGGGCTCGAGCGGTGTGGACGAGGTCGATGACGCCGGCGGTGAGCAGGACTCTGAGGTGGGTGTCAGCTTCTTTGGCAGAACCAAGGGCGACGCGGAAGTGGTACGCCGGTCTTTCCC
>Ga0316576_10000077_pt1 | contig 33398 bp, 51 predicted proteins | sample S0NA_FD_203075 | JGI IMG/M metagenome (GOLD analysis project Ga0316576, IMG submission 203075) | Rhizosphere microbial communities from salt marsh grasses in Alabama, United States - S0-2_050615r3r5 | ecosystem: Host-associated > Plants > Roots > Rhizosphere | place: USA: Alabama | collected...
TTGATCGTCTCGCTTAGGAATATTTTGAAAGTTGGGACTGCTTGATGAACCTCTGTACGATACCGGAACAATCAGATCAAAGAATGGGTGCATCATTCCGTAGTACGTCTCGCGAATGAATTGACCAAGATATGTGCCTTCTATCTTGCGGAACTTTCTTCGTTTCAGTATCAGGTTAGCGATTTCGTTATCAAAGTTCCTTAAAGTTTCCTCGTTTACTTGTCGAGTGTCAGACTGATATCCAAGAATATCGTAGAAAAGAATCCTAAGATCGTTGTCCGAGTAATCTTTGTCCCTGAGCGTGAAGTCTCTCGCGGTAATCTCTCTGAACGCCTTAGCCTCTTCACTTGCTTCGATTTGTTTTTCAATGATCTCAATCCGCTTCCTGTATTTTATCTGCTCGCGGTGACAGTATTCCTCATCGACGTTTATGCCGTTGTCTTGTATCTCTGCAAGTACGATGCTGCCCCTATTGAAAAGGTCAAATGCGAACTTGAGACCCGAGTTCTCTGGCTTACGGTAGAACAATTCCTGCTTTCTGTGTAGCCGTCTTGTCCAGTGAACATCGAGACCGTTGTAAAGAAGCAAGTCTTCGAGAGGACACTCATCGATGCTGTTGAACACAGCGCCGCCCGCGTCGAGATATTTTTCAACACTCTTTCCCCAAGGTCTATGACCGAAGTTGACGTAAATCTGAAACTTCAAACCAACCCACTTCTGACGGTTGTTTTGAATATGAGCTCCTTGAAGGGTACACCAATACCAATTTGCAGGCTGACAGTCGAGAATATTAGTCGTCCAGATATGCTCGAATTTCGCATTGTGCGCGACTTTGCGTATGTTCTCGTTTCGCCATATCTTGCGAAGACCCCGTTTAATTCTGAGCCGTTGTTTCGTCGTGAAAAAGGAAGCGTATTCGTACGGGAAAACAACCGTTCTATTATGCAACGACAGAGCGACAGAAGCGATTCGATGCCCCGGTATGTACGGCTTTAATCCAGTCGTCTCGTAATCAACGTGAACGATGTCACAATCCGAATGAATCTTGTCGAGCGCAGACAGTACGGTTTCATAATCGGTTACGATGTCAACTTCATCCCTGCCATCGGGGTATACGGGGAATCTTTTGTTGAAATGATCTTGAATGAAACCTACCGCATGTCTTAGGTCGTGATCGTAAAAACACTGGAGATTTTTGTTTCGAGCGTCTCTGTTGGGATATGAGGGATGATATAGAGGCACGATCCAGCTCTGAAACTTTTGATCGGGTATGAATGTGCCGCGCCAACGACCGATTGCGAGCTTTCTAAAGTTATTACCTAAAAGAGACTCGATGGCGATCCCACCCATAGGGATAATAAATTTTGGTTTGAGTTCTTCAATCGTTTGATGCACCATAGGTCTGCAACATTCGACTTCCTTTGATGTGGGAGTTCGATTGCGACCTCTATCATCTTTCGGACGACAATTAACCGCGTTAAAGCGGTAAAAGTCACGTTTCAGATTAAGGCCGTACTTTTTGAGACAGCCTTTAAAGAAGACGCCTGTTGGTCCGATAAGTTGTTGGTTATATGTGTCTTCTTCTTCACCCGGCGCTTCGGCAAGTATGAGCCCTTTCAAACGACCCAGACCATTGTACGTCATTTTGGGCGAATCACATTTGTTGTAGAGACCGCAGTCGAGACACGCACTTTGACATTCATCGACCTTGCGTACCGCTTGCGTCTCTATTTCCTTTCGTGAGAAAAAGCCTTTCATCAGAACGGTATGTCCTCTTCTTCCTTCTTAGCGGCTGCCATCGCTTTTTCGGTAGTGTCAATCTCGGGCATCAATCGGATACAATGCTGGAAGTTCTTGTCCTTCGATTGAAACATAGCACGACCAGATTCGAGATCATAAATCATCGTGCGTGTGTGCTTCAAAACCGAAGCGAGGAAGTCAACGTTGACACGAAACGCGATGTCGAGGTCTTTGTACTTGGGAAACAGTTCGACCGACTTTCGCAACGACGCTTTCGGGTCTTCGACGCTCGCGGTAAGTAGACCGTCTTTCAACGTTATGTCCGCGTTACGTTCAAGTTGCTGTCTCTTGTTTAGGATTACCCCGAGGAAGTCAAGGACTACGTTCGTATTTTCGGGTAGCTTCATCTTATCGCCCTCAAATTTAAACGCTGAACTGATGTCCATATAGTCTCCAAAGATCCTACGTGCGCTTAAAACAACGAGTGCGTCGTTCATGAAGTGAAGCCAGTTTTGACCAATGAGAAACGATGTCATTTTGAACCGCTTCAACTCGTTTGCGATTCGGGCGTCGAGTAGAATGTCCTCTTTTGTCATGCTCTTTTCGAGAAGGAACTTCGTCACGCGGTAATTGTCGGTACTCATGACCTCATTACCGCTGACGCAGACACAGCACAATGTGCCATCAGCCGCGTTCTTTGATGCGGTAAACGAGCAAAGGTCGATAGCCTGAGCGAAATCTGACGGAATCAGTTCGTAATTATCTGATAACTGTTCCTTTCTGATCGTTTCGATCACGTTGAACAGTTCGCTGTCCTTTTCCGTAAGAACGGCTAAACTGGCACTCTCACGAGTCCCCTTGATTTTGAGACGATTTCCATCAAGATTCACTTCAATGTCAGGCGTATCAAACTTCTGTAATTGTTTGTAAAGAATCTCGGAGCTAACGGAACATTGAAAGTCTGTTTTGAATGGATAGTAGATCAGCAATCGGTTATTGAAGGTGATTAGATTGTCGCCTTCAAATATGAAGTGACCGAGCTGTTCGAGATGATCGGAGCCAGCGATAGCCATCTGCGCGACCTCTAATGTTTTCAGCATTTCCTCTCGATTGATTTTCATTAGATATCCCTCAGTTGTCTGCTAAGTTGGTATTTCTGTTTTAGCCTTTTGTTTTTGAAACCAAGTATGATGTCGTTAGGATGAAGAAGTTTGTAAACCTCTTCGAGCGTCTTATTTCTGTAACGATCAGGATCACCGTACCCACCAACCACAACGACATGGGCTACAAGTTCGTCTAAAAACTCCTCAAAACTTTTATCCGCATCTTCCTTTTTGGGGTTCATTCTATTCCTTCTTCCCATTAAAGAACTCTTGAAACACGATAATCCGTCTATCTCTGTCTTTGATAGGTCCGTGAACGCGCATCAATTCGGTAGCGTTCTTCCATTTGTCAAACTCCGATTCGCATGAGGCGACAATGACATTGAAGCACAGCGCATCGTTTAGCGAGAAGTAGAAACTGGGTCTTTCGTAGTCCTCTATTCGGTAGACGATGTCGATGTCCTTATCAATAAGCCAGTCTCTCAATTTCATAGCGTCCTCGAACATCATGACAACGTCAATGTCCGATTTTTCATTGTGAGGACCGTAAGCTCGCGTACCCGTTACGACGCAAGGAATCATGCTTGTTGGGTTGCTGTCCATTTCTTCGTTGAATTTCATATTAACACATGTCATTATTCCATCTCCCTTGAAGGCTTACTGCCATAGTAAAGGTCTAAATCTTCGTTGCTTATCATTTTTGGACGTTTGAAACCCCATCCGAAAGGGGGTTCAAAAAGGTGTTTGATTTCATCGAGACCCGCTGAAGGATGAACTCTTTCGCGTTTCGCTTGATTACCTCTTTGAACGAATGTTGCCCAACGTTTCCTTAGATTTTTCTTTTCTATGTCGTTCGCAATGAGGTCAATAACGTCTTCTGCGTTTCTATTCTTGAGCCAACGCGTTCCAAAAGTCATGGTAAACCCATTCTGTGACGATAGGAGTTACGATTAACCAGTACATCATGTAGCCGAAATACATTTCTAAAATGGTCATGGCTTTTTCACAAGTACGCAGTACTCGTGCCTTTTTGGTAGTATCTTGTGACTGAGAATATCCCTAACGAACATGTGATTGACTGTAGCTCCTAAGTCAACGATGTAGATATTGAAACCCTCGAAGCCTGCGTTCGTCAGAATTTCATAAATGTGGCTGTGGTACGGATAAAACTTTTTCTTCTTGCGAAAATCGTTGATAAACCAAGCGCAAAAACTACCCGGCTTCAATATTCGGAAGTTCTCTTTCACAACGCGTTCAATGCCGTCAAGGAACTTTTCGTATGTTTTGCCAGTACCGAGTTGTTCTGACTCTGGACCGTAGTACTCTAAGTCCCAGTACGGAGGGGAGGTCAGCGTGAAGTCTGCGAACTCGTCTTTGACTTCAGGAACACTCTCGCTACTCTGTTCAAACAATAAAATCCAGTTATCGCATTGATTGAGAAGCTGGCATTTCTTGCGGTCATAAAGCATTTCCTTTATTTGTCGATTGTCTTCCATGAACTCGTGACAAATATCGACTCCGATGTAGTTGTGACCGAGTTTAAAGCACAACTGCATCCTGCTGTTATGCCCTGCAAATGGATCATAAATTGTCCCGTTTTCAGGGCAATACAAATCGATAATAAAACGACCGACATTTTGAGGGAAACCAGAAATGTAGTCAGTTCGACCTTGAGTTTCAAAACCAGTCTTCTCAAGCCCGGGGGTGTAGTCTGCACGACCGTGCATCTTCTGTCGATTCTTGCGGTAGTGGTGCACGTAGTTGCCACCCCGACGCTGAGCCGACAAATCTATCGTCTCGTATCGATATTCCTTTCGATCATGAATCAAGATCGATGTAGGGACTTTACCTTCGATACCGAACTTTTCAAGGAACTGCTTGCGTATTTCGCGACTTTCTTTGAGAGCGTCAGCGGTAAAGCCAGTAGCTTTTTTAGGTAAATCCTCAGCAGTCCCTTGAGAACTACTTTCAGAATTAATCTGCCCAGCTCCCTCTCCGCTTGTTGCAAGCGTAATTGTTGATCCGTCATTGTTGACGATGTCTCGCTTGAAGAACCACTTGATCCCCTTTTCAAGTCTGCTCGTTTGAAACCCGTATTTCGTCTTACCAACAAGCGTATCCTTACCATCATAATCTAATCCAGTAGCGTGTTCGAAGTCCGTAACGTCACATTCGAACAGGTTTAGGTTAAATTGCTCGGTGTAAAAACTCGACGCATACGCGAGAGCCTTGTAGTGTTTGAGCGTTTTGTCATCCAGAACGCGATTGCCTTCAAAGTTGGAGTCAACGTAATCTCGAACTATGTTGACTCTTAGCGGCATTTTATGTCGTGCAAAAAATTTAAGGTTCTCGATGATCTCTTCCTCAGTCTCGTCAAGACCAAGCAACATGAACGCTTTGACTTTGAGACCTGCCGTTTCGATAGCTTCCAATGTTCTGTTGATCGACTCTGGATTAACGCTCGACTTCCCGATGAGCTTCGTCGTTCGCGGTATGATCGATTCGAAGGCTATCTTGATGTCGTCGAAGTTCAATGCTTTCAGTAGCCTCGCTCGTTTCGTGTCGAACGTGCCCACATCAAACCCTTCTTGTGCGTGAAATGTAACGCCTTTGAGTTTGAGCTTGCGAATTTCGAGCAGGAGTTTGATGAAGTCAGGATGGTAGCTGAGGTTATCGTCAATGAACGTGAAGTATCGGACGTTGTGTTGCTCATATAATTTTTTTATTTTTTCCGCTACTTCTATCGGATCAAAATAGATGTAATCACGCTCGAAGTATATGGGTACAGGACACATGCGACACTTTCGAGGACAGCCCCAACTCGCTCGAATCGACGCTTTGATCTTTCCATCTACCTTAGGATATTTGTCGTATTCAATCACGTCGTATTTAGGTTCACTCAGTTTGTCAATGGTACTCATGAACTTGAAACGAGCCATTAGACGTTCTTTGTTGAGCTTGACGTAAGTGCCTACGGCTATGTATGGGAATGTCATTTTGTCGAAAAAATAATCGTAGTAGACGGAGTAGGCAGCGTCGGGAGGAAAGTCTCCAGCATTGACGATGACGCGATCCTCAGAATCAAGGCCACTTACCAAGTCATCGATTATTTTGAAGACTTCCTCCTTGCGCTTTTTGTAACACTCTAAGGCGAGGTCGATCAACGTGTCACTTTCCTTGAAGAGTGTTGTCAAGTTCAAAGGGTGAGGGAAAGTCTTGGGGTACTTCGTTGTCGAAGCGTTGTTAGGAAGTTGTATCAGAATTGCCATTTGTTTTTCTCTAAGGCATCCAAAAGTTCCAATGATTTCGCTCTTTCGCCATTCTCTCTTGTCAGGTGAAGCGAGCAAGCTATTACATCAACCGTGCCTAATTTCAAACTTGATTCTGTCGCAACGTAGTGGGCGAGCTTGCAAAGAGCGGTGTAATCAGCGTAGCCACTTTTTGAAACCCGCTGACTTCTGAAAAACGCGGTGGTGTATAGATTGCCGTTTCGAGGTTTGAAGTCGATGCTCAATAGGCACGGTTGCTTATACATGTTTTTCATGTCAATCGTAGGATCGTAGACGATCACTTCACAACGCTTGATGTTCTTGCCTTGACTGAGCAAGTAAATGGCGTTTTCGATCTGATTGACTTCGTCTCTGTATGCGACCATTCGACCCCAGTATGAGTCTTTCCATCTGTTGTTCAGATAAACGTAAGTCCGTTTATTGAACAGTCCACCTTTTGGGGGTCGGATGAACGTCACCGATTGAGCGTAATCGATGCGCTCGTCGCCGAAGACTTGTCGAAAGAGCGTATCGAATAACGGAGATCGTGCTTGGTGTTCATCGTCTGTCAAGGCATTTGTGTCAATCGAAATACAGACGTTGAGAATCTCCGTTAAATCGTGGAACCATTTGCCGTTTTCCAGCAGATGCTTAGTTGCCTTAACCCAAGCATCTGCTGGAGACGTTGCATGTATGACTTGCATTACTTCACAGGATTGATCGTGATGATGCCGTCTTTGTCAACAGATGCCTTGTTCTCTTTGACAAGTCGGTCGAGCGTGTCGTTGAAGTGATACCCGCGAGGATTCCAATCTGCGTTGCGAATAGCTTCCATAGTCTGGGGATCTTTAAGACATGTCTGCACGAACTTATTCGCGAGCGTATTGGGTCTTACGCCGTACTCGTTCACGGGTTGCTGAGGCGGTCCAGCTTTCTTAGCACCCCCACTCGCAGCTTTCTTTTCTTTCTTGGGCGGTGCTTTGGTCGCTTTGTCGAGAGGAGATTCGTCTTCCATGTGAAGATCGTTATACAAAGCCGATGCCGTGTCGGGTATCGAATCTTCGCCCTTTACCTCTGCGGTCTTTTCAACTGCGATTGTGAAAGCGTTTGCCAAGTCGACCTTTTTGATTGCCACGAGTTTGATCTTATCCGCACCACCGATTTCGTTGATAATCTTCGCTTGTTCCTTGAGACGTGACAATTCGCAGTTTTCAATACGAGCCAATAATCTTTCTGCTTTTTCTTCGGGTGTCATGTTTCCTCCTATTAGGTTTTGGTAAGGATTGCTGGTTGCGACACAACAAGATTCACGCACAATACACGCCGTGAAATACGATGTCAAGCAAAATTGTGTCAGAAAAGCGTCAGGGCTGAATTTTTTTCCAAGACACTTCTTTGCCCATTCTTTATCCGATTATAAACCGAAATCGTGTCTTTATACGGAGTGTTGTGCAGTAAGACTTTCTGATGATACTGCTTTAAACCTTGCGTGTGCATGTTGTTCGAGTTCGTATCGTTACCAAACCTGTCAAAATACTCTTTGAACATGACCTGAGTAATGAACCACTTTTTCTTAAACTTCCCATTGTGGTAATTTGTGTCCTCAAACGTGAGTTGCTGGGTTATATCGAACAACTCCGAATCTCTGAAAGGGGTCAGTAACTTGATCCCTTTACTGTTCAGATATTTTTCGATCACGACATAGTTGTGGACTTTACCGGTTCTCGTTTGCCCATGATAAATGCACTCTCGTCCGAACTTGTAGTACTCCTGAAAGTAGAATGGGTCAAGCTGACCCTTTTTCATCTTCCGGTACTTGATCGACAGTTTCTTATTCGCCTCATAATGGACGTCTTCGTAGAATCCCGTTACCAAGTATTCTGTGTTTATGTACGGAATCATGTGCATGTACGCGTGACAACTTTGAATGTCGATGTTCCTCGCAATTCCGATAACGTCGATGACCTGTTCGACTTCATCCATTAACCCCGTTCTCGTGAGTATCGGAATATCGACGACGATTAACGGCACATGGTAGTATTTGCAAATCTTTCGAGCGTAGTAGGTATCCCTTGTATCTTCATTTCCCACACGAAAAGTAACGCACTCTAACGGTGGGTCTCCAAGTTCAACGAGCCCAAAAAAGATAGCGGAAGATTCAATACCTCCGCTGAATGAGAGCGTCGAATATGACGGGATCTCGCTGAGTTTGTCAAGGAATCTGTCGTGAAACTTTTGAACCCAATCAATCTTCGTCTTCATTGTCCTCCTCGTATCGTTGAATTTCGCTGTCAAGATGAGGCTGTCCTAAGTCCAAGTTTTGAAGTACGATGCAGTTGTGATTTGGAAAAAATTTTTCATGTCGATGAGCGATGGTTGATATCCTCATAATTCCATGTTTCTGTTCCTGCTCACTTTGATTCAACGCAAGCATAACGTCAACGTGACCAAGTTTACCGACCCATCGTGCTTGATGCTTTGCCGCGAGTTGTGTCGCGTCTTGCCCTGCTTTCGTTACCTGTGTGGGCGTAACAACGAGTGCGTTTCTCTCCATAGCGAGTTGACTCAAAGCGATCCATGTTCTGTCTTCCTTCTGAAACCCGTCGTCGATACCGTCTTCTGGTCGCAGTATGTCCGCATAATCGATAACGATCACGTCCGGTATGAAATTGTGCATGTACTCGGCTATCTTTAGGTCTCGTCTGAGATCGCTCACGTTCGCGCTGAAACGAGGATAGCATTTGTACTGGACGTACGGGAAGTACATCTGCAAGTTTTTTAATTTCAGGGCTATGCGGCGCTCATCGTATGTAGGTCTGTTGCGTTCTTCGTACCATACGGCTGGAAAGTAATTGCTGTCGAGTTCGCTGTGGTGTCTGCAAACAGAGCAAGCGCGGTACGTCATGTCACGGCGAAACGCTGGAGGGATGATAGACCATTTACCTTCCTCAAAAAGTGTCGCTGTATTCGATCTCTCGGGAAGATAGCACGACCCGTCCTGATTGTGTTTGCAATCAAAAATGGGGAACTTGTAAGCTCCACCGGCATCTGCGGTAACAGTCAAGCGTTTGTAAAGCCGCTCGTTCATCTGGCGCTTCGACATTTCAAGGCTAAAGAACATCACCTTTCGGAAGCTCAGAATCGCTTGAACCGCAAACTCTTGTGCATACCATGTCTTGCCGCGTTTGAATGGTCCAGAGATACCGATAAGCCAGCCACGTTCGAAATCTCCAAGAAAATCACCCAACTGACCGGGGAACTTGAAAAAATCGTTGTTGCGTTCCTCGAATGTTTCACGGATTACTTTATCTTCGAACGGATTTATGAAGTCTTCGAAGCGTCGAGCGACTTTGTTGTAGCCTGTGATAATGACCTCAGCATCGCGTGTTCTCCCCTCAGACAGCAGGTGGCTAACGTGATTGATCGTCAGTTCGAGCTCCCGTTTTTTGAAGAAGTCCTCAATAACGTCGTTGTAGAAACCAACGTTGATCTCGTTTTGAACCTCAAACTGGGTGCTGAGTTCCGTCAAAAGAGCTTCGATCAGTTGCGCTCGTGTCTGATCGACTTTTTCCTCTGCGACCTTGTAATCGAAGATTTGCTGAATGTACGTGCGGGGTGCTTCTTTGTAGCGGCTGTAGTAATCGAGTGTCCACCTAATGACCTCTCGAATGTAACTGCTTTCGAAGTATTCAGGTCTCGTTATCTCTGCAAAATCATTCAGAATTTCATTGGAAACGATAAACGCGGTAAGGATTTGTTTTTCGACCGCAGTTTCGGTCTTATACTCCTTAAACATCCAGAGTTCTCCGTAAACCAGCTAATTATTTAAGTTTATAAGACCTTGACGGTCGAGATAGTATTCAAACTCAACCTTGAACCAGTCTGTGCTTAACCAGTTGGGTTTGAAAACGCGTCCTTCAAAGTGATTTTTGACAAACTGTGGCAGGATTTTAGCGGTGTCAAAAAGTGAAACGTGCTTAAGGCAGTATTTCTTGCAGAGGTCGCCGAACATGTTTGCTGCCCGTATGAGTTCAGGTTCAAGAGGTTGAATTTGAAATTTATACTCGTTGAAGGCAGCAATCAACGCTTGCGTGAGTTTTTTGTACTTGACTACTTCTGCATGGATTAGCTTAGGCGGCTCTAAAAATTGCAAAAAGAAAGATTTTGTCGTGCCCTTGTGGTTGAAAGGGTTATATATGTATTTCGGAAGACTCAGTTTTTTGCTGTATGCGATTGCTTTTTCTTTATTCGGAGGGTAGTGTGCGGGGCTTATCAAGGATAGTTTGTAATTTTCGAGTGATGTCTTCCAATCTTCAAGGTCAAACTTTTTGTGCTTCGCAAGTAAGCCCCTGTATAAGTGAGCGTCAGGCACATTATCGAAAAACTCGCCTTTGAAAAGTTTTATCAGGTCGTCAATGCTCTGATTAAAAACTTTCGTATGCTCCCTGTGGCGAACACCCCCGAAGTCTAACCAGTACTGCATCGCAAGTGCAGCCTTGTCCTCGAAGGAGTTAAAGAACTTATAATTACTTTGATTAATAATATCTTTTAAGCCGTTTTTAGTATTTCTTTCAGAAATACTATAGCGTCTTCGAGGTGCGTTAACGTCTTCGAGGTTCGTTATAACGTCTTCGAGGTCTCCCTCATTCTTGATTTCCCCGGGGTTAAACTCAAACCCCTTGCTTGTAGAGTAAGCTACTCTTCCATTCCCGTTTGATTCAAAGAGTCTTCGCATCTCGACGAGTTTTTGAAGATCGTCCCTGATGTTTGATCGCCGTGTACCAAGCCTCTTGGCTATTTCAAGGCTATATTGCTTGGGTTTCTTTGAAAACGAGGAGAGAATTAACTTTTGCGTGGGGTTTAAACTTTGATCTTGAAGCAAATTAGGCGGTACTGATAAGGGTTTGAATACCATCGATTTACTCCTTGACTTTGATTTTGAAATGTCGAAAAGCGTAGCAAAGCCTAAGAAAGTCTGTCAAGCTAAAATTTTGATTTTATTAATAAATCTTCCCAAATATCTGTTTTCGTAGCGATTTCACATCGTCTTCCGACATCTCGGCTGGATCGCCCTTATCAAGTTCCAATCTGATGACGTCGTTGACTACCGTACTGAGGTCGTTGCACAACTGTCTTGCTTGACGTTGAGCCTCTTCCTCTGTGTCGTATAGGACAAAACATCTGCGATATTGCGACAACGTCAAAACTTGTTGAGGGGTGTACTTGACTCCAAACGTACCAACGCAATCGTCCCCTATTCTCCACACATCGGTAACTCCTTCGACGATCAGCACGTCTTGCCCCTTCGAGTGATCGATATTGTAGACCGTGTCTTTGATGTCGAGAATTGCTTGGTCGTTCGGGCAGTTCAAGTACGGAGTGCTTGCTTGATTTGTTGCGTCCCTTGCGACGAACGAAACGCAGACGCCGCGCTCGTAAACGGGAACGATGATCCGGAGTCGGTAATGCCCAATGGGGCCGCAAAATTTAATTTTATATTTTTCGACAAGATGTTTAGGATCAAAATACCTGCCTTCTAAGTACTTTTCGTGTATCGGTAATGCGTTCTCGTCAAAATCGAACTGAGACAAAATGTTTTTTGTGTAATCTCGCTTTCCCAGGCGCTCAAATTTCGACGATCTCTTGTCAGCGTATGCTGAGATATGCGTTGAACGATAACGATTGAAATTTCGCGCAATCGTTAATGCCGAACCGTAACTGCACCGCTCGATTTTCATTATCAGTCGGAACACGGTGCCTTGAGCAGGACAACGAAAGCAGTTGATCGTTCCTTTTGTCGTATGAATGCCTAAATGATTCGTTCTGTCGTCGCACCAAAGACAGCGGGTGCCGATCCAGTCTTGGCTGATATTCTTTCCTTCTTCCCAGAATCGTATTCCTCTGTCCCTGAGGTATGCTCTTATGTCAACGTCTTGGGGTTCCATTTTTTCTAAAATCGTTTCCTTTACGCCCAGTTCCAGTGAGAATCGTGAAGTTGACGTTTCCATCAATTACTTTCGCAACGATTTTGATGTCACCTCTCTGTATCTCATAGTTGCCTGTGACGCTGTCGAACCCTACCGATGCCATTCTTTGAGCGAGTTCCCCTATGCGTTTGCATTGATCGGGTGTGAATCTAATCATCTTTGATTTCCTCTTGGTCTCTATATAGGTTATTGTATTCTTCCTCGGTAATGAAACAGCCCGAGTCTTCCTTGAAGACGAATTTTAATCCTCGGTAAGTCGATTGTCCGTGAACTAAAAAAGCGTAATAGCCGTTACACATCGCCAATTTTATAACGTTTACTGGCTTACCGCATTTCGGACAATCCATGACCGATCTCCTTCTCTACGCTGAGAATGAAACATTTCCTGCAAAGTCGAACGCCCTTGTCAATGTAGTAACCTTCTTCTTCTGAGAGTTCTTCCCCGCACTCGTGACAGAGACTTTCGAAGTCCTCATCTGTCTGATTCATCTTTTTGCTCCTTTGTTTGTTCCACGTCGGAGAGTCCCCATAGACATTCTTCGACTACTCTATCGGCTATGTTTTTAGAAGTCATCCATGACTCGTGAAATGTTCTGTCCTTTCTACTGAGTTGTGCTTTCAATCCGTTTTCCATCATTCTCTTGATTCTTTTTAAGGCTAATGTTTTTCTATCTTCCATGCTTCCTCTTCCCCTTTCTTTACTGCGCCGTCGATACACTCCTTGTTGTCGTTGCAGTACCTAATGTTCCGATACACCGTACCAGGAGTCAAACCAAAGCGATGTGACATATCCACTTTGTGAACTGATATATACGCATCAGGACGTTCTTTACCGCATATTTCACAATGCCATGTAAGATTTGTGAGGTTAATCATTTCATTCTCCTAAAAACGACGACGACAAGAGTTACGACTCCAAAGATTATGACGAATATTCCGAAAAGACTTATTACCAATTCCATAATTTTCCCCTTATGCGTCAGTCGCCCACTTATTCATCATCCTTGTTTCTATTTTCGCATTTACCCATTCTGGTTTTTCGAGATGGGGTTTGCCTTTTTTGTCCCTGTGTAGTGCGCTCATCAGAACGTGGGATTCACCCCCGGGCAGAGTCGCGATCACAACTAATCCTTCTTTTCTGTTTGGATCTTCTGACGGTCTTACCGTTGCGTCGCTGTGCGCGTATTCTTTAGCCTGTTCAATCGTTTTGATATTTTTGGGCAAAGGTGGGGTAGACATCCATATCTCGTCGATCATCATGGTCATATTTGCCCCTGCTTTCTTTGCCGCCATAGCAAGAAGAAAAGCCATTGTCTTCTTAGCCACGTCTTCAGGCACATCCACGACATCTACTGGCGGCACAGGTATGATTTCGTCTTCGAGAACCAAGAAATACATAGCCCCAACTGATCCGTTCTTTTTCATGATCTCATGACCTGTTTTCATTACTTCTTCCACGATCTTTTTGTAGTCTTCTGTGAGCATTTTACCTCCTTTACGGAAGAAGAAACCATTTAGCCATTGGGATTAAAGCATACTTGACGAAAAAGCCAGTTACCACTATCGCAGGAATGACAAAAATGGAAAAGTCGTGAAGCGTCATGCGTTTGATAGCTGATCCTGTTATGAACAATAGAGCTCCGGAGTAGCAGAACCAAATCGAAGTTTCGATACATTCGGGTGTGTGGAGCATGATCTACTTTCCCCTTAAAAACAAGACCACCATGATTACCACGCTCACGACCGATATAACTATCGCCGTGATGCTAATGATAGTGACCAGCATAATTGTTTCCGTATTAATTGAATTTAAGTTTAACCGATTTAGGTTCTTAATGCGCGTAGTTGTTTTGCGAGACGTTCGGTTCGGGAGTCGTACTGCTCGTAAGTTGTAAAGCGTTTTCCGCAAGTCCTACACTGGTATCGTCGCCGTTGCATTTGTTTGTCGTAAGCCCAACGAGTGTCAACGACGAAGTTATTCCTTTCTTCCTTGTCCCCACAATATGGGCAGAGCATGTTAAGAACCTTTTAGATGTTCGGGTTTTTCGTTAGGGAACGCAAGCTCGCCAACACTAAATCCACGACGACCCGCTTGTGCTTTGTCGAGCGACCTTTCAGCCTTGGTAAGTTGCTGTCTCAGACTGTCGAGATTTTTGTTCAGGTCAGTCAACTTCTGATTGAGTCTTTCGATGTCGATGTCCTTTGACCGAAGTTCCGATTGATGATTGCGTTTCAGTACTTCCATTTGATATTCAAGGTCTTGAATTTTTACCATGTAGGGCTTTGTCGTTGTTTCTTCCTTGAGACGTGAAATTTCCTCTCTGAGCTTTTGATTCTCGTGAGCGAAGAAACCTGTTTGTTTTTGCAGAATGTCCATCTCCGTTCTGATTGTGTAACCGATGAACGCTAAGTCCATTTCGTTGAAATTCAGAACGTTTTCGAGGCTGTACTTGTTCTCTGTCTTTACAGTCTCCTCAGCTTGTGCAGTTACTTGTTCAGTGGTTTTTACTTGTTCACTTTGAGTTTCTTCTTTAGGCTTTTCGATTAGACGTTTTTTCTTACTCTTCCGTCTTTGACTCATTACGGTAACGTCTTCGGGAATATCAAAGTTGTTGCTTTTGATGATGTAAACTTGGGGATTACCGATGTGGGGATGATCTATCGATGTATCTACCGAACCCTTTCTGACAAGAAACTGTAGAAAATTCCAGACTCTTTTGTAAGATTCGTCAGCGGAATCTTTGCATTTGTTCAGACCTAATTGACGTATTTCTTCGTGTCTGTCGTCCTCTTCGACCCAGTCGGTGAACATGTCCATAGTAAATTCTTCATTTTGCATGTTCCTACTGAACTCTGTGAATGATTTAATTAGAACCTTGTTGTAAATACCGATCTTCGTGATAGCAATTTCTTCTCCAAACTGATCCATGATTTACCTCCGTTAGTTTGTGTTTATTCCTCCCTTCCTTCACGTTTAACGAGCTTGTGACCCTTCTTTCTAAATGGTCGATCAAGCCAGTCAATTTGTGATCTGTTAAGTCGTATGGTTCTGTACTTTTTGGGTCTGTATAGGTAGGTGCAAAGGAGTTTGCCCTTGTCTGGGCCTTTGGTAATCGTTCTGCAAGCGTATAGAGGTTTGACTTTGCCTTTTATTCGTGCGAACCCGTAGACTTTCGTTGCCTTGAACTCTTCCTTTTCATTCTTCGGTAGTTCGACAGACCTCTTAACAAGTTTCATGCTCGACCTTGAACGACCGCTTGTAGTTCATCCAATTTTATTGATCCGTATTTCTTTTTCTTAATTTTTTCTTTTAGTTCCTCGATTTGTTTTTGTGCTTCTCGGAGCTGTTCGTTTAGCTCAATCATCTTTTTGCTTTGTTCCGATATGATGATGTCTTTTTCCTGTGATTCTTTCTGAACATCCATTACCTGTTTTTCAACGTCGTTTTTCTCCGCTTTTCTTAGTATGAGTTGCGATCTTATCTTTTTTATTTCCTCATTTTTAGCTATCAATAATTGTTCTATGCCTCGACCAATACTCTCGTATGAATTGCTTGCCTCTTGCTCTGATTCGTCGTCGGGCTTATCGTTGTCTTCTGATGCTTTTGATTCAAGTCTTGGATCAAATTCAAGATTTCCAACTTTTAATTTTTTAGACCCAGTGTAATGTTCCAACATGTTGTAATGAGGGTTTTTGTAGACTCTGCTTTTGCCAATACGCTGATTTGTTTTTAAGACGAGTCCCTTAGCGACAAAGTAACCCGAAATCATAGTGGTCAAAGTTCGATGACCAATATCAGGTAGGGCTCTATCTAATTCTGAAATAGTGAATAGATCGACCTTGTTGTCAATCAGATAAGTAAAGACCTGCTCCCTTTTTGTTTTTGTTTCTTTTCTCATTATATCCACCCCTGTTCGCAATAGATTGAAATGCGCTCGCCGAAGTGAGAGATGAGATACGGATGAGACGGATCGAATAAGTCAACGATTACCGCGTGATCTTTCCCTTCGACTTTCGTTAATGATCGACCAACTGATTGCAGGGTTGTTATCTCAGACTTACCTCCAGCCGCATTGATGCAGACGTTGAGCGTCGGTATGTTTATCCCTTCTTTCCAAACTGTTGTTGCGATAACGCACATGATTTCCTTTTTAATCAATGCACGTTTTAGCCTGATACGATCTTCTGTATCCGTATCGCCTCTGACGAAATATGCGTCCACAGCAAGACCGTTAAGGGCTGCGAGTACGTTTTCTCCGTGTCTGATTTTCGTTACCAATATCAGAACGCTACTGCCATCCTCAATAAATTCTCGTGTGAGACGTGCAATTAACCTGTTGCGTTCGATGTTATCGACAATCCCGTTGTCATAGACCTCGTCGTATTTCATCATTTTCGGTATCTTGACACTCGGGGCTTTCTTAATGACCATTCTCGGTTTAACGAGGATGTCTTTGTCTATCGCTTCATCGATGGTCAGCTCACCAATCATCGGTCCAATGAATCCTTCGAGACTGAGCAAAGATTCTTTTTTGTCCGGTAAGGTAGCGGTAAATCCAAATCTTAAAGGACTCTGAATCTGAGACAGAATTTGAGCATATTGTCCCTCAGGAGTGCTGACGTGATGCGCTTCATCCACGATGATGATGTCAAAGTAGGGCGATGGAAAGAAGTCTCGCTTTTTGAGTTCGTTCGCACATGTCTGTCGGGTCATTATAACGACCTGATCTTGATCTTGCCACTCGTAGTCTTTTACTTCACCGTGACAGACAGCGACATTGAACCCGAACTTCTCCCCTTCTGATGCAAGCTGATTTACTAAGTCCTTGGTATGCGCGAGGAATAATGTGTTCAGCCCTTCGAAAGCGGACACGATAGCATACTGCATGATCGTTTTGCCCGATCTTGTTGGGGCTTTTATTATTCCACGTTTGCCAATAAGTGCTTTGTTGACCAATTTGCATTGATCAGGTCTAAGTACGATACCGTCAAGGTTAGGGGCTCTTAAATGTTTATCGATACCTAAAGAGGGTCTCTCGCCTTTGAAGTTGACCCAAATATCGTTTTGCCTGCACCAAGTGAGTACTCGTCGAAGATGTCCTGTCAAGAAGTGGTAATGCGTTTTTCCTTTATAAGTCCACAAATTTGTTTTGTAGCGTACTTCCTCTTTTCTCAGTCGTCCTTTGCGCCAGTAAACTTTCTCGTATTCTATTGCTGGAGCAATAAATCGTGCGTCTTCGCGTTTGATCGAGGAAGTTACCGCATTGAGTACCTCAATTTCGATTCGTCGTTTAGCTTGCTCGGCTTTCTTCAAAGTTTTGATTCTCCGGTGATGAGATTAACGTCCAACGAATTTCTCGAAGTTGCTCGACAATGTGATTGAGTTCCTCGTTGTGTTCCTGTTCTTGCTGTTTGTTTAAGAAGACGATGTTTCCAGATGATACTTCTTCCTCTAACGTGACAAACTCTGTCTCGACCGTTTCTAATAGTCGGTCGATCTGTTCAACTGCAAACTTTATTTTCTTGTACGCAGCAACACGAACCTGCATTAGTGTCATTTGTTCTGAAGGTCTGTTTATACGGTCAAAAATTTCTCGAAGTTGATCTTCCATTCTATCCAGACGATCAGTTACTTTCTTTTGCCCTCTCATTTTCATCTTCCTTTCGTTCTGAAAGCGCAGATTGCTCTTATAGAGTGCTTGAGTGTGACTGGGCTGACTTTCACACATCACTTTAAAGAAGGGATGATAACGGAGGTGAAATCACACCTTCTTTTGGGGGAAACCACTCAAGCACTCTGCAAGAGCAATCCACAACTCAGATTATTCAATGATTTTAATGACTTACTATATTAGATTACACTCATTTCGATGTCAAGTCAAGAGCAAATTTCGCAGCCAGTGTGCTGTAATCGTCCTTTGATACCTTTTCAAATGACTCGTATACCAACCAGTCCGGTACCCAGCCACACAATGCAACCGGCTTTATGTCGGTAAGTATGTAACCATATTGATCTTTCAAGTTTAATCCCGATTCGATGACGCCGGGTAAGGCGAAGTCGATCACAAATTTATGGGGACGCAACTCAACCCATGCGTGAAACTCGTATGGTGGGTTGTAATAATATCCAAATGTACCGTTGCGCTCATTGTTCCAGACAAGCAGACTGCCGATCATGACGTCGCCGGCGCCAATGAAATGCCGGACCAATAATGCTTTTTCGAGACATGACCAGTTGCGTTTCAGGCCTTTCATTCGCCCGACTATTTCAGTCTTCCCGTTGTGGACTTTCATGGCGACCTCTGCCAGAAAGCCCTCCATTACTTCGTGGAATTGTGGTCCATAAATTTCAAAATCTTCGTCCCCATTAAGGGAAATGGCATCAGACGAAAGGGCTGCGAAGCACGTCGTTTTCCCATAGTTCGTCATTTTACCTCCTTACAATGAAGACTCGTTGGGACAGAGCGAAAAATTGTTTTTCCGCTTCTCTTTTAGTAGTCCCAAGATTGACTATGCTGTTTCGCATTTCTTCCTGAGTAGGCATTACTCCAAAACAGTCTTGAAATGCGAGTTTTGCGGTTGGCTGTTTATGAGATAATCTCCATTCACCGAGCCAGCAAGCATAATAATATTTCTTTTCCATTTCTACCTCCTGTGACTCATCGCAAATCCTGAATGTATCGCCAGATTGTCCAGTGTGTCCTGCATCGAACTGGCAGCTTCATAGCTGGCAAACTTCATTCTGATCTCGTGAAAGAGAGTCCTATTGCTTCTCAGCATCTTGGTTTTGTAGCTGAATGGCGAGTTTGCCTCGATCAACATCTTTGCGGCTGCGAGAGCAGATTCCAGTGAAGTTGTGGAATAACAGTACGTCTTCATCTTCTCACACCCTTTCTTTACCACGGACTCAAATTCTCCGTGTGTCGTTTGATTTCTGCGAGAGAGGTAACTTTCCACTTTGTGGGTTCGCTGTTGTCAGGTTTAAGACCCATTGCGGTTGCGACACAGTGGGTCTTCGAACGACCATTGTATGCCTGCATTTCGTCAAGCGCATCCCACATGAGGTGGATAAGATTCTTTCTCGGCAGTTTCAGTAACAGATCATAGAGTCGATCATCCATAATGTCCTCACAGACTTCGATATGCCTCAGTTCGTTGAACGCTGATGTCCCTGACGTGATCTTTGCCAGAGTCTTTAACGATTCCAGTCAAGAACTCCACATCTTGCGCTGGGCACACAAAACGACATTGACCACAGCGCACGACGCACGGATGAAGACGGTTCTCCTCTATTACGGCGTCGAGTTCCTCTTTCGATTCGATGAAACCATACTTCTTCGCAAGTAGTTCATGTATCTTGCCCATTCTCCCTCACCTCCTTTCCAATTTCCAAGCACATTGGGTGCCGTTGTATCCACCCGTTTTCGTCAAACACACGACCGAAAAGATAGCAAGACTCTTTCCCACCGAAATGAGCGCGAAAGAACCTACAGAACTTGCCCTTTTCGACCGCACAAGTCTTTTCTCCACATTCGATTTCGAACTCCAATTGAACTATCATTGTACTGCCCCGCATGCCTGACATAGTCCACCTAATACCGCTTTCTGCTGGCATCGGTAGCATTTTGTTTCGTCTCCGAAGTCACTTTCTTCGGAAATATCGTGTTCAATTTCGAATAGGTCTTCTTCCTCTTTCGGGTAGCCTCTACCGTTCTCGTCGCAGAAGTCTTTGACCATAGCTTGAACTTCCCATGGGTCCACTTCGACAAGTTTCAGCCAATCGAACAGCTTAGACCAGCTATCTTCTCTTCCCATCATACCTCCTCAGAAGGGTGCTTTACCCCAAGTTTCCATAGTGCCCATTCATAACTGCATTGAGGACACACGACGAACAACCATTGACGGTGTTCACAGCCCAAGATACTGTAGCCCCCTTCATGATCGTAACCCTCAATAGGAAGCTCGCGCAAGTCTTCGTAACCGCACCAGCATTTATTGCGGTTCGATCTTTGAAGCGCACTTCTGATTTCAGCCATCGATTTCTCCAATAGTCTCACCTCCTTACTTACATTTTTTAACGCCTGCCTTTACATAAAATTCTGGTTCACTTTCGCAGTTTCTATCAATCCAGTACAATAATTCTTCCTTTTCCAAAAGACGGTTTTTGATATACTGCATGAGTTTCTTTTTTTGTAGCCTAAATTCCTTTTCATAATATTCCACGTCACGGTCATTTTTTGTCCCGATTAGTGCTTGTTCGTGATCCCTTATTGCTTTCTCAAATAACCATAGGGGCATAAACATGCCAGTATAACCCACCCTCAATAGTCTCACCTCCTTTGTGTGTGTTGCCGCCCGATGCTTTCAATCCGCCTAACGGTCTAAAGATCACCTGACGCAGATTGCCCACCTACCTTTACATCACCCCTCGGGCGGCAAGCTAAAAACCTAAAGCCTTTTCATCTATACCGTAGAACTTGAAGTACTCCTCAAAAGCGTCACGATCTATCCCTTTTTCCCATCTGATCTTGAGCTTTTTGTGGAGCTCTTGTTGCCTTCTCTCGTGTTCTTCGCACTTCATCGCGAGTCCGAAGTCGAAGTACATCCCGATCATGAGATAGGTTTGATTGAAGTTTTTCCTCATGAGCTTTCCTCTTTCTTATGAAAGGCGATCAGTTCGTCAAGGGCACGCACAAGTTGAGGATGAGACATCGTCTTCATTTCCTCACAAATGGCAATATAAATCCTGTCGAACTGATCGCGATCTTTGCGACCACAAATAATCGTGGTTTCATCGTGAATCTTGTCTCCACAAAGATCAGCGAGAGTGTCCTTGTCGTTGTAATACTCATCAGCAAGCCAACCTCTGAGATCGGTAACGCCATCACGCTTTGCTTGCGCGAGCTTCACGCGCCACTTCTTGTCCATCATGTGATGATCGGTGTAGTTTGCCATGTCACCGACAGCGTCCTCAATCCATGAACGCACATCGCTTGCCGCTTCTTTGATCTGCCTTTTCTCGATCTTAATCACAGTCATAAGTCATCCTCCCTAAGTAGTCGCAAAGGACTCGTTTAACAAACTCTTTGTCCCACATTTCGTCGTACAGTCGGCTCTTTTGCAATCGCTCTTCCCCTTTCATCTTGGGAAAATAACTGGCGATGTACTCGGTAAAATATTCAGTCTCGTCCGACTCAAGATGTATCCCCATGTCGCTTATGACCCCTTGCATCAGCACCTTTTCTTGACCCCAAAAGTGGTACTGACCGGCGTCGTTACCGTGTTTCCAAAAGTTGTCGATGTCCTCAAGAACTTCGTTGCCGAGCATCGACGCGTAAATGTCCATGTAGAAGAAGGAAAATTGCTCGTTCTTCATTTCTCGAACGTCGCCTTCAATAACTTTGATTTTCTCGAAACCCTTTCTGTCTTTGAAGGACTCGTTGAAGAAGTCGATCACGTTCCGATTGATTTCCCATACCTTGACTTCGCTAACGCTGTCCTTTTCAGCGCATTTGAGAGCAAAGTAGCCCATACCGAGACCACCAGTACCGACATAGCCCCAAGCGCGTTCGATTGCGATAGCCGCAGACTGAATCTCCATCGGTGTTAGTGACATCCAGACACAGTTATTGATATAGAATGTAGGTGCACTTATCTCACCGATCCAGAAACGCTTGTTGAAGTATTCGTCCGCACGTCCTCGAAGATTACGAGTAACGATCTTGACTCCGTTCTTGTTGTAGTCCTTGAGTCCATACCAATCGATTTCCTGTTGTGAGTAGTCATCATCGAACCTGTTCCTCCGTTTAGTCAAGTCTACCTCCTTTCATTAATGACCATGATATCCTGTTTCCCCCTATGCACTTTGCCAAGTGCTTTGAATCGGAAGATGTTCTCGCCTTGTTCGTTGCAGACCCAGAGTCGGACTTCGTTCTCTGAGACTGTGACGAGGACATTACCTTTGAACTCTTTGCGGATGGGCTTCATTTTCTTTTTCTCCATGTAATGTTTATAGCCACATGACTTGCACAGTCCCATTGAAGGGTAGAGTTGCCAGCCGTTGCAGTTCGGTGTTACGCATTTATCCCTTTTCATTCAGCACCTCCGTAAATAATCTGATGTCTCAGGAAACAAGAGCTCCCTGAGACAGCGCATTACTCACGGATTATGGACCACCGCAAAAGTAGTCGCCGCAAGATTCGAGTGCCCCCGTTACTGATCGTATGCGGATACAAAAGTCATTGTCTGTAACCTCAAACGTTGCGTAATCCGAGAAGTCTTGACCATCACGATAGATTCGGATAGAATATTCTCCTTCTTCAACTTTCGGGAACTCTACGCAACCACCAGCCTCGACGTTCTTCGCATCTTGCCATCGGGAATTCTCGTTCTTTATTCGGATATGATAGTAATTTTTTGTATCCCAATTATAGACGTAGAGACGGTAGACCGGTGTCCAACCATAGACAGAGCCTGACAATCCCACGATCAGAGCGAGTGCAAGCCATAATCTCCTCATGTTTTACCTCCCTACATCACATTGACATCGTTATAGTCCACGACGAGCAAATATCCGTCTCGTCGAAAACCAGCTTTGCCCTGTCGGGCTTGCGATTTGCACCACTGACTTGCTTTTTCAAGTCCGCCATTGTGAAGCGTTATGGGATCGAAGATCATTTCCTCTTGAGCAAAGACCAAATCTTCTCGAACAGCCCAGTTATTTCGACGTTCTTTGCTTGGTCGAGGAAAGTAGACAGTCCCACGAATGCCTCTTTTGACTTCAAAGCATTTCATGTCATACCTCCGTTTTATGACACAGTTTCCCCCATAACTCGGTCATGTCGATGACTGACAAGTGTCCGAAGACTTGTCCCATTAACAGCCACATGACTTTTTGAACCGAGTCGTCGCTACAAATGCTTGCCAGACAGTTCGTGTGATTCTCCTCAAGCAGTTGCTTGAGGCGATTCAACATCGCGATTGAATTAACTGGCAAAGATTCAGAGCATACAGTTTCCTCAATGAGTGTGGGCATATTTTCTCACCTCCCCTCCGTTATGTAGTGATGTGTGAATGAACCGCGTAAGCGATTCCGATCGCGCACTCACACACTCAGGGGAGAGGGCGACGAAACCCTATGACTGAGGTGCAAGTGCGCGATAAGTATCGTTTACGTGTGGATGCTCACGCGTCCGTTTTGAACGAGCAAGCAGCCTGCGTAAAGCCATTGACTCGTGTTCTGTCCGTGAAAGTTGTAACTGTTTTCGACAGGTTTCCTGTTGTCGCTGACAGCCCATTCAGCGATGAACTGAGAACCAGCTTTGCGGAATGCGTTGAAGGAATAACTCAGATCGGGTTTAAATTTTGGATCACCGTTGAGATCGCTGTTCCACATTACATGAGCGCGATCCGTTTCTCGTTGAAGGACTGACATAACGTAAAGGTATCTGTCCAACATGATGTCGCGGCACGTCATGCCTCGAAACGAATACGAATCCTCATCGACTTTCTTCCGCATTTCTTCGGGAATCTCTTTCAGCAGAGTTTGAAACCCGACGAGACGTTGAATCGGTATCGTCCAGTAGCCGCTGGTGAGATTGAGAAACGCGGGTGGAATAGCCTGTACTCTCAGATCATCGGGCATACAACCGATCATTTTCGGCCACATTTCCTCAAACTTGTAGCCGACAGCAACCAGTGTCGATGAAACACCGATAACCGCTCCGCGAGCGCGTTCTATCGACGCTCCAGAGTCCGGTGACATGTAGTGCAACGCTTCCTTGATTCGAGCCCATTCGATTTCCATAACTTACCTCCGTTAGTGATGGTGATGTGTGATTAACCAATACGGACAGATTTGCTCGTCTGCCCGCATACGGGACACTTGAACGTCAAGATGTCCCTGCCCTGAAAATCTTCCTCAATGTCGAGGGTTTCAACTTTTTTCTCGTCAATCCACTCGTCGCACGTCGAACAGCGAACCCGTATGGGTCGCTTGTGCATGTGCATGTGACGATGCCTGTGCGTGTGTTTCACACCTCTTCCCCTTCGTTGATAATCGTTAAGATTAAGTCCCAGAGTTGTGGCATGTTCTCGACCGCGAAAGAGATGTGTCCAGACTGTTTGTGTCTCGAATCCTCTCCTTCGAAAGCAAGATCACCTCCACACGGATTGAAACTCGGTTCTTCGATAATCTTGTCAACTGGGCACTCGACACGACTGTAAGGAAAGTCTGAGTCAGGTGCGAACCTCTGCATGACAAGATTTTTGCTGGCGTGAATGTCGATCTTCCACATAGCTCCATCCCATTTACGAATCATTTTCTCACCTCCTTTCGGGTAATCTGATCTGAACACAACATGGGTCTCTGGTTGTGCCCAGACAACACATTACCCGATTGACCAAGTTAAAATGCCTTTTTCTGTCAGCTTCAACACGACCCAACATTGTTTGCTGAACGGCATACTGAGAAATTTCTGCCGGTTTAAAGGATTAAGATTTTCGGCGACGAGTTCGATATGGCGATCAAATACCGTGTGACTCGCCCAATCGACACAGTCTTTACACATGCCGATACCTTCACCGCACGGAACTGGCTGAACGTTGTAGTGCGCGTTGTCTTCCGCAGTATCGGGTATCGTTCTGCCACAGGTATCACAGGTCACGTATTTCATTCGTCACCTTCCTTTGTGATCTCCTGAAAGCAGGGCTCACACAGTCCCGAGATCGCGTATTCTCTCCAACCTTTATCCGTTTCAATGCGATTGATTACCGGCAGCTTGCAGTTGATACAGATTTGGGTCTCGTGCGCTTCGCCTTTCGTCGAACCGAAAATCTGATTTGCCAGTTCATCCTTGAACTTTTGCAAAGGATTCGATATATGCACGACGTTTTTCGGCAAGCCCTTAGATCGCGGTGGGTAGAGACCAGAACCTATCATCTTTGCCTGTTCGATCGGCGCTCCAATTGGACAGATCACGTAACAAGGTTCATCGTGTTCGATAACACGCCTTAAATGCAACCCCGGTAGAAACGTTGGGAGGGCATCGTTGAGCTTCCTGACTGTAATGTGACCTGATTGATAGAAACGACCATGCAGGAAGTCGTCAAAGTCAGTCGTTAACCTGACTTCTGTGCAACACTCGAAGCCGAGCTTGTTTGTGCAGCCAGAACGAGACGACCACGGTCCTTTGAGAGCGACTTTTGATCCATCTTTCATCGTGAGGTTGAATGTGCTGCCCCCGAAGCCAGAGGTATCTTTGCTCCGGTAGAAGAAGCGAACGAATCCATCATGTTCCGCAAAGAACATGTTGTCCTTTTCTTCGTAGCGCAAAACCTCGTTTGATGGAATTTCGTCAATCAGAACCTCAAGTATGGGGTCATTCGCCCAATCAAGATTCCAGTTGACGCTCATGCCAAGTATTTTCATTTTCTTACCTCCGTTTACGTGCTTCGTTTTAACCAGCGAGCCAGATCCGCAGAATCTCAGCTCCTCTCGGCATTCCCCAACTGATTGCTGTCTCTCTCCACCAACGATCTTTATCCTCTTTCGATAGAGAGTTCCAGTGTTCGGGGTAGCCAGCCCAGCCACCTTCGATTTCTCCATTTTCTCCGTCACTTTTGAACGTGACGTGGAAATGGTCGTATCTTGCTGCCATTTTCTCACCTCCTTTCTGAGTTTGTAAACTCAAATCAGGACACGAGTCTATTTCCCTCTTCCCGCCCTCGACGCAGGGGTCTCAAGTCTGAACGTCTACTCCAGACTCGTGTCCATCTTTCAATTCACAAACTACGCGGCTTTGCGAAAACGTGTCTCAAAAGCCTGAGCGATGTCTTCTCCGCGTTTGACGCGCACGATGTCCGACTCAATTTCGTGAGTCGTGAACTGGGTCAGGACGTTGTAGAAATTCAGAACGTTGATCTGACCTTTTTTGATCCATTGTTCGAGCGTTTCTCCTGTGCTTTGCTCGGGCAACAAGAGAATTTCTTCCTGATGCTTCGTACCGAAACCAGAGTCGGCAAGCACGTCGTCAACTACGGGAGGTTCGATGACTGTTTCGCCCCAATAATTCCAAATCTCGATCTGTTCGCCGTATCGTTCAAAGGTAGGCGCAAGCGCACCGATCATTTCCTCAATATCGAGGGTCGTCTTGTGCTTCTTGCCCAGTTCGAGATTCAGATGGTGAGCGACCATACCATTCGAGCAGACGAGACGCTCCGCTCCAGCGTAGACTCTGAAAAGCCAGTTGAGATCGATGCCATGATAAAAACCACCGAGAGGCGAAATGTCGTCACCGACCTTTGCTCGGCTCTTGAGTTCCGCTTTGTGTTCGTCGAATCTTGCGGTCGCTTTCATCTTGCGTCCACCTTCGATGATATGAAAGTCGTACTTCGGTTTGCCCCAGCCCTCATACCGATCCATGAAGTCAACGAATTTCTTAGTCGCGACTTCAAAGGGGACAAAGTTGTACTGTTCGGAGCAAATGCCGACGATGTTCGGAATTTTACCGTCAATCGCGTACTCCCAACGTTCGTCGTCCTCGTTGATGGGTTCGAGAATCGCGTTGCCGACAACGCCGGGTAGGGCGAAGTCGTATCCCGCGATGTAAAGCCGTTCTTGACTCATGTCCGGCCATTTCACGTCGGGGAATCTCTCGCGAATCTCCTGCTTGATGTCGTGAACCTCTTCCGGTGACATCTTTTCCTTCAATCCCGGTCCAATGTTCTCTCTTGCAGTTGCCATTTTCTTACCTCCGTTTAATGAAGTGATGGGTTGAATGAATAGCCTCATGCTATTCGTTATTTTCGAGCGTATGGAAGCAACTCTCGAAAATAACGTATATCATGAGTAGGGGCAGCACGAGAACGTTTAAAATGGAACGTCCCAGTGCTGCCATTTTCTCGAAATGAACGTTTTTTGAAGGGGTGTTCTAATCGTTACCATTGACTTGACGCAGGTTCGATGAGAGATGCACACGATCCCCCGCTGCCCGACCTGCCATGTACTCTGCACTCAAAGGTCTGCTTGATGTCCTTGACAGCGTCGTGAATGGGAACTCACGATCCCACGTTTTCTTAATCGCGTCTTCCTTGTAAATCACGATGTCCGTGCAGTTCGCTCCCATTTCTTCCTTGTAGCGTTTGTAGAACTCGTCAAGCCGTTCCACGATTCTGCTTACCATCCCCAACGCGAAACTGTTTTGAACGCGTTGTCCTCCGTTAGGGTAAGCCGATTCCATGTGACGACCGATTTCGTCCTGACAATAATCGAAGAAATACAACGTCAGCGCCATGTCGTTGGGTAAACCGACAAAGTGCATGGGTTGATACTCGCGACCGTCTTCGTCACGCATCTCTCGACCGCGAACCGCTTTGCACTCGAAGATAGGTGCAAGACGCCAGCCAAGCGAATGTTCCCAAGTGAAGAATCGTCCGCTGTAGTAAGTATCCGCAGTCTCTTTGACCGCTTCGATACTCACACCAGTCTTGATCTTCTCCCTGAGTACGCTTGCCTCATCAAGCTGATATTTCGCCATCAGCTTCTTAGCGCGGTCGAGAGCAACCGCAGACTCGTTTTCAGTCGCTCCCTTGTTGTTTGCCAAAGTAATCAGTTTGGCAATGGTCGCTTTGACACTCTCTAAGTCAGCTCCAGTCATGTTCTTACCTCCAGTTTTTGGGTTATTATTTTGTGCATATAGCACGTCCCAACGCGATAGATCAAGAAAATTTCTCGACCTATCGCGTTGGGACGTACAACTTTGATCGGCTGTTGTACGTCCCAAGCTACGAACGGTTAATAACTACGCGGCGTTGGTCGAACGGCGACCGCTCTGCTCGTAACCAAGCTCAGTCACATAATAGCGACCTTCGCGAAGTTCAACGAGCTTTTCCTTCAAGAGACGATCAGCCGTCTCATTGAAGCGGTAGCTTTTCGGATTCCATTTCGCTTTCACCGCCTCAGTCATGCTCAGTCCAGCGTCACCCGCGTCGAGCAAAGCCTTGCAGAAGCGATTCGCCATCGTCTTCTTGCGCGTGCCGAAGATCGAACCACCAGTACGATGTCCCATCTTGCGCGTCTTCTTGCTCGCTGCCTTCTTGACACCCAAGAGGCGCATGAATTCCGCGCAATCGTTGTAGACACCTTCCTGTTTCTTCTTGCACTTGGCACACAAACTGCTCGAACCATGTGCGCCGAAAGACTTGATGAGACAAGCCTTCTTGTTTTCAGCGGTACGAGCCATGAGCTCCAGAGACGCTTTGTTTTCTTCCATGAGCTTCTCCAGATCAGCTTTTACCGCCTTAGAAGGGGGCTTCACGCCAATCGCATCAAGAGCCGCAATCATCTGGGCGTTCGTCAATCCTCCAGACGGTTCAAGAGCTTTGTCTTCCGGTTTGGCGTTGTTGTTCTGAGCCTTGCTGTCAGCCTTAGCCTTCGTATTCGTTGCTTTCTTAGCCATTGTACTTACCTCCGTTTTAATGTTAACTCCGTTTTGTGTTTAATGGGCTCGTGATGTGTGATTTAACCTCCTTTCCTTAGAATTTCGCGAACTTGCCCAGTCTTCGCGATTTGAAGCCCAATGAGCTTCGCATTGAGGTCAAGATGATCTGTTGACCTCAATACGTTGACCATTAGTACGTTTTCGCCTCAGCGTTGATCCTGAAAGACCTCATTCTTTCAGCGTTCATCTCAGCCCAAGACCTACCATGAACACCGCTGGGTGCGTACACGCTGAAAGAGTAAAACTCCCTTACTGAATCCTCGCTGTATTCGCAGTTGACCTTGCTGATAACTCCTGCATACCGCAAGTTTTCGAGCAACAAACCGACGTTACCTTCTCCTTCAAACCTTTTCACGTCGATCTTCCAGTGCTTTGCCATTTCGTTACCTCCGTTTGTGTTGTTTTAATCCATGATCTTGAGTGCCATTCTTACCGATGCGTAATGAATATCGTCAACCTGATCTTTCGTGTCTTCCACGTATGCCGCGCAGACTCCTATAACGTATTTCATCTGCTCTGGGGTCAAAGTCTGCGTGTCAACTCCAAGAACTCGTTTAATCGTTTCAATTTCATCCAATTCCCAGTCTTCCATAATTTCCCTCACTTTGCGACGCTTTCCATGACTTTTGCGAGCTCCAGAAAGAATCTGCTCGCTCCGATGACGATGACCGCTGTCAAAACAGCACCAACCAACGATACAAACAAACTAAATGCTCTCATTTTCCACCTCCGTTTATGAGTTAACTTCATGCCTTGCACAAGTCGCACCGGTAAGATAGTTATTGTCGATCTCCAATCATTCCATCAGCCAAGTCTTCCAAGCTGTCAGCGGTATGCCCACCGCTCGTTGCTTCCGTATTCTTGAGACTTTCCTCGATGAACCATTTAATGTCAAAGATTCTCGTCCAACCGTATTCCTTCTTGAAAAACTCCCACGATTCGAGCGTTTCCAAAGCGTTGAAAAGCTCGCCTCTCTGATCGAGACCAAGACCTTTGATTTCTTCTATCCACAACTTTGCATCAGCCATGAGTTTTCTCCTTATGTCCGATGCGACTTGTGCAAGGCACGATTTCTCGTACCTTGCTTTGGAGGTAAGTAAGAAAATGACTGCCTCGCACGACACTAAACCATGTTATATAAGCTCCTCGCAAGATGTCCAATATCCTGCTCCCTCAGAGACATGATTCGTGTCCTTTATAGCTTTCCACGTTCTCGTTACTTTCGCCCTGACAGGGGATATCAAGACGTTTCGCGATTCAACGATCCATAACTCGCGATTGCTCGCTCGACCAACGTTCGCTACACGTTGGCGCGCTTACCTCATCACCGTCTGGCAACGGCTTCGGCATCACGCTGTTTTTCGTGATTCTCGCCACGCTTTTGTCGCATGTATTGACTTGCGCTGATAACTATGGTGCGCTTAAATCGCATTTCAGACAGCGCAAACAGCGCCATAACTGACCATCTCGTGCGACGCGTGACGACACGCTCACTTGGTGCGTCTCTTATACTGTCGGTGGCATCACCATTTTCCCGCTTCGTGGGCTGCGCTTAATCAGCGCGTTGCGGCATCCGGGGATGTACGTGAATTTGGTAGTCCAGTTTTACGTCTTCCTTACTGTGACAAACTTGATTCAAGCAGCAACTAAGCACGATCCTGAACCTCATTTGTTTACCATCTACTTGCGATACGGTAGTCTTAGGAAGGGATATCGCTTTCGCTGGCTTCAGGTTTTCTCGAAATTTCTCGAGGTTGCGACAACGTCCCGGGTAGCTGACGCGATCCGATCTATGCCTCTCGAATCGCGCATCGTAAACACTCAGCGAGAACAGCCTGTTTTGAACGAGCTCCGACGAGCGCGACGCGTGCCGCAAAAGCGGTATCGAACTTTTAAAGCGCATCGTCGGTCTGTTCATCATTCGCATCACCTCCTTTCCAGTCTTAGTTGTTTTTATTTATATATAGTGCAAAAAACATACCATAGGACGCGTTTTGGAAGTCTGGGGACGCAATTTTACGATAGCTCTAACATGCTTAAAAGTCAAGCATTATTGCATATCCACTCGATGGAGCGCGAAAAGGAGTATCCACATCACTTGTGGTTGTGTCATTTACGTTATACTTATTATTACACGTTTTACATAATGGAGACGAAAACACGTAACAGCCTTGAACGATTCGAGGACACACAGGACGTTTATTACCGCTATCCATTTTGATCTCAGTCGCGAGCGATCTTGGCTGGAAACTCAATTCGATCATGGACCAGCGCACCTCTCGCTCCATTAGGCTCGATCTCAGTCCACTACGGAGTCCTTCCATTGACGTCCCGAAGTCCTGCCACTCAATGCGCGACCGATATGCAAGGTCCACAGTCGAAAACGGTCCGGCAATCGGCACTTCGGAGCAAAATTCAGGTCCTGTTTTTGTATTACAAAAGGACCCGACCGCAGTCGGTTGCAATGTGGCACAAAAAGGACGCAAAAAATGGAAGCGGTTCAATGTGGTTCGGACGTATTACAACCACAAAATGGACCTAAAGTAATACGCCTTCCTCTCGTGGCTCAAAATGGACCTAAACGTATTACACTGGATAGGAGACTTCAAAGTAGGTTAAACGTAATACATCGGGGGTTTGTACTCGGAAGTGGAATAAATGTATTACAATCGGCTCGGGGCAAAAAAATAGAGACAATGTATTACAATGAATGCCCGAACCCCGAAAAATTCAGATATTAGCTATTGAACCGCGACCGATACATAGCCGCAAGTTCACGCCCTTTGATAGTCAATTCGAAAGTCTTTCCGCGCGCGTCATTAAAGCGAATAATGCCTTCCGACGCCAGCCGACCTAAAGTCTGCCGAAAGCCGTATTTTTTGGTAACCTTCTTTCGAATATCAGCCGTCGAATTGACTTCTCCGCGACCGATAGCCTCAGCCACCAAACCAGCCCACGTGCCGACTTTCGTGCCGAACCAGAAGTCGCCCGTCCGATTGCCCATCGCCAATACTTTCGACTTTGAAGCATACACGCCCGCGACTTCCGCGACCTTCGCTTTTTTATTGATTTTAACGCCTTTGACTGCCAATTTTTCGACCATCTGATTTTTTGTCAAGGTAATTTTCATTTTGAGACCCCTTCCTTTCGCATATTGCGAATTTTTAAGTTATAGGGGGCTCGGGCATTCATTGTATTACATTGTCTCCTTTCCGTTTTTAGTGTTTTTATTTTCATATATTGCATACTCCATACCAAACCTCGCTTCCCAGATAAAAAAATATTCGCTTCCAACGCCCTGATTCCACTTGTTATTTTAACGTCCTTTCCGTCTCCTATTATTCACGCCCCAGTCCTATTTACTTTCCTATCCAAAATCCTATAACTTTTACGTTATAGCCTATTAACCAAAATACCTAACCTAATTTCCGATTCCTATCTGAAAAAATCAATTCGAAGGGATACTTTTTGAACCCATGGGAACCTACGTCCTGCCCTTTGAACTTTCAAGGGATAGCGTCTCCCGACTTGTAAGAGTAGAAGGAAGGGGACGGTATGGGGGAACCACTTTTTGTATCGTTAACGGTATTGACTGTATTGGTTGAACTTCCCGTCCGCTTGACCTCGCCGCCGCCGCCGCCGCCAGTATTGATGCGGATCGGATATATGCAAAATGTGGATATGTGTGGATCAAAAGTAATACACGTATAGTATGGCACGGACTTTGTGGCTATAATGTAATACAAGGATGCTTTGGGATGTAATTGTATGACAATGGATAGCGGCTTTGCTGTAAAGTTTACATAATGAAAGTTATCAGACGTTATAAGTCCCCGTTTTGGCTACAAAAAACGTGCATCATATATTGTAGACCAACATTAGGATAGCACCCCCCTTCGAAAATCACACGGGTCGGGCCATGCTTTCGTGCGTACTGAGACTCGACCGTAAAATATTCCGCAGATTTCGCAAACTTTTTGCTTCCAAGATTCTGTACCGGCACCCGGCTGGACGAAATACAGTCAAATAAAGGACGAAAAACGGATAATCAAAGAAAGATAGTGGATAATCAAAAAGGATTATCCATAGAAGAGTGATGTTTCAATACGGGTCCCCTGAGTACTTAAATTCCATCTCAGGGAAACAAAGGAAAGAATTGTTGTTTTATTCCATCTCTGCTGTCGAAAAAGACTAATCCTGTCCCAATCTCGCTGTTCCAGTAGTTGTTTTCTGTCTGCTTCAAGGATGTTCCGAGTGCGAAATCAGTGGTTTTACACGATTCTACTGTGTGGAATAGAGCCTTTGACTGATCGGATCGCGTTACATTGGCATTGTATTACATTTGGGTTACAAAGTGATTTGCGGTCTGCGAAAAGTGGTTTGTCACGGAAAAAGCGGTATGTTATGCTTTAGGAATAACTGAGGAGGTACTGAATATGGAAGAACACGCGATGACGGTAAGCAGCCTGAAGCCTTTGCTGTACGAGATGTTGATTACGGCGACTGGGAAGGGGAATAACGGTTCGCAATTGGATTTGAATCAGAGTTTAGGAGTGAATCTGTCGAATGCGGTTCGCAAGGACGGGGTTAATATTATCCAGATACAGAACGCGAACTTGGAAAGCATCGTACCGGGGATTGTGGATATATTGCAGATCGTGGATAAGCTGGAGATGAAGTATAGTCCTTTGCTGGATGCGGATAGGCAATTAAATAACCTCAATCATCGGTTAACGCAGATTGAGTTAAAGAGACCACCGGAGGTAATTGATGTTGTTGCGAAGGAGGTTAAAGAGGAAG
>Ga0316576_10000078_pt1 | contig 33377 bp, 2 predicted proteins | sample S0NA_FD_203075 | JGI IMG/M metagenome (GOLD analysis project Ga0316576, IMG submission 203075) | Rhizosphere microbial communities from salt marsh grasses in Alabama, United States - S0-2_050615r3r5 | ecosystem: Host-associated > Plants > Roots > Rhizosphere | place: USA: Alabama | collected...
GAAGCCGCCGTCCTCGCCAGGACCGAACACGACGACCGCCGCCTGCACGCCCCCGATCAGCCGACATTGCAGATCGAGCCAGGCCGCCGCGAAGGCATCCGTGGATGGCGCCTCCGACAGGCGGCTCCAGGCCCCCGCGTCGCTGAAGCCGGCGGCCTCGGTCGGCGCGCCGAGCGCACCGCCGGCCTCGGCCGCCGACTCAGCCGATATAGCTGTGGTTTCCTCGTTCAATTTCATTGCTGCCCAGGGTCACTGCCGACGCTGGCAGCCTGTTTCCCTACCTTCAATGCAGCGGCGGCGCGCCGTCGCCCTGGGCCTCCGCGGCCGTTGCCTCACCTGCCTCGCCGCTGGCGCCGATGCGCTCGAGCATCCTGGCGAAGTTCTGCATCGAGTGCAGGTGGAGATAAATCAGCTCCAGCTCGTCGCTCTTGGCCATGCGCGCGAGCTGGTCCTCGTCGAGGGCCTTGAGCTTGGCGCGGTTGACGGCCATGAAGCCGGCGAGGTTGCGCCGCTGCCCGCTCGGCAGCGTGAAGGTCGCCTGCATCGGCTCGAGCAGGTCCAGTTCCTTGAGCCGGCTGCAGAAGACGCGCGTGCGCTGGAACTGCGCCTGGTATTCCTTCAGGAAGTTGAGCACGGTCTCCAGGTACTGGGTGCGGTTGCCCTCGGCATCGAACAGCCGCTCACCCTTGCCTTTCGTATTGCAACCGTCGAAGCCGTCGTCGAGACACAGCGTGAAGTTCTTGCCGTCGTCGCTGCTGGCGAATACGAACGGGTAGCGGCGCACGAACGCGGGAATGTATTTGCCGTCCCAGCTGCCGTCGTCCTTCACGAAGGCGTTGCGCTCGGCCTCGGCACCGAGGATCGCCACCGGGATGATGTTCTCGCCGTCGCCGGCGAACACCACCGCGTACTCGGGGGCGGCGCGCAGGAATTCCACCGTCAGCAGCGGCACGGAGTTGACCAGCCGCGCGAAGCCGAAGTCCTTGCCGGACTTGACCGAGAGGTCCGCATGCCGCTCTTTGTTGACGGGAACGGCGTTGGTATAGAACAAGAGCTGTGTAGCCAAAGGGCTGTCTCCTGAAGGTCTTGCTGAGTTGAGGCGTTGCGTGGGAACGACGCCGGAAAACATCCGGTCGTCGCGGGGAAGCGTTGGGGCGGACCGTCGAAGTGCAATCCGGCCGCCCATGAAGAAACACGTGAACAATCGTAGGGCGGATAAGCGAAGCGGATCCGTCAACCGGCCGAGCGGTGGATGCGCTTCGCTTATCCACCCTACCGCTCCCTTGTTTTGGTCGCCGGCGGGGCATCCCTGCCCCATCGGTCGTCCGCTGCGATGCCGTGTCCTTTGCGGGTCTCAGTCGTCCTGTCCCCAGTCGATCCCGGGGTAGTCGAGACGCTCGAGCTGCTCCATCGCATGGTCCGACATCGGCGGCATCCAGTCGGCGAGGACACCATCCAGCCAGGGCTTCGCCCGACGGCTGTCCGAGGTGTCGTTGCCGAGCCACCTGAAGGCGCCGGTGTCCTCGTCGAAGACGCAGTCGCGGCTGTCGCTGTCATGCTCCCAGCTGAAACTGAACGGAATCTGTTCAGCGCGATTGATGGTGACCGCCTTCCACGGATCGGCCTGCAACAGCTTGGCAGCGGACAGACGGCTCGGCGGGGCGATAACGTCCGCACTGCCTATGGGTGGGATGTCGGTCGCATGCTTCCCACCCTTGCCTTGCCTCGGCTCAGCAGCCGCGGGTTGCCCAACTTGTCGGGGCTGGGTACCCAGGGCCGCCGGCTCGTTGCGGACGACCGCGACCTGGACGGGACCCGCCGTGAGCACGTCGGCGGTCACCAAGTCGGCGTCGGCCTCCGGCACGATCCGGGTCCCCACCGCGAGCGCTTCTGCCATCGCGGGATCATTATGACCAAGGCCCAACAGGTGACCGATCTCGTGCACGAGTACCGAGAGCAGGTCCATTCGACCATCGGCCTCGCTACCCGATTCGGCGAGCAGGATGCTGTCACCGTCCAGGGTAAACTCACCGTCGTCCAGCGGGGTCGGGTCGACGAACCAACCGTATCCAGCGGCATCGGCATCGATGTAGATGACGCCGTCGTCGGCCTGCCCCAGCAGCAGACCGTCCAGGTCCTTGATCTGGATCGTGACGTCGCCCAGCGCGGCGATGGCCACCGCGTCGACCAGGCCGGACTCGGCCCAGGTCTGGATCGCGGCATCCACAAGCGACGTGAGTTTGGCGTAGCTCAGAGCGGCCGGGGCCTCCCAACTGGAAGCAGCCGGCTCCGCCGCCAACAGGCTCTCGGCGTCATCGCCGGCGAACTGCGCATCGTCGGTGCGCACGTCGAGGTCGTCGAACATGGCCGTTCCGTCGAGTACCCCGAGGCCGAAGCCGCCGTCGACCAGAGCCGCGTTGAAGCCATAGGTGCCGAGCGGCGTTCCATTGAGGCTGAGCTCCATGCCGGCACCCTGCATCTTCGCCTTCAGGCGGTAGGTCTCGCTCGCGTCAAGGTCGACCGCGAACGTCGCGTCGATCACGATGCCATCCTTGGGCGTCACATGGCCGATGATGACCCGATCGCCGGCAACATCCAGGGCGGCGAACTTGTAGTCGTCCTCAGCGTAACGGTCGATAACGAAGCCTGCGGTCCCGGCCGTGGTGATGTCCACCTCCATCTCGAGGATGCTATTGGATGCGAGCTTGGCACCAAGATCGACGACCTGGACCGCGGGCGCACCGTCGGCGGTGCTCGTCAGCGCGCCTCCGGACTCGTCCCAGCCTCCACTCACGCTTTCCCGGGCGATCTCCGCCGGTGACACGAAGTCGTCGGTCTCGTCCAGGGTCCAGTCAGGCGGCAACACCTGTAACGTGAAGTTGTCAACCGTTCCCTTCGAGCCGTCCATGCCGACGCCGACCAGGCCGCCGTTGAGCGGGATCGGGTCGCCGCGCGCGTCGAGCCGCGGGGTGTAGTCGTAGGTGAACCAGTTCACCCCGGCTACCGCCACCGTGACGTTGTTGCCGTTGACGGCGACGGTCACGGTGTAATCTTCGCCCGGCTTGATCCGCACCGGCTTGTTCGACTGTTGGACATAGTGCCAGCCAGTCTCGTCGACATAGCCCATGACGATCTTGTTAGTCGACACGTCGATGCCGGCGAACTTGAAGTCGACATCGTTGTAGTAGTCGAAGACCACGTAGCCGTTGGCCTTCCAGCCGCCTTTAGGCTTCTCCATGTTGAAGGTCGCCACCACCTCGTAATAGCTCGGCAGGTAGTCATCGAGCATGTAGACCGCGGAGGCCGTCTCGCTCGGCGTTGCCGAGGCGATCGTCATCTTCCCGCCAGTGAGGGTGAAGTTCCCGCGATCCGGCGCAAAGGCGTCCATCGACCGGTCGTCGAAATCGGCCGTGCGCAGGATGTCGCGGCGTCCGCCCGGAATGTTTCCGGCCTGCGGGTCGGTCGGCGGCCCGCTCTGGTCCTGCCAGAAGCCGTGGTCCTGCTGCACCACCAGGCCAAGCTCGCCGTAGGGCTCGCCCATCTGGTAGAAGACGTTCGAGTATTTCGACCGCGAGTTGGTGTTGCCGGTATCAGTCGTCCGAGTCAGGTCGACGCCGTCGCTGGCCGCCTGGGCGCTCAGGAAGTCCCAGAGCTGCGGCGGCACTTGGCGGCTGACCGTCGAGATGCCGAAGGGCGCGAAGGGCACGATGTAGGAGTTGAACTCGCCCAGGTGATCGATCAGCCGGTCGCCGCCGGTGTTGCCGATCAGGATATCGAGCCCGGCCCCGCCGAACACGCGGTCCTCCCAGCTCAGGTGGGTTTCCGGCGTATCGTTGAGCGCGAAATCGCCGCCTTCGGCATCCGCAGAGCCGAAGGTGCCGTTGTCGTAGCTCATGCCCGGGCCGCCCAGAACGTCGTCGGCATTCATCAGGTCGTTGCCGAAACCGCCATAGATGTGGTCACGGCCCGTCCCGCCGACGATCCAGTCGTTGCCCATGTCGCCGAAGATCCGGTCGTCACCGTCGGATTCGACCGCCACTTCAACCCCGACCGGCGTGCCGTTCGGCTCGAAATCGACATAGCTCGAGACCGTCGGCCCCTCGTTGTCGAACTGGTTGAGGAAGAAGTGCTTGAGCGTCGTCGGATCGATGCTGTCATCCTTCCAGACGGATCCGTCATCGTGGAACAGGATCGTCCGCCGCGGGTCGTATTCATCGTAGAGATAGAATTCGCCCGTGCGCGACTGAACCGGCGTCGGCTCGTTCCAATGCGGCTCTCCGGTGTTGAAGAGCAGTATGTTGCCCGGGTTCCACGGACGAGTGAAGTCGGTCCGCACGAGGCCCGTGGGCTCGACGAGGTTGTTCTCGCTGTCCTGCGATTCCTCCGGCACGGCCGTGAAGAGCTGGATGTAGCTCTCCGGAAGCGCCTCGCCGCCGGCAATCGCATCGTCGCCGGACCCGCCGTGGAGGAAGTCGTCACCCAGCCCGCCGAAGATCACGTCATCGGCGTAAAGCGGGTTGTGCGTATTCGGATCGGCGGAGTCGCCCGGAACGAGCGCCTGCCCCTCGACCACGTTGAACGGCGAGAGGTCGACCGATTTCAGCAGCTCGCCCTCGATGTTGGCGGTGGTCTGCTGGACGTTGCCCGGGGTCGCGATGACCTCGTTGAGCACGATGCCCTGGCTGGTGCGAGTATCGGGATCCTCGTTGAGCAGGCTGAAGACGCCGTAGAGCGATTCCGCATATTCGGTGCCGTAGTTGCCCCAGGATAGCGTGTTGCCCTTCAGGCTGACGTTGCCATCGTTGCTCAGACCGGTGTTCCGGCTGGTGAAGATGCGCCCGTCATCGCCGAGCACACCGTCGATGCCGGTGCCACCCGAGATCCAGTCATTGCCCCAGCCGCCGATGATGTCGTCGTTCTCGGCGTCGCCGAAGGCGATGTCGTTGCCGCCACCCAGATAGATGGTGTCGTCGTCGGTCTCGCCGTGGACCTCGTCATCGCCGCCGATATCGACGCTGGCGCCCATGCCGAACATCTCGCGATACTCGCCGCCGGCCGTGTCGGAGAAGAGCCCGGACTGGTAGTCGGGTCCGCCCGGCGTGTAGTCGAGCAGGGTGACACCGCGGACGATGATCCGCTCGTCGCCGGCGAAGTTGTCGTAGTCGAAGGAGAGGTAGAGGCCGTTCCGCGAATAGTAGAGCGCCTCGTACTCGTCCTTGTAGAGCGGCACGCCGTCGTTGTCGTAAAGCTCGGACGCGTCCGCCGCGCTCGGATTGATCGCATCGTCCTCAAGCAGGTCGATGCCGTTGATCCCGACAAGGCGAATGATGTTCGCGTTGTCGCCGGCGATCGTGTCGGCATCCCGCGCGTGGCTGTCGGCCAGGTCGTCGGGCTGCTGCAAGAGATTGCCATTGGCATCCACCGGAACGGTGTCGAGATCGTCGCCATCGTTGCGGCCGATCCGCTCGCCGGTGCCACCGAAGATGGTGTCCTTGCTGTCGGGACGGTTGTCCGGGTCGACCAGGCTGAAGAAGCTCGACGAGCCACCCACCAGGTCGTCCTGGCCGAGGCCGCCGAAGATCACGTCGCAGCCGCCGCCGCCCTCGATGTAGTCGTTGCCGTCGCCCTCCGAGGAGGTCTCGTTGGCCGCGATCACCGTCAGCGGGCCGACCGGATCGGTCTCGTCGCCCGGATCCCGCGCGGCGCCGACATGGCGCAGCCCGTCCACGGCGCCCTGAATGGTGCCGTCGCCCTGGATGACGTCGTCGCCGAGCTGGCCGAAGATCTGGTCATTGCCCGCCCCGCCGGCAATGTAGTCATTACCGAAGGAGCCGACGCCCTCTGCGCCGGAGTCGTAGGCGAAGGTGTGCCAGGCGGCATAGTCGATCTGGTATTCGGCCCAGTAGCTTGGCCCGTTCGGGTCGCGGTAGTCGCGCGCGATCGGGTTGCCGTATTCATCGAGCGAGACCATGAGCACGCCGCTGGTGTCGGGCGTGATCTCCCAGACGCCCGGAGACGTCTCGACGCCGTAGCCCTCTTCGGCCGGACGGTCGGTGCGCGAATACATCAGCGCGCCCATCAGCGTCTGGAACCGCAGGCTGGCGATGTCGTCGAGCAGGTTGCCGTCGGAGCCGCCGGTGCGGGTTAGCACCACGTTGTCACCGAAGATCAGGTCGTCGCCCTCGCCGCCGTCCAGCATGTCGTTGCCAGCGCCGCCGATGATCACGTCGTCGATCTCGGAGCCGACAATCGTGTCGTCGCCGCCGGTCTGCGGGTTGATCGAGGTGATGACCAGCACGGTGTCGAGCAGCGTGGTCTGGATCTTCTGCTTCAGCCCGTTGGTGTCGTCATAGGGCAGGACCGGGTCCGGCAGGTTCGGGTTGACCACGTTCTGGATCACCTGGCCATGGTCGCCGAAGATGATGTCCGGCCGGCCGTCGGCGATGCCGCTGCCATTGCCGACGATCACGTCGTTGCCGGCACCGACTTCCGCCGTCTCGTCGCCGAGCGGGTCGGCCACGGGCGACGCCACGGCCTGGAAGGTGCTGGCGGTCGCCGGGATCGAGTCGTCCCCGGTCGGGAGCGGGCTGTTGTCGTTGGTCGCGATCAGCAGGGTCCGGGTCAGGATGTCGACGTTGACGCCGCTGTCGCCATAGATGTGATCGACGCCGCGCTGGCCGATGATCGTGTCGTTGCCGGAGCCGCCGGCGAGGTGGTCGCCAGTCTGCGAGCCGATGATCAGGTCATCGCCGACGCCGCCGTAGGCGGTGATGCCGACCGAGCGGAAGATGCCCGCATCGGCTTCGTCGGCATAGAGCGCGCTGGCGTCGATGATGTCATGGCCGTGATAGGCGAAGGGGTTGGCGAGCGGGAAGATCCACTCGTTGTCCTCGTTCTCCTCGTCGGTCAGCTGCGGGAAGGGATCGAAGGGCTTGTCGCCGAATTCGAGCCCCAGCACGTCGTCACTGTGGCCGGAATACCAGATGCCGTCCTGGCTGGTGTCGCCATAGAGCACCAGCGGGCTGTCGGGCCCTGCCCCGCCGGTGACCACGAAATGGTCGCCGCCGATGCGCTGGCCGTCCGAGGTGGTGATGTCGGTGCGGGTAATCGTCACCGTCACGCCCGGCTCGTCACAAGGATCGAGCGCGGCGTCGAGCAGGGTGATCGTGTCGGCCGTGACCTCGGCGATGGTGAATCCACCGGCGATGCCGTCGATGAAGATCACCTGTCCCTCGGCGAAGCCGTCCACAATCCAGCTGCCGCCATCGGCGCGGATCAGCCGGTCGACGCGGATGTCCGCGTCAGTGACCGTCACGGTCGTGACCTCGGGCTCCGCCACGTAGAGCGTGAACTCACCCTGCTGCTGGGCATAGATCGCCCCTGCCCCGGCAAGCTGCTCGGAAAGCACGATCTGCGAATTGGTGCCTGCGGTCAGGAAGTCCGCCATTCCGGCATAGTCGGCCGGATCGACGCTGTTGATCGCGAGGATGACGCGGGTGTGGTCCTCGCCCGCGAGTTGCACGACCTGCCCGACCTCGAACCGGTCGTCATTGAGCGCCACGCTGGCGTCGAGCGCGAAGCTGCGGCCGTCGAGGCGGGTGAGAATGGTCTCGGTGCCCGGGTTCGGGTCGACATCCCCCGAGACGATGTCAAAGAGCCCGGTGGAAGCCACCTGAAGGTTGCCGCCGCCGTGGACGACGGTCAGCGAGCCATGCGGGCCCTGGACCCAGAAGAGGTCGGTCACGGTGGAACCGCCGCTCAGGTCGAAGGTCTCTTCGAGCGCCACGCCCTTGAGCTCCATGGTCAGGCCGGCATCCGAGATCTCGACGACGCGGTATTCGGCGGCGGTCTCGTCGGTATCGACCGAGAAGATGCCGTTCACACCGATATGGACCAGATGGCCTTCGAGGAAGCCGCTATCGGACCAGCTGCCGCTCGAGCGGGTCACGGTGCCGCCGGTGGCGGTGGAGACGACGTCGACCGTCACCTCCTCGATTACCAGCTTGTCGCGGGCGACGATCTTCTGCGCCACAGTCTCGTCAAGCCCGGCCGGGAAGGCCGGCCCGGAGAGCACGAGGATCGAGTTGTCGTTCGGGTCGCGATAGGGCAGCCCGGTTTCGGCATCGATCAGCGGATTGCCGGACTCGTCGTAATAGGCGTTCGCATCCTCGATCGCGACCACGGTCCAGTTCCACGTCTCGGGATCGAGCCCGTCGATCAGGATCGTCTGGCCGATGAGGAAGCCCTCGGCCTTCCAGTCGAACCCGTCGCGGCGGATCGTCAGATCACCTGCGAAGCGCTCATAGGCCTCGTTGTCTGCCGGCAGGTTGGCATCCGGGTCCTCGCCCGGGTTGTGGAAATCGAAAACCTGTTCGGCGGAGACGAACTCGGCCGGGTTCAGCGTGCCTTCGATCAGCAGGTAGTCGTTGCCCTCGCCGAGCATCAGGTTGAGCACCTCGATGGTGCTTGCCGCGCCGTCGGTGGCGGCGCCGCCAGCGCCGAAGTTGATCTTACCGAAGCTGATGCCGCCCGGATAGATCAGGTCCTGCGGGATAGCGCTGTCCGCGCCCTCGCCATAGAGCGGGCCGGTCACGTCGGGGAAGACGAGATCCTCGGCCATGCCGAAGCCGCGCAGGGTGGTTTCCGTCATAACGCCTTCGGTGTCGGCCTTGGAGCCGTCGTTGAAGATGTTCAGCACGTCGATCTGCTGGCTCTCCGGCGGCTGGGCGGCGATGGCGATCAGGAAGTCGTCCGCCTCGCCCGGCAGCTTGACGCCATTGGTGAGCGAGCGGTCGGCGCCGGTGGTGCCGCCCTCGACGGCCAGCGGGCCGCGCAGGTCGGACAGGCGATGCGCCTTGACCGGGAAGACCTTGACGCCTTCGCGGGTCGGCGGAACCTCGTAATAGGTGTCGGCGACCAGGTCGATGGTCTGAAGCTCATACCAATTGGTATCATCGAAGACCGCCTGGATGGCGATGCGGCTGACCTCGACCGCTATCGGTCCGGCCGTCAGCCATGCCGGCAGGGTTCCAATGGTTTCCTGCGTGAATTGCAGCACGCTGTCCTTGGTGTCGTTGGTGCTCTCTCCACCGGTGGCGCCGCCACGAATAAGGGCGATCTTCACGTCGACGGACTGCGCCGGGTCGGCGACATTGGTGATGCGCACGCGCTGGCCTTCGAGGAAGCCTTGCTTGAGCCAGCCCTCGGTGTCGCCGGAGATCGGGTCGCCGTTCTCGTCCACCCGCACGAGGCGGTCGACATTGGCGCCGACCTGATCGTCATAGACGTTCACGTATTTCACCGCGCCGGTCCAAATGTCCTCTTCGGTCAGCTGCGACAGCACGATGTCGTCTTCCACCTCGACCGGGCTCGACGGAAGGTCGGAGAAAGCGGCGGCGGTCAGGGTGATGGTCTGGTCGGTTACCGAGAGGATAACGAAGTCCTCCTCGGTGAGGTCGCCGTCGTCGTCGAGATCGAAGCCGCTGTTGCCGATCCGGATCAGGTCCCCCGCTTCCCAGCCGTCGGTGAGGAAGCTGCCGAGCTCGGCGCCGGAGCCGCGGGTGATGGTGGCGTTGGAGCCGTCATCATCGAAGATGATCGAGCCGAAGAACTTCTGCGTTGGCCGCAGCCCGCCGATCTTGTCATAGGCGAGCGCAGTGTCGCCGTCGATCGCATAGACGTCCGCCAGCCCGTCGGTCAGGATCGCCACCTTGACGTCGCCATCGGGCCGCTTGGTCAGCCGCAGGTCGTAGCCGTCGGTGTCGACGCCGTCATTGATCAGCACGGTCTCGCCGCCCGATTCCAGCACAATGGAACCAGCGGTCTCGTCATCGATCACCTCGATGTCGAGCGTGCCCGGTCCCGAACGCAGGTTCGGGAAGACATAGTCCGGCTGTCCAACGGTCGACGGATCGCGGGAGAAGGTGAGCACGGCGGTTTGCGGGTCTTCCCGCATCCCGTCACCCTTGGCGATCACCGTCAGCAGGACCGGGATGTCCCAGTCGTCGCCGGTGAAGGTGATCGTGCCGGCTGCGGCGTCGAAGCGCGAGTCGGCGCTGTCATAGGTGATGGCCGCGTCGGAGATCGCCGCGACGTTGTTGAAGACGACCGTGTCGTTGCCGGTGCCGACCACCAGGTCGAAACGGTCGATCACGTCGTCACCGTTCACGTCGAAGCTGGACGCGCCGGTGAACGCCGACTTGAGAGCGGTGATGTAGCCATTGTCTGGTTGTCCGCTTTCGAAGACATCACCGAGGTTCAAGTTTTCCGGCGCCGCAAGGGTATCAATTGCGTCCATGACGTCGGTGGCGGTGGCGCTGTCGGGCAGTTCTGCCTGCAGCGCGTTCAGGACCCGCTCGCCGGCGCGCACGTCGTCATATGTCAGCTCGTCGTCCGCGTTCCAGTCGAAGTCGATGGTGGTGTCGCCGAAGTTCAGGTTGACCACGATCACGTCGCCGGGACCGCCAGGATCCTTGGCCAGCGAGACGAGGATCTCGTCCCGAAGGCCAGTGTCGATCGGATCGGTGCCCGCGTTGTTGTCATGATCGTAGAGGATGCCTTCGGCGACGAGCGTCCGGCCGTCCTCGACCCAGGTGTCGGGCGCGGTATAGGAACCGGCCTCGATTTCGACCACGTAGACGCCCGGCGTGTCGTTGTCGCGCACCTCGACCTCGACATTGCGCACGTCGATCGCATCGTATTCCGAAGCGGTCGACAGCGTCGAGATCACCGAATGCTGGATCACATGCACCCGGTCGCCCTCGGCGCGGAGGTCATCCGGCGCATAGAGGTAGACGGTCTGCTCGTGATCATAGTTGGATTCGTCGAAACGTAACACCACTGCGCGGTTGGCGAAGTAATGAGTCGTGCCGACGATCTCTATGGCCAAGCTGTCGGTGTAGGGCGTCTCACCCTCGATCTCGACCTCGCGCTGGAATTGCCGGCGCAAGTTGCTGTTGGTTGTGTCCGTCGCCTGCAGCAACGGATCGCCCGCGATGTCGTAAGAACTCGCCAGCCAGATCGTGTCGCCTTCGCCATTGGGCAGCGGCGCCGGGTTGACCAGGGTGTCATTGCGCTCCTCCTCAGGCGAGCGGGCCGCGGAGACAGTCACGTAGACCACCTCGCCGACCTGCAGGGCCTGAGCGAGTTTCACGGTGTAGCTGTCGACCTGCCGTTGGCCACCTTCGCGAACCGCGGTGAATCCATCGTCGCCCTCGTCGATCACGACGAGCCCCTCGCCGTCGCGTGTGACGTTGTAGTCGAGCCCGTCGATCACGAGGCCGTCATAGAGCGGATCCTCGGAGGAGACGAGGTGGTCCACCGCGCCCGAGACGCCTTCGAGCTCGCGGGTCACGATGTCCTCGGTGACGTCGCCGCCGACATTGATCGTGTCGGAGCCGAGCCCGCCGATCACGCGATAGGCCACGCCGTAATCGGTCGACAGGACGAAGAACTCGTCGTCGCCCTCGAGACCGTCGATTTCCACCACTTCGATGGTCGAATAGCGCACGTTGAGGCCGGCGCCATAGATGGCGTCCGTGGTGATGGCGATGTCGTCGGCGAATTCGGTGCCGAGGATCACCAGCTTGTCGAAGCCGGTGCCGCCCTCGACCGAGACCGGAGCGTTGACGTTGTAGCGCACCTCGTCGATGCCGCCGCCGGCGCGGATGTCCGGTGCCTGCGCGATGGAGAAGCCGAAGCCGATCTGCGGCACGGCCACGCCGTCCCCGTCCAGCACGATCTCGTCGTCGGTGATGTCGTCAGGCGTGGTGAAGAGGTCGAGGTAGTTGATATTGCCGTCGGAATTGGTATCGAAGCTGGTGGCGAAGACGCCCACCAGATTGAGCAGATGGTCGTTGCCCGAGCTCGCCGCGGTATAGGCCGTGATCGCCTCGTCGGTCGTGTCGCCGCCATCCACGAGCGCTTGCAGGCTCTCCAGGATCGCCACGCCGGCGTCGAGATCGTCGGCATTGATGTCGCCGTCGCCATTCCAGTCGAAATCGGTCGTCGCCGCGAGCGCGAAAGCGCGGACGATGAAGAGGTCGTTGTCGTCGTCGCCCTCGAGCCGCAGCTCGGCCTGGTTCGAATAGACGCGGAATTCGTCATTGCCGGTGCCGCCCTGCACCACCATCGGTGCGGAGATGCCCTGGCTCAACCAGCCGCGGGTCGTCGCCACGAGATCGGGGAAGACGTCCTGCGGAAGCAGGTTGCCGTCCTCGATGTTGCGCTTCTCGCCGAAGATCTGGCCGATCTGGAAGCTGTCGTCGCCCTCACCGCCGTCGAGCGTGGTGATCACCGTGGCATCGTCGGAGAAGAAGGCGTCGTTGCCGCCCTGCCCCTCGACGGTCAGCCGCCCGTTCAGGCCGGTGTCATAGGTTATGCGCTGAACCTCGAAGGAGCTCTCGTTGAACTGCAGCACGTCCTGGTAGGTCTCCACCTCGCCATGCAGCAGCGAGACGTAGCCCGGCCGGTCCGCGGTTTCGTTCGGCAGGTAGCTCGCCGCGCGCAGCAGGAAGATGTCGTCCGTCGGGAAACGCTCGTAGCCGTTCTCGGTGAACTCGCCGCCATTGGTGTTCTGCGCCTGCTGGTCGAGCCCGAAGATCGTCGCCTCATCCACGCCGTCGTCGAAATCGCCGGTGTCGAGGATGTTGATGATGTAGTTGCGGGTGTCGCCCTGCGAGCCAAGCGTGTGCACCTCGTAGGTGTCGGTGTCGGACTGGCCGTCGAGCGTCAGCGTATGCTCGGCAAGCACCGAAAGCTCCACCGGGCTGCCATAGGCGGCGCCGGTCTGGGCGTTGACGGGCGCATAGGCGACCGTGCTCAGTGCTGGCGAGGTCTGAGCCGCCGCATCCTGCAGGAAGTAGACGCGGAACAGATCCTCGCCATTGTCGGCATCGTCGGCCACGTCATTCGTGGCGCCGCCATAGGCGCGGGTCTTGGAGCCAAGATAGATGAAGCCCGGATCGCCCCAGGTCGTCCCGCCAGCGCTGCCGTCAGGGTCGCCGAACTGGAGAACGTCGACGTCGGAATTTCCGAAGATTTGTGTCCGCGTGTCCTCGTAGCCGACATCGCCAGGCGCCAGCGTCTCTTCGCCCGCTTTCGGCTTGCCGTTTTCATCGAGCCCGCGTGGGCGCGACGTGCCGACCGGGTTGCCCCCGGTCATGCTTCCGGCGGTCACAAGGATGGCGCCGGCTATGACCTTGCCTCGGATGAGGATGGTGGAGCCGTTATTCGAGTCCTGATCGCCATAGTCGCCACGCAGGATGATCCCCTTGCCGGCAACGATCTCGGCATTCTCGTCGAGCGTGATGTCGTCGCCGACGCGGATTTCGACCGCCCCCGTTTCGGCATAGACAGATCCATGCGCGGTCTCGCGATCGGCATCCGGGTGGTTGCCCGGCAATGTCGAGTCGTCCTCGGCCAACCGGGCCGAGCCGCTATCGACGAGTTGGAAGTTCTCGTCATCTGAAGAGTCTTCACGGACGGTAAGTCTGATATTGCCTTGGTATGTATGGGCAAAGACCAGCCGCAATTCGTTGTCCGTCTCGGTGAGCCAGATATTGTCCGTGGCCTCGAGCGCGACATCGCTCACATCCTCGTTCAGATCGTCCTCCTGCCCTAGGCCGGAGCGACTGTCGATCTCGAGGTCATCGTCGGATTCACCGATATTGGCGCCGTCGCCATTGGCGTCCAGGTCAACTGTCAGGCCGATGATGTTGGCCGCGTCGTCATCGCGCGCGTCGATGATCGAACCGTTGGTCGTCCGCAGGGACACGTCGCCCAGCGTCTCGACGGAATGGATCCGCATGTCGCCGAAGACTTCGTCCATGAAGATGCCGAGCGTCGAGCCGGCGGTGATGTCGAAGGCGCGCAGCACGCCGATGCCGGTGCCGGCATTGGTGCCCGCGATGTCGACATCCACTTCGAGGAAGTTGCCCGCAAGGCCGATTCCGCCCGTCAGGCCGCTCGACAGGTCGCTCGGGTTGGGATCGCCCACCCGCGTCTTCACGTCGATCGGGTCCGGATTGACGAAGCCGGCGGCCGCCACGAAGGTCAGGTTCACGCCCGAGACGTCGGCCAAGTCGCCACCGGTGGTGTCGTTCTCGTCGCGTTCGGCGTCGATGAAGCGCTGCGGCGAGTAGAGCAGCACGTCGTCGTCGGTGGACTTGATGGTGCCGACGCGGAAGTCGCCGGTCATCTCGGTCAGCGCGATCCAGCCGTTGGTCAGCGCCGAGGTGTGGCCGAGTCCCGGGGTCGCCCCGGTAGTGTCGACCTCGACCAGGGCCAGGATATTGATCCGCGTATCCTCCGGCTCCGGCTCAGCCGCCGCTACGACGACATTGCCGTCACGGCTGACGGCGCCGGCTTGCAGGCCAGCGACGGTGCGTTCGCCGTTCTGGTCGAGGCCGCGAAAATCGTAGGTCGTCGCGAGATCGGTTACCTTTTCGTCCGCGTAGGCGCCGCGGCTGACACCTTGTAAGCTGCCAGTGTCTGGACGGAAATGGTTGAAATAGACGATATCCGAATTATCGGTGTCTACTGTTGGCGGATCGGTGGGGTTCGCTGGCGGGGTGGTATTGCCCTCATGCTTGACGATGACACCACCGGCAGCACCGCTGCCGCTTTGCTGCTCTGTCACCTGCAGCAGCACGTCGACGTCGTCGCCGCCGGCGATGCGGTCGATGTTGACGACGTAGCCGTCGTTCAGTTCGCCCGTGGTCAGGTCGCGGCGAACCAGGCTCTTGAGGTCGAGGGCGATGTCGTTGCCGGCATCCACGGTAATGATTTCGGCGCCAGTGAAGCTGTGCGTGCCGGTTAGTGCCCCGTCTTGGGCGATATCGATGGCGTCGCCGGCGAGCGCGGCGTTGTCATAGAGCTGCAGCGACTGCCTGTCGTCGGAGAGCTTGATGAAGTAGTAACCGCCATCGACAAGGCCGTCGATTGCAGTCGAGGTCGCATCGTAGATCACCATCTGGCCGGTGTAGAACTTGTTGCCGAGGCCGAGCAGGACACGGTCGGTGAGACCGCTGACCTGGGCGGTGGTGAAGGCGAAGGACTCCGGGACGCCGTCGCTGTCGACCAGGTCGACGTTCACGCGGCCCGTCACGGGCTGTCCGTAGACGACCTCGTCGCCGACGTTGTTGACCGCATCGATGTTCAGCGTGTGCGTCCTGATCAGCTGGGTCGCACGCGCCTGCGTGGACTCGACGGATCCGCCGTTCGCGGCTCCGGCGCTGCCGCCGCTGTTGATGATGCTGGTGACGCCGATGGGGTTGTTGATGACGCCGTTGAGCTCGATGTCGCTATTGCCGGTGTTGGTGATCTCGATGAGCGTCGCCGCCACGTCGGCTTCGATGTTGAAGGTCAAGGTCACGTTCGCGCTGGAGTCTTTCAGGTCGACCACCGGCTGGCGGTCGGCCATGACGTCGATGCCGTTGATGATGATGTCCTTGTCGGACTTGTTGAGGATCGAGACGCGCTGCAGCGATTCGCGGAATTTCCAGGTGCCTCCCGAGCCGGAGATGATATCGGACTTGAAGGCCACGTCGCCCGGGCCGGGATTGACGATGTCGTTGACGTAGATCTTGCTGGAGGTGATGTCGGTCCCAGCAGCGGAGATCATGTTGCCGCCGGTGCCGCCATAAGCCGTGAGGCTGTCATCGATGCTCACGTTGACCGCCTCCTCGATCTCGGCGTCAGGGGAGATGGTGAGCCTCTTGACGACCAGCTCGGGAGAACGCCCGGAGAGGATCAGCACGTTGCTGGAGAAGGCGATACTCTCGTCGCGTACGTTGTCATCGACATTGTCCTTGTCTTCATCGGATCCACCGCTAGCCAGCGAGCGCTTGGAAGCGACGGCATCCGTCGGCCGGCTGTTGTTCTTGTTCTGCGCGTCGACGTAGAACGCCAGGCGCTGCACGCTGCCCTCCTGCAGGTAGTCGAAATCGACAAGGTTGCCGTCAGTCACGTCACGCGGACCGGCCGTGACCAGGGCGTTCGAGCCGCCGACAACCGTCGAGTCGATGTCGAACAGGGAATAGGCATCCGAGTTGACGTGGCCGAAGAGACCCGAAGAGCGCGAGTAGGCCTCGGTCTCGACATCGTTGTTCCTGGTGACAGCGATGAAGTCGACCCCTTCCCAACCGGTGACCCTGCCGCCGCCCTGCAGCTCGACCTTGGCCGTCGATTTCAGCTCGGCCTCGCTGATGCCCTCGCCCTCGCTGTAGAAGCCGCCGCCGCGGCCGTCGCTGTCGGCCTTGATGTCGACGCCGTTGATGTCGGCCTTGAGGCTGACCTCGTTGCCCTCGACCAGCGCATTGCCGATGGTCACGGTTGCGTCGGTGCTGTTGACCTTGAAGGTGGACTTGGCCTCGCCGTCGCCACCGAAACCATTTCCAGTGGCCTTTGATTTCGCCTTACCGTCGATATCGCCGACCGCCCTGATGTCGGCGAAGCCACCGACGATGATGACGGCATTGTCGTTGACCGTGCTGCCTGAGCTGAAGTCACCATCGACGAGCGCATCGGCGTCGGCGACGCCGACGAAACCGCCCGTGGTGGATTTGGAGGTCGCCTTGATCTTGCCGTCGACGTTGGCAAGCATGGTGAAGTCGCCGGAGGCGACGATCTGGGTGTTTGCGCCAACGATCGCATCCGAGCGGATGCCGCTGCTGCCGGTGTCGGCCTCGATCTTGGCCTTGCCGACGGCCACCAGGCCGCCGTTGCCGTTGGTCGCGTAGCCGGTGATGTCGATCTCGGCATTGCTGTCTATGACGACGTCGCCGCCGGCGATGACGAGCGCGGCAGAGATGTTGGCCTCGACGTCGGGGGAGGCGGTGATGGTGCCGGTGTTGCTGCCGACGCTGACGATGCCGCCGCTGGAACCCTTGACGTAGACCGAGGAGACGCCGTCGCCGGGAGGCGGCGACAGCAGGCTCAGGGCGGTGCCGCCCGGGCCGTTGAGCTTGTCGTCGGTGCCATTCAGGCCGCCCTGGACATCGATGCGGAGCTCATAGAGATGGCTGCTGTCGGCACCCTCCAGCAGGTCGATGCCGAGGATGCCGAGGCGGTGGTCGTCGCCATTGCTCGCCGGCAGCAAACCTGTGAAATCGATCGCCGTCCCGCCTGAATCCTCCGAGAGTTGGATCGAGGTGTTGGCTTCGTCCTCGCCGACGACATAGTAACTGTTGCCGTCGACGAGGTCGCCAAGTGGGGCGTTTTCGATCAGGGTCAGGGTGTGGATGCGGTCATCGGCTTCGTCTGCGCCGTCGCCATCGGTATCCTTGTCGGGGCTCAGCGCAAGGACCTCGCTGTCAAAGCTGTCGTTGGTCGGGTTGACACGCTGGGCGATGGCGCTGCTGTAGGTCGTGCCGCTGCCGCTGTTGTAGGCGATGCTCAGGCGGATGGTCGCGCCGCTGACGTTGTCGATGGTGCCGCTCAGGCCGCTGTAGACGCCGAGGTTCAGCAGTTCGACGGTGTCGCTGGTGATCCCGGCATCCGCCCAGGTACCGGAGCTCAGCGTCAGGGTCAGGCGGTTGTCTGGGTTCGAGTTCGTGCCCAGATTCTCGAAGCCGACGGTCATCGCCCGTTCCACGCGCGTGATGGTGGTGAAATTCTGCGCGTCGATGATCGTCAGGGTATCGCCGTTCAGCGACTTGATCTCGTAACCGCCCGTCGGGCTGTCGTTGTCGCCTGCATTGGTGACGATGATGCTGTCACCCTCCTTGAAGCCGGCGCTTGCCCAGGAGAGGCCATCGTCGCGAACGATCTGGTCCTCGCCGGAGGTGGTGCGGACGTAATAGACATCGGTATCGAAGGTGTCGCTGTACTTCAGCTGCACCCAGTAGGTGTCGGAGTTGGCCACGCGATAGGTGCGGTTGTGCTCCAGTCCACCGATCGGGGTGGTGTCGGTGGATTCCGTCACGGTCGGATCACCCGAAATGACCGCGTCGCTGGTCTCGTCGGTCAGCAAGTCGTCACCGTTGCCGTCGGCGAGGTAGATCGTGGTGCCGTCAATGCGATCGATGAGGAAGGTACCGTTGTTGCTGACCGTTCCAGACACGACAATCGTTTCCCCATCGATGAAGCCGACATCCGCCCAGTCAGAGCCATCGTTGCGTGTAATGGTGTCTGAGTCCCCCTCCACCCGGTCGAAGACGACATTCGTTCCTTCATACACACCCGCATCGCGGCTGAAAGTCACGACCTCCTCTGCCGTGTAGACGACCAGGTCACCATCGGAAAAGCCGTGTCCGAGCAGGGCGCCCTCTTCGTCGACAAAGTAGATGCGGTCGTTGTCTGTGGAGTTAGACGACTGGCTGAGGTCTTTAGTGGAAGTGCCGTCGGCAACGGCCTCGAGGTCGGATTGCGAGACGTCGACCTGCGAGGTGCGGAATTCCATGCCGCCTGGCGCATAATAGGTGACCACGTCACCGATCTGGTAGCTGGTGGTGCCGACGTCGATCCAGCTGCCGGAGACGTCGCTGGGCTTGAAGGTGTCGAAGTTGTTCTCGACGTAGTCGGCATCTGTGGCCTTCGCGAGGCTGTCCACCAGCCTGATGGTGGTGCCGTCGATGACGAGCACGTAGAAGGTGCTGCCGGAGGCGGATTCGATGCCGGTCGTGACACCCTCGACCTGCCGCAGCACGACCTGGTCGCCGCTGACGAAGTTGTGCGCATTGGCGAAGGTGATCTCGTCGCGCGTCCAGTCGATGGCGCTGCCATCGAACTGGTTGCCGAAGGCGACGATATCGTCGGTGACATGGATGACGTTGTAGGTGCGGTCCTCGGGGCTGCTGTCCGGAACGGCGACCTGGTCGGAGAGTCCGGTGATCGGGGTGCCGTTGGCGACGTATTCGACAGCATCGCCGGTCTCCAGGCCGTGCCTGGTCACGGTCACGGTATCGTTGCCCTGGTCGGTTGCGATGATCAGGTATGTCGGAAAATCACTCGGATCCACGGTCGGAGGCGCCGCCTCGGCCGCCACCCTGACGCTCCCCGCGGCATCGATCACGGTGCCGGCCTTGATCTTGGCGGTCGCCGAGGGATTGACGATCACGTCGGACTTCGACAGGGAGACGGAGACGCCGCCGCCGCCGACGCCCTTGGTGTAGCCGTCGGCCTCGGGATAGGCGAACGCCTCGACAGTGATGCCGCCACTCGAGAGGATCGCGATGTTCTCGCCGATCGAGGCCTCGACCACCGGGCTGGCGGTGGCGTCGGCCTCGTTGTCGCCCACGCCGACGATGCCGCCGAAGGCCGCTTCGGTTCGCGCGGAGGCCCTGCTCAGCGAGGTCGCGGTAACGTCCATTCCGCCGACGTCGTAGTCGGGATCCGTACCCAGCTCCTGCTGGTCCATGATGAGCGCCTTGGTGATGCCGCTCGCGGTGGCGGTGGTGTTCATGACGCCGATACCGGCAAGGCCGCCGATCGAAGTACTCTCACCTTTCGCCCTGGCGAAGTTCTCCGACTCGGCGTCGAGTGTCACGCCCTGGGCGCTGCGCACGTCGCTGCCGGCCTCTAATGTTGCGTAGACGTTGGCGGACGCCGTGGCGTCGGCGGAGTTGACATTGACCGAGACCCCCAGGGAGCCGCCCGACGGCGAGGCCTCGGCGAATGCGCCGTCGCTGTTGTCAGTCCCACGTTCGGCAATGCTCTGCGCCCTGACGTCGACCGTGCCGCCGCTGTCGATGTCGGCGGCGCGCACGGTGGCGGCGACATGCGGCGACGCCGTGGCGTCGGCGAGGGAGACGCCGACCGAGGCGACGCCGCCAACGGAGTAGCCGGTGGCGATGGCGTCAGCATCCTCGAGGATATGGGTGGCGCGCACCTCGAGGAGGCCGCCGAGATCGATGTTGACGAGATCGTCCACCGAAATGACAGCGTCGCTGGTCTCATCGGTCAGCAGGTCGCTGCCGTCGGCCAGGTGGATGACGCTGCCGTCGATGTGATCGATGAGGTAGCTGCCGTCGTTGTCATCCGTTCCATAGACGACGATGGTGTCGCCGGCGATGAAGCCGTCGTTTTCCCAGGAACCACTGCTGCGCGTAATGGTGTCCGCCGCCCCGGCGACCTGATCGAAGACGAGATTCGTTCCATCGTGGCGGATGACATCGGTGTCGCCGATGGTCGCGATGACCGTCGGCGTGACCGTGACATCCGCATCGACACCGGTACCGGCTGCCAGCAGGCCGCCGGAGGCGGCCAGCGCGTCGACCTGCGCGTCGCTGGTACTCTCGGCCGTGACCCTCATGCTGCCGGCCTTGAGTTTCGCGTCCGAGTCCCCGCCGCGGGAAAGCACCTGCGCACTGGTGGTGCCGCCGATATCCGCATTCGCCACCACCACACCGATACCGGCGGCGGCCCCCACCGCAACACCGTCGGCATTGATCGTAATGTCCAGGTCGGATTCCGCGATGACACTCAATTCGCCGCTGATGTCGGTCGAGACATCCCTGCCGATGGTCGACCAGGCACTGGCGTCATTGGTCACCACGGCAAACCCGCCCGCGAGACCGGCCAGGCCAGACGCACCAACGGCCACCGTCATGTAATCCAGGCCCGGAAAACTGTCGACGGAGGCGTAGTTGATCGACTGCACCGTCACGTCATCGATGTCACCGGCGTTGCTGGTGCCGATCTGTGCAAAGTCGCCGATCTCGGACCGCGCATCGCTGTCGACGTCGACAACCACGATGGCGGCGCCGACACCAACCCAGACGCCCCCAGCCACCGCCACCGTGGACGCCTTGACATCGACGTCGTACTTCGACGTGATGATCACCTGGTCGGCATTGTCGACGCTGACACCGGAAGCGGCATCGCTGCCATCCTCGAGGTAGGCGGATACCTGGGAGGTGTCGTTGATGACCACCACCACGGCCGCGGCACCGACAATGCCACCGATGCCGGCAGTCACTGCCAACACCCGGTACTCTCCGCTCAGGGCGGCATCGATGGTGATATCGCCGGTAACGTCGACCGTACCGGCGCTGAGGGTCGCACCAGAGCCGACAAAGGCCGTGACGTTCTCGCCGACAGTCAGGACACTGACGCCGGCGCCGACGCCGACACCGCCGGCGCCGACACCGCCGCCAATCATCTGCAGGTCATAGCGCTCCCGGGCATCGAGATCGATGTGGCGACCGGCTGTGACCGTGGCGTTGCGGCCGATGAAGGCGCTGGTGCCGCTCGGCACGGTCTGGGTGCCTACCGAGGTGTCGTCGGAGGCGGTGGAGCCATCGCTGACAGCCGAGTCCGGCGTCGCAGAGTCGAACGACGTCTGCGAACTCGAGGCGGCATCGCGGATGTCACCGCTGTTGGAGGTGCCTTCCGTCGAGAGATTATCCGTATTCTCCGTTTCGTCCGGGTCGGCGAGCATGCCGAGCAACGAGGAGGTGCCACCCTCCTCGTCATCCTCGCCGTCGTCCGAATCCGAGCCATTGCCCTGCAGCAGCACGTCGAGCTTGCTGAGGGTACTTGTCTCACGCTCAGTACCATCAATCGCGTTCCCGTCATCATCTACCTCGGACTCGCTACCGGCCAGCGAATCCTCGCCGACGGTCTCGCCGTCATTTTCATAGGAGTAGCTGCTGGCAAGGTCGCCGCCGAGCGCATAGACGGACACGGCCGCACCGAGGCCGACGACGCCGCCGCCGACGCTGATGGCATAGCTGTCGAGGTCGCGGTCCGCCAGCGCGCTGACGGCGACGTCGCGCTGCGCGCGGACATCGTCGCCGGCAATAAAGGCGGTCGTGTCGTTGTGCACGATGCCGATGTCGACGCCGCCGGCAAGGCCCGCGATGCCGATGCCGACGGCCCCGGAAACGGCCAGCGTGGTGACATCGTTGACCGCGGCGACCCGCACGTCCTGGTTGTCATGCGCCGAAATGCCGTCCTCGGTATTGATCAGGGCGCCGGAGTCGATGTAGGCGCGCGTGTCGGAGTTCAGCACATTGACGGTCACCGCGCCTGCGATGCCGGCACCGAGGCCGCCGGCGCCGGCGATGCCGACCGCGAGGGTATTCTCGCTCGAGGAGGCCATGACCGCGACGCCGCGCGCGTCGGCGACCGTGCCGAAGGTACCGTTGTTCTGATCCAGCTCACCGGAGAACAGCGTCATGTCTGAGCTGTTTCCCCCGGCATCGACCGTGGCGCTGCCGATCCACGCCTGGGTGTCCTTCGTGATCACGCTGGCGCCGACGCCGACACCGATGCCGGCGGCGCCGATACCGATACCGGCACCGAGGCTGATGATGTCGACATCGGTATCATCCGAGGCCGTCACGAGCACGTTGCCGCCAGCCGCGACCTTGGCGTCGTCACCGACATAGGCATGGGTGGTGTTGTCCACCACCAGCACCCCCACCGCGCCGCCGATGCCGACGGTACCGCCGCCGCCGATGGCGATGGCGATGGTAAGCACGTCCTCGATGGATGACGCGCGCACCTCGACATCGCCGGCGGCCTCGACCGTGGCCGAGTCATCGATGTAGGCCTTGGTGGTATTGCTGACGACGCTGACCTCGATTCCGGGGACGGCGCCGACCACGCCGCCGATGGCGACGCCGCCGGCGACGCCGAGGTGCTCGTAGTCATTGCCCGCAGCGACCAGCACGGACTGGCCATCGGCCTCGTTGTCGTCGCTGGTGTTGATCCGCGCGCCGCTGCCGATGTAGGCGTAGGTGTTGGCCGTCATGACGTTGACCGAGGCCGACACCTGCACGGCAACCGTGCCGGCGCCGGCTGCGCCAACGGCGTAGGAACCGATGTCATCCTGGTTGATCGCGGTCACCGCGACGCCGGTGAAGTTCTTGTATGTATCCGGTGTCGCCGTACGGCTGCCGAGGAACTGGGTGTCAACCAGTGGGTCAGTGTCTGCCTGATCCGGGTCATCCGGGTCGCGGCCAACGTCGTCCTGGCTGATCGAGACCGGCACCACCTGGTCGGGATCCGAGGCCACCAGGACGGCGTCGCTGGTCTCGTTGGTCAGAGCATCCTCGTCGGAATCACCGTCGGTCAGATAGATCACCTTTCCGACGATTTCATCGATGACGACTCGCCCGTTGTTGTCGGAGGTACCGGAGATCGCCAGCGCCTGCCCGGCGGCGAAGCCGTCATCTTCCCAGTCCTTTCCATCGTTGCGCGTGATGGTGTCACGGTCTCCCTCGACCCGGTTGAAGACGACATCCTCGATCTCGACCTCGAGGTAGTCCTCGTAGCCGGTGTTGAAGGCACCGTTGTTGACCTCGATCCCCGCCCTGTTTCCCAGCGCATCGACAGTCGCATCGTCGCCGATGTAGGCGTAGGTGTTCTTCACCACGACCGGCACGGTGACCGCGCCGCCGATGCCCGCGGTGCCGCCGAGCGCGACGCTGCCGCTGATGATGTCGATCTCGTTATTGGCCTCGGCCGCCACCTGCACGCTGCCGCCAGCGGTGACTTTCGCACCGTTGTCGACCGTCAGGAGCGCATTGCTGGTCTCGTCGGTCAGAAGGTCTGCACCGTCGCCATCGGCCAGGTAGATGACATTGCCGTCGATGTGATCGATGAGGTATCTGCCGTCGTTTTCCGTCGTGCCAGAGATCACGATCGCGTCGCCCGCTGCAAAGCCCTCGGCCTCCCAGTCGGTGCCGTCGTTGCGCGTGATGGTGTCCGCTGCCCCGTCGACAGCGCCGAAGACGACGTCCTGCAGGTCACTGCTCGAACCGGATGAACTTGCACCCTGCGAACCCTCGATGTAGGCCTCGGTGGTGATGACGATCACCGAGACGTCGGCCGCCCCGGCGATGCCGGCCGTGAGCCCGCCGCTGCCGGCCGCGGCGACGGAGACGAGCCGCTCCTGCGAGTCACTGAGCACGCGCACGTCCGCCTCGGCCTCGACCTCGGCGCCGCTGGCGATCCACGCTTTGGTGCTCTTGGTGATGACGTTGACATCGGCGCCCACACCCACGCCCGCGATGCCGCCCAGGGCGATCGAGCCCGCCACGCCGACATGGTCGGTGCGGTCCGAGGCGCGCACGATGACGCTCTGCCCCGCGTTCTCGTTGTCGTCGGCGAGGTTGATCTCTGCATACTCGCCGATATAGGCATTGACCTCCCGTGCGTAGACGGTGACGCCGCCCGAGCCGGCGATGCCGAAGCGCGCGCCACCGGCGAGGCCGATCGCGATGGTGTTGCTGTCCTCGAAGGCGACGGCGGTAACCGCCAGGCCGTAGAAGGCATCACCCAGCAGTGCACCGTCGTCGTTCTTGGTACCGTTCGGCGCCACCAGCCCGGCGCCGTTGCCCCGCGCATCGACGACCGCATCCGCGCCCACATAGGCGTTGACCTTGCTCTTGTCGACCTGCAGCGCGACGCCGATGCCGGCGCCGTTCTGTCCCAGCGCGGCAGCGCCGGCCGCGGCGGTCATCTGCACGTCGTCCACCGCCGACACGAGGATGCTGCCATCCGCCTCGACGGCCCGCGACCCCGAGATGTAGGCCGAGATGTCATGGGCGATGATGTTGATCGAGAAGGAGCCGGAGAGCGCCGTGTTGTTGGCCACCGCGGCGCCAAAGGTGACGCTGACGACCTGCGAGCTGGCCTCTTCCGGGAGCTCGATCCCGCTGAGGCCGACCGCGATAGTGGCGTCGATCGTCTCGTCCGTCAGCAGGTCATCGCCAGTGCCGTCGTCGAGCGAGATCGTATCGCCGTTGATCGCCGCGATGACGTAGCTGCCGTCGTTATTGGCCGTCCCCGAGATGGTAATGGTGTCTCCAACGGCAAAACCGTCGTCTTCCCAATCGACCCCGTCGTTACGCGTGATGGTGTCTGCTGCACCGCTGTTTTGATCGAAGACGACATCATCGATGCTCCTCGAATCGGTGACATCACTCCAGAAATCCAGCGTTGCTGGCGTTTCCGACGTCGCCGGCGCCTGGTAGCCGGCCCGGATCTCGATGTCGCCGCCGGCCTCGACGCTGGCGTTGTCGATATAGGCCGTGATTTGGTCGGTCGCCGTGCTGTCCCGGTCGACCACGTCGGGATTCGCCGCGTCGAAGCTGCCGCCGATGAAGTTGTAGGCGATGGCCGCGCCGATCGCGCTACCGCCGCCGCTGAAGCCGATACCGCCGGCCACCACGACGAGGGTGTCGGACGCGGTCGCGGAAAGCAGCACGTCGCCACCGGCATGGACGTCGGTGCTGTTGGAGATATGCGCGTCGAGGGTGTTGGAGATGGCGTTGACCGTCAGCGAACCGCCGAGGGCCGACCCCGAGCCGGTACTGGCCCCGACGCCGACCGCGAGCGACACCAGTGTCGCATCGGAGCTGGCCGAGACGTCGATCTTCGAACCGCTGCCGCGGGCGTCGAGCCTTGCGCCATCAACGTAGGCCCGGATGCGGTTGCTGATCTTGTTGAAGCTCACCGAGGCGCCGAGCGCCGTGCTGCCCCCTGATCCGGCGACACCCACGGCGATCGAAACGATCAGCGCATCGTCCAGCGCCGAAATCACGACATCGCCGTCGACACTGACATCCGAGTCATCGCTGCCGACGGTGTCGGCAATGTAGGCTTCGATGGTATTGCTGATCTGATTGATCAGGATCGAACCGCCCGCGGCGAGCTTGCCACTGGTACCCGTCGACACCGCCACACCCGCCGCGACACCGCCGATCTCGGCGTCGGACGATGCCGTCACCGTCAGCGTGCCGTCGGCCGTGAGAACGACATCGTCGAGGTAGGCGCGAACGTCGTTGTCGATCTCGTTATAGCCAATGGCCGCGCCGATGGCGTTCTGCGCCGACACGCCGACAGCACCGCCAATGGCGATAATGCCGGAGTCGTCCCTGGCCTCGACAACAGTGTTCATCGCCGGGGCGACTGCAGCGTCATTTTCGTCCAGCTGCTCCTCGATGGTGGAGCTGAGGATGTAGGCCTCGGTGTTGTTTACCGTCAGGTTCACCGACAACATCGCGCCGATGCCGGCGCTGGAGTCCGGTCCAGTGGCGACGCCGATGCCCGCGGTGATCGCGTAGATGCGCGAGTCGCTGTCGGGGTTGTCGTTGATCGCGGTCACCGAGAGCAAGTCGCCGCCGATGGTCAGTTCGGAGCCCTTGACATAGGCGCGCGTGATCGTCGGGCGCTCGGCGGAGCCGAGAATATTGGCGCCGACGCCGATGCCGACGCCCACCTTGCCGCCCAAGGCGAAGGCCAGGCCGCCTCCGATGGCGATGATGCGCGAGTCGTCCGACGCGCTGACGCCGACGTCGCCGCCGACGTCGGCAACGACACCGGAGAGGTAGGCCTCGGTCTCGTTGAATATCAGGTTGATCGACACCGAGCCGGCGATGGCCTTGCCGCCTGAACCGGTCGCGATCGAGCCACCGGCACTGATGGTGATCAGCTCTCCGCTGCGCTGCGCGTCGACGAGCAAATCCCCGCCAGTCGTGATATCCGTGTCCAGGATGAACGCCCGCGTCTTCACGTCGAGGTCGTTGAGACTGAAGGCGCCCGCGAGCGAGGTCGAGCCCGACGACGAGCCCGTGGCGCCCTTGGCGTAGCTGGCGCCGCCGGTGACGGCGACCTGGAAGAAGTCGTCTTCGGCCGTCACCGAGACACTGCCTGCCTCGAGATGACCGGCATCGACGATGGATGCCTGGGTATCGTCCAAGAGGATGTTGATCGAGATCGCGGCTGCCACGCCGATCCCCGAGGAGGGCGGTGAGACATCCGACCCGAGAATCGACAAGGCCTTCAGCGGCGTCCCGTCCGGCGGCGCCTCACCCCCGCTCGAACCGCTGGCGATAGCGCCGGCGATGGCGAAGGTCCAAAGGTCGCCCTCCACCTTGGCGAGCACCTCGACCTTCTCATCGACGTCGATGTTGGTTTCCGTGTCAGGAGATCCGTCCACGGCCTCGAATACATCCAGCTCGCCGATGACAGCCCTGGTCTTACGGTTGAAATCGTTGATCGCCACCGAGAAGCCGATCCCAAGGCCGTCGCCCTTGGCAATGCCGCCGACCCAGTTGGCATGGGTCGTCAGGTCGCCCGCATAGAGGCGCGCGTCACGGCCGGTCACTTTCGCGGTCTTTCCCAGCTGTACCAGGGTGTTGCTGTCCTGGCCGGCGTAGGCCACCGAGCCGCCGATCGCGAAATCGCCGCCCGAGGCACCGGACTGGGCGAGGTTGATGACGAACATCGCCTCCTCGGCCTTCATGTTGAAGCCGCCGTCGCTGCCGCTGAAGATCGCGGCATCGTCCTCGATGATGGCGTGCGTCGTGTTATTGCGGACGCTGACGAAGATCGCACCACCTGCGCCGCCCGCGCTGCCGCCCTGTCCTCCGAACAGGCTTGGGCCACTGAGGCTCTTCTTGGTCGCGTTCAGATCGGTCGGATCGATCTCGAGGCTCGGCAGCGAGAAGATGCCCGTCATGTTGATGAGCTGGGCGTAGTTCGTCGCCTCTATCGAAACCACCTGTTCCGACTCGACCCCGTCGACATCTTCACCCGCCTCGTTATCCTGGTTCGGGTGGTCATTGATCTCGCCCGGGTTGTGCCAGTCGCTGTCCTGGTTGATCTGCACACCGGACTCGACGATAGCCTTGGAGACATAGGTCTCGACGAGGATGTTCACCGACGCAGCGATCGCCATTTCCGTCGCTTCTGACTTACTCGCCACCCAGGTATTGAAGAATGCCTCCTTCAGTCCGAGCGTGCTGGTAAGGTAATCGGTGACGGCGCTGGAGCCCTCCTCGCGGATCTTGTCGACCAGCTCACCCCATGACAGCGGGATGTATTCGTCGAACCGCGTGAGAAACGGGTAGCTGACGTCGGAGATCACGCGTGTCGCGCGCAGGGCGTCTAGCGAGGCCGCCTGCACTACTCCGTCAACCTCTTCGGAGTGAATAGTCGCCTCGGCGGTGTTGTTGAAGATGCCGACGTTGACGGCAATGCTGGCGCTGGTGCCAACATTCGACGACTCCTCCTGGGGGTCGGCCTCGCTCTCGGCGGAGAGGGTGTAGTTCTGGGTGATGACGGCCTGGACTTCGAGGTCCTCGTTGGACTTCAGGACCGCCGTGCTGCCGACGTCCGTGAGGACGTCGTGGTCTACGAAGGTGAACGCGAGGGCGCCGGCAACATTCAGCTCGGTCGCGCCGGCGTTGGCCTTCTGCGTGTTGGAGTAGGACTCGGTGAGCTTGCTGAAGATGGTGTCAGCAACGTTGGTGCCGACCGCGTCCTTGAACTTCGACCACTTGCTCGGGTTGAGGTCCTCGCTGGTGAGGCCGGCGCTGGCGGAGGCGTTGTTTTCGGCATCAAGCGTGGCGACCACGCCGACGCCGGTGACGAACCCTGAGTCGAGCACGTGCTTGGCCACCAGCTTGTAGCCGCTGCCGGTGGCGCTACCGATATCGATGAGCACGCCGCCGCGGGCCTCGTTCTCGGACTCGGAGAGGCCGATGACCTGCTCATCCGTAAAGCGGGTGTCCCCCTGCAGGTTGGTCTGGTTGGTCGAGGCGGCGACGTAATAGGTGTTGCCATCGACCAGCCCGGCGATGGGGCTCGTCCCCTCCTTATAGATTACCGCTTGGCCAAGCTCGAAGGTGTTGAAGACGCCGCCGCCCCAGGGCAGGGCGATGCTGTCGGCATAGGCATCGACATCCGAGCCATCGAAGCTGCGCTCGTTGTTTTCCGTGGTGGGCGTAGGGAATGTTGTCGTCAGATCGACGACGTTGTTGTAGGTGGGTCGCTCGATGTAGCCAAGACTGGCGCGGATCGCCTGGATCTCCGTCTCCGCGAGGTAGAAGTACCCGGGGTCTTCAGTGTCGGCGACGAGGAAATAATCACGCCCGTCGACGAGCCCGCCGATGCTGGTGCCGCGGCGATTGGTGTAGTTGATGACATCCTCGGTCACCAACGCGGTGTCGCCGAGGAAGATGCGGTTGCCGTCGTAATCGACATAGCCAACCTCGCCCTCGCCGACCAGCGGGTCGATCTCGAGCTTGACCACGGAGCCATCTTCCATCTTCGCCGTTATCGAGCCGTTGACGGTCGTGTGGATGTCCGCCTTCGAGACCTCGATGCCGAAACCCAGGCCGGCGGCGCCGTTGGAATAGATCCCGGCCTCGCCACTGGCCTCGGTGTTGATCTCGCCGGAGGCGGCGACATTGGCCGTCTTGCCGGCCGTGATCGTGGCGCCCTCGGCGACGGTGACATGCGAGGTGACGTCACCGTAGGCAACGCCGATGGCCAGCGCAATCTGCGCCGATCCGGGATTTGGCGTGCTCGACAGCTCACGGGTGGTCGACGAACTGATGTTGGCGGTGGCGCTGCCGGAGGCGGTCACGACTACCGCGGCGGCGGCGTCGATGACCACGTTTGCCTGGATGTCGATGGTGGCCGTCGCCTTGGCCTGCACATAGCCGATACTGAAGAGGCTGCTCGACGCGGCGCCCGAGGCATCGGCCGTGGCGGTCGCGTAGAGACCCACGGTGCCGCTGCTGAGGATCTGCGCGCCCTCCTGCAGCGTAATATCGGCCGTCGACTGCTTCACCAGCACTTTGACCGGCAGGGCCAAGGCGCCCTCCAGCAGATCAGTCAGCGGGTCGATGACGAAATTCGAGACCTCCTTGTTGGCGCCGATGACGTCGGAGAAGCTCTGGTCCTCGGCCTGCAGGACGATGTAGACGCTGCCGCCCTCGAGGATCGCATCCTTGCCGATGTCGACCGAGACGGCACGGTCCGTAACGAAGACCGGCGAGAGGTTTTCGAAGGTCGAAACGCCGATCAGGCGCTGGCGGAAGTAGATGTCATCTTCACCGGTGTCGATGTGAACACCGTCATTGACGGTGACGTTGTCGGCGAAGACCTCGAGGTAACCCAGCGAGATGTCACCGCTGAAGGTCACAGAATCGACCCAAGGGTCGTCCTCGGCCACATCGGGATGGATCAGGTCGGCGTTCTGCAGGCGGTTGCCATAGAGGTAGAGCTCGGCGGTAAAGCTGTCCGGCAGCGATTGGACTTCGATCGAATCTGTGCCGTCGATGGCCTCGATGCGGAGGGATTTCAGACCAGCAACTTCAGCACCGGTGAGCGTGATTGTATTGCCCCCGTACTCGATCTCCAGCTCAGCCGGATCCGTACCAGCCGATATCGTGATCGAATCGTCAAATATGGTGCCGGTTATGACAGGATTGAGTGGATAGTCATCGTTGTAGAAGTCGATTTCATCGAGGCCCAGATAGGCGACGGGCTTTGAAAATTCTGTCGCGGTGCCAGAGGCATCTGCACCGGTGGGATTGAAAACCACGGTGTTGTCTGGATCGCTGGGGTCGATAAAGGCCAGACCGTCGCTGCCCCCAGAGCCGCCGTCGACAGTGCCCGATATGCTGCCGCCGCCCTCGACGATGAAGGCGTCGGTATTGTCGTCCGCGCCGGTCAGGTTCTCGAAGCCGCTGAAGTCGACATTGGCGACGGACACCTCGTCGGTTCCGGTCACGTTCCAGACAAGGCTCGGCACATCGGGACCGAGGATTTCGTCACTGCCTGAGATTCCGCCAGTGAAACTGTCGATGTTGACGAAGCTGCCCATGCCGGTTGCCACGCTCGTGGCGAGATTGACGGTTACCGCCGTGGTGTACGCAGCGTAGTCAACCGTGTTACTTGCATCGACAGTGGCATCCTCAGCGCCACCCTCGATTACGCCATCCACGGACGCGCCATCGCTGAAGGCGAAGCTGTCGTCATCCGTGCCGCCGATGAGGTTCTCGACATCTTCGAAAGCGAGACCGTTGAGATCACCCGCGTTCGCCGCGCTGACCGTCCAGCTGTTGACCATATTGTCGGACACCAGCGCATCGTCGCCAGCTCCGCCATCGATTCCCAGCGACAGGGAACCACCGGATTCGACCTTGAAGTTGTCACTCTCGCTGCCGCCGACGAGTGCCTCGATATCGATAAATGTCAAACCGGTAGCCGCACCGCTGTTTGCACCGTCGATCAGCCAGTCAAACTCCTCGTTGGGGCCGATGAGGGTGTCATTGCCTGCACCGCCGTCAATGATCAGGGTTGCGGTAAATGTGGCGTCGAGGGAGTCGATGCGCAGGGAGTCGTCACCTGCACCGAGGCGAATGGTCAGGGAGTTCGTCGGGTTGTTGAAGGTTGTCTGCTCGAATGACGCATTACCGCTCTGTATGGTCATCTGGCCATCGTCGCCGCCGCTATCGAGAAGTATCGCCTCATTGTCTGGTATGGCTTCTGGGCTAAGATCGACAACGAGGTCTTCGGTCGTGCCAGTGACATCGACCGGTTCCAGGCCAACGAAGCGAATCGTGCTACCGTCGAGGGTGATTATTCCCGAGTCGGGTCCGGTTGCGGTGTAACTGACCGCGGCATGATCACCCTCGATCACCAGCGTATCGAAGCCGGCATCGCCGCCATCGACGAGCCCATCAAGCGTCGCGCCCTGCTGCAAGACAAAGGTGTCCTCGTTCCCTGCGGCGCCGACCACATTCTCGAACCCGCTAAACGCAAAACCGGCGACGTCGCCTTCGCCGTCGCCGGTGATGTTCCAGGTCGTGTTCTCCGTTGGCCCGCCGAGTGTGTCCTCGCCGGCACCGCCGGCGAGGACTTCGATGCCGGTGAACCTTGCGCTGCCGACGGTGCCGCTGCCGGCGCCGGTAATGGCCCAGTCGGCCCCGGACTCGGGGCCGGCCAGGGTATCGATGCCGTCCCCGCCGACGAAGTTGACCACCAGACCCGCCTCGAAGACGCTGTCGTCGATGGTCAGGCTGTCGTCGAGGGCGGAGCCGGTGATCCGGATCTCGCCGGCGGTATCGGCGGAGAGGGTATACCGCTGTAGGACCGCCACCGACGACTCGGTTTGCTCCAACAACTGCAACTCCGGCGCATCACCGGTGTTGTCGACCTTGAGTCGCAGGTCGACCTGGTCGGTCGCCGCATAGGCAATGAGCGGGTCGACTGAGGGGAGCGCGCCGGCGTTGTCGGACGTTTGCTCGAGTCCGGTGTACTCGATGACCGCGCTATCGCGCGTGACGGTCCCGGAACCGGGGCTCGACGACTCGTAGAGAACGCTTTCGAAATCGCCATCTTCGACCACCAGCGTGTCAGGCCCGCCATCCCCGCCATCGATGACGCCCCTCATGGCACCGGCCGCGCCGACGATGAAGGTGTCCTCGTTGTCGGCCGCACCCGCCAGATTCTCGAACCCGCTAAACGCAAAACCGGCGACGTCGCCTTCGCCGTCGCCGGTGATGTTCCAGGTCGTGTTCTCCGTTGGCCCGGCGAGTGTGTCTTCGCCGGCGCCGCCGGCGAGGACTTCGATGCCTGTGAAGCTGGCGCTGCCGACGGTGCCGCTGCCGGAACCGGTGATGGCCCAGTCGGCCCCGGACTCGGGGCCGGCCAGGGTATCGATGCCGTCCCCCCCGACGAAGTTGACCACGAGACCCGCCTCGAAGACGCTGTCGTCGATGGTCAGGCTGTCGTCGAGGTCCGAGCCGAGAATCTGGATCTCGCCGGCGGCAGCGCTCGACAGAAGCTGTTGCGCGACGACCGTTGGCGACGCCTGGGTCTGGTCCAGCAGTTGGAGAATCGGAGTGTCGCCGGTGTTGTCGACCTCGAGTCGCAAGTCGACCTGGTCGTTCGCCGCAGCCGCGTAGAAGGGGTCAGCGGAGAGCAGCAGGCGCGGCTCCAGTGGCTCGAACAGGACTCGCCCGAGGCCGCGTACACTCGATGTTGTCTGATTGCCCCAGAGGGCACGTAGGGCGTCCAGCAGCGGTGAGCGCTGCCGCCGTAACGCTTGGCCATCCCGGTTGACCTTGCTGCCGCTTCGACCCGCGAGCCGCTTGAGAACGCGTCCAACGCCGCGGGCATTGTCGACGGCCTGGGATGGGGTTGCCATGGTGATTCTCCGAAACAGTGAATCTGTGTATGGGCGAAGCGGTGAAGCCGCGATCTTGCCAGCCTGGGTGGCGCCGGCGGCGAGCATTCCGAATCCACGAGGTCGAGGCCGCGCACCGAAGAGAGGTGCTTTGTGCGCGACCTGAAGCGATGTCTCGCTAGGTCCGAGTCCTTGACATCCGACGCATGACGACGACTCGAGCGCTTACCTGCGCTATCGCCAGCGGCGATTGTCGAAAGCCTGACCAGCGAACTGGGACTTTGCCAGAAGCATAGCAGAGAATCGCGAGGCGCCTGGGATTGATTGATAATTCTCATGTCAGGCCCAGTCTTCGCCAATGGGTTGTCACCCCTCTAAATGCCGTCTAAACCTTAGCTTGCGTCTACGGCCCATGGGGTTTTCATCGTAATTTCCGATTATTCACCGAGCAAATCTCGGGGCTCGAACCGCTTGCCGGACGCCACCTGGGGCGGGGTGCGGC
>Ga0316576_10000079_pt1 | contig 33292 bp, 27 predicted proteins | sample S0NA_FD_203075 | JGI IMG/M metagenome (GOLD analysis project Ga0316576, IMG submission 203075) | Rhizosphere microbial communities from salt marsh grasses in Alabama, United States - S0-2_050615r3r5 | ecosystem: Host-associated > Plants > Roots > Rhizosphere | place: USA: Alabama | collected...
CGGTTCCACGAGGTCGTGGTGATGGACACCGTCGCCGAGCCGAACGAGGAGGTGCTGCTGCGCGAGTTCTGCTCGGACTGGCCCGAGGCGCAGCTGATCGTGCTCGGCGGTACGGAGTCGGCGGACGTCGCCTTCAAGCTGGGCCAGTGCGGTGCCTACGATTACCTGCAGCGCGACTGCGCCGTCGAGGATCTGGTCAAGACCATCAACCGGGCGGTCTACGACGCGCGAGTGCGCGACGCCGAGCGCGGCTAGGAGCTCCCAGGAGGGATCATGCCTGTCATCGCGATCTTTGCCGGCCCCTACTGTTCTGCAGAGGAGGTGGCACAGAAGGCCGCCGAGCGCATGGACCTGCCTCTGGTGGGCGAGGAGGTGATCGAGCGCGCGGCGAAGATGTCCGGCATCACCACGGACAAGCTGGGGCGTGCGCTCGCCGGCTCGGCCTCCTTCTTCAACAACCTGACCCACGGGCGCGAGAAGGGCCTGGCCTACCTCAGGGCCGCCCTCGCCGAGGAGCTGGGGCAGGAGAGCCTGGTCTACCGCGGCCCGCTGGTCCACCTGATCCCGCGCTCGATCACCCACGTGCTGCGGGTCGCGGTCGTCGCCGACCCGGAACACCGCGCGGCGGTGGCGCGGGAGCTGGACGGGCTGACGGCGCGAGAGGCCGAGAAGCGGATCAAGGCGGCCGACGAGGGGCTGCGGCAGTGGGTCCACTTCCTGATGCGCAAGAGCCCGTGGGATCCGGCGCTCTACGACGTCCGGATCCCGATGCAGAGCACCACGGTGGACAGGGCGGTGGAGCTTGTGTGCGAGAGCGCGCTGAAGCCGGCGCTGAAGCCCAACGAGGCCTCGCTCCAGGCCGCCCTCGACTTCCAGCTCGCGACCCGGGTCCTCGTCGCGCTGGTCGGCAAGGGGCACCACTACTGCGAGGTCGAGGCGAGCGGCGCGGACGTGACGGTGGTGATCAACAAGAACGTGCTGCGGCTGGAGGCGCTGGAGCGCGATCTGAAGCGGATCGCCACCTCCGTCGAGGGCGTCGATCGCGTGCAGACCAGGGTCGGCCCCAAGTACAACTCCCCCGACATCATCCGGAGGTTCGATTTCGACATGCCAACCTCGAAGTTCCTGCTGGTGGACGACGAGAAGGAGTACGTGATGACGCTGTCCGAGCGCCTGGAGATGCGGGACTTCGAGTCGGACGTGGCCTACGACGGACAGGAGGCCCTGCGCTACGTCGACGAGCACGAGCCAGACGTCATGGTGCTCGACCTGCGTATGCCGGGCATCGGCGGGATCGACGTCCTGCGCCGCATCAAGCAGGAGCACCCCGCGGTGGAGGTGATCATCCTCACCGGACACGGAACGGAGAAGGACCGGCAGATGGCCGAGGAGCTCGGGGCCTTCGCCTACCTGCAGAAGCCGGTGGACATCGACGTGCTGGCGCGGACGATGAAGGAGGCGCAGCGCAAGGCCCGGGGCGAGGCGGTGGAGCCACAGCGGGACGAGACGGAGGAGACGGAGTGAGCCCCGCATGAGCACCCCCGGCAAGAAGAGCCGCCTCAAGGAGTGGTGGGAGGAGGAGCCGGGGCTCGACAAGAGCCTGTTCCGCTACCGCCGGCTCTGGGTCAGCATCGTCGTCTCCACGGCGCTGGTCTCGATCCTCCCCCTGGTGATCATGGTGCTCACCAACTACTACCAGTACCAGAAGGCGTTCGAGAAGGAGGTGCGCTACCCGATCCAGCTGCTCGCCTCCAACGCCCGCCGCTCGCTGGAGTTCTTTCTCAACGAGCGGCTGTCGGCCATGGACTTCATCGTCCACGACAAGGCCTACGAGGACCTCGTCGACCAGAAGCGGCTGACCCGCATCTTCCGCATCCTCAAGGACAACCACCGCGACTTCATCGACATCGGCGTGATCGAGGCGAGCGGGATCCAGCGCTCCTACGTCGGGCCCTACGGCCTGCAGAACAAGAACTACAGCAAGCAGGACTGGTTCAAGGAGACGCTGCTGCGCGGCCGCTCGGTGAGCGACGTGTTCCTCGGCTTCCGCCGCTTCCCGCACTTCGCCATCGCCCTGCGCGGCGTGAACGAGGACGGCGCCGCCTTCGTTCTGCGGGCGACCTTCGACGCCGAGATCCTCGCCTCGATGCGCGAGGCCGAGGGGCGCAAGGCCTCGCGGGACACCTTCATCGTCAACCACAAGGGGGTGCTGCAGACCCCGTCCAAGGCCTACGGCAAGATCCTCGCGCGTGCGCCGCTCTCCGTGCCTCCACCGGCCGGCGAGACCACGGTGAAGGAGTGGACCGGCGACGATGGCAAGATCCACATCCTGGGCTACGCCTACATCAAGAGCTCGCCCTACATCTACATGGTGACCGAGGAGCGCGAGACGCTGCTCACCACCTGGTTCTCCCTGCGCAACAAGCTGGTCTGGTTCCTCGGCCTGAGCGTGGTGGTGATCGTCCTGGTGATCCTCGTCGGGGCGACCTCCACGGTGAACCGCATCCGCGAGGCCGATGACAAGCGGCTCGCCCTGCTGCACAAGGTCGAGTACACGGCGAAGATGGCCTCCATCGGCCGGCTCGCCGCCGGCGTGGCCCACGAGATTAACAACCCGCTGGCGATCATCAACGAGAAGGCCGGGCTGCTCAAGGACCTGCTGACCTACGCCGAGGACTTCCCCAAGAAGGAGAAGTTCCTCAAGAACGTCGACCCGATCATCGACTCTGTCGAGCGCTGCGCGCGCATCACCCGCCGCCTGCTGCGCTTCGCCAAGCACATGGACATCCGCCGCGAGCCGATCAACCTCGAGCACCTGCTCAAGGAGGTGCTCGGCTTCCTGGAGAAGGAGTCGGCCTACCGCAACCTGCAGGTCGCCATCGACGTCCGGGAGGGCGTGCCGGTGATCGAGAGCGACCGGGGGCGGCTGCAGCAGGTGTTCCTCAACATCATCAACAACGCCTTCGGGGCCGTGGACGAGGGGGGGCGGATCGACATCTCCATCGCCCAGGAGGGGGACAGCCACGTCAGCGTCACGGTCCGGGACAACGGGGTGGGCATCCCGCCCGAGCACCTGGACCACATCTTCGAGCCGTTCTTCACCACGAAGGAGAAGCACGGCACGGGGCTCGGGCTGTCCATCACCTACGGCATCGTCGAGAAGCTCGGCGGCAAGATCACGGTCGACAGCCAGGTCGGACAGTGGACCCGGTTCACGGTGATCCTGCCCGTGAAGCACGAAACAAGCGGGAGGGCAGAAGATGGGCGGAATGCGAGTACTGCTGGTTGATGACGAGCCCGAGCTCGTCCACACCATGGCCGAGCGGCTCGAGATCCGGGACTTCGAGGTCGACGCCGTGACCAGCGGCGCCGCGGCCCTGGAGAAGATCAAGTCCGAGGCGTACGACGTCGTGGTCATCGACCTGAAGATGCCGGGCATGAGCGGCCACGCCGTGATGACCGCGGTGCGCGTCGAGCACCCCAGGCTCCCGATCATCCTGCTGACCGGCCACGGCGCCGCCGAGGACGACGAGGAGAACGCGGACCTGGACCAGGCCTGCGCCTACCTCTTCAAGCCGATCAACATCGACGAGCTGATCCGGACGATGCGCGAGTGCGTCAAGGTGGACGAATGAGCGAGCCCGATCCTGGCGCGCCGCTGCTGGAGCAGAAGCTGATGTTCTTCGGCCGGATCAGCGCCAGCCTGTCTCACGAGCTGAAGAACGTGCTGGCGACGATCAACGAGTTCTCCGGCCTGCTGGACGACCTGTCCCAGGCGGCGGCGTCGGGGCGTGCGCTCAAGCCCGAGCGCCTGCAGTCGGTCTGTGGCAAGATCGCGAACCAGATCGGCCGGGGGGAGGAGCTGATCCGACGGATGAACCGCTTCTCCCACAGCGTCGACGAGCCGGTGGCGTCGGTGGACCTCCGCGAGGTCCTCGCCCTGGTCTGCGACCTGTGCAACCGCTTCGCCAAGCTGAGGCAGGCGACGCTGGAGCGGCGCTTCCCCGACGCGCCCCAGGTGCTGACGCTGGATACCTTCGCTCTCGAGTACGCGGTGGCCCTGGCCATCGACCTCGCGCTCCAGGGGGCGAGCGAGCAGCGGCGGGTCACGGTGGCGCTCCTCGAGCCCGCGTCGCGGGGGCGCTGCCAGATCGCGGTGGAGAGCGCCGACCCGCTTGGCCCCGAGCTGGCGCAGGCGACCGAGCACGCCTTGCTGGCCGGCGTGATGGCTCACCTGGGCGGGACCCTGGACGTAGCGCCGGAGCGGATCGTGCTCGGCCTGGGCGGCCTGGACGCTTGACGGAGTCGCTGGAGATTTTTCGCGGGGCGGCGTCGGGGCCGTTTCTGTTCACCTGCGAGCACGCCTCGGCGCGTATCCCGCCGCCGCTGTCGCGGCGGATCGCGGCCGCGGATCGGCGCTGGCTGGCGACGCACTGGGCCCTCGATCTGGGCGCGGCGGCGGTGACGCGGGAGCTCGCCCGCAGGACCGGCTCGGCGGCGGTGCTCTCTCGCGTCTCCCGCCTGGTCTGCGACGCGAACCGACCGCCGGAGGCCGGGGACTGGATCCGGCTCGACGTGCAGGGCCATCCCCTGGGCTTCAACCGCGGCGTCGACGAGGGGGAGCGGCGCCGGCGCCTGAGGCTGTACCACGAGGCCTACCACCGCGGGGTGGACCGGGCGCTGGCGGGCCTCCGTCCGGTGACCCTCGTCTCGGTGCACTCCTTCACCCCGCGGCTCGGCGGCGAGCGCCGGACCATGGAGGCCGGGGTGCTCTTCGACGAGCGACACGAGCGGGCGGCGCGCCGGCTCGCGCGCCGGCTCGCGCGGGACGGCCTGCGCACGGCGCTCAACCGGCCCTACTCCGGGCGGCGGGGGATGATCCACTCGGTCCAGCTCCACGGGCGAGCCCACGGGCTGCCCTACCTCGAGCTCGAGCTGCGCCAGGACCTCATCGACAGCTCTCCCCGGGCCCGGGCCATGGGGCGGCGGCTGGCCGGGCTGCTTCTTTCCGTGCTACCGGAGGTGGCGGGATCTGGGGTAGCATTGGGGCAGGTTCGTCCACAATGAGCCGTGTCCCCATCTGGCGCGCGCCGCGCGTTGACTACTGCGCCCAGGGCCGCATCTGGGTCATGCGCGAGCAGGCCGAGTGCTTCACGGTCAACATCAGCGAGTCCGGTCTGCTCGTGGTCACTCCCCTGCGCTGCGAGCCGGGCATGAACGTCCGCATCGACCTGCCGTTCCCCGGCTACAGCCGTCCGATGCCGATCCCCGCGCTGGTCGTGCGAGAGACCGAGGTGGACGGTGAGTACGCCGTGGGGGTCAAGTTCGAGTCGATGCTCGCCGGCTCCCTGGAGGTGCTGCGGAGCTTCATCCAGAAGGAGCTCGCCTCGATGCGCTCGTCGGACCATCTGGACCCGCTGGGAGCGGAGCTCGGCCCGGCAGGGCCGGGCCCGACGACGCCGCCGGTGCTCGGGCCGGAAGAGCTCGGCGCGGTGTCCCAGCCGCGAGAGCTCGGGCCGGAGGAGCTCGGCGCGGTGTCCCAGCCGCGAGAGCTCGGGCCGGAGGAGCTCGGCGCGGTGTCCCAGCCGCGAGAGCTCGGGCCGGAGGAGCTCGGCGCGGTGGTCCTGCAGGCGGAGGCGGGTCGCCGGAGCAGCCGAGGGATGACTTCGGCGAGCTCGACCGGGGCGCCCGCGCGGCCGGAGACGCGGCCGATCGACCTCGCCGAGCTCGACGCGGCCATGGCACCCGCGGGGCCGGAGACCCCGGCGATCGATCTCGCCGAGCTGGACGCGGCCGTGGCGTTGCCCGAGACCGACCAGGCGCCCCGGAGCGTCGACGCGCCGACGTCGGAGGTCCCCCTGAGCGAGCTGGAGGACCTGGACGAGCTCGGTCAGCGCCGCCCCAAGACCGAGGTGCGCCGGGTCAAGCGCCGGGCCCTGGAGCGGCTGCGGCGCAAGGCCGCCGTGACCAGCGAGCCCGCGCCGGTGGAGGAGCCCGCGCCCTTCAGGAGGCGGCCCGGGGGCATCGGACGGGCCCCGGACCACTCGGCCCTGGACCGCCCCGTCACACAGGAGCTGACCGACGTGCCGGAGTGGGTCGACGGCCCGCGCCAGATCTACGACGACGAGGAGCAGGAGCTGATCAACGAGTCGGAGCAGGACGAGCGGCTCAAGCACCTCTACCGCGCGGCGGTGGCCGAGGTGTCCGATGCCGAGAAGGACCGCGCCGGGAAGAAGAAAAAGAAGGGGTGGTTCTAGCCGGGCCGGCGCCTCACCAGCAGGCGCAGCAGCTGCCGCGGTCCAGCACCGGCTTGGGTCCTCGTCCGCGGGCCACTTGCGCCACTCGGTGCCGGCGCTGGAGGTGGCGAGGTAGATCCGGTCGTGCCCGTCGGCGCCCTGCCCGCCGTACCACATCGCGAGGCCGCCGGGGATGGCGTGGATCGGTCATCTCGTGACCCCTGTCAGAAGAGGTGCGGCGCGAGCCGCGGGGACCAGGCGGGCGAGCGGGCGGCGCCGGCGTAGAGCTGCCGGCGTGCCCGCCCGTCCGTGGTGATCGCCCAGAGCCCGCGGCCCTTGGCGGCGTAGAGGATCCAGCGGCAGTCCGGCGACCAGCTCGGCCCGGTGTTCTGGCCGTCGTCCTGGGTCAGGCGGAGGGAGCGGCCGGTGTCCGCGTCGAGCAGGTGGACCTCGTAGCGCGAGCCGGAGTAGCGGTGCGTGTAGACGATCTCGCGGCTGCCGGGGAGCGGGCACCAGTCCGGCTCCTGGTTGTAGAAGCCGTCGCTGGTCAGGCGGCGGAACGAGCCGTCGCGCAGCGAGGCGAGCCAGACCTGGGGCGAGCCCTCGCGGTCCGAGATGAAGGCGATCTCGTCGCCCGCCGGGGACCAGGTGGGAGAGATGTCGATCCCCGCGTGACGCGTCAGGCGCCTGGTCACGTTGCCCCGCCGGTCGAGCAGGTAGACGTCGGTGTTGCCGTCGACGCTCTGGGACACGGCGATGGTGCGCCCGTCGGGGGAGAAGGCGGCGCCGGTGTTCAGATCCCGCTGCCGCGCGAGCACCTGCGCCGCGCCGCCGCCCGCCGGGCGGAGCACCAGCGCCGGCGCGCCGCCGACGAAGGCGGTGTAGACCAGGTCGCCGGCCCGCGACCAGGCGGGCAGCAGGTTGGGGTGGTCCTCGCCCGAGACGCGCCGCACGCCGGTCCCGTCGAAGCCCACCGTGAACACGTGGCGCGCGCGGCTGTCGGCGCCGGTGCCGGAGATGAAGGCGATGCGCGTGAAGTAGAGCCCCGGCTCGTTGAGGTAGAAGCTGTGCAGCGCCGAGGCCAGGGCGCGGGCCGTCGCGGCGGCTCCGCGGCTGGCTCCATCGAGGGGGAAGCTGCGCTCGAAGGGGCCGCCGGGCACGCCGTGAGGCAGGTAGAGCATCGCCGCCCGCGGGCCGACCCGCAGGGTGGCGACGGGCGGGGAGGCGCCGTCGAGCACGAAGGCGCCGGAGCGCTCCAGGTTGAGCCGGAGCAGCTCGGCCACGCGGCGCGGACGGTCCCCGGGATCGGTGACCAGCGCGAGGCGGAAGGGCGGCGAGCCCAGGGCGCGGGCCGGTCCGGGCACGGGGGAGAAGGGCTCCTCCTCCGGCGAGATCACGGGGGGCGGCGGCGGCGGCGGCTCCTCCGCCGGGGGGGCGACCACCGGGGCGGGCCGCGGACAGCCCTCGCCGAGCAGGGCGAGGCAGAGGGCGCTGAGCAGGAGAGGTGGGCGCCGGAGCATCAGAGCAAAGCGTACCAGATGTCCGGGGCGCTGGCGATGAGCGGCGCATGGGCGCCGGCCAAGCTGGTAGGCATCTGCTCGTGGTGTTGCTCGTCGTCGTCCTGTTGCCCGCTCGGGGCGCGGACGCCTACCGCGGCGGGCGCCGGAGCCTTCCCGTTGCCGGTCCGGCTCTCCGGCGGTATAACGGGCTATGTCGATGGGGGAAGCGGACTTTCGGGAGATCGTCGAGCTGATCGACGATGGCGTCGTCGTTGTGCGTCGGGGGAGGACGCTCTACCGCAGCCTGCGCTGGGGCAGGCGGCTCGGCGAGCTCACGCCGGAGGAGGCGCGGCAGAGCTACCTGGACTTCATCGCGCCCGAGGACCGGGAGCGGGTCGCCGCGCTCTACCGCGAGAAGCTCAAGGAGTACGACGCGCCCGGCGGCGCGGACCCGTCGCGCTCCAGGCCGCTGCAGTTCGAGACGACCCTGCAGACCGCCGCGGGCGAGCGCATCGACGTCGACGTGAAGACCCACCTGGTCAATCTCGAGGACGGGCCGGCCACGGTGCTCGTGCTCAGGGACATCACCGCGCGCCGGGCGACCGAGCGCGCGCTGCGCGAGTCGGAGGAGCGCTACCGTCTGCTCTCCGAGCTGACCAGCGACTTCACCTTCGCCCTGCGCCACGACGCGAGCGACGGGCTGACCACCGAGTGGGTCGCCGGGGCGTATCGCCGGATCACGGGCTACGAGGTGGGCGAGATCTACGACAGGGGCGGCTGGGCCACGCTGATCCACCCCGAGGACCGCGAGCGGGCCCGGGTCGCGATGCGCGCGACGCTCGCCGGCGACGTGGTGGTGGACGAGTTTCGGTTCGTGACCAAGGACAACGAGGTCCGCTGGATCCGGACCTACACCCGGCCAGCCCTGGACGAGCAGGGGAACATCGTCGGGGTGATCGGGGCCGGACAGGACCAGACCGGGCGCCGGGAGGCGGAGCGGGCGCTGGAGCGGAGCAACACCCGGCTGCGCGAGGTCAACCGACAGCTCGAGGAGCTGCACCGGGCCAAGGACGCGGTCACCGCGACGGTGAGCCACGAGCTGCGCACGCCGCTGGTGACCGGGCTGGGCTACGTCGAGATGGCGCTCTCCGGCGCCGTGGGCCCGGTGCCGGCGGAGCTCGGCCGGAGGCTGCGCAAGGCCCTGGACAGCCTGCTGCGGCTGCGCCGGCTCATCGACGGTCTGCTCCAGTACAACAGCTTCCTCGTCGCTGACTTCTTCGGGCCCCAGACGCCGGCTCCCCTGGACATCGCGGAGCTCGCCCGGCAGACCGCGGCGGAGCTGCTCGTCGGCAAGGGGTTCGACGAGGGGCGGCTGAAGCTGCAGCTGCCCGACGGGCCCGTGCACGTCCTGGCCCAGCCGGAGCCGATGCGCATTGCCCTGAGCAACCTGCTCAACAACGCCGCGGCCCACGCCGGCGACGGCGCGCAGGTCGTCCTCTCCGTCGTGGCCGTCGACGCGGCCCGCGTGCGGGTCACCGTGAGCGACGACGGCGTCGGGATCCCCGAGGAGCTACGCGAGCGGGTCTGGGACCTGTTCACCCGGTCCAGGGGCGCGTCGGCGGGGCTCGGCCTGGGGCTGGCCATCGTCCACGCCGTGCTCCGCTCGCACCAGACCGAGCCTCACCTGGAGAGCGCGCCTGGCCAGGGCACGCGGATCTGGTTCGAGCTCCCCGCCGACCCGTGATTGCCGCTCAGCGCCGAAACACCACCTCGCCGTCGACGAAGGTCATCTCGGCCGGGACGCCGCGGGCAAGGTCCGACGGATCGCGGGCGAAGGGGTCGTCGCCGAGGACGACCAGGTCCGCCAGGCGCCCGGGCGCGAGGACGCCGGTGGCGAAGCCGTGGAGCGCGGCGGGGCCGGCGGTGTGGGCGGCCAGCGCCTCGTGGAGCGTGAGCCGCTCCTCCTCGACCCACGGCGGCGAGCTCTGGTCGGCGAGGCGCGTCACCGCGGCGGCGATGCCGCGCCAGGGGTCCACGCCCTCGACCGGGGCGTCGGAGCCGAAGACCAGCAGGCCACCGCCGCGGAGCATGCTGCGCAGGGCGTAGGCCAGCGGCTGGAGCTCCGGCGCGAGGTGGCGCTCGGCGATGCCGCGATCGTCCCACATGTGCGAGGGCTGGACCGAGAGCACGACGCCCGCCAGGCTGCCCGGGGCGAGGGATCTCCGGGGCAAGATCTGGACGTGCTCCAGCCGGTGCCGCGTGCCGGCGGGCCAGTCGATCCGGGCCAGGGCGTCCAGCGCCACCTCGGCCGCCCGGTCGCCGATGACGTGGATCACGGCGTGCGTCCCGACCGCGTGGATCGCCGCGAGCCAGTCGTCGAGCTCCGCCGGCGAGAGCGTGAGCATCCCCCGGTCCGTCGTGCCGACGTAGGGCTCGGTCAGGGCCGCGGAGAGCGAGCCCAGCGTGCCGTCGAGGAACAGCTTGGCCCCGCCGACCCGGAGCCAGCCGGGCACCCGCGTCGCGAACAGGGCGCGGCCCCGCCGCAGCGCCCCGGGGCTGTCGAAGGCCGGGTTCCAGAGCACCCGGACCCGTGGTCCCCCGGCGCCCTCGAGCTGCGCCCGGGCCAGGGCGAGGTGGTCGGGGGGCTCGTTGCTGTGCACGGCGGTGATCCCGCAGGCGTGGAGCGCGCGGATGAAGGGGGCGAGGCGCGCGCGCTTCTCGTCCGGGCCGGGCTCGGGGATCAGCCGCCGCCGAAGCTCGAAGACCTCCTCGAGCACCAGGCCCTGATCGGCCCGGACCACGCACCGCTCCGGTCGTTGTTCGAGGGTTGCGAGCCGCTGCAGCCCCGTCGAGCTCAACAGGGCCGAGTGGGCGTCCTTGCTCACCAGGAACACGGGGTTGCGCGGCGCCGCCCGGTCCAGAAGCGCGGGCCCGGGCTCCGAGCCCGGGAAGACCAGGCGGCGCTCCCAGCCGAAGCCGGTGATCCACTCGCCCGGCGCGGCCCGAGCGGCCCGGGCGCGGACGAAGTCCTCGAGCGAGCGCGGATCCGCGCCGCGACAGTCCAGCGCCGCGTGCTCCACCGCGGCGAGCACCAGGTGCAGGTGGCTGTCGCAGAGCCCCGGCAGCAGCGCGCGTCCGTCGAGCTCGATCACCTCCGCGCGGCGCGCCTCGTCCGGGAGCCCGGCCCGTGGACCGACGTAGGCGATCGAGCGGCCCCGGGTGAGCAGCACGCCGTCGTCGAGCGCTCCCGGGCGATCCATGGGGTAGATCGGGCCGCCGCGGAAGAGGTAGCCGTTCATCCGGGCCCGCCGTGCCCGTCGTCGCCGGGCACCGTCTCGCCCTGGAACAGGAAGCCGCGGACCTCGAGGCTGACGCCGGAGACCGGCACCAGGGGGTGGCCCGCCTCGTCGAACGTCACGTCGTCGGGCCAGGAGAAGCCCGGATCGATCGCCCGGAAGTGGTCGAGGGCCCGCTCCAGCAGCACGCGGACCCGCACGCCGCCGTCGCTGTCCTCGTCGGGAACGAAGATGCGCGGCGCGACGGAGAAGTCCACCTCGCCGAGCGCCGTGCGCAGGATGTAGCGCGGCACCTCGCGCCCGCTGCCCATCCGCCGCACGCCGGTGGCGACGTCGATGACGCTGTTCAGCTCGATCGGGTGCTCCCGGTTCCACTCCCGCTGGATCGGCAGCCCGGCGACGTAGACGTTCGTGAGCTCGATACCCAGCTCGCGGCAGCCCGAGGAGATGCGCAGCATCTCGGCCTCGTTGTCGTTGATGTAGCCCAGCATGGGCACGTTGGCGTAGGTCGTGATGCCTCTGAGGCGCAGGTCGCGCACCAGGCCGGCGTGCTCGGGCGAGAGCTCGCTCGAGTGCAGCACCTGGGTCTCCAGCTCCAGCCGGGTCGGGGCGGTGACCCGCAGGCGGTTCTCGGCGGCGAGGCGCGAGAGCGCCGCCCGGGGCAGGAGCGCGGGCTCGTGGAGCAGGCGCAGCGAGCGGAGGCGGATCGCCAGCACGTGCTCGATGCGGCGCAGGCGCCGGACCAGCTCCAGGGTGCGGGACAGGCCAACCAGCGCGTCGCCCGCCCGCGAGAGCACGACGTCGGTGATCCGCGGGTGCGCGGCGATGTAGCGGCAGGCCTCCTCGACCTGCTCGTCGGTCGCCGCGACGTCGAGCTCGACCCGCGCGTAGTGGTCGCGGGCGAGGAAGGGGCCGGGGGTGCGGCCGAGGGACAGATCCAGGCGGCGCTGGTCCGCGAGGCCGAGCTCCTGCAGCGAGCGCAGGGACGCCTTGACCGTCTCCCGCGTCCGGCTCAGCTTGTACTCGTGCGCCTCGGGTGAGGAGCTCAGCCCGCGCGGCCCGGCGAACAGGGCCTCGTCGCCGATCAGGGTCATGAACGCCGCGTCCAGCGTCCCCTCGGCGTTGGGGCGCACGGTGTCGCGCAGCTGGAGGATGGGGGCGAAGGGCTCGTAGTACTCCTTGGTGTAGGGCGTGCGGATCCAGATGTAGCGCGGGTCCTCCGCGCTGCGCTCCACGGCCCAGCCGCTGGTGTTCCAGTCGATCTTGCCGATGCGGGTCGCGGTGGTGATGTGCGGCATCGCGCGGTCGGAGAGGTGGGCGCGCAGGTGGCGCCCCGCCCGCAGCCCCTGGTCGATGGTCGACCAGTAGACCCGGTTGCCCTGGATCGGGCTGGTCGGCATGAAGATGTAGTGGATCTCGGCCCCCGCCGCGCGCAGGGCGTTGAACAGCTCGACCATCTCGTGGCCGGAGGTGTTGCAGCCGTTGACGAACGGGGTCTGGACGTAGACCGGCACGCCGTGGCGCACCAGGTGGCTGATCACGTCGAGGGCGTCGTAGCTCAGCTCGTCGGGGTGGATGAAGTGCGTCGCCAGCTCGAGGCGCTTGCCCCGCTGGCTCAGCTCGAGGTTTTCGCGCACGAGGTAGTTGAGCCAGTAGCCGCCGTCGCGCAGGAACAGCCGCGGGTAGTAGGAGACGGCGCGAGAGGCGAGGCGCAGGGTCTGGATCTGGGGCACCTTGGCCAGCTCCTGCACCGCGTGCTGCAGGGTCGCGCGGTTCATGAAGGGATCGCCGCCGGTGAGCACGACCTCCTTGATCGCCGGCTCGTCCTGGATGTAGAGCACCGCCTGCTTGACGTGGGCCTTGTTGGGCGAGCGCTGGTTGCGGCACTCCTTGTGCTTGCGGAAGCAGAAGCGGCAGTAGACCGGGCAGGCCATGTTCATGACGAAGATCACCCGGTTCTGGTACATCTGCTCCACGATGCCGCGGAAGAACTGGCCGACCCAGGTGTGCACCTCGCCCTCGCGGTCGAGCTCGCCCACGAAGGGCATGTACTGGTAGGCCACGTCGGGCGAGAGCCGCATCTGTCGCACCGTGTGCATCGAGAGGCGCACCGGGTAGGTGTCGATCACCTGCTGGAGATCCTCGCGCTCCCGCTGTGGCACCTGCACACCGGTGAGCTCCTCGAGCTGGGCGACCTTCTTCACCGTGTGGTAGCCCTGACCGGGGACCAGCTCCTCGAGCACGGCGAGCAGCAGGTGGTAGGGCAGCGCCACGCCGCCGAGCTCCTGGGGCCCCCGAGCAAACTCGGGCCGCTCGGCGCATCGATCCCGGGGCTGGCCCAGCCGCTCGATCAGGGCGGCGGCGAAGCCGTCCGCGTCGCCGGCGAAGCCGGTCAGCGCGAGCAGGCGCTCCAGCCGCTCCTCGCCGGAGCCGCCGCCCAGCCGCAGGGCGAAGGCAGGCTCGACCAGGGGGTAGCCCCAGCAGTGCTCGAGAAAGGCGACGATCCGCTCGAGGACCCGGGCCAGGCTGACCTCGACGCCCGCCTCGGCCCGTTCATCGTTTCGTTTCGGGGGAGACTGCACGGTTCCTCCGCTTCTGGGCTCTGATCACAGCATAGCGCGCGCGGGACCGAAGAGCCGCTCAGGGCAACGTGGCGGTGCTCAGCAGCCCGGATGTCACCCCGGTGACGCTGACGCTGACGCCGTTGACCCGAATGCGCCCCGCGCCGCCCCCGCCGCCCCCGCCGTTGACCTCGCCGTTCTGGCCCGGGGCGCCCGCCGCGTTGCTCACCGCGCCGGCCCCTCCCGGGCCCTCGTTGCCCGGGGCGCCGCCCCCCGCCGCCGGGAGCCCCGAGAGCTGGCCGGGCTGGCCGGGGTAGCCCGGGTCGGTGGTCTGCGCCGCGCCGCCGCCGCCGCCGCCGCCCGCGCAGAGCGCCCCGCTGACGATCACCGTCGGCGCCTCGACGAGGATCGCCCCGCCGCTGCCGCCGCCGCCGCCGGCGCCGCCGCTGACGCCGCTATCGTCCTTGACGCCGCCGTCGCCGCCGCCGCCGCCCACGTTGATCTTCCCCGGGATGTCGACCCGCGTCCGGCCGACGATCTGCACCGCCCCGCCGCCCCCGCCGCCCGCCGCGGCCTTGGCCGAGTCGCCCGGGGAGCCCGCGCCGCCGCCGCTGCCGCCGACCAGGGGGACCAGCGTCGCGCTGCCGAAGCCGCCGCCGCCGTCGCCGCCGCTGGTGTACAGCGTGACGTCCGCGCCGCCGTGCCCGCCGGAGCTGCCGAAGCCGCCACCGCCGCCCCCACCGTCGTACTTCGTGGTGCTGACGGGCGCCGACTCCCCGCCGCCGGGGCCGCTGCCGTCGACGCCGAGGGCGGTGCTGCCCTGGTTGCCCCCCGGACCGGCGAGGTGCGTGCCGCCCCGCCCGCCGGTCAGGAGCAGCGTTCCGGCCACGTGGACCTGATCGGCGACCAGCACGAGCGCCCGCGTGCCCGAGACCTCGACGGTCACCGCGGAGGGGATCTCGACGCTGGAGAAGCAGAGCACGCCGAGCTCCACGCCGGAGCCGCTCTGGGCCAGCGTCCGGAACGCGGGCGAGCTCGCGCCGTCGACGGTGCCGGCGTCCGTGTCGACCTTCACGGCCTGGCCCGGCGTCCAGGCGCTGGCCCCGTCGACGCAGGAGAGGGCCACGTTGTTGCTGGCCTGGATCCAGGCCAGGTCGACGCCCTGGTCCCGGGGCGCCGGGGCGGAGCGATCCTGGCGGAGGGCGTCGATGAGGGATACGTCGGCGAGGGCCACGTCAGCGGCGCCGTCGCCGGTCAACAGACGCGTGTCAAACCCGCCCCGGACGCAGCCGCCGAGGAGCAGGCCTGCCAGCAGGCAGCGAAGCGCCATTCCTCATCGTACCACGCCTCCGCCCCGCGACGGTTCTTTGACAGAATGGCAATTTCTGCACCTGGCCCCGTGTCCCCCTGGCATCACACGAGCCGGCGAGTTAGGCCAACCCATCGTGATCGCGAGGTTTCGTCTCTGGCATGTGCCTTGCTCTCGTGGTGGCCATGAAGAAGCTGATCTGCCTCCTCGCCGTTCTCGCCGCGCTGATGGGCATCCTCGTCATCGACCTGAGCCGAGAGCCGAGCCCGCTGGACGACGGATCGGTGGAGCTCGCCAAGCAGGTGGACACCCCGAGCCAACCCAGCGCGCGTCCGCCGCGCTCCTCCGGCGCGGCCGAGCTTCAGCGCGTCATCCGTCAGGGCGCCGAGTAGCCCGACGGCTTCGCCTTTTGGCGGTGCCCGCGCTATCCTAGCGCCGGAATGTCGGACAAGGTCGATACCAACCAGGCGATCCGGACCCACGTGCTCTGCGCCCAGCCGGAGGAGCTGGGGATCACCCCGGCCGGGCCGACCTGGGGCGTGTTGATGGAGATCGGCTACTTCGCGGGCACGGCCACGCTCATCGCCCTGGCCGATGGAACCGCCAGCCTGCTCTTCAGCACCGGAGGGGGCATCGCCGCGAACGAGGGGCAGCACGCCGCCCACCGCGTTGCCCGGGAGCTCGTGAGCGCGGCGGGAGAGTTCCTGGCGCGGGCGAGCTCCACCGACCGCTACCCCTACCCCCGCATCGGCCGCGTTCGGTTCTACCTGCTCACCACCGTGGGGGTGCGCACGCTGGACGCGGAGGAGGGCGCGCTCGAGCTGGGGGAGCACGAGCTCTCGTCGCTGTTCCGCGACGGGCACCGGGTGATCACCGAGCTGCGACAGATCGCCGAGGCCCGCTAGCCAACTCGATCCCGGCTCAGCCCTCGAGGCAGGCCAGCAGCGCGGGGAGCAGCTGCTTCTTGCGCGAGACCAGCGCGCGGCCCTCGAGGGTCCCGTCGGGGCGCCGCGGGAAGGGCAGCTGCCCGAGGAGCGCGGGGTGGGTCGGGCTGAGCAGCAGGCGGCTGGCGCCGCCGACGATGTCGGTCACCATGAGCAGGGCGAAGTCGAGGCCCCGCTTTTCGCGCAGCCGCTCCAGCGCGCCGAGCAGCGCCTCGAGGTGCCGCGCGAGCTCCCGCGTCTCCAGGACCTCGACCTGGCCGATGCCGAAGCGCAGGCCGGCCTCGTCGTAGATCTTCATGTCTGCGGCGACCACCTCCGCCGGGTCGCGGCCGGCGAGGTCGGTCCCCTGACCGAGCAGGGCGGCGCCGAAGGACTCCTGCGTCTCCCCGGCGAGGGGGGCGCCGGGCTGCACCGCCCAGCGCGCGAGCCGCGCGGCCGCCCCGTGATCCCGGCCCGTGGTGGTCGGGGAGCGGAGCATCAGCGTGTCGGAGAGCAGCCCGGCCCAGAGCAGCCCGGCGACGGCGGGCGGCGGCGTCAACCCGGCCTCCTCGATCCGCTCGCTGACCAGGGTGCTGGTGCTGCCCACCGGATCGACGTGGAAGCGGATCGGCAGGCGGGTGGGGGGGGCGTCGAGCCGGTGGTGGTCGAGGACCTCGAGCAGCTCGGCCTCGTCGAGGCCGCCGATCGCCTGCCCGGCCTCGTTGTGATCGACCAGCACCAGGCGCAGGCGGGGCGGGTTGAGCAGGTCGGGCTTGCGGCAGACCCCGACGTAGCGGTCCTCCCCGTCGACGACCCAGAAGTCATCGCGCTCCTCGCGCATCACGCGCGGCAGGCTGTCGCGGATCCGCCCGTCCGCAGAGAACCGCGGGACGTCCCGGTCGACCAGGTCGCGGCACGGCGCGTCGAGGAGCGGCCCCAGCGAGGTCTCGCGGCCGAGGTCCGGCCCGAGGCGCTCGCCGAGGAAGGCGAGCAGGCTCCGGGCGGTGATCAGGCCGTGGGGTCGACCGTCCGCCTCGACGACGGGCGCCACCGACCGGCCGCTGCCCAGCAGCACGCCCCAGGCGTCGGCGAGCCGCTGCTCCGGCACCAGGGGATCCGCGCGGCGGGCGACCAGCCCGAACCGCGGGGCGGCGTCGACGAGCAGCGGCGGGGCGGGGAGCCCCAGCCGCTCCAGCGCCCAGCTGGTCTGGGGGCGCAGGGCGCCGGCGCGGAACGCGTGCACGGCCGTGCTGCGCGCGCCTTGTTCGATGTGTGCGAGCAGCCAGGCGTAGCCCACCGCGGCGGCGATCGCGTCGGTGTCCGGGTTGACATGTCCGACGACGTGGATCGGCTCGGTCGCGGGCTCGTTCATGGCGGCCGCCCGTCAGTCCTCGGGATCGAACAGCGGCAGCTCCTGGGTCATGCAGGTGCTACGCCCCGGATCCAGCGTGCAGCCGCAGTGGGGGCAGCTGTCCAGGGTCTCGTGCACGTTGGCCTCGCAGCTCGGGCAGGTGACCGTGGCGCTGGTGGCGTCGAGGATCGGGTTCTTCTGACCGGTGACCGAGACCGTGTCCTCCTCGTAGAACTCGCCCTCGGGCTGGAGCGCCACGATGACCTGCAACCGGCCGAGCTCCAGGCGGTCCCCGTGCGCCAGGGCGACCTCCCGGCTCATGCGCATCCCGTTGACGCTCGTGCCGTTCTTGCTGCCCAGATCGCGCACCGTCACACCCCCGCGCTTGACGTTGAAGCGCAGGTGCTGGCGCGAGACGTTGGCGTCGTTGAAGCGCAGGGAGCAGCTGGAGCTGCGGCCCAGGATGTACTCTCCGGGCGGGAGCTCGAGGATGCGGCCGCCGCAGACCAGCGTGACCCGTGTCTTTAGCTCGTCGTCCATCGCCTCCACGCGATCGACTGTACCACAGGATCCGCTCAGGGCGGGAAGGCCCGGGTCAGGTTGTTGGGCGCGCCCCAGATCGCTTTTCGCCACAGCTTGGCGCGACCGATGAACAGCGACAGCGGGTCCAGGCCGGCGAGGGTCAGCACCGGGTTGGAGCGGAACAGGTCGTGCTTCTCCACCGGGTCCTTGTCGAGGTCGTAGACGTCGACGGCCACGTGGCTGCGCAGGATCACCTTGGCCGGCCCGACCCGCACGGTGTAGCTCCAGGCCTCGTCGCTGGCCAGGGTCGCCCGGGGGTAGGCCACCCGGGGCTTGAGGAACGGGAGCAGGCTCTCGCCCTGCACCTCCTCGGGGACGCGCTCGCCGAGCAGCGCGAGGACGGTGGGGAGCAGATCCGTGCCGTCGTGGCCGGTGGTCACCTTGCCGGGCGGGAACACCCCGGAGAAGCGCAGCACGAGGGGCACGCTGATCAGCTCGCGGTACAGGCTGTGGCCGTGGCCGCAGGATCCGTGCTCCCAGAACTCCTCGCCGTGATCCGAGTCGATGATGAACATGGTCTGGTCGTAGATCCCGAGCTTCTTCAGGTGGGCCACCAGTCGGCCGAAGTGGTGGTCGTTGAAGGCCAGCTCGTTCTCGTAGATCGCCTCGATCCGCGCCCGCTCCCGCGGCGGGGGCGGCCGCTTGCTCTCCTTGATCTTGCCCATGGTCTTGCCGCTGGCGTAGCGGCGGAAGGGGCCGTGGTAGGGCCCCTTGTCGTAGTCCTTGATGAACTGCGGGTGCACGCGGTAGCTCACGTGGGTGTCGCTGGTGCCCAGGAAGAGGTAGAACGGGCCGCCGCTGTGCTTGTCGATCCAGGGCAGCGCGGCGTCGACCACGGCCTTGGCGTCGTTGGGCTTGTTCTCCCGGATGAAGTTGGTGACGTGATCGAAGCCCTGGACGTAGTTCCAGCGCGCGCTGATGAAGCCGTTGGAGACGTAGGCCGCCGTGGCGTAGCCCTGCTGCTTGAAGGCCTCGGCCAGGGTGAGCTGGTCGTCGCGGAGCTTGGCGCGGTGGGTCAGCACGCGGTGGACCGCGGGGTAGGTGCCGGTCCAGTAGCTCGCGTGACCCGCCTTGGACTCGTTGCTCGGGGCCCAGAAGGGGTCGAACACCGTGCCCTCCCGGGCCACCGCGGCGAGGTTCGGCGTCTTGACCTGGGGGCGGCTGTTGCCGCGCGGGCCGTAGAAGGGGAGCTTGTCGGCCCGCAGCGCGTCGATGAGCCAGAAGATGACGTAGCGCGGCTTGCGGGCCGCCGGGGGCGGGGGCGGGGGCTTCGTCCCGGCGAGGAGCCCGGCGCGCGAGAGCCGCACCTGCCCCCGGGCGCGCAGCATCAGCCGCACCGCCTTGCCCGCCAGGGCGTCGAGGGGGACGTCGAGCGACGCGCCGGCGGCGAGCCTCCGCGGGCTCTCGCCGTCGACCTGGGTCTGCACCTCGAGCGTGCCGCCGGCCACGGCGCCCACCAGGCGCAGGCCCTTGACCGGCGTGATCACGTAGTCCAGGCCGGTGCCGTCGGGGAGCAGGATGTCGTCGCCGTCGGTCCGCGGCAGGGCCCGGGAGAGCGCCGCCTCGTCGTCGGGCAGCGGCGCGCTCTGGCGCGGCCCGATGCGCACCATGCGCAGCGCGGCGCAGGTCTGCGTCCCGGCGTGGGCTCGCCCGCGGCCCATGTAGAGGCGCACGTTGACGAACCCCGCGCGGGTGACCAGGTTGGCGGGGAGGTCGACGCGGACGCGCTGCCAGCCGCCGCCGAGCTCCTGCTGGGCCAGCAACCGTTCGCCGGAGTAGACCGCGAGCCGTTGCTTGCCCACCGGCCTGAGCAGCACCTCGAGGGCCAGGGGCTTGCCGGCGAGCTCCGGGCCCACCGGGAACCAGAGCTGGGCCTGACGCCCGAAGGGGAAGGCCACCGGACGACCGTCCTCGGTGGCCTGGACCTTCCAGCGCGCTTCCTGGTCGCGCAGGTACTTGACGAAGCCGTAGCTCGCCGCGTCGGCGACCTCCCCCCCTTGCCAGAGATGCGCCAGGGGGAAGTTCGCGCGCAGGTCGTAGTCCAGGGGGGTGAAGGCCCGCCGGGGCGGCGGCGCCGGGGCGCGCTTCGCCGGCGCGGTCTTCGCCGGCGCGGGCTTGCGCGGCTTGGTCTTGCCGGAGACCTCGCCCCTGCAGCCGAGGCAGAGACCGAGCGTGACGACGGCCAGGATCGGGGGCAACGGGTGCTTCGTTTGGTGCTTCATTGCGCGACGGTAGCAGCGTTCGACAAAACGGGAAAGTGCGTCAGGGCAGGCAGCAGGGCTTCAGGCCGTGGCACCCCCCGGTCGGCAGCGGGCGATTGACCTTGCGCGTCCGGCCCGGTGACAATGCTGGTGAGCCATGCGCCGAAGCGCCGTCATCCTCGCCCTGCTGCTCCTTGGCTGCACGGGAGACCTGACCCCGCTGGACTCGAGGCCCCGGGGAGACGGGGCCTCGCCGGTTGCGGACGGGACGCCCCGGCCCGACGGCGCGGCGTGCGTGCTCGGCACGTACCACCAGGGCTACTGCTACTTCACGGCCGGCCTGAACTCGATGGACTACCAGACGGCCCAGGACCTGTGCACGGCGAGCGGGGCCGAGCCGGCCAGCATCCACTCGCAGACGTTGAATGACCTGATCTTCAACATGATGCTGAAGATCCGCGACGGGGTGTGGATCGGGCTCGTGCGCGGCGGCGGCGCCTTCGCCTGGGAGGACGGCTCGGCGCTGGACTACACCAACTGGGCCCCGGGAGAGCCCGACGACCAGGACTGCGCCATCATGGTCGGGCCGTGGGGCGATCAGAGCCGCCAGGGGATGTGGGCCGACAGCCGCTGCTCGACCAAGTACGAGGAGATCGTCTGCCAGAAGAAGCCCTGACGGGGCTCACCAGGTGCAGCTGTAAGGCGCCATGGACTGGCGGGCGGCGCTCATCGCGGTGCGGCAGGCCCGGGAGAGGCCGGGCCGGCCGGCGGTGCTCAGCGCCATGCGCCGCAGGCTCTCGCAGGTCGAGCGGAGGGCCAGCTCCATGGCGGCGCGCTGGGGCTCGGGGACCTGCTGGCTGACGCAGATGTAGAACTTGCCCAGGTACTCGTCGCACTCGGGGACGCCGACCACGCAGGGGCCGTCGTCGCCCGCCCGTGGGGCAGGCGCCTGTGTGGTCCGCCCGCGCCGAAACGCGGTGGGGAGCTGTCCGCCGTCCGGCGCCGGGCCGAGGTCCGGCGCCCGGGGCGCGGCGGCCGGCCTCCCGGGGGCTGGGGGCTGCGGGCTGCGGCACGAGCCGCAGAGGGCAAGGAGCAGGGCGAGTGCCGGGCGACCCATTTGTCCATTATACGTCGCCACAACGCTGCTCCGCCCCTGGTCTGTCCGGCCCCCGGTGGGTACAATGGACCGACCATGTCCCGCGCAACCTCGATCGCCGTGCTGCTCCTGGCCGCCGGCTGCACCGTGGACGAGCTGCAGCTCGAGGACCGCTGGTGCGATCCTGACTACCCCTGCGCCAGCGGCTACACCTGCGCGGGCAACAAGTGCGTCGCCTCGAGCACCGACGGGCCGGTGTCCGACCTCCGGCTGCTCGACGCGGACGGGCCGCTGGCCGACCGGGCGAGCCCGGACCAGCCGGGTCCGGTGAGCGACGCGCCCGGTCCGGACGGAGATCTCAACACAGTCGTCGATCTGCTCGCCGACCTGCCGGCGCCGGACGGCTGCCCCACGGGCATGACCCTGTGCGGCGGGCTCTGCGTCGACCTGCTCTCCGACCTCAACCACTGCGGGAGCTGCAACCAGGCTTGCGGGCCGGAGTCCGATCGCTGCGAGAACGGCAACTGCCACTGCGACCACAACAAACCGATCTGCACCAACGGCCTGAGCTGCATCAACGCGAAGTGCGTCTGCGTCGCCGGGGCGAACAGCCTGTGCCTCGGCTGCTGCGCCGGCACCACCCAGTGCGCGCCCGGCAACACCATCGCCGCCTGCGGCGCGCAGCCGAACCTGTGCTCGGTCTGCAGCACCAGCAACCCCTGCCTGACCCCGATCTGCTCCTCGCTGACCCACACCTGCACCACCGCAGTGAAGGTCAACGGGACGTCCTGCACCACCGCCGGCACCGGCGGCCGCTGCTACTCCGGCAGCTGCTGCACGGGCTGCTGGAGCGCGGCGACGAGCTCCTGCCTGCCCGGGACGTCGAGCAGCGCCTGCGGCACGGGCGGCAACAACTGCGTCGCCTGCTCGCCGAACTACGCCTGCCTCGCGAGCAAGTGCACGCTGATCAAGCTGCCCTAGCTAGGATCTGCTGGTCAGAAGGCGCCGCCGAGGCTCAGCCCGCCGGGGCTCAGCCCGCCGGGGCCGAGACCGATCCAGCGCGGGCGCGCCGCCGAGGCCCGCCGGTGCCCCGGGCCGAGCAGCGGCTCGACGAAGTAGAGCACCACGGCGGTGAGCGCCAGCCCGCCGGCGACGCCGAACATGGCGTTGGCCGCGGTGGACTTGACCTCGATGCTGTCCTCGAGCCCGGGGTAGCGCGAGACCGAGGTCGCCGGGTCCTTGTACTCGTCGTACTCCGAGCTCGCCGAGATGCCGAGGCCCATCCCCACCGCGCCGGCGACCACCGCGCCGGCGACGGCGATCCAGGTCCAGCGCCGGCCGAGGATCCAGCCCGCGTCGCGCTCGGCCCGTCGGGGGGCCTCCGTCGGTCGCGCCGCGGGCGCGGCGCGCTTCGGGGCGAGCGGCATCGCCGTGCCCGGCGGCGGCAGCGCCGCGGTGGGCGGCGGCAGATCGGACGGCGCCGGAGCCGCGGCGGGCTTGCTCTGGGCCGCGGGCTTCGGGGCCAGGTTGATCACGATCTTCTTGTGCTCCCCCGCCGCGAGCGTGTGGTCCTCGGTGACGCGGTGGGCCGGGTTCTGGACCGCGACGCTCACCTCCCCGGGCTCGACGTAGACCGGGAAGGCCAGCGGGGTCTTGCCCACCTCCCGGCCGTTGACCTTCACGTCGGCGTCCTTGATGCGGCACTCGATGGTCAGGCGGCCCAGCTTGGCGCGCAGGGCCTCGATCTGCTGCTGGGCGCGCTCGCGGTTCTTGCCGAACAGGCCCTCCCCGGCGAGCAGCCGCTCGTAGAGCTCGGCGGCCTCCACCGGGCTCCCCAGCCCCTCGTAGGCCGCGGCGATCTCCAGCTGGATCTCGGCGCCGGGGAAGGTCCCCTGGGCCTTCATCAGAACGATCACCGCCTGGCCGTAGTCGCCCTTCTTGAGCAGCGCCTGTCCCTGCTTGAGCAGGCGCTGCGCGGCCTGCTCCGGGCTCTCGGCCCGGGCCGGGGCGGCGGTTGCGAGGAGCAGGGCGCAGAGCAGCAGCCGTCGCATGGTCACTCCTCCCCCTGCTCGAGACGCTTGTAGAACGTCTCGGCCACGCGCACGCCGCCCTGGGTCTCGAGCGCATTGAACTCGCCCTTGGCGCCGTGGCTCCCGGCCCAGATCACCTTGGCGTCGTGGTCCGTCACCGTCGCGGTGACCGTGTAGGTCACCGTGTCCGCGCTGGTCTTGCACCACTCGGGCGCGCTCTTCTGCGCCTGCTCCTTGGCGCAGGAGACCTTCATGTTCAGCGTGCCCTCCCAGGTGCCGGCCAGACGGGCGAAGCGCCCGTCGTAGGGCGTGCCCTCCTTCGGCCGGCTCGTGCGTGTCAGCGTCCCGGAGTAAATCCGGGCGCAGGTCCGCTCGACCCAGCACTCGCTGTTCGTCTCGGTTTCGGTGAAGGAGACCTCGTCCACGGTCACGTCGTCGTCGCCGATGCTGGCCTGGACGCGGGTGCCCTCGCCGGCGCAGTCCGCGGCGGCGGAGATCTCGTCGACCTGGAGCAGGCAGGTGTCGGAGAGCTCGTAGGCGCCGACGATGCCCGAGGGGGGCCGGAACTCGAAGGCGCAGCTCGAGAGCAGCGCCAGCGAAAGGAGCGCGCGTCGCATGGTCACGGCGGTCCCAGCAGCGTCTGCGTCGCGAGCTGCTCGATGTCGGAGGTCTTCACCGCTCCACCCTTGGCCAGCACGATCTTCATCGAGCGCAGGTCCACGGCGACGTGGAACGGCAGGTTGATCGTCGTGCCCGTGGCGAAGTCGTAGAGCGACTTGTCGGTGTCGGCGACCTGGGGAAAGTTGAGGTTGTACTGCGTCGCCATCAACCAGAGGAAGGCCGCGTCGGCGGGCTGGTTCTTCGTCGTGGTCTCGGTCACGGCGTTGACGACAAGCACCCGGTCGTCCATGCCGCTGTCGGCGATGTCCTTGCCGAGCTGGACCAGCTCGGTCTTGCAGCTCGGTCACCAGCCGGCCGAGGCGACGAGCCAGAGGAACTGCTTTTTGCGGTCGGGGCAGTACGGGTCGCCGCGGTAGATGTCGTGGAGCGAGAGCGGCTGCACGCCCTCGGTCTGGCTCAGGTCCAGGTCCTTGGGGTCCTTGCACAGCGTCTCGGGGTCGAAGAACGCGCTCTGGAACACGAGGTTGGCGACGCGGTCCCCGGCCCGGGTGCCATAGGGCCCCGAGGGGTAGGCCACGGCCTGGACGGAGTCCTCGGGCAGGGCGCCGGGGTCCGGCCCGTAGGCGGTCCAGTCTCCGCTGCCGCAACCGACGAGCAGCAACGTGAACGCGGCGAGCCAGGGGTTGGTTGTCACGGCATTGTCCTGTGTCTGATACAGCGGGTATTCTATGGGGCGGGTGGACCGAGCACAACCGGGATTCGCGGGCGGGACGGGCAACAAAAACTGATGGATCAGGCCCCGGACTCCCGCTCGAGCAGGTCGAGCAGGGTCTCCGCGTGGCCGCGCTCCTCGGCGGCGAGGTAGAGCAGGGCGCGGCGCAGGTCGGCGGCCTCGAGCCGTCTGGCGAGGTGGCGATAGAGGTCGTGGGCCCCGAGCTCCATGGCGACGGCGAGCTCGAGCAGGCCGACGCGGCCGGCCCCGGCGCCCTCCAGCGCCTCGGACAGGGGCGCGCCGCTCTCCAGCGTGGTCCCCCCGGCCCGGGCGAGGTCGTCCTCGAACGAGGTCTGCGCCCGCGTTGACCGGCGCAGCACCCGGTGCAGCAGCCGCGCGTGCCGGATCTCGGCGGCCGCCAGCCCGTCGAGGGCGTCGCGGGCGGGGCCGGCGAAGAAGGGGCCCATCGCCGTGTAGAGCACGTGGGCGCCCTTCTCCAGCGCGATCGCCCGGCGCAGGAGGTCGGACACCGCGCCTGCCGCCGCGTCCAGCGCGGTCGCCCGGGGGGCGTCGCGGACCACGCCGCCGCGCCAGGCCACGATGCCGCCGACCAGGTTGTAGACCTGCGCCTCGAGGCGCCGGGCCAGGTTGACGGCGGCGAGCCGGGAGCGGTGGCCCGTCGCGCAGTAGCAGACGACGTGCAGCGTCGGCTCCAGCGGCACCTCGCCGTCCAGCAACGGGATCAGCGGCGCGGACAGCGCCCCCGGGATGTGCCCGGCGAGGTACTCCTTGGGCTGTCGCACGTCGAGCAGGAGGACGTCCCGCTCGGGCTGCGCGGCGCGCAGCGCGCCCAGGCTCTCGCTGCTGATGTCGATCGCCTCGCTCACCGTTTCCCCTCCAGCGCCGCGCGGACCGCCTCGCGCAGGGCGCCGAGCTGGAACGGCTTCTGGATGAAGCCGGCGAGCCCCTTGCCGGCGAAGCGGCCGACGGACTCCTGCTCGTTGTAGCCGCTGGTCAGCAGCACCGGGACGTCGGCCCGCAGCCCGCGCAGCTCGCGCAGGGTCTCCTCGCCCCCCAGCCGGGGCATGGTCAGGTCGAGGAGCACGAGGCCGATCTCGTCGTGCCCGCGGAGGACCTCGAGCGCCGCGACGCCGTCGGAGGCGAGCAGGACCTCGAACCCCAGGCGTTCGAGCATGCGGCGACCCACGGCGCGGGCCGTCTCCTCGTCGTCCACGAGCAGGACCGTGCCGGAGCCGTGCCAGCGCCGGTCCTCCATCAGGGTCGGGGCGCTCCGCTGCGCGGAGCTGGCCGGGAGCAGGATCTCGAACGACGTGCCCTCCCCCGGCGCGGAGCGGACCTTGATCGTGCCGCTGTGGCCCCTGACGATGCCCAGGGTCGCCGCGAGCCCGAGGCCCCTGCCCGTGAACTTCGTGGTGAAGAAGGGATCGAACAGCCGCCGCAGGGTGTCCGGGCTCATGCCGCTGCCGGTGTCCGCGACCTCGATGGAGACGTAGCGGCCGGGGGGGAGCTCGTCGTCGATGTAGGCCCCCCGGAGGTAGTCGCGGTCGCACGGCTTCACGCCGGTGCTCAGCGTGACGGTCCCCTCCTGCTCCCCGATGGCCTCGGAGGCGTTGACGATGAGGTTCAGGATGACCTGGCGCAACTGGGTCGCGTCGGCGTCCACCGCCGGAAGGTCGCGCTCCAGGTCGTAGCGCAGCTCCACCTTCTTGCTGATCGAGATCTGGAGCAGGTGCCCCATCGCCTCCACCACCTCGGACAGATCGAGCGGCTCGACGACAAAGCGCCCCCTGCCCGAGTAGGCCAGCAGCTGGCGGCAGAGCTCGGTGGCCCGCTGGCCGGCCTCCCGGATCTGCTCCAGGTCCATGCGCACCGGGTGCTGCGACGAAAGGTCCTCGAGGGCGAGATCCGCGGCGCCGACCACCCCGCAGAGCAGGTTGTTGAAGTCGTGGGCGACTCCCCCGGCGAGGATGCCCAGGCTCTCCAGCTTCTGCGCCTGCTGCATCTGGGCCTGGAGCCCGGCGCGCTCCGCCTCCGCGCGGCGGCGGCCGGTGATGTCGACGCAGGTGCCGACCACGTGTCGCGGCCTCCCCTCCTCGTCCCGCTCCATGACGCGGCCGCGGCTCTGGACCCAGACCCACTCGCCCGAGGCGCGGCGCAGGCGGTGCTCGTGCTCGAAGGCCGGCGTGCGGCCCTCGAGGTGATCCCGCAGGCGGCGGCGCACCTCCTCGAGGTCCTCGGGGTGGTGGAGCGCCAGGTAGCCCTCGGAGGAGGTGGGGAGGTCCTCGGGCGGCAGGCCGATGATCGTCGCCCAGCGCTCGTCCACGGTCACGCGCCTGGAGGCGAGATCGAGCTGCCAGGTCCCCATCCCCGTGGCCTCGAGCGCCATCGACAGCTGCTCGCGGCTGCGTCGCAGCTCCTCCTCGGCTCGCTTGCGCGAGGTGATGTCCAGAAACAGCGCCGCCATGCGGTTCGGCGCCGTGCGGAAGGCGTGAACCTCGAAGGCCCCGGTGAGCTGCCTGTCCCGGTAGGCGATCTCCTCCCGATTCCACCTGCCCCCCTCCCGGGCCACGCGCCGGTAGGCCCAGGGCACCTCGGTCTGGGTCAGGGGCGGGAAGGCCTCCTCGATGGTCAGGCCGACGAAGCGGCTGTTGTCCACGCCGAGGATCGCGTCGGCCGTGGCGTTGGCCCCGGTGAAGATCAGGCGCCCGTCGGGCTCCAGGCGGTACATGTGGATCCCCATCGGGGAGGACTCGAGCACGCTGCGCAGCTTCTCCTCGGACTCCTGCGCGGCCCGCTCCGCCCGGACCAGGTCGGTGACGTCGTCGAAGGTGGTGACCACCTCGTGGGGGGCGCTCTCGCCCGGCCGGAAACAGGGCACGGCGGAGATGCGGATCCAGCGCCGCCCGTCGCGGCCCGGGACGTGGACGCCCATCACCACGTCGCTCACCGCCACAGCCTCGCGCAGGGCGACCTCCACCGGGCGCTCGTCGTCCGGGAAGGGCGTGCCGTCCGGCCGGATCGGGTCCCGGCCGAGGTCCCGTCCGGTGACGCGGCGCAGCTCGTCCACGGACCGGCCGAGGATGCGCTCCGCGGCCGGGTTCGCCTCGATGATCCGTCCCTCGCGGTCGTGGTAGACCACGGCGGTGGCCATGGTCTCGAAGAGCTGGTCCAGGCGCTCGGTCCGCTGGGGGTTCTCTTCCCGATCCTCCGGCATCCTCGACGCCCTCTGACGTCCACGATGGACGGGAGAGCTTAGCACGCAGGCGCTAGCGCTTCTCGTCCTTTCGGATCAGCCGGGTCAGCTCCGCGCGGTCCGGGGCGAGCAGCGTCCCGACCCGCGCCGCGTCGATGGCGGCGACGATGATCTGCCCGACCTCGCTGGCCACCGAGGCGTAGATGCCGAGCGCCTTCATCCCCTCGGCCTGCTTCTCGTTGTCCGCCGTCGGCGTGACGTAGTGCACGTCGACGATCTTGTAGCGGTGGAAGAGGAACAGGTGGGCCAGGGTCATCAGGCGCTTCTGACGCAGCCCGGTGTCCATGGTCTCCATGTCGCGGATCGAAAGGATCGAGCGCCCCCGCCGGTCCTGAATCGTGGCGAACACGATGCGCGCGACCGTCTCGTCGGCGCCGTCGACGATGTTCAGCGACAGGAGCTCGGAACCGGCGACGACGGGGCGCAGCCGGACGTGAAGCGGCCCCTGGATGCCGTGCTCGCGGGACCAGATCTGCAGCCACTCCTCGAGCAGGCGCGGCGGCACCTCGGTCTGCACCAGGTGCTGCACCTGGGTCGAGCCCTTGCCCATCGCCCGCGTGGTCGCCGTGTGGCCCGAGGCCGCGGTGAGCGCGGCGTCGAAGCGCGGTCCGCCGACCAGCGTCTGCGGCGTGCGGTAGGGCGAGTCGATCAGGCGCAGCTTGCGCTGCAGCTTGGCCAGGGCCAGCATGCCCTCCTCGCGCAGGCCGGTGGCGAACTCCTCCGAGGCCATCCCGTCCACCTGGTGCCCGCCGTAGGTGATGAAGTTGAACACGAAGCCCAGCTTGCCCAGCTCGGCGGGGAAGGCGCGCATCTCGTCCTCGCTCATCCCCGTGGTGTCCCAGTTGAACGAGGGCGAGAGGTTGTAGGCCAGCATCTTGCCGGGGTAGACGGCGTGGATCGCCTCGGCGAAGTGCCGGGCGTAGGGCAGGTTGGCCGTCTTGGTCTCCATCCAGAGCACGTCGGCGTAGGGGGCGACGGCCAGGGAACGGGCGATGGCCTGCTCGATGCCGCCGGTGATCGGGTAGTAGCCCTCGGGGGTCCGGCTCAGCTGCGGGTCCCAGACCACGTTGACGCCCATCGCGCGCGCCCGCGCCCGGGCCTCGGGCAGCGACGCGCTGCGTGACCACCCGAGCCACTCCTCGACGCTGATGTCGAACTGCTGGCCCTCGTCGATGTGGAAGGCCATCGCGTCGGCCACGGCCTGGCCGAAGGTCTTCATCCCCGCCTCCGCCACCCAGAGGTCCGAGAACTTGTCGGTGGCCTTCTCGAGGATCTTCTCCAGCTCGCCGTCCCCCCCGCGGTGGCTGTAGAGCTCGTCCAGGCCGGAGAGCACGCCGACGCGCTCGAGCCAGCTCTCGGCCGCGGCGTAGGTCTCGTCGGAGATGCGGTAGAGCAGGTGCCCGTTGATCTCCCTCGCGCCGAGCCGGTGCATGTGCCTCAGCAGCGCGAGGTAGGTCGCCTTCCAGCTCGGCACGTTGATGTTCGTCGCCCCCAGGACGAAGGGGTGGTCCCGCTCGTCACCCTTGCCGTCGATCAGGGTCGCCGCCTCGGCGTCGGTGCGGGCGACGACGATCCCCGGCACGCCCATCACGTCGAGCTGGAACCGCGCGGCGTTGAGCCGCTTGATCTGCTCGTCCACCGGAACGAGGACCTTGCCGCCCTGGTGGCCGCACTTCTTCGCGCCCGGCTTCTGGTCCTCGATGTGGTAGCCGGGGACGCCGGCCTCGACGAAGCGCCGGACCAGGTTGCGCACGTGCGCGTCGCCGCCGTGCCCGGTGTCGGCGTCCGCGATGATGAACGGTCGGTAGTCCACGGCAGACGTCGCCGCCCGCTGGGCCTCGCTCATCCGGGCGCGCAGGAAGCGCTGGTTCTTGTCCGCCGCGAGCAGGGCGCGGACGATGGGCGCGGCCTCGTCCGGGACCTGGCTCAGGGGGTAGCTCGCCAGGTCGGAGCCCGGGTCTTCGGTTACCGAGCCCTTGGCCGAGGTGGCCCACCCGCCGAGGTAGATCCCCTCGATGCCGACGCGCTTCATCACCACGGCCTGGCCGGGCGAGTAGGGCCCGAAGGTGGTGATCGAGCGGCCCGACTCGGTGAGCTGGCGCAGCCGGGCGTGGAACGCCTCGGCGGCCTCCCGCGCCACGGTGTAGTCCTGCCGGATCGTGCCGCGGTGCTCCGCCACCTGCCGCGCGCTGTAGAGCCGGCGCAGCCCGGCGAAGCGCGGCCCGTTCATCCATTCCGCGATCTCGGCCGCCTCCCGCTCCAGGGAGCGGACCTCGTCCTCGGGCCCGGCCGCTCGCCGGTCCGGGGCGGTGTCCAGGTTCTCGGTGATCCGGGTCCCGTCGCGGCGGAAGGCGTCCATGAACGTCGCGACCCGCTGCCGCGCCCGCTCGAGGTCGTGGTTGTTCAGGTTGATGTTGAGCAGGTCGATGTACCAGGGGGGCTTCAGGTCGCTCGTGACGTAGGTCCGGACGATCTCCCGCGCGATGGGCAGCGTGGTGTCCTTGGAGACGTCGTGCACGTCCCTGTTCCGCGCGCGGCGCAGCTTGTCGTACTCCTCGGCGACGAGCCGCTCGAAGATCTCGGCGGTGAAGGTGTCGCCGGCCTTCAGCCCGAGCCCCGGGTCATCCTCGGTGAGCCGCGCCCCCTTGTGGACCCACTCCCAGAGGATGCTGAGCCGGATCTCGCCCGTCGCCATGTCCTCCATCAGGTACAGAATGCTGTCGTCGCCGAAGAAGTCGGCGGGCTTGAGGGCGGCGGCCTGGAAGCCCTGGCCGAAGGCGTTGCCGTACTGAAGGCCGACGCTGAGCAGGTTGCGGGCGCCGCGGATCGTGCGCGGCGCGTTCTCGAGCAGCAGCAGCCCGTCGGCGTCATCCTCGGTGTAGGTCAGGGGCGGGAACGCGCGGCCGAGCTGGTTCGCCTCGCCGACCTTCTCCCAGACCGGCCGGACGATGTGCACCATCTTCCAGTGGGCGACCCACTTGCCGCTCGCGCCCTCGCGCTGCTCGCGCTCGGCGCCCGCCACCGCCCGGCGCATGCTGTCGGCGACCCCCTGCTCCGAGCCCACCGGGATGTTCGGCTCCATGCCGCCCTGCCAGAGCGCGCATCGCCCCTCTAGGTCCGGCGTGTTCACGGCGCGGCGCACGCGGTCCTCGTAGTTCCGCATGTAGCCGTAGGTCATGACGATGGACTCGATGTTCGGGTTGACGAACCGCGAGTCCCAGGCCATGGCGTCCGAGACGCTGTTGATGTAGTCCCAGCGCCCGGTGTTGTAGCCGACGAAGCGCTGACCCAGCGCGGCGCGGATCTCCATCAGCTGGAACGTCGCCTCGAGCTGCTCGACGAGGACGTAGGTCTTGATCGCGGCGGGCCGCATGCCGAGGTGCGCCTCGAGGGCGGAGAGCACCTCGTTCCACAGCGCCGCCTCCTCGGCGGTCTGGATCTTGGGCAGGTAGAGCACGACCGACGATCCGTCCCGTGCCAGACGCTCGTGGTTGTTGCTGACGTAGAGCGCCGCGTCGACGATGGAGGCGGAGAAGGGGCGGCCCTCTGCGTCGCGGACGTGCCGGTCGTCGAGGTGCAGCCCACGGGCGCGGAAGAGCTTGGTGGTGAAGTCGAGCTGCGCGCGCCAGTCCTCGACGATCGTGCGCCCGAAGAAGCCGGCCGCCCACTGGTTCATCTCCCGCGCCACCTCCTCGGCCACCTCGAGGAACAGCGGGTCCCTGTGGATCGCGAGCTTCAGGTTGCGCTGGTTGTCGAGGGACATCGTGTCCACCTGGCCCAGCGCGTCCTCGCCGTCGAACATCCATCCGTCGGCGCCCGAGAGCAGGGCGTAGGCCACGTTGCGGATGCTCGAGCGGACCTCGGCCCGGGGCTTGGCCGCCGGCCCGGTGCCCTGGATCCACTGGCGCTCCAGATCGGCGGGGATCTCCGAGCCGAGGAACTTGCCCTCCCGCGCCTCCTGCACGGTGATGCAGGTCCGGGGGATCGTCGCGCCGGGATCCAGGAAGCGGATGCGCTCCCCTTCGCGGAAGCGCCGGTCGCGGCGGGCGATGCGCGCGGCCATCAGCGCCTTCTGGTCCCCGTTGAGATGCGCGAGGGCCTCGAGAGCGGCGAGCGCCCCGGGTGTGTACACGTCGTTATATAGAGACTGGAGGTTGTCGCGTATCTGGATCTTCGAGCCCATGGGAAACTCCTCGAAAAATGTCGGAGATTTATCTGTCCAACCCGCTCACAGGGTGCTGATGACACAGATGTGAAGGGCTGCTATCGATTTTTTGGACAGGACCCGGAGCCACGGCCGTTTCCCGAGCTATGCCAGGGTGGTAGAGAATGACGCGATGCCACGAGGGGCACCCAGTTGCGACAGTACAGCCACGTGTCGTGATCGATGGTTGGGGACGCGGCCCGCTGATGGAGACCGTCAACACCGCGCCGGGGGAGCGGGCCCCAGGCGCGCCCCGCTGATTCCCGGGCCTTGGCCGTGGCACCGGCATTGCAAACCTGGACGGCATGCCCCGCCACGGCTGGCTGATCTGCGCGCTGCTCCTGGGCTGCGCCGGGACCGCGGAGAGGGAGCCCGGGCCGCACCCCGACCTCTCCCCGTTCGCGCCGTCGGGGCCGGACGGCGGCGGGCTGCCCGAGGGCGCGCCATGCGACACGGTGGCCCCCGACGCCGGCCTTGTGGGCGACTCCGGGGCCAGCGTCCCCGGCGACGGCGCCTCCTGTCCGACGATCGCTCCGGGCGCGTTCGCGGCCGATCTCGCCGGCCAGGCCACGGGTACGCTGACCTTCAAGCTCGTCCAGGGAACCGGCGGGCTCGGCGTGAGCAAGGGCACGTTCAAGATCACCCAGCCCAAGGCGGCGACCTACCCCTTGACCCTGGGCAGCGTGGACTGCGGCGAGCTCCACGCCGCCATCGCCCGTCCCGAGGGCTCCACCGGGGGCACGGACCTGCGCGGCTCCATCGCCGCGCACTACAAGGCCGCCCAAAAGATCTTCGTCGGGACCTGGACCATGCCCTTCGGAACAGGGACGTTCAAGGCCCGGCCCAAGCCCTGATCCGCGGAGCCCGGGGCTGGCGCTCGTGCGACCTTCCCATATAGACTCGACGTCTGGGGCCGGCACAGGGAGGTGAGCGATGCCCGAGACAGTGGTGGAGGTGTTCGAGCGAACGGTGCGCGAGTGGGGCACCTACCCCGCCTACCATGACCGCCAGGGCGGGGCCTGGCGCTCGACGAGCTGGAGGGAGTACGGCGAGCTCGCGCACCGCGTGGCGCGGGGCTTCATCGCCCTCGGGCTCGAGTCGGGCAAGGGCGTCGCGATCATCGGCAGCAACCGGCCGGGCTGGCTGCTCGCCGACGTCGGCGCGATCCTCGCCGGCGGCGTGCCGGCGGGGATCTACACCACGAGCAGCGCGGAGCAGTGCAAGTACATCGCCGGGCACTGCGATGCGCAGATCGTCGTCGTCGAGGACGCGGACCAGCTCGCCAAGCTCAAGAAGGTCCGCGGCGAGCTGCCGGAGCTTTGCGCCATCGTGATGATGGAGGGGAGGGACCCGGACGAGGGCGTGCTCTCCTGGGATGAGCTGCTCGCCGCCGCGGA
>Ga0316576_10000080_pt1 | contig 33015 bp, 20 predicted proteins | sample S0NA_FD_203075 | JGI IMG/M metagenome (GOLD analysis project Ga0316576, IMG submission 203075) | Rhizosphere microbial communities from salt marsh grasses in Alabama, United States - S0-2_050615r3r5 | ecosystem: Host-associated > Plants > Roots > Rhizosphere | place: USA: Alabama | collected...
TCGCAGGCCGCGACGATACGCCCGACAACGTCGGAGAGCGGCGTGGTGGACCGCACGACGATGGGGTGGTCGTGGGGCAGCACCACGAGCCCGCGGGTGTCGAGGTCGACGGCGTCACCCCAGCCGGACCGCCGCCCCCCGAGCGCGCCGTTGAGCCAGGGCACCCAGCCCGGGTCCGTCGCCCCGCCGCAGAGCTCCACGAGCTCGGCGAGCGGGGTCCCCAGCGGCGCCTCCACCACCGCCGGTCGCGCCACCGCGCCGGCGACGGTGACGAAACGCCGCGACGAGGGCCAGCGCCCCTCGAGCGCCAGGGCCACGTCCCGGAGCACCACGGCGTCGTGGACGCTGTGGCTCGACAGGCCAGCGCCGGGGACGCTCCGCCCCGCCGCCTGGGCCAGGTCACAGACGAGCGAGATGGGATCCATTGGCGCCGCGGCGGCGATCTCGACGACCTCGAGGCGCGTCCCCTCGAGCGGCCAGGACAGGTCGACGGCGCGGTCCACGGCGAGGATCACCCGCTCCGCTCCCTGCAGCAGGGCGAGCGCGCCCAGACCCCGCAGGACGTGGTGGGACGCCGCCCTGGCCAGCGCCCCCTCGGTCTGGAGCAGCGGCTCGGCGTCGCAGACCTTGCCGATGACCACCACCCCGGGCTGCGAAGAGACCGAGAGCCGCCGGCCGGACGCGTCGCAGACGCCCCGGCGCTCGAGGCGCTCGAGCATCTCCTGCCGCAGCCCCTCGTCGGGGGAAGTCCGTGCCGGGATCATGCTCGTTCATATCCTCCCCCCCGCCGGCCTGTCAAACCTGCTACGCTGCGCCGGTGGATTTGAAGCAGGAGATCCGGCGGGCGGCCGGCGAGGCGGGGCTGCCGGTGATTGGCTTCGCCCCCGTGGCCGCCCTGCCTCACGAGCGGCAGCTGCAGCGCTGGGTCGCCCGCGGCATGGCCGCCGACATGAAATTCATGACGGAGACCGCCCACCTGCGCCATCACCCCACCGAGCTGATGGCCGGGGCGCGCAGCGCCATCGTCGCCGCCCTGCCCCACGAGACGGGCGCGGACCCCGGGCGGCCAGGCGTCGGGCTCGTGGCGCGCTACGCCAGGGGACGGGACTACCACGCCGTCTTGCAGCGCCGGCTGCGGACGCTCGCCGCCGCGCTCGACGGGCTGGCGGGTCGCCCTGTCCGCTCCCGCGTGGCGGTGGACACCTCCCCGATCCACGAGCGCGAGCTCGCCGCGGCCGCCGGGATCGGCTTCATCGGCAAGAACACGATGCTGATCCGCCCGGGGCTCGGCTCCTACCTCGTGCTGGGCGTCCTGCTCGTGGACCTCGAGCTCGAGCCCGATCCGCGGGACCCGGTCCGGCGCTGCGGCCGGTGTGAGCTCTGCATCGAGGCCTGCCCCGGCGGCGCCCTGGTCGGGCCCTACGAGGTCGACGCCCGCCGCTGCATCTCGTGCCTGACCATCGAGCGCCGCGGCGCCCTGCCGGCGGGGACGCGGCTCGCGCCGTGGGTCTTCGGCTGCGACCGCTGCCAGGAGGTCTGCCCCTACAACGCGAGGGCCGGTCGCGAGCTCACCGCCGACCCCGAGCTGAGCGGACCGGCGGAGCTGCCCCTCGCCGAGTTGCTGCGCCTCCGCTCCGGCGCTTACCGCCGGCTGGCGCGCGGCCGCGCCCTGGCGCGCGCGCCGCGGGCGGCGCTGATCCGCAACGCCGCCCTGGTCGCCGGCCAGCAGCTTCGCGCCTGTCGCGACCCGGCCCTGGCGGCCTCGCTGGTCGAGGCGCTGGGCGAGCTTCGGGATCACGCCGATCCGGGGGTCAGCGCCGCGGCGCGGCGGGCGCTGGCTGGCGCTGGTCACGATCACAACGGCGCTCCGGCGAAACGGCGTTGACATCTGATGGTGCCTCCCACCACAAACCAGTTCCGTTTCACACAGGTTTTGATCGATTGAGCAGCCCGACCGGTGCGCGGGGTCGATGGAGAGGAGTTAGTGTGGCCTTTTGCTCACTAACTTAGTTGCGTCCCAAGATGCGGGCCGTTTAGGGAGCGTTTCACCACACCAACTCCTCTCCATCTCTTGCTCGAGGGTGATCGTCTGGGGGGTGGCCGTTCACCTTCGTGTAGTAGTAGATGACGGCCAGATAGTGGCGAGCCGCTGGATGCCTACTGGGCGGTGGCCACCTTGAAGCTCAAGAGCCCGCCCGCTGACGGGCGACCTCCACCAGGTGCGCCTTGAAGCGCGCGAACACCCGCGGTGGCTCCTCGCGCCCGAGCGTGTCCAGGCAGCGCTGCAGGCCGGCGGCGTCACCCTCGAGCGCGCGCAGCACCATCAGCGCCTCGTTGGCCGGGTCCTCCTCGTCCGGCTCGTCCAGGGCGAGGGACTGCCGGGCGTGCCGCTCCGCCTCGTCGAAGCGGCCGGCGACGAACAGGGCCAGGGCGCGGCTGCGCTGGGCGATGTGGCAAAACGGCGCGGCGTCCACGGCCCGCAGCGACTGACCCAGCGCCTCCTCGGTCTCGAAGAGCTTGGCCAGCAGGATCCCCAGCCGCTCGGGTCCCTGGTGCTCGAAGGGGTGCAGCTCGGCGAGCCGCCGGGCGCACGCCAGCGCCTCCTCCGGCTGGTCGAGCCGAACGTGGGTCTCCTCCATCACCGTGAGGACGTCCCGATCGTCGGGATCCAGGGCCCGGGCCTGCAACGCCGCCTCGCGACCGCGGTCGAAGCGCTTGAGGTCCGCGTAGGCCCATGCGAGGTGGGCCCAGAGGCGAGCGTCCTGTCCCACGCGCTCCCGGACGCGCTCCAGGGGGCCGTCGTCGCCGAGCTTGGCTCGTTGCCCGGCCGCGAGGATCTCCCACTCCAGGCGCTCCCGCCCCTCGCCCAGCTGGCCGGCGTGCGCCTCCGCCGCCCGGGCGGCCAGCGTGTGGTCGAAGGACCGGCAGGCCCAGTAGACATCCCAGGCCAGCTCGGGCGGGACCCCGTCGGCGCAGCGCTCCGCGAGCCGCGGCATCGCCTCCCGGACGGCGCCGGCCAGCCGGTGCGCCTGGAGCCAGTAAACCCAGGCGTCCTCCACCTCGTCGTCGGGCAGCGGGTGGTCGAAGATCTGCCGGGCCACCACCAGCGCGCGCTGGTAGCGGTTCGACGACAGGTGCCACGCGCAGAGGTCGATCAGCCCCGGACCGATCGCCCCCTGGGCTTCGAGCGCCAGCTCGAACGCCGCGCCGGCCTCCTGCTCGCGCCCGAGCTGAGCGAGCAGCGCGGACTGCGTCTCGTGGACGTAGGGATCCTCGTGACCCAGCACCGGCTCCAGCAGCTCCAGGCCGCGCACCGGGTCCTCGTCGAGCAGCAGCCAGGCCAGCTGTCGACGGGGCGCGGGGGCATCCGGCGCCAGCTCCACCACCCGCTCGAGAAGAGCGCGCCCCTCGTCCCTGGAGAGCAGATCCTCCGCCAGCAGGTGCGCGAGCCGGTAGAGCACGTTCACGTCGGACGGAGACGCGGCGACCACGTGGCGCAGGAGCGCCACGGCGTGCCCCCGCTGCCCCTCCTCGTCCAGCAGGAAGGCCACGTCCCGGAGCAGCTCGTCGTCGGCGCCGCGCCGCTCGGCGAGCTGCCTCAGCCGCGCGCCGGCCGCCTCGGAGGTCGAGCTCCCCTTGACCGCGTCGAAGTAGGGCCGGACGAGCTCGCTGTGACCCTCGGACAGAGTGGCGAAGCCGCGTTCGAGCACCGCCACCGCCTCGTCCTCGCGCCCGCACCGCCCCAGCGCGGCGGCGTGGGCGCGCCAGGCCAGCGGCTCGCGCCAGAACCGCTCGGTGCCCTCCGCGAGCAGCGCCAGGGCGTCCTCGTCGTGACCCGCGCGCGAGAGGGCGCGGGCCAGCCCGTAGAGCGCTCCCAGCCGGTCCGGCGCGATCTCCCGCGCCCGCGCGAAGGCCGCCGCCGCCGCCTCGTGGTCGCCGTCCCGGAAGAGCAGCGCCCCGGCCACCTCGTGGTTGTAGGGGTTTTCCGGAAACAGGGACCGGGCGATCCGGTTGAAGTGCCGGCCCCGACGGACCAGCCGCTGCTCCTCCGCCTCGAGCTCGGCGCTGATCCGCGAGGGCGCCATCGCCGTGAGGCGGTCCAGCCCGTCCTCTGTCCCTGTCCGGCGCCGATCGAGCTCCTCGAGCTGTCGCAGGTAGACGCCGGCCAGGTTCTCGGCGGCCCGCAGGTGGAACGGCTCGGCGGCCAGCGCCTCCAGCATGTACCGCTCGGCCTGGCGCAGGTCCCCGGCGAGCCACTTGCACTCCCCCATGGCCTGCAGGTTGTTCGCGTCGAGGGGATCGCGCCGCGACGCCTCGTGGTAGGCGACGAAGGCCTCCTCGTAGCGGCCGTTGTCCATCAGCCACTGCGCGTGGAGCTGGTGCGGCCACTCGTCGTCAACGAAACCGGTGCGGATGTGGTGCAGCCGCTGGAGCACCCGCTCCCGCAGGTGCTCGCGCCCGGAGATCTGGTACAGCTGGTTCTCGGCGTGCCACAGCCGGTAGTGCGCGAGCCTGAACCGCGGGCTGAGCGCGATGGCCTCCTCGGCGAGCTTGATCACGTGCTCCAGGGTCACGTCCTCGAGCTCGCCCGACGACGGGTGCGCCCGGCGACGATCGCACTCGTCGAGGACCACCAGGTGCCGGGCCTCCACGAGATCCGCGTCGTCCGCGCGCCGCAGCAGCGGCGCCAGGTCCCCCCCCTCGCGCCCGAGGACGATCAGCCCGCCGTTGCCGTACATCGAGCCCGCCCGCTCGGTCCAGTTGAACGAGCGCAGCACCTGCCGGTGCGTCATCGGGTCGCTGGCGATGAACAGGCCGAGCGCCTCGTCGTAGCCCGTGATCACGGCGACGTGCGATGTCGTGGAGTACTCCTCCTGGACGATGACCGGGAGGCCGATGTCGATGGCGCGGCGCAGGCGGTCCGGTGTGGCCTCGATCCGCCGCGCCACCACCCCCCGCTCGCGCAGATACTGCGCCATCTCGTACATCGGCGTCCCGCTGGTCCGCTTGACCTGCGCCGCGATCTCGTCCTGGCCGAGGTCGATGTTCAGGTGGCGCAGGCAGAGCTCGAGCACGGCGGGGCCGCAGTAGTTCCACTTCTGCTGGGTCGTCGGGAAGGCGGCCAGGCGTCGTCGCGGCGCCGCGTCGGCGGCGCGCTCGAGGTGCTCGATCCGCTCCCGCGCGTAGCGTCCCCCCTGCGTCTCCGGGCTCGCGCGCCACGCCGTGCGCAGCTCCTGCAGCGCCTCCTCGCGGCGGCCCAGGCTGGCCAGGGCGAGGGCGAAGGCGATGCGGTCGTCCTGGGCGTAGTCCCCCCCGGGAAGCTCGGTCGCCAGCCGCCGCCACTGCTCGGCCTCGGACTGGTAGTCCTCGGTGGCGGCGAAGGCCGACGCGCGCAGCCTGAGCGCGCGGCCCCACCCGGCGACCCGCGGCGCGTCGGGACGCGTGATCCCCTCGAGGTGCGCGTGGCAGCCGTCGAATTCGCCCAGCACGTAGCACAGGTTCGCCACCGCCATGTGGGCGAGCGGGCTCTCCGGGTAGCGCCGCAGCGCCTCGTCGTAGGCCGCCTTCGCCTCCTCGCGCTCGTCGAACTCGAGGGCCCGGCTCCCGCGCGAAACCAGGATCTCCACCGCTGGCCCCACCGCTGCCTCGGCAGCCTCGAGCGCTTCCAGGGCCAGGTCGGGGCAGCGCTTGATCGTGTAGGCCCTCACGAGCACCGCGTGGCCCCGCGCGGCCTCGTCGGTCTGGCGCTCGCCCAGGAGATCCTCGGCGAGGAAGATCGCCTCGTCGGGCGGCCGGTCCAGCGCGGCGAGCCAGCGCTCGGCCTGCCGTAGACGCAGCGCCCAGCGAACGTCCGGCGCCAGGTCGTCGCGCTGGAGCTGCTCGTCGATCAGCGCGCCGGCCCGCTCGAAGCGCTCCTGCGCGACGAGGCCGTCGATGCGAACGATCACCTCGCTCATCGCGCGACCTGTGGCTCGGTGTTGATGGAGGAGATTCGCCGCAGCGCTCCGGGGGCGATCTCGGCCAGCTCGAGCTGCGTGGTGGGTCTGCCGGCCCGGACCAGAAGACCGGCCGCCGCGGCCACCGCGCCGGGGTGGCGGCCCGCTTCCCGCCGCAGCCGCACGATCTCCGCGTCGTCGCCCGACGCCACGAAGCGGGCCGCCGCGCGGCGGGCGCGCACCGGCCAAACATCCGCGCCGTCCGTCGAGTCGCGCTCCACTCGGTCAACGAACGTGGTCGCCACCCGGATCAACACGTCCCAGGCCGTCGCCTCCTCGGCGGCGTCCAGGAGCCAGTCGGGCGGCGACAGGTCCGCGTCCCGCTCCTCCACCTCGAGCAGCAGCCGCAGCCCGGCCTGCGGGTCGCCGACGCCGACGAGCGTACGCCCGAGCTCTGACTTGGCTTCGAGGTTGTCGGGCTGCTCGACCAGCAGATGCTCGAGGAGCCCGCGGGCGACGGGGAAGAGCCGCACGAGGCGCAGCAGCCCCACCGTCTGAAGCACACCGGCGGGGAACAGCTCCGGAAGCCGGGTGATGACCCGGCGCGCGTCATCCCCGCGCCCGAGCGCCTCCAGCGCACGGGCTTGCACAAACCACACCGGCGCCGGAGCGAGGGCCGCGTCTGCCTCCTCGAGAAGCTCCAGCGCCCGGGCCGGGCTCCGCTCCAGGCAGCGCCAGGCCAGGATGATCCGCGGGAATGGATAGCCGCCGGTCGCGCCGGCCGTTTGCTCGAGCAGCTCGTCGACGCGCCGCTCCGCCCCGCGGCGCGGGTCGCTCAGCAAGATCTGCACCGCGCGCCAGGTCGGGTTCGGGTCGCTGGGCAGGAGCTGCTGTGCGCGCTGGGCCAGGGAGAAGCCCTCCTCGTACCACCCGTGACGGCTGAGGGCCGAGGCCGCCTCCAGCAGCGCCTGGGGGCTCGGCGACAGCACACCGGCCAGCTCGTCGAGGGCCGCCGACGCCCGCGCCGCCTCCAGCTGCGTCGCGATGGTCTCCACGGCGGTGGCGAGCAGCCCCGGCTCGGGGCCGCAGCGCTGCAGCCCGGTCATCGCCAGGGAGTGTGCGCGCTCGCCGTCCCCTGCGCCCCGGGCGACCCAGGCCGCGGTCTCCCAGGCCCGGTGGGCACCGGGGGCGAGGGCGCAGACCTCCTGGCCCAGGCGGTCCGCCTCGTCCCACTCGCCTCGGTGAACCCGCCGGCGGAGCAGCCGCACCCGCGCGAACACGTGATCCGGCTCCGCGTCCACCAGGTTGACGAGCCGCTCCAGCGCGTCTTCGAGCTCGCCGCGGCGCTCGCTCACCGTGATACGGGCGAGCCGCGCCTCGACGTCCGTCGGGGCGAGGTCGGCCGCCAGATCCGCGGCCAGCGTGGCGCGCTCCAGCTGCCCCTCGGCCACGGCGATCTCCGCGCGCTGGACGTAGGATCCGACGTGCCCCGGTCGCAGCGTGAGCGCCCGACGCAACATCCGATCCGCGGCCCGCAGCTGCCCCTGCTGCGCCAGGACGCCGGCCTGGCCGATGAAGTTGCGCTCGTCGTAGATGTCGCGCAGGGTCGCGTCCGACCAGGCGATGCCCGCCTCTTCGTAGCGCCCCTGCGCCTCGAGCGCCGCGGCGTAGATCTGGAACGGCCACTCCGCCTCCGGGAACCGCACGCGCGTCGCCGAGAGCCAGCGCTCGAACGGCCCGGCGGGGGCCGGCGCGATGTTCCCCATCCGCATCTGCCCGACCAGCGACTCCCCGTGGCGCTGGTGCAGCGCCGGGAGCTCCGGCACCGCCGCGATCGCCTCCTCGGCCAGCGCCGTCACCCGGGCCTGGGACGGCACCCGCCCGCTGGGGTCCAGGTCGCAGCGATCGACCAGGTCCAGGCGCTCGTCGTGAACGAGCCCGACCTCGGCGAGGCGGGCCGGATCGACCTCGCCCCTCAGGACGAGGAGCGCGCTCCGGCCGTGAAGCGCGCTGCGCCGCCACTGGTCCAGGGCGGTCCGGAGCAGGGGCGCGAGGCGGCGCGGATCCCTCAGGCGCAGCAGGCGGGCGACGGGATCGTAGCCCAGCACGAGGAGAAAGCCCGTGCAGCTCGGGCGCTCCTCCTCCACAACGAGGAGCGCCCCCGCCCCCAGCGCCGCCTCGACCCGCGCCTCGTCCGCGAGCAGGCGCAGGGTCTTCAGCCCCGCCTCCTCGACGGACCGTCGCAGGTGGGCCATCGACGGCAACGCCCCCCGTGGCGCCACTCCGTCGCGGCCGGAGAGCTCGAGCACCAGGGACGCCATCGCCACGCCGGGGCACACGCCGTCACCGGCCGTGTCGCGCGGCGCGCCGTTGGCGCCGGGACCCGCCCGGTCCAGGGCGATCCACCGCGGCCCGGCGGCGACCAGCGCCGGATCCCGGTCCAGGGTGGCCAGGATCTCGCTGGCCAGGCAGTGAGCGTGGCTCTGCTCGACGGAGCGGAGATCCGGGCCCGAGGGCGGCGCCGTGGCGTCCCGGAGCCCGCGGAGCCCCGTCAGCGCCCGCTCCACCGCCCCGCCGGCCCACTGGCAGAGCAGCCCCGTCAGCCGCAGCAGCACCGCCCGGTCCGCCTCGGGGCGGAGTCCGGCGGCCCGCAGCAGCATGTCGCCCGCGCGGGCCTCGTCACCTCCGGCCCGCAGCAGATCTGACAGGCAGAGCAAGGCCCACCGGCGCTCCGGGCCTTCGGCCCCCGCCGCGACGACCTGCTCCAACCGCTCCCTGGCGGCGCCAAGGTCCCCGCCACCGAGCATCCGCTCGATGTCCCACTCCAGCCGCGTTCGTCCCCGCACCACGCCGCTCTCGAGCTGCTCGCGGGCCAAAGCGAGCGCCCCGTCCCCTGACCAGCGCTCCTCGGCGCTGGCGAGCAACCCCCGCGCCGTGGACCGGGCGCCCACGTCGAAGAGGAGGCGCGTGGCGGCCGCCGCGACCGCCGGGCCCTCCGCGTCGCCCGTTTCGATCAGCCGACGAGCGAGGAGAGCGAGATCGCTCGGCGGCCCCTGACCGCGGCGAGCAAGCTCCGCCGCGATCCGCAGGAGCGGCAGTCGCGTGGTGTCGTCCTCGATGGCCGGCTGCCACGGGTCCAGACGGCGGCCGAGCTCCGCGTGACGCTCGGCAGACAGCAGCGCCTGGAGCTCTTGCAGATCGAGGCCCGGGTCAGACACGTTCCCTCCGCTGGTGGAGCGCGAATGGTATATCGGACAGCGGCGCGAGGGCCAGCCTCGGAGTCGGGCGGATCAGGCCACGTTGGGCGCGGCCACGCCGGAGAGGGTCTTGGGGTTGATCTCGAAGCGGTGCACGAACTCCATGATGTCCTCGAACACCTGCTGCGCCTCGAGGTCCTGCATCATCTCGTGGCCGCTCTTCTCGTACCAGACGATCTCGCGCACCGGCGAGCTGACCTGCTCATAGATGATGTTGGCCGCCTCCGGGGCGACGATCTGGTCCTTCTTGGACTGCAGGATGCGGATCGGCACGTGCAGCTCGCGCAGCCGGAGCCCGATCTGTTGCGAGTAGCGGTAGAGCTCGGCGAAGGTCTTCGTCGGGAACTTGGTGTAGTTCTTCGAGCTCACCTTGAGCGAAAGATCGTTGAACGCGTTGGGCGTGGGCCAGTACTTGACCGCGTGGGAGAGGAGCCCGGTGAGCCTGGAGAGCGGGTCCGCCCACTTGAGGCAGGCCGCCACGGTGACCACGCCGGCGATCTTGTCCGGGTGACGCATGCCGAGCTCCATGGCGACGAGGCCGCCCATGGAGAGCCCGACCACGATGATACGGTCCACGTCGTTCCAGAGCTTGATCAGCGCCCGCTCGGCGTCCACGTACCAGTCCCGGGCCTTGACGCCGTTGAGGTCCTGGTAGCGCGTGCAGTGCCCGCGGAGCACCGGCATCTCGTAGGGGATCTCGGCGCGCTCCAGGTAGGGCACGAGCCCGTTCACCGTGTTCAGGTGCGAGGTGAACCCGTGGAGCAGGAGCACGCCGATCTTCTCCCGTCGCGCTGGTTGGGGGATCGGCACCTCGATGGGAACGTAGTTCGATCGGTGGTCCACGAGGGCGCTGATCTCATGCATCACGCGATCGGTCAGCTCGCGGAAGAGCGGCTTGCCCTGCTCGCGCTCTTGGTACTCCTCGACCGAGATCGGCTCACCGAAGCGGATGCGGACCGGCGTGCGCCCCGGCAGCCGGAGCAGCTCGAGCCGCGGGTAGACCTCGGGCGGGAACGCGCGGCCGGTGCCGGAGACGCCGACCGGGATGATCGGCACGTTGGCCATCAGCGCCAGGCGGGCGACGCCGGTGTGGCCGGGGAGCAATCCGGTGGTGGGGTCCACGGCGCGGCGCGGGATGTCCTCCTCGCCGGGGATGGTCCCCTCGGGGTAGATCGCGATGGCCCAGCCCTGCCGGGCGGCCTCGGCGAGAGACTCCAGCGCCTGGTTGTCACCGCCCCGCCGGATGAACACGCTCTCCGACAGGCGGATCAGGTGGCGCAGCACCGGCCAGGTCTCGAACTCGCTCTTGGCGATGAAGTGCACGCGGCGCGGGCAGGAGACGAAGAGCACCTGCACGTCGAGCCAGCTCTGGTGGTTCGAGGCGAGGATCACGCCGCCCTGGGGCGGCACGTTCTCGGCGCCCTCGATCTCGAGCTCGTTGTTGAGGCGGAAGTTGGTGTACATCACCTTCTTCACCGCCTCGTAGGCCAGCTCGGACGCGTTGTTCTCCAGCCCGGCCCGGTTCAATCCGTTCAGCGCGAGCCCCAGGGATCGATCCAGGGGCCACATGATCGCGTTGGCAATCTCGTCGCGTTCCATCGGACAGCTCCTTGTTTCGGACGACGGATGACACCGTGCGTCATACACCAGATCCGCGTGAGGATCAATTGGGGTCCCCACGCAGACTCGGGCTGAGTGGGGCAGAAACGCGTTTCAAGGCTGGACGGCTTGCCCATCGCCCCCGCCTGCCCCACCATCAAGCCATGTCGAGCATCCTCGCACCGCGCCGGGCTGCCCGCGCGGTACACGTCGGCCGCGTCCAGGTCGGCGGCGGCGCGCCGATCAGCGTCCAGTCCATGTGCACCACCGACACGCGGGACGTCGAGGCGACCCTGTCTCAGATCGGCGCGCTTCACCGCGCGGGCTGTGACATCGTCCGGGTCGCCGTCCCGGACACGGTCGCGGCCGAGGCCCTGACCCGGATCTGCGCCGGCAGCCTCCTGCCCGTGGTGGCCGACATCCACTTCGACCACCGCCTGGCCCTCGCCGCCCTGCGCGCCGGCGTCGGCGGGTTGCGCTACAACCCGGGCAACATCGGCTCCCGCGACCGCGTCGAGGGGCTGGCCCGGGCCGCCTCGGACGCCGGCGTGCCGGTCCGCGTCGGGGTCAACGCGGGCTCGCTCTCCACCGCGCTCCGCCGCCGGTACGGCGGGGCCACGCCCGAGGCCCTGGTGCAGAGCGCGCTGGAGCACGCCGCCGTGCTGGAGGAGGTCGGCTTCACGGACATCAAGCTCTCGCTCAAGGCCTCGGACGTGCCGACCACCATCGCCGCCTACCGGCTGTGCGCGGCGCGCTGCGACTACCCCCTGCACCTGGGCGTGACCGAGGCGGGCACGCTGGTCCCCGGCACGGTGAAGTCCACCCTCGCGCTCGGGGTCCTCCTCGCCGAGGGGATCGGCGACACGATCCGCGTCTCGCTCAGCGCCGACCCCGTCGAGGAGATCTGGGTCGCCCGACAGCTGCTCGCCGGCCTCGGGCTGCGGCCCTACGGCCTCGAGCTGATCAGCTGCCCGCGCTGCGGCCGCTGCACCGTCGACGTCCATGGTGTGGCCGAGCGCGTCGAGCGGCGCCTGCGCCACCTCGAGCGCCACGTGCGCGTCGCCGTGATGGGCTGCGAGGTCAACGGACCGGGCGAGGCGCGCCACGCCGACGTCGGCATCGCCGGCGCCGCCGGGGGGTGGGTGCTGTTCGCGGGCGGCGAGAAGGAGCGCCGGCTCCTGCCGGACGAGGCCGAGGAGGCGCTCGTCGCGGCGGCGCTCGACCTCGAGGGTCGCTGATGGGGCGCCCGATCGCGGCGCTCGCCCTGGCGCTCTTCGCGGGCTGCGCCCCGCCGGGCGCGGCCGCGGAGCGCACGGCGGCGATCACCGACGGAACCGAGGATCGGGTCCACCTCCAGGTGGGCTACATCGAGAAGGAGGACGGGAGCATCGGCTGCAGCGCGACGCTGGTGGGCCCGCGGTCGGTGATCACCGCGGGGCACTGCGTCTGGCCCGACCACACCCAGGTCGTGGTCCTCGACGGCGCGCGCTACAGGAGCGAGCGCTCGGTGATCCAGCCGGCCTACGATCCGACGACCCACGCGGAGGACATCGGCCTGCTCACGCTGGAGCGGGTGGCCCACCTGGCCCCGGGCCAGCTCTCCGGCCAGCCCGCGGCCACGGGCACCGCGTTGACTCTTGTCGGCTACGGCGCCACGGCGGACAGCGCCGAGGACCAGGGCGTGCGGCGGCAGGCGACCAACGTGGTCTCCGACCTCGGCGTCTCCTTCTTCGCCTTCGCCGGGACGGGGGGCGGCAGCGGCAACGTGTGCCACAAGGACTCCGGCGGGGCCGCGCTGGTCACGATGCCCTCGGGCCTGGAGGCCCAGGCGGGAGTGGTCATCGGCGGTGACGCCCCCTGCGGCACCCGGGGGTTCGCCACGCGGGTGGACCTCAACCTGGCCTGGCTGAAGAAGGAGAGGGGCGGGGACGTGGCGGTGGCCGGCGAGCCCGGCGCCTTCGGACACCCCTGCGCCGCCGACGCGGACTGCAAGACCGGGATCTGCCGGGGCAACCTCTGCACCGCGGCGTGCAGCGGCGCGCGCGACTGCGCCGGCGGGGCGCCCTGCCAGGGCGGCTACTGCGCGCTCCCCGATCCCCCCCGGGACGACGGCGGCTGCTCCCTGTCGCGCGGCCCCGGCTCGGGCGCGTCTCCGCTGCTTGTCTTCCTGCTGGTGGCGCTCGGGCTCAGGCGCCGTACTTCTCGAGGGCGATGCGCAGGAGCTCCATGGATCGGCGCATCTCCTCGACCTTGAGCACGTAGGCCACGCGCACCTCGCTCGCGCCGAGGCCCTCGGTGGCGTAGAAGCCGTTGCCCGGCGCCAGCATCACCGTCTGCCCCTCGTGCTCGAAGTCGGTGAGCAGCCAGCGGCAGAAGCGGTCGGCATCGTCCACGGGGAGTCGGGCGATGTTGTAGAAGGCGCCGCACGGCCGGTTGGTCACCACGCCCTCGATCTTCGACAGCTCATCGAACACCGCGTCCCGGCGCCGGCGGTACTCGGCAACGGTGACCTCGAAGTAGTTCTCGGGCAGGTCCAGCGCGGCGCGGGCGACGAGCTGATCCACCAGCGGGGAGCAGAGCCGCGCCTGCCCCAGCCTCAGCGCCGCGCTCATTACCTCCGGGTTGCGGCTGACCAGGCAGCCGACCCGCGCGCCGCACAGGCTGTAGCGCTTGGAGACGCTGTCCATCATGATGGTGCGCTCCTCCATGCCAGCCAGGGAGAGAGCGCTGATGTGTTTGCAGCCGTCGTAGGTGAACTCGCGATAGACCTCGTCCGTGAGCAGCCACAGGTCGCGCTCGCGGCAGATCGCCGCCACCGCCTCGATCTCCTCGGCGGTGTACACGGTGCCGGTCGGGTTGTTCGGGTTGCAGAGCAGGATCGCCCGCGTCCGCGGACCGACCAGCGCCTCGATGCGCTCCCGGGGCGGCAGGCGGAAGCCGTCCTCCACGCTGGTGGTCAGCGGGCGGATCGTCACCCCCGCCATGACCGAGAAGCCGATGTAGTTGGTGTAGAACGGCTCGGGGATGATCACCTCCTCGCCCGGGCTGAGGGCGATGGTGAAGGCGAAGATGATCGCCTCGCTGCCGCCGGTGGTGACGTTGATCTGCTCCGGCCGGAGCTCGATGCCGCAGCCCGCGTAGTAGCGCACCAGGGCGTCGATGTACGACGGCTCGCCCTGGGAGTGGGTGTAGTGGATCACCCGGGTCTTCAGGTTGCGCAGGGCGGCCAGCATCTCCGGCGGCGTCTCGATGTCGGGCTGGCCGATGTTGACGTGGAAGACGTGGGTCCCGCGCTTCTTGGCCTCGTCGGCGAGCGGGACCAGCTTGCGGATCGGAGACGGCGGGACGAGGGTCCCGCGCTCGGAGATGCTCGGCGCCATGTGCTACTCGTGCGCCGTCGGGCGATGGAAGCCGCCCTGGGCCTCCACCGCCGCGATGGAGACCAGCCGGACCACCGCGTCGACCGAGTCGGCGCGCTGCAGCACCTCCACCGGCTTCTTCAGCCCGACCAGGATCGGCCCCACCGGCTCGGCGCCGCCCAGCTCGGCCATCGCCTTGTAGCAGGCGTTGCCCGCGTCCAGGTTGGGGAAGATGAAGACGTTGGCCGGACCCTTGAGCTTGCAGAAGGGGTAGAGCTCCCTCATCAGCTCGTAGTTGGTCGCCGTGTTGAACTGCATCTCGCCGTCGACCTGCAGGTCGGGCCGGCGCTGCTTGACCAGCTCGGTGGCCTTGGCCATCTTGCGCGCCCCCGGGGTCTTGTTCGAGCCGAAGTTGGAGTAGGAGATCATCGCAATGCGCGGCTCGACGCCCAGCTCGCGCACCTCGTCCGCGGTGACGATGGCGATCTCCGCCACCTCCTCCGCCGTCGGATCCACGTTCACCGTGCAGTCGGCGAAGAAGACGACGTCGCTCTTCATCACCAGCATGTACATCCCGGCCACGCGGCCCACGCCCTCGCGGGTGCCGACGATCTCCAGGGCCGGGGTCACCGACTCGGGGTAGTGGGTGGTCATGCCGAGGACCACCGCGTCGGCGTCGTTCTCGCGCAACATCATCATCGCGAAGTACTTGCGGCTGCCCAGGCGGTAGCGCGCCTCGCGCAGGGTCACGCCGCGTCGGGAGCGGATGTTGGAGTACTCGACGCAGTAGTGCTCGAACTTGGGGTGCCGGCGCGGGCTGATCACCTCGACGCGGCCGAGCAGGTCGAGCCCGAGCTCCTTGATCCGGCCGGTGACGCGCTCCTCGTGGCCGAGGAGGATCGGGTGCGCGATGCCCTCGTCCACCATGATCTGGGCCGCGCGCAGGATCTTCTCGTCCTCGCCCTCGGGGAAGACCACGCGCTTGGGCGCCTGGCGCGCCTGCTCGCGGTACTTGCGCATCACCATGTGCGTGCGGCCGAAGATCCGCTCGAGGCCCCGCTTGTACTCGTCCATGTCGATCTGCCGCCGCGCCACGCCGGTGTCGATGGCGGCCTGGGCCACCGCCGGCGCCTCCCAGGTCAGCACGCGGGGGTCGAAGGGCTTGGGGATGATGTAGTCCGGGCCGAACTTGAGGTTCACGCCGCCGTAGGCACGCTGCACGCTCTCGGGGGTGTCCTCCTTGGCCAGCGCCGCCAGCGCCTTGGCCGCGGCGATCTTCATCTCCTCGTTGATCTCGCGCGCGTGGACGTCCAGCGCCCCGCGGAAGATGAACGGGAAGCCGAGCACGTTGTTGACCTGGTTCGGGTAGTCGCTGCGCCCGGTGGCCATGATCACGTCCTCGCGGGCCGCCCTGGCCTCGGGGTAGCTGATCTCGGGGTCCGGGTTGGCCATGGCGAAGACGATGGGCTTGTCGGCCATCGACTTCACCATGTCCTGGGTCACCAGCCCGCGCACCGAGCAGCCGAGGAAGACGTGGGCTCCCTCCATCGCGTCGGCCAGGGTACGGCAGGGCAGCGAGGTGGCGAACCAGGCCTTGTACGGGTTCATGCCTTCCTGCCGCCCCTCGTAGACCACGCCCTTGCTGTCGACCAGGACCACGTTCTCCTTCTTCACGCCGAGGGAGATGTAGAACTTGGCGCAGGCGATGGCGGCGGCTCCGGCGCCCGAGACCACGACCCGCATCTCGTCGAGGGGGCGCTCGATGATCTCGGCGGCGTTGAGCAGCGCGGCCCCGCTGATGATCGCGGTGCCGTGCTGGTCGTCGTGGAACACCGGGATGTTCATTTTTTCCTTGAGCTGCTCCTCGATGTAGAAGCACTCCGGCGCCTTGATGTCCTCGAGGTTGATGCCCCCGAAGGTGGGCTCGAGCTTGGTGACGATGTGAACGATCTCGTCCGGGTCGTGAGAATCGATCTCGATGTCGAAGACGTCGATGTCGGCGAACTTCTTGAACAGGCAGCCCTTGCCCTCCATCACCGGCTTGCCGGCCATGGCGCCGATGTCACCCAGCCCGAGCACCGCCGTGCCGTTGGACACCACCGCGACCAGGTTCCCCTTGGCGGTGTAGCTGTACACCAGGGACGGGTCTTTCTCGATCTCGAGACAGGGCTCGGCGACGCCGGGGGTGTAGGCCAGGCCGAGGTGCCGCTGGGTCAGCAGCGGCTTGGTCGGGGTGACCTCGATCTTCCCCGGACGTCCCTTGGTGTGATAGTCAAGCGCATCCTGTCGTCGAATCATGTCCCTCTCCCTCCCGGCGCGGGCCGAGTTGAAGTTGCCGTGTTGCCTGTCGTTACTCCCGTCCGCGGTGCTTGGCAACCCCCAATTCACCAAGGCGTCCAGCGCGCGGAACCCACGGTAGTGACAGGACAATCGGTGTAGTATAGTGCCCAGTCATTCTGCCCCGGGGCGGCCCGGGGACCCGCGCCCGGCATGGCCGGGACAGGAGCTCATCACATGACCAGGACGTTCAAGGGGCGGGTCTACAAGGTCCACTTCGTCGGCATCGGCGGCATCGGCATGAGCGGCATCGCCGAGGTGCTGCTCAACCTGGGCTACACGGTGAGCGGATCCGATCTGAAGGAGAGTGAAATCACCCGGCGGCTGGCCTCGCTGGGGGGCCAGATCGCCCTCGGCCACCACGCGACGAACCTCAAGGACGCGGACGTGGTGGTGGTCTCCAGCGCGGTCCGGCCGGACAACCCCGAGGTGGTCGCCGCGCGGAGCCGCAAGATCCCGGTGATCCCGCGGGCCGAGATGCTGGCCGAGCTGATGCGGCTGAAGTACGGGCTGGCCATCGCCGGCAGCCACGGCAAGACCTCGACCACGTCCCTGGTCGCCGCGATCCTCGACGCCGCGGGCCACGACCCCACCGTGGTGATCGGGGGCAAGGTCAACAGCATGGGCACCAGCGCACACCTGGGCCAGGGCGAGTACCTGGTGGCCGAGGCCGACGAGAGCGACGGCTCGTTCCTCAAGCTCTCCCCCACGCTGGCGGTGGTGACCAACATCGACCCGGAGCACATGGACCACTACGGCAGCCTTGAGCGCCTGCGGGAGACCTTCCTCGACTTTGTGAACAAGGTCCCCTTCTACGGCCTCGCCGTCCTCTGCCTGGACTGCGAGAACGTGCAGAGCCTGCTCCCGCGGCTCGAGAAGCGCTACGTGACCTACGGCACCACGCCCCACGCCGACTACACCGTCCGGGACGTCCACGCCGACGGGCTGACCACCCGCTTCACCCCCGTGCGCAGCGGCGTTGCCCTCGAGCCGGTGACGCTGCAGATGGTCGGCCGGCACAACGTGCTCAACGCCCTCGCCGCCCTCGCTCTGGCCGACGAGCTCGAGATCCCCTACACGGTCACCCGCGAGGCGCTCTGCAGCTTCGGCGGGGTCCAGCGCCGCTTCACCGTGCGCGGTGACGTCGGCGGCATCATGGTGGTCGACGACTACGGTCACCACCCGACGGAGATCCGGGCCACGCTCTCCGGCGCCCGGGAGGCCTTTGGACGTCGGGTGGTCGCCGTGTTCCAGCCCCACCGCTTCAGCCGCACACACCTGCTGTTCGAGCAGTTCGCCACCGCCTTCTACGACGCCGACGTTCTGCTGATGACCGAGATCTACGCCGCGAGCGAGGACCCCATCGACGGTGTCAGCGGCGCCGGGCTCGCCGAGGCGATCCGCGCGCGCGGCCACCGGGACGTCACCTTCTGCGCGAACAAGGACGATCTGCTCGGCGCGCTCATCGGCCGCGTCGCGGCCGGCGACATCGTCGTCACCCTGGGCGCAGGAGACATCTGGCGCGTGGGCCAGCGCCTGGTGGACCGCCTCGCGGAGAAGGGCGACGGATGAGGTACTCGCCCAACGTCACCGGCAACTACCTGGGCGGCCTGGCGGCGCACAACGGCGGCGGCGACGCCGTGATCTGCGGGCCGCGGCGGCTCGACTGGGCCGCGCTCGCCCGTCGGGTCAACCGGCTGGCCAGCGCGATGATCGCGCGCGGCGTTCGCCCGGGCGACAAGGTCGCCTTCCTGTTCCACAACACGCCGGCGTTCATCGAGGTCAACTTCGCCGCCCAGGTCTGCGGAGCCGTGCCGGTGCCGGTCAACTACCGCTTCACCGCGCCGGAGGCCGAGCGGCAGCTGCGCCACTCGGACGCGGCGGCGCTGTTCTACGACGAGCGCTGGGCCGCCGCGGCGGAGGGCGCCGTCGCGGCGATGGGAGAGGACGCGCCCTGGACCGTCGTCCGGCGGCGGGACCCGCCCTCGCCGTACGACGAGCTCGTGGCATCCGGATCCGACGTCGACCCCGGCGTCCCAACCGGCTGGGACGACGTCGCGGTGATGATCTACACCGGCGGCACCACCGGCCCGCCCAAGGGGGTGATGCTGACCTACGGCGCACACCGCGAGATGTACGCCGCCCTGCTCTCTCAGATCATCACCCGGGGCGCCCGGCTCGATCTGACCGACGAGCAGCTGCGGCGCGTGATCGACACGATGCCGGTCCCCGGCCTGCGCTACCTCGCCCCCCTGAGCCGCAGCCGCATCGCCAAGCGGGTCTTCGGCCACCCACGGACAGGCGAGCTCGTGCGGCGCAGCCTGTTCGAGCTCCTCGCGCGACCCGAGTGGGCCCGCGTGGGTTACAGGTTCGCCATCCGGTACATGACCCCGTCGATGCCCTTCTTCCACGACGCCTCGTACCAGATGCTGATGCTGGGGCTGATGGCCGGCAACCTGACCTTTGTCCTCTCCGACTCCCCGTCCTTCGACCCGGCGGTGGTGCTCGAGACCGTGGAGCGGGAGCAGCCCTTCTTCCTCGCCAACGTACCCACCGGCTGGAAGAAGCTGGTCGACCACCCCGACGTCGAGCGCCGCGACCTCTCCTCGGTCCGCGTCGCCGCGACGGGCACCGGTGTCTGCTCCGCCGCGCTGAAGCGCCGCATCATGGCGGCCTTCCCCGGCGTGATCATCATCGACATGCTGGGGCAGACCGAGATGACCCCGATCACCTCGTTCCGTATCGACGCCAGCCCCGCGACGGTCAAGGACCGATCGGTGGGGCAGACCATCGTCGAGGCGCGCGTCGTCGACGCCCAGGGGCGGGAGCTCGCCCGGGGCGAGGCCGGCGAGATCTGGTACCGGGGCTCGACGGTGATGAAGGGCTACTACAAGGACCGGGACGGCACCGCCGCGGCCACCCGCGACGGCTGGCTACGCAGCGGCGATCTGGGCTACATCGACGAGGAGGGCGAGCTGCGCATCGTCGACCGCCTCCGCGAGTGCATCAACACGGGCGGCGAGAAGGTCTTCCCGCTCGAGGTCGAGGAGGTCCTAGGTCAGCACCCCGCCGTCGAGCTGGTCTGTGTCATCGGCGTGCCTGACGAGGAGTGGGGTGAGGCGGTGCGGGCGGTGGTCCAGCTCCGTCCGGGCCGGCGCGCGAGCACGCGGGAGCTCACCGACTTCTGCCGCGAGCAGCTCGCCGGCTACAAGACCCCACGCTCGGTGGTCGTCGTCCCCGAGCTGCCGCTCTCGCCGGTGGGCAAGGTGCTGCGCGCGCGGGTGCGAGAGCTCCATGGCACGGGGTAGCGCGCCGCGCTACCTGCAGTGTTTCCTCAGCGCCTTGAGCACGACCCTGAGGGCGCGAAGCTTCGCCGCCGCCCGGAAGGCGACGCAGGCCCGGTCCTTGTCACCCTGCTCCAGGTGCAGGATGCCGAGCTGGTAGAGCAGCGGCGGCCGGCGCCGCTTCGGCGCCAGGGGGACCGCCCGCTCCATCTCCTGCGCCGCTTCGCGCGGCTCCCCCGAGAGGCGGTGGGTCCGGGAGAGGAGCATGTGGATGCGGTAGTCGCGGCCGATGCGCGCCGCGCTGGCCAGCGTCTCCTTGGCGCGGCCGACCCGCTTGTGCTTGAGCAGGTAGCGGGCGTGGAACACGAGCAGATCGAGCTTCTTGTGCAGCCGGCGGCGCGCGCGCTTGCTCAGGTTCGGTCGGTCGAGCAGGGTCCGGGCCACGGTCGTGTCCGGCGCGGGCGCCTGATCGGGGACCGCGGCGTCGGGCACCGTCGCGTCCGGCGCGGGCGCCGGGGAGACGGCGGCCGCATCCGGCCGATGCCGCTTCGGCAACGAGGCGTTGGGGCTGGAAAACGGCGGCTCCTCTCTGGACTGCGAGGCGTGCCGGTAGGCGAAGACGGCGACCACGGCGAGGGCCACGACCCCGGCCGCCACGGCGACGTGGAAGGGCCAGGTCACCGCGCGGCGCGGCGCGGCGAGCGCAGACGAGGTGAGCTCGCGGGGCTCGCCGAGCGCCGGCGCCTCGTCGACGGGGCCGATGGGCTGCGGCGGCTCGTAGAGGTCGGTCCGTTCCTGCGGGGGCTCGGCGCCCACGGCCGCCACCGGCGCCTCGTCCTGAAGGATGGGATCGGGCTGCCAGGCCACGGCCTCCGGCGGGACCCCGCCGCCCTCGATCTCGCCGGCCCGCTGGAGCTCGCCGCCCTGGATCTCGCCACCCTGGATCTCGCCGCTCGGTTCGGCGCCGGAGAGCTCGCCGACGCCCGGGAGCCCGGCGCTGCTCTTGGACAGGACCCAGGTCTGGGCCTCGTCGAACTCGGCGAAGTCGTTGTCCGGCGCGGCGCCGCCCTCGTCCACGGCGTCCCACGCCGGCCGGTCCAGGGGCTCCACCGTATCCTGCGTGAGCTCGACAGCCGCGGCCCCGGCATCCATCTCCTCGAAGGCCTCGCCGCTGAAGCCCTCCTCGGCCAGCACCGTCGGCACGAAGGCCAGGGCCTCGTTGTCCCTCTCCGGCTCGGGGTCCGGCGCCGCTGTGGGCTCGTCGCTCTCCTCGCGGCCCAGCTTCCGGACCAGCTCGGCCCGCAGCTCCTCGGGCACGACGCCGGTCTGTGCGTCCTCGAAGTCGGCCCCGGCGGCATCCACGGTCCCCCCGGCCGCCTCGCGGTCGTCCTTGGCGGGCACCGGCTGCACGACCCGGACCTTCGGCGCCGCGGCCGCGGGCCCCCTGGCCAGCGCGTCCCGCACGTCCTCCGGAACCACCCTCGTCTCCGCCTCCGCCGGCTCCTGCGGCGCCGGCTCCTTCACCAGCGCCTCCCGCACGTCCTCCGGAACCACCCTCATCTCCGCCTCGGCCGGCTCCTGCGGCGCCGGCTCCTTCACCAGCGCCTCCCGCACGTCCTCCGGCACCACCCTCGTCTCCGCCTCGGCCGGCTCCTGCGGCGCCGGCTCCTTCACCAGCGCCTCCCGCAGGTCCCCCGGCAGCACCCTCGTCTCCGCCTCCGCCGCCTCCTCGGGGCGCCTGACCACGGCGTCGCGCGCGTCCTCCGGCACCACCAAGGTCTCCACCTCGGCGGTCGAGCCGCCCAGCGCCTCGAGCGCGGCCTTCTCGGCCTCGGCCTGCGCGGCCCGCTGGGCCTCGAGGTCCTCGAGCATCGCGTCCACGTTCACCTCGGAGACCTCGGTGGCCTCGTTGTCGAACGCCGGCTCGGGGGCGATGGCCGTGGGCCCGTCGTCCGTGAAGGCCGGGAGGCTCTCGCTGAGCAGCGCCCCCTCGGCCTTGAGCTCGAGCTTCGACTGGTCGCTCCTCTCCTTCTGCGCGTCGGGGTCGGCCGGCGGCCCCGCGACCAGGCCCAAGGCCGCCTGGACGATCGCCTCCATGTCGTCTTCCGGCAGCACCTGGACGGCCCGGGGATCCTTCTTCAGCTTGTCGTCGAGCCCCAGGACCCGGATCCCGTGTATCCGCGTCGCCTTGAGCAGCGCCACGATGATCGGGTCACCCCGGAGCGGCGTGACGATGAGCACGGGCTTGCGAGAGGCCACCAGCGGCGCGGCCGCCCGCGCGTCGGGCGCGAAGAGCACCGTGTAACGGGCCGGGGGGAAGCGCTGGAGCATCTCGATGAAGAGCTCCTCGCGACCAACGACCAGTATCGCTCGGTCAGCCATGTCCCCCCCAGATTAGGGGAATCCCCGCCGACAATCAACGAATCCGCGGCGTTGCCTTGGAGGGCCCGGTTGCGCTAGTTTGGAGCGTGATGGACAGCCCCCTCGGGATCTTTCTCTTCGAGTACCTGGTCCTCGGCGTGGTCTTCTTCGTCGGCCTGGTCTACGCCATCCGGCAGGGCGACGTCGGCCTGCGCCGCGGGAGACCGCGCAAGAACCTGGTGATGCTGCTCTCCGGCTACGTGCTCTACATGGCGGTCCACGGCTTCTTCCAGTTCATCGCGGTGGGTTTCTGATGCAGCCGCACGTCGGGACATCCCTGGACTACACGATCATTGTCGCCTACTTCGTGATCGTGCTCGGCTTCGGCAGTATCTTCGGTCGGCACACGCGGAGCACCAAGGACTTCTTCTTCGGCGGCCAGCGCTTCAGCTGGTGGATCATCGCCTTCTCCCTCGTCGCCACCACCGTGGGCTCCTACAGCTTCATCAAGTACTCGCGCGTGGCCTACACCCACGGCCTCTCCTCGACCATGTCCTACACCAACGACTGGTTCTGGATGCCGATGCTGGCCTTCGTCTGGCTGCCCATCGTCTTCTACTCGCGGATCACCTCGGTCCCCGAGTACTTCGAGCGGCGATTCAACCCCCGGGTGCGCCTGCTGACCACCATCGTGATCATGATCTACCTGCTGGGCTACATCGGCATCAACCTGCTCACGATGGGGGTCGCCCTCAAGGCGATGCTGGGCTGGAACATCTACGTCGCCGCCGCGGCGGTGGCGGTGGTCTGCGGCATCTACGTCACCGCGGGTGGACAGACCTCGGTGATCATGACTGACCTGCTCCAGGGGCTGATGCTCCTGGTCGCCGGTTTCATACTCTTCGGCCTGGGCACGCGGCGGCTGGGGGGCCTGAAGCGCTTCTGGTCCCTGCTCCCCCGCGACCACCGCCTGCCGCTCAACTACTTCAACCGCCCGCCCGAGTTCAACTTCGTCGGCGTGCTGTGGCAGGACGGCGTCTCCCAGACCATGTTCGCCTACTTCATCAACCAGGGAATGATCATGCGCTTCCTCAGCGCCAAGTCCACGCGCGAGGGGCGCCGCGCCCTGGTCTTTCTGTTCCTCGTGCTGATGTTCCTCGCCGCTGTCGCGGTGTCCAACGCCGGATGGATCGGGCGGGCGATGGTCGGCGCCGGCCTGCTCCCCGCGGACATGGACCCCCAGATGGTCTTCGTCAAGGTCGCCGACGCCGTCTGCAGCCCCGGCATCTTCGGCTTCGTGATGGCCGCGCTCACCGCCGCGCTGATGTCCACCGCGGACACCCTGCTCAACGCGACGAGCGCTATCGTGGTCAACGACATCTACCGGCCCTACTTCCGCGCCAACGCGACGGACCGGCACTACCTGGGGGTGGCCCGCATCACCTCGTCGGCGGCGGCGGTGATCGGCTTCGGCGCCGTGTTCATCTTCGCCTCGTTCAAGTCGATCTACGCCGCCCACGGCGCCTTCACGGCGACCGTCACCCCGCCCATGGCCGCGGCGGTGATGATGGGCGCCTTCTGGCGCCGCTACAACTCGGCCGGCGCCGTCGCCACGATCGTCGGCGGGGCGGTGGCGCTGGCGGTCTCGCTCATCGAGCCCGAGGTGATCCGCCCGTTCAGCTTCGGCGTCCCCCGGGGCGGCGAGCACCACCACGCATGGGTCTACCAGCGCGCCCTCTTCGGCCTCGTCGCCTCGATGGGCGCGGGCTTCGTGGTGACGCTGCTCACCCGCGCTCCGGACCTGCAGCGGATCTCCGGGCTCGTCTGGGGCACCCTGGACGATGCCCGCCGAAGCTTCAAGGGCGGGGAGCCCAAGCGGGAACCGGGCCCGACGGTGAGCCTCGCCGTCAAGGTGGTCGATTGCGCCCCGCCGGCCGAGGGGGCGGACTACGGTCTGGTCTCCCTGGCGCCGGGAGACCTCGCGCGGATGAAGGCCGACGTCGGTGACATCATCCAGGTCTCGCACCGCAACCCGATCTACGGCGGCCTGCGCTCCCTGCAGGCCCGGGTGAGCGCCGACACCGCGGCCGAGGGCACGATCGAGATCGGCCGCGATCTGCTGCGCGACGGCGGGCTGGACGGCCAGGGCCGCATCCGCGCCGAGCTGATCCTCTGACGGCGGCCCCGCGGGCGCGCCGACTAGCCGTCGAAGTCGCTGGGCACTTCCTGTTTGATCCCCAGCACGCGGAGGATCGCGTCCTGTAGCGCCTCGCTATCGAAGGGCTTGGGCAGAAAGTGCTTCGCGCCGAGCTCGGCCAGCTTCCCTGCCCGGCTCGGGTCGTTGTAACCGGAGGAGATCAGCACGCGCACGCCCGGATCCAGGGCGAGCAGCTTCTCCAGCACAACCTCGCCGTTCATCCGCGGCATGATCAGGTCGAGCACCACGAACAGCACCTCTCCGTGGCGCTCGGCGAACACGCGCAGCCCCTCTTCGCCGTTCGCCGCCAGCAGCACGTCGAACCCCAGCTGGCGCAGCAGACGGCTCGCGCTCTTGCGCACGACCTCCTCGTCGTCGATGACCAGCACCGTCCCGCCGCCGGCTTCCTGCATCAACCGCTGTGGTCCGGTGTCCAGCTCGGCGGGCACATGGTCGATGGCCGGCACGAAAACGCGGAACAGCGCCCCCTTCCCGGGCTCGCTGATCAGGTGGACGTGCCCGCCGTGGTTCTTGACGATGCCGTACACCGTCGCCAGCCCCAGGCCGGTCCCCTGCCCCGGCGGCTTGGTGGTGAAGAAGGGCTCGAACGCCCGCGATCGCGTCGCCTCGTCCATCCCGCTCCCGCTGTCCTGGATCGAGAGCACGACATGGCGGCCCGGGTTGAGGAACGCCCGGGTCGCGTCGTTTACGTGCTCCGTGTCGATCTCCTCCGCCTCGATCCGCAGGTGACCGCCGTCCTTCATCGCGTCCCTGGCGTTGAGGCAGAGATTCATCAGCACCTGGTGCAGCTGCGTCCGGTCGCCGCGCACGAACAGCTCGGGCTCGATCCGTGCCTGGACCGTGATCGCCCGGTCGAAGGTCCGCCGCACCATGCCCACCACCTCCCGCACGAGCTCCGTGATGTTGGTCGGCCGGTCCTCGTACTTGCCCCGGCGCGCGAAGCCCAGCATCTGCTTGGTCAGCTCCACGGCCCGGGTCACCGCCGTCCTCACGTCGGCCAGGGCCGACCGGACCTCCACGTCCTCGAGCGTGTGCGTCGGCTTCAGCCCGCTGAGGTAGTCCACGTTGTTCAGCACCGCGCCGAGCAGATTGTTGAAGTCGTGGGCGATGCCGCCGGCGAGCCGACCGATGGACTCCATCTTCTGCGACTGGAGCAGCTGCTCCTCGAGCTGATCCTGGTAGGTGAAGAGCAGGATGGTGCTCGCGCCGACCTGGATCCGATCGCCGAAGCGCAGGGGGTGACGCCGGACGGGCAGGCCGTTGACCAGCGTCCCGTTCCGGCTGCCCAGGTCCTCGATGACGAGCTCGCCCTGCCGTTCCCCCTGGGCCACCCGGCAGTGCGAGCGCGAGACGTCGCCGAAGGCGAGCTGGATGTCCGCCTCGGGCGAGCGGCCGACGACCAGGCGATCCTTGACCTGGTACTTCCTGCCGACGCCGGGCCCCGCCACCACGACCAGGTAGGCCTTCTCCTGGGGCAGCAGCCGGTCCTCGGTCGTCGCCCGCTCCCGGGCCTGCACCGGCGCCTGCTCCTTGGTCGCCCCGTGCTTGCGGATCTCGGTGGTGTTGTCGAACGGATCCCACTCGGACATGGATAAACTATACACGGTCTGCGCCGGCCCCGTGTACGGCAAAAGGCCCAGGCTAGGCGCGCCGACCGCTCTCGCCCGTGACGATCCCGCTGGCGATGAGGTGCGCGGCACGCAGGCACTCGGGCACGTGGCCGCTGAACGTGACCCGCGCCAGCGCCTCCGCCGCGACGCCCGGGTCGAGCCCACAGGCCTGGAAGCAGAGCTCGCCCGCCCGGTGCACCGGTCCGGCCCTGGCCATGCGCTCCTCACGCTCCCGGGCCCGTGGCAGGTTGCGCAGGGCAGCGCGGATCGCCCCCGGCCGCGGCGGCCGCCGCATCACCGCCAGGCAGGGCAAGCCGACGGCCCCGGCCAGCGCGGGCAGGTCGACGACGTTGAACCCGCCGAGCGTCACTCCGTCGAGGAGCACCAGGTGCAGCTGGGCCTGGAACTTGGAGCCGTCGATCATCTGGATCAGCCGCTCCGTGGCGTTGTGCCCGTCCTGGCGCACGCGGGTCGAGAGCAGCCCCTCGAACCGGTCGCCGCCGTAGACCGCGCCGACCACCAGCACCGGCGAGCGCGAGCCCCGGGTGAACGGGCCGTCGTCGATGCCCAGCGTGCGGATCCGGCGGCCGTGTCTGAGGAGGCGGGGCAGGTCCACGGCTCGTGGCGTACAACGGGCGGCGCGGCGGCGCAAGGGTCCTCACCTATCCGCTTGATCGACCAGCGAGGGCAGGCGATCATTACCCCCACTGGGACACCGGGGGGTCGATGGAACCACCAGAGCCAAGCGTCACGCTCTCCGCGGCCGTGATAAGCGACCATCCGGCGCGCCGCGCGTTCCTGGTCCGTATCCTGGAGGACGCGGGGCTGAAGACCCGCGCCGCCGCGAGCGCGGACCCTCTGCCCGACGCCGAGGTCATCGTCATCGATCCGGGATGTCTGGTCGACCTCTGTGGACGGGCGCTGGGGCAACGCGGCGAGCCGGAGTACCGGGCGCTCTTCGAGCACTCCATCGACGGCATCTTCGTCCACGGACTGGACGGCCAGATCGTCGAGGTGAACCGGGCCGCGATCCGCCAGTCCGGCTACTCGAGGGACGAGCTGCTCCGGATGAGCGTCTTCGATCTGATCGCCGGCGACGTGCCCCGGGACCCCATCACCGCGCAGTGGCGCTCCTGGCCCGCGGGGCAGTCATTCATCGTCGAGGGCTCCCACCACCGCAAGGGCGCCGACCCCGGTCCCGTGGAGATCAACACCGGCAAGGTGCGTTTCGGCGGCAAGGAGCTGATGCTGGCCATCGTCCGCGACATCACCGACCGCAAACAGGCGGAGCAGGAGCGCGAGAGGCTCGAGGAGCAGCTGCGGCACGCGCAGAAGATGGAGGCGGTGGGCCGGCTCGCCGGCGGCGTGGCCCACGACTTCAACAACATGCTGACCGGTATCATCGGCAACGCCGAGCTGGCCCTCGCCGGCCTCCCGGCGGCGGATCCGATCAGGGAGTCGCTCCAGGCGGTGATCGCCTCCGCCGACCGGGCCGCCGACCTGACGCGGCAGCTCCTCGCCTTCTCGCGCAGGCAGGTCAACCGGCCCCGGGTGGTCGATCTGGGCCCGCTGCTCCTGTCGCTGGAGCCGATGCTCGCCCGCCTGCTCGGCGAGAACATACGGTTGACCACGACGATCAAGGAGCAGCTCGGCCCTGTCCGGGTCGACCCGGTGCAGGTCGAGCAGATCGTGCTCAACCTCGCGGTCAACGCCCGCGACGCGATGCCAGACGGCGGCGACATCGTGCTCGAGGCGATGAACGTGACCCTCGACGAGGGCTACTGCGCCAAGCACCTGAACGCCGCGGCCGGCGACTGCGTCATGCTCGTGGTGAGCGACACCGGCACGGGCATGGACGCGGAGACGCGAGACAGGATCTTCGAGCCCTTCTTCACCACCAAGGGGGTCGGCGAGGGGACAGGCCTGGGGCTGGCGACGGTGTACGGCATCGTCGAACAGAGCGGAGGAAGGATCGAGGTCTACTCGGAGCCAGGTCGCGGCACCTCCTTCAAGATCTACTTTCCACGGACATCCGACGCGCTCGAACCGCCGGATCGCCGAACGGTGTCCGTCGACCGGCAAGGGACGGAGACGCTGCTGGTCGTGGAGGACGAGGAGATGGTGCGCAACGTCACGGTCCGCTCGCTCCGGCGCCTCGGCTACAACGTGCTCGTCGCGGCCTCGGCCAGCGAGGCGCTCCAGCTGGCCAGCCGACACGAGGGCCCCATCGACCTGCTGCTGACCGACGTGGTCATGCCCGGGATGAACGGCCGCGAGCTCGCCGCCCGGATCACCGAGTCGCGGCCCCGGGTCAGGGTGCTCTACACCTCCGGCTACACCGAGAACGTCATCGCGCACCACGGCATCCTGGAAGACGGCGTGCAGTTCATCAGCAAACCGTACTCCCTGGACGGGCTGGCCGCGAGGGTGCGCGAGATGTTGGACCGGCGGAGCTGACTGGCAGGAACCACGCCTAGCGCTTCATCACCCGCCGGGCGGCGACCAGCGTGACCACCAGGAACGCGACCATCACCGCCACCGAGCCGAGGAAAAGCGGGCTGGTCGGTTGCAGCGCCGCGCTACCGGCCACGGGGTAGACCGCCGCCCCGGGCAGGATGCCGATGGCGGTCCCGACCAGGAACGCCAGCGGCCGCACCCCCGTCAGCCCGGCCGCGTAGCTCACCAGGGTGTAGTGCGCCACCGGGCAGACGCGCAGGACCGCGACCGTCCCCAGGCCGCGCCGCCTGGCGAACAGCTCGACGACCCGCCTGGTGCGTTCGTGCCGCTCGAGCATGCCCGCGATCCATGCCTGCCCCGCGCCCCGGGCGAGGAAGTAGCACAGCGCCGCGCCGAGCAGGTCGCCGGCGACGGAGAGCGCCCCGCCCAGCAGCGGGCCGAAGAGCACCCCGCCCGCGAGCAGGCCCCACATGCGCGGCATCCAGAGCAGCTCCAGCACCACGATCCCGACGACGTAGGTCGCCATCGCCGCGCCGCCGCTCCCGGCGACGAGCTCCTGCAGCGTGCGCGGGCTGATCCAGCCCCGGAGCACCGCCACCAGACAGAGCGCGCCGGTCGCCGCGATCAGCCCGGCGAGGGCCCACATCCGCGGCGGGACCCCGCGCAGGGAGGCCATCAGCGCAGCTCTTTGAGCGCCACCAGCGCCGCGTGCCGGTAGAGGTCCGCGAGCGTCGGGTAGTTGAACAGGGTCTCGGCGATCTGCTCCGCGGTGGTGCCGGCGCGGATGTAAGCCTGGGCGATGTGGATCAGCTCGCTCGCCCCGCGCCCCACCATGTGCGCGCCGAGGAGGCGTCCATCCGGCCGAGCGAAGAGCAGCTTCAACAGCCCCCCTGTCTCGCCGAGGATCTGCCCGCGCGGGTTCATCTGGTAGTCGCCGCGGCCAACGACGAGCTCCACGCCCTCGGCCCGCAGGGACTCCTCGGTCCGACCCACGTGGCTCAGCTCGGGGATGGAGTAGATCGCGAACGCAAGCACGTCGGTGCTCCCCGCCGGGCCCTCGAGGCCGAGGGCGTTCCGGACCGCCTGCCGTCCCTGGTCCATCGACGTGTTGGCCAGCGCGGGGTAGCCGATCACGTCGCCCACGGCGTAGACGTGCGGGACCGCGGTCTGGAACTGCTCGTTCACCGGGACCAGCCCGCGGGCGTCGGGCTGCACCCCGATCCGCTCCAGCCCGAGGTCGGCCGTGTTGCCGTCCCGGCCCACCGCGTAGAGCAGCACGTCCGCCTCGATCAGGTTGCCGGACTGGGTCTCCAGCCGGACGCGGGGTGGCTCGCCCTCGATGCGCTCGATCCGCGCGTGCCGCTCGCCGTGGATCACCACCATGCCCATCCGACGCAGCTCGCGATCGAGGATCCCCGCGACCTCCCGGTCCAGGTAGGGCAGCAGCTCGTCCCGAGTGTCGACCAGGGTCACCTCCAGACCGAGCGCGGCGAAGATCGAGGCGTACTCCACGCCGATGACCCCGGCGCCGAGCACCACCATCGAGCGCGGCATCCGCGGCAACTGGAGGATCGTGTCGCTGTCGAAGACACACTCCAGGTCGAAGGGCACGTCCGCGGGCCGGTTCGGGGTCGTGCCCGGCGCGACGACGATCACGTCTCCGCTGAAGCGCAGGCGGGACTGGCCGTCCACGCCGACCAGGGCCACGGTGTGCGCGTCGACGAAGCGCGCCTCGCCCTGGAACAGGTCGATGCGGTAGCGGTCGAGCGAGCGGTTGATCAGCTCCAGCTCGCGCTGGACGACCAGACGCTCGCGGTGCATGAAGTCGCCGATGGTGATCCGGTCGGCGAGGCGGTACTCGAACCCCTCGAGCTTGCGCCGCGTGAGGCTGAGCACGAAGAGCGCGCTCTCCCGCAGGGTCTTGCTCGGGATCGTGCCCCAGTTCACCGCCGTGCCACCGACGACGTGGTGCCGCTCGAGCACCGCGACCCGGCGCCCCGCCCGGGCGGCCTGGATCGCGGCGCGCTCGCCCGCCGGCCCGCAGCCGATGACGATCACGTCGAAGTGGCTCACGCCCCCTCCGTCGCCCGGACCGCGCGCTCGAGCCCGGCGGCGAGCTCGAGGGGCGCGGGCCGCGCCGCGGGATCCTTGGCCAGGCCGGCGAGCACGGCGCGCTCGATGGCCCCGGACCAGCGCGACATGGGCGGCGGCGGCGACGAGATCTGCCGGGTCATGACCTGGATCGGGTTCTTGCCGCCGAAGGGGCGCCGCCCCTCGAGCATCTCGAAGGCCATCACCGCCACGGAGTAGACGTCGGCAGCGCCGGTGACGGGCGCACCTCTCGCGCGCTCGGGCGCCATGTACTCCGGCGTGCCGAATATCTTGTCGTCCACGGTCAGGCTGGGCGCCTCGGGGTCGAGCACCTTGGCCATACCGAAGTCGACGAGCTTCACCGCCAGGTGCTCCGGCGCGCAGAGGAGCACGTTCTCCGGCTTCATGTCGCGGTGGATCACCTCGGCTCCGTGCGCCTCGGAGAGCCCGGCGCAGATCTGGTTGACGATGTCGGCCACGTCGGCCGGCGGCAGCGTCGGGCTGACCTCGAGACGCTCGCGCAGGTCGATGCCGTCGACCCACTCCATCACGACATATGGGTTTCCGCTCTCGGCGACGCCGGTACCGAACAGCTTGACGATGCAGGGGTGGCTCAGCTTGCGCAGGATCTCCACCTCCTGCGCCAGGCGCTGGATGTCCTCGAGGTCGAGCTGCTCCGCCCGCATCAGCTTGATCGCCACGTGCGCGCCGCTCTCGCTGTCGGTGGCGCGCCACACCGTGGCGATGGCGCCGGATCCGACCTCCTCGAGCAAGCGGTAGCGATCGGTCTGGAGCCGCGGCTTGGTCTTCTCCGTCATCGAGCCGAGACTAGCACAGATCCCGGGTGGTTCATCCCGGGCCACCTCAGTAGGTGAACGCGACCCCCGCACCGAACGAGTAGTCCCCCTCGGCCCTGTAGGTCCCGTCCTCCTGCACGTGCCAGGTCCGGCTGTAGGCCACCGAGAGGTAGAGCGGTCCGAAGACCTTGGCCCGGGCGTAGGCGACGAGGAAGGCGCCGTCCCGGTCGAAGGCCTCGGACAGGCTGTCGAAGCCGCGGCGGCTGTAGTAGGCGCCGAGCTGGACGACGGGCAGCTTGGGCAGCAGCAGGCTCAGGGTGAGCGCCGAGTTGTCCGGTCCCTGGTAGTCCTCGTAGGTCCCGCCGACGCGGACCCAGCCGGCGAAGTCGAAGTAGAGCTCGCCCAGCCAGCCGTGGGGCCCCGCCTCGGCGGTCCGAAGCCAGCCGAGCTTGGTCAGGGGCACGCCGGTCGCCGGGTCGACCACGGTGGAGGGATCGTACTGCACGCGCTGGACCTCGTAGAGCGCGTCGAAGTAGCGCGGGGCGTATCCGTCGCCGACCAGCCTGTACTCGAGGCGGGTCAGCAGCGCCGGGCCGAGCGGTGTCGGGATGCGAATGTTGAAGAAGGTCCCGAGATGCAGCCCGGCCCCGGCCCCCTCGTCGAACATGAAGTTCAGGTCGAGGTACGGCACCAGGTCGATGAGCTTGTTCTGGATCACCGTGTACTCGAGGTCCAGGCCGAGCACGGAGAGCGCGTCGGTCCCGGTGTACGCGAAGCTGTTCGTGTCGTCGACAACCGGCTCCAGGTCCGGTGGGGTCCCGCGCGTCTGAAGGGCCACCGGCGCCCGACCGTCGACGGCGAAGGACAGGCCGGCGACGAAGCGATTGGCCCAGAAGTTGTCGGTGAAGAAGGCGGCGGGCCGCACGTGGATCCTCGCGCCGACGATCTCGGGGGCGAGGAGGTTGTCCAGCATGACCTCGACGCCGCCGTAACGGATCGCCGCGGCCAGGGCGATTCCGGCCTGATAGTGATCCCGGTCCAGGCTGTTGTAGTAGCCGCCGACGATGGTGCCGTGGCCGATGCTCTCGCCCTCGAGGGCGCCCACCCGACCGCGGAAGCGCCAGGTCTCGCCGCCGAGGACGAGCTCGACGAAGCGCAGCAGGCGGGCGTAGTCAGAGACCTCGTCCCAGTCCTCCTCGCGCATCAGCCCGTCGTCCTCGCCCTGGTCCCAGACGCGGAAGCGCAGCGGGACCCACACCCCGAAGCTCACCGGCCCGACGCGGGTCTGGTTGTAGAGATCGAGGGTCAGGAAGTGATCCTCGCCGATCTTCTCGAAGAGGATGCCGGCGCCCACCTCGCCGCTGACGCCCGAGGACGGCTTGGCGCCCGGGAGCGCCGGACCGGCGGTGGGCGCCCCGTGGCCCCCTGCCGGGATGACCGGGCCCGGCGTTGGGCCGCTCGCCTCCTCGGCCGCCGCGGGCAGGCTGACCAGCGCGGCGACGATGATGTAGGCAAAGCTGCGACCCTTCATCCCCATCCACCAAGCGTAGCCCAACCACGGTCCGTGCTACCATTGATCGAAATCTCCCGCCCCGGAGCGCCCAATGCCTCGTATGACTTGTCTCCTTGGAGGAGCCTCACTCGCCCTGGCCCTGGCACTGACGGTGGGCTGCGGACGCAGCCCGACCCTCTCGTCACCGGATGCGAGC
>Ga0316576_10000081_pt1 | contig 32958 bp, 33 predicted proteins | sample S0NA_FD_203075 | JGI IMG/M metagenome (GOLD analysis project Ga0316576, IMG submission 203075) | Rhizosphere microbial communities from salt marsh grasses in Alabama, United States - S0-2_050615r3r5 | ecosystem: Host-associated > Plants > Roots > Rhizosphere | place: USA: Alabama | collected...
CGACCGGCTGCCTCGGTGATGCGTTCAGGCGCCAGGGTCCACGGGACGGGGCCCCAAAGGCCGGTTCAGCGAGGGCGGGCAGAGCCGCGGCCGCGCTTGTCAATGCGGCCCCCGAGGCGCCCTGTCTTCCGGCTGGCGGAGGCGGATGAGCGAGAAACCCTCCCTCCCCTTCCCGCCCCGCGGGGTTTCCTGCCGACTTCCGTCCAGCGCACCATCGACCAGGTCGGCCCGAATCAACTCCGCGGTTTCGGAGCGGATGCGCACGGGTAGGCAGGCCCAGTCGATAGGGCGTGTAAAGGAGGGGGATTGCAGGGCGGCGATCCGAATCTGCTGCCCGTCAAGCTCGATCAGGGTGAGGCTGCGCCGCGATCGCTCCGCGCTGCCGATCAGTCTGCGCGGACCGGCGCCGAGGCAGGACTGGCTCACGTAGTGCACCCCGTCCTCGTGGCCGGGGTAGAAAGCGTGGTGGTGTCCGCTGAGATACAGGTCCACGCCGCGCTGGCGCAACTGCCGCTCCAGCTCGGGGTCGCCGATGAAGTCCCGCTCACGCCCTTGGGCGAAGGGCTACAGGGGCACGTGGCTGAAGACCACGCGCTGCGCGTAATCGCCCCCGTGCCGCTCGAGCAGGTCCCTCAGCCAGTCCATCTGCTCACCGGGAAGGCCGCCAACCGTGGTCGCATCCAACGAGATGAAGAGGGCGTCGCCCGCCGCGAAGGCGTAGTAGAACGGATAGTGGGCATCGTCCAGGAAGCGCAAACCAGGCTTTCTCGCTCCCCACTGCTCGCCATAGATACGCCGCTCTGCCTCGAAGCCACCATAGGCCGAGCCGTCGTGGTTACCCGGAGTCACCGCCAAGGGGATGCCCGCGGCAGCAAGCGGCTCGCTCACGTGCGCATGGAAGGCCTGCCACATGGCCGCGACCTCGGGCTTGGTGAGGTGCGGCTTGCGCTGACCTGCCACCATGTCGCCGGTGCTGATGACCAGATCCGGCTTAAGCGCGAGGATGCGCTCAAGCGCCCGATCGACGCTCGCCTCATAGCGGGTGGAGCCGTAGGACCCGTTAAGATCCGAGATCACCGCGACTCGCAGGGGGCCCGCCGCTGCCTGACCCAGCGCAGCCAGCAGCAACAGCGTCGTGCTGCCAGCGAAGCGGAGAATCGCAGGCAGGGCGCGGACCCCGGCGGCACGCCGCCGTTCGAACGAGGGGCGTAAAGGGGCAGCCGTGGTCAAGGGCTGGCGCAATCGAGCTCGGGCGCCGGCACCTGCCGGGTGATCAGCAAGGCACCCGGGCCCAGGTCAAACCGGAGGTTGCCGTCCTTGCAGGTGGCGCGCAGGATGTCCGCCGCCCCGTGCGTATTGGTCACGAGCTGGGCGAGCTGCCGGTCCGTCAGCCCGAAGGTCGCGCGCGCATAGGCGTAGAGCCTCCCGCGCTCCCTGAAGTCCTTGTCCAGGGCCATGAGCCGGCGATAGGTCTCGGGGTTGTAATGGCGGAGCTTCTCCAGCATCGCGGTCTTCTTGGTAAAGTTCGCGTACTTGATCTTCCCCCCCGGCATCATTGTCGTTGAGCCAAGTCCGCTTGATGAGCAGTGGCTTGCGCCCGGCGATCGACGCCGGGGGGCTGTTTCCCTCGGCCTGCTGCTGCTTGACCCTGCCCCCCTCGACCCAGAGCCAGGCGGTGACGTAGTCGATGTTCCCGATCCGGTCCTGCTGGCTGAAGATGTAGTCGAGCAGCGTGATCTCCGTGAGGTCCTGCATCCAGTAAGCTATCTGCTTTTTGGAGACACCGCCCTTCATCGCGCTCTTGAGCGCCGGGTCGCGTTGGGCCGTCGCCAACCCCTCCGCGATGGCCTCCTGGAGGGGCCTGTCGCTGCGCAGGGCGAGGAACGGCGCCGTCTCCTGGAAGTCACGGTTCTGGCCTTCGCCCCAACCCGACTTGCGCGTGCCGTTGAGCTCCGGCCCGTAGCGCTTGCCCCGCACATGCTGGAAAACGCCGTGAATGCGGCCGCGGTCCGATGTGAAGAGCTCGTCGGTTTCCGGGTAGGCCGCGGGGTCCTTCTCCACCGCATCGAGCGCCTCCCAGGCCGCGTGGTTCATCGCAAGCGCCTTTTTGCCCGCCGACAGCTCCAGGCCGCGACGGGTGACCCGCTGCTCGTGGGTCGCGCGGTCGATGCTGCGGTAGACGCTGACCGGAACATGCACCGAGGCGCCTAGATAGCGTGCGAAGTGATAGTAGAGGAGCGAGGCGCTCGCAAAGGTCCCGCTCGTGCCCTTGGCGTTCATGGTCACCTTAAAGCCAGCCGGTGGCCCGTCCGCCTCGGGGACCAGGATCTCGCCACGCGGGCAGACCTTGGCTTCGAACCCACCCTGATCGTTGGTGAAAGGCCCGCGCGTGAGCTCGTAGACGAAAGTGCCGGGGCTCGTGCTCTTGAGCTTCGGGCAGATGGCGACATGGGTGTCGTAGATGTCGAGGGCGCAAAGCGCCTTCTCCTGCGCCAGGTCCTCGACCGAATAGACGCCGCCAGGCATCTTGGCGAGGGCCACACACGTCTCGGTGATGCCGTTCGGCGAGCGGAAGGCGTGGCGATCACCGACGACCTTGTCGGTCGCCAGAACGGCGCCCGGGAGTGCGACGGCCAGGAGGATCGCGGCGTGTCGGCGTCTGGGGTGCATACAATCTAGGCTCCATCACACGGGTTCGTTCGGGGAGGGACCCTGTCTCCAGGTTCATCGACGCGTTGCAGCGGCGCCCGCGATGTGTCGTGGCCCTAGGAAGCCGCCCTGCACTCTCGATTGGTCGAGCCGAGGCTGGACGGGCGGCGGCGCTGCGGATGATGGCCGCAATCAGCCTGCCGATCAACCCGGCACAGACAGCATGCCGTCGCGTTAGAATCGCGGGCACTCACTGGCAAACGAGGCCCTTGCCTTGATCGCCTGGCTCGAGTTTATGATCTGCACTGTCATGATCGTCATCGCGGGCGCCCGGCTGACGCGATACGGAGACGCGATTGCGGACAAGACAGGCCTGGGCGGCACCTGGATCGGTGTCGTTCTGATCGCCGCGGTCACCTCCCTCCCGGAGCTGGCCACCGGCATCAGCTCGGTGACGGTGGTGGGGGCGCCGGACATTGCCGCCGGCGACATCTTGGGCAGCTGTGCCTTCAATCTGCTGATCCTCGTGGCGGTCGACGTCCTGAACCGTCCCGACGGGGTCTATCGGGCGGCAAGCCTGGGCCACCTCGTCTCCTCCGGGTTTGGCGTCATCCTGCTGGCCGTGATCGGCCTCGGTCTCGTCCTGTCCCTCGCCGGCCTGCCGATGGGCCTCCGGCACGTGGGGGCCTACAGCGTCGTGTTGTTGGTCCTCTATGCCATGGCCGTGCGGACCGTCTTCCATTATGAAAAGCTCCATGTCGGTCAGTTCGCCGACAAGGAGCCGGACAGCTACCCCAACATCACGCTCCGTCAGGCGTCGCTTCGCTATGCGCTGGCCGGGGTCGTGGTGGTACTCGCCGGCATCGCGCTCCCGTTCGTGGGGCGTGCCCTCGCCGAGCAGATGGGGTGGAACGAGAGTTTCGTCGGCACGCTCTTCATCGCCTTGGTCACCTCGCTCCCGGAGGTGGTGGTGACGATCGCGGCCGTACGCCTTGGCGCGCTCGATATGGCGGTCGGCGGCTTGCTCGGCAGCAATCTGTTCAACACCGCGATCCTGGCCGTTGACGACCTTCTCTTCATGCCGGGGCCGCTGCTCGCGCATGTGGCCCCGACCCATTCGGCCTCCGCCTTCACCGCCATCATGATGACCGGCGTTGCGGTGGTCGGCCTCATCTATCGCCCGCACCGCATCCGCCACGTCATCGGCTGGGCCAGCCTGACCCTCTTGGCCATCTACCTGCTGAACGTCGTCGTGCAGTACCGCTTTGGAGGCTGACCTGGTCAGGCGCCGCGTCCACCATGACGTGATCGCAGAAGCGGGAGCGAAGGCCTCGGCGCATGAAGGCGTGCCGCGCCGCCCCCTGATATGGGCGGCCCACGGCCCCTCGCGCCGGCCATGCGTTATCGCCGTAACCGGTTTTCGGCATGCCTTGTGGGCTGATGCCGGCGGCGCCGCACCAGCCGAGCCGCCGCGCATCCGTCCGAGACCAGGTTGGTGGCGAGCATCTGGTGCAGCCATTGGCAGTAGGCCAGCGCCTCGCGCCAGGCAACATGACGCACGGGTCGCGAGTCCGGATCCGCCAAGGCGCGGGCGTCGCCCGGCTCAAAGCCGCTCGCCTCTACGAAGGCCCGAAACTGGGCGACGGTGACCGGATAGCGGGCGATGTAGAAGTCCGGGGTCGGCGTGGGGACATCATTGATCTCGTCCTCCGGGACCTCATATCGGATGATCGTCGCCACCCGCTTCGCGTCCACCCTGCTCGGGATCGGGCCCGCCAGGCCAGGCATAGGGCCTGGCGGTCAGCAGGAAGCGGCACTTGGGCTCGGCGGTGCGCATGATCGCGTTGACCGCGCTCAGCGCCCGTTCGCGTGCGGTGCTGCTGCCACATTCATCCAGACCGTGCAGGAGCAACAGGGCACCGGTGGTGCCGGCGCCGGGCTTGCCGAGCAGGGTCAGCGCCCGGTCGGCGGCCGTGATCGGGACGTTCGGCCGCGGCCCGTGTTGGTGGGTACCGACGCCGATAAGCAGAGCATGCCCTTGGGTGAAGGACATGGGAGCCAGCAGTTGGGTTGTGGCGTGTCAGGCTCCTAGGACCTCGGGCGCTGCGAGCGCCCCGCGCCGGCGGTCTTCACGGCCGCGACGCGCGCCTCGTGTGTGCGTTGGCGGATGAGCCGCGGCTCGCCGGCGGCCCGAGCGATCGCGCCGACGTCCACCGCGGCGGCGGCCGCGTGCAGCCGCCGCAGGGTCTCACCCTGGGGGTAGGCGCGCTCGGCATAGCCGGTGCGGCCCCGATAGTCCGCCTCGCAGGCGGTCAGCATCCGATGGAAACGCTCGGGACGGCGGAAGGCGTCGGCACCCTCGAGCAGATCGACGACGGTCGCCGCGCGCAGCTCGTCGACCTTGTGGGTGAGGCCGTGATAGCGGGCGGTGATCCGCGCCAGCTCACGGAACCGGGCGGGGATCGGAAACCGCTCGCAGATGAACTCGAGCAGGGCGACGCCGCGTTCCTCATGACCCTTGTGGCTCGGCAGGATCTCGGCAGGCGTGGTGCCTTTTCCGAGATCGTGACAGAGGGCCGCAAAGCGGATCTCGATCAGCGGTGAGAGACGTGCGGCCATGTCGACCACCAGCATCGTATGGACACCCGTGTCGATCTCAGGGTGCCACTTGGCGGGTTGGGGCACGCCCCAGAGCCGATCGAGCTCAGGCAGCAGACGGGCGAGCGCGCCGCACTCGCGCAGGACCTCGAAGAAGCGCGACGGACGGTCTTCCCCGAGCGCGCGCGCCCATTCCTGCCAGACGCGCTCGGGCACGAGGGCATCGACCTCCCCGGCGTCGACCATCGAGCGCATGAGGTCGAGCGTCTCGGGGGCGACCCCGAAGCCCAGGGCGTGGAAGCGGGCGGCGAAACGGGCGACGCGCAGGATTCTGACGGGGTCTTCGGCGAAGGCCGGCGAGACGTGCCGGAGGACGCGTGCCCTGAGATCGGCCAGCCCGCCGTAAGGGTCGATCAAGACGCCGGAGGGATCCTCGGCCAGCGCATTGATGGTGAGATCGCGGCGCTGAAGGTCCGCCTCGAGCGTGACGTCGGGCTCCGCGTGGACGGCGAACCCGTGGTAGCCGGGCGCAGTCTTGCGCTCGGTGCGAGCCAGGGCATACTCGTCCTTGGTCTCTGGGTGGAGAAAGACCGGGAAGTCTTTGCCGACCTGCCGGAACCCGCGGGTCAGCAGGTCATCGGCGGTCGCGCCGACCACCACGAAATCGCGCTCATTCACCGGACGGCCGAGCAGGCGGTCCCGAACGGCCCCGCCGACCAGATAGGTCTCCAGGCCCGCCGTGATGCTCATGCTGCGCGCCCCGCCCTTGGCTGGCTCAGACCTGCGTGTCGCCCGCCGCCGTCAGGGTCGACGGCGGGGCGCTCCGGGGGGTCAATCGTTGTCTGCACGCGTCTCTCGGCACGTCTGTGGTCATGGGATTATACCGGGTGCCCGCTTGCGGTTAGAATCCAGGATCCGCCACGGTGAGGAGACACGAGGACGATGCGACTGTTCGGCTACCTGGTCCTGTTCGCGCTGATCGGCTACGGCGTCTGGCCCTATTTCACGGTCTACCGTCTCGATGAGGCGATCAGTCAGGAGGGCACGGCGCAGCTCGCGACCATGGTGGACCTGCCGGCGATCCGTGCCAACTACAAGGCTCGCGTCACCGCTGGGGTGGGCGGGTTGTTCCCGTCGGACGATCCCGACAGCGTGATGAGCTGGCTGCGGCAGAACGTCGAGCGTCTCGGCGACTCCGCGCTCGATCAGGCCGTCACCTTGCCATGGGTGCGAGACACGTTGCGCAGCGCCGTCACCCAGGCCACGGGCCAGACGCCGCCGTACCTGATTGGGGGGATCGACTTTGCCTTCTTCGAGTCCTATAACCGCTTCCTGGTTCGGATCGGCGAGCTCGGCCGCGCCCCGACCCACGTACGGCTGACCCTGCAGGGCACCGACTGGAAGATCACGGACATCATCCAGTAGCAACCGCCTCTAGGATGCTGATTGATCGGCCATCCTGGCCGCCAATCAGCACGGAAAACCCTGACTTCTTCACCGCTTCCCTAGCCGCGAGCGCCATGCCCCTTGACCGGTCGGCTGCGCCGCCTGCCGCCCGGCACCTTCGACATCCGTGTTGCCCCGATGCGCGCCGGGCAGGACACGCGCATTCGGCTCGTCTATCTCCAGCCGATCGCCATCGATCACGGCATCGGACGCTATGTCTACCCGTTGGAGGAAGGCGGCGTGGACGAGGCCAAGCTCGCCTTCTGGACGGCCAGCACCGAGGTGCAGGAGCGCTTCCGGTTCGACCTGCGTCTGCGTTCGGGCTATCCGGTCGAGACGGTGCTCCGGCCCGACGACCGCTTCCGGGTCGTCACCTTCAACAACAGCGCCCGCGAGCTCACCCGCGGCTATACCCCGGCGACCGCCGAGGCCGCGCGCGCATGGGCGGACCGGGTCACCGCCGAGCAGCAAGCTCACCCATGCGGCATTGCATGGCGTCCGGCTCGAGATCGAGGGGGTCCGCGTGGCCGACATCACCCCGACCCGCCCGGGGTCGCTCTGCGGACCGCGCACTCTTGCTGTTCGCCGCCGCCGTCGCCGACAAGACCCTGATCGAGGGGCGCACCGGTCAGGCTCTCTTCAGCGACACGGCCTGGCCTCCGGTGTACCCGGCACACGCCACGGGTTTCCTTGTTGGGGTCATGCTGGAGGCGGCCAGACGGATTAAGATGAGGCGCATCGCCAACCTTCTCGAGGACACTGCTATGGCTTCCCCCCATGGCCCACGTCACCCCAGGACCGGCAAGCCCATCGACAGCGCGAAGCTGGACCGGGTCGTCGCACAGGCACGCAAGGCGAGTGATGAGCGCGCCGCCGGCTATCGCGAGCAGGCCCTGAAGCTCTACCCCTGGGTCTGCGGACGTTGCGCGCGGACCTTCACGCGCGAGAATCTCCGTGAGCTCACCGTCCATCACAAGGACATGGACCACGACAACAATCCGCCCGACGGCAGGAACTGGGAGCTGCTCTGCGTCTATTGCCACGACAACGAGCACCAGAAATACGAGGAGCACCTTGCGGCCATCGCCGCCGGACGCGGCACCAAGCCTGGGGCGACCAGCAAGCAGGCCACCCACAACCCCTTCGAGGGACTCGCGGAGCTGCTGAAGAAGGGCGAGTGACGGGCCTGCCGCCGATCGGCTCGGCTCAGGCGTGCACCTGGCGTGCACGCGCGACCTCCTCGCGCTCGAGCTCTTCGAGGGCGGCCTCGATGCCGCGCAGGGTTTCGTCGATCTCGGGGAGCAGCACGTCTTCAAGGGCACGGGCCCGACGCGCAGTCCGCGCATAATCCGCGCGCAGGCGCTGCAGGTTTCCCACCATGGCGCCGAGACGGGCCGCGAGCGGGATCAGTGCCTGAAAGGCCCTGCGACAGGCCTCCGCCTCCGGACTCGCGGCGACGCTTGCGGGCGCCTCCCGCGGCTGCGTCTGCGGCCCCAACAGGTCGTAGAGGATGACCCCCAGCACGCGGCGCGGGGTGAGCTCCAGCCCGGTCTCCATCGCGGGGGTCGGGGGATAGACGGACAGGCCCTCCAGACCCTGGCGCGCGACGGCAGCTTCGAGCGCGTTCCCGGCCTCGCGGTACGCGTCACCGAACAGGGCGAGCTCCTGCTCGTAACGACCGAGCTCGGCCAGGATCTCGGCGGCCAGGATCAGCCGCTTCTCGTCCAGGAAGCGGTAGCCTTCCTGCATGCTCGCGCGTTCGTCCTTGAGCTCCAGGAAGGCGCTTTGCGTCGGGATGGGGACGCGCTCGCTCACCGGGGGGGCTCTCGCTGACTGCGCTCGCCGAGCAGATGCTCGCGGATCTGTCGGTCATCGAGCCGGTGCAGCTCACCGCGCGGCAACCCGCGCAGGACCGCCCAGCCCGCGGCCATGCTCTCCTCGAGCGTGCGTGCCTCCACACCCTGGTGGATCACACGCTGCTCGAATTCGTCGCCGAAGACCAGCAGCTTGCGGTCGTCCTCGGACAGGCCGTCCTCGCCGACGACGCTCGCGAGCACCCGCGTCTGCTGCGCCTGACTGTAGGAGGCATAGAGTTGGGCGGCGAGCGCCGGGTGGTCGGCGTGCGTTCGGCCTTTGCCGATCCCGTCCTTCATCAGACGCGACAGGCTCGGGAGCACCCGGATCGGCGGATAGAGGTCGCGGCGGTGCAGGTCCCGATCGAGCACAACCTGCCCCTCGGTGATGTAGCCCGTGAGATCCGGGATCGGGTGCGTGATGTCGTCGTTGGGCATAGTCAGGATGGGGACCTGCGTCACCGATCCGGCCAGCCCGCGGATCCGCCCGGCACGCTCATAGATGGTGGCCAGATCCGAGTACATATAGCCCGGATAGCCCTTCCGGCTCGGCACCTCGCCGCGACTCGCCGAGACCTCCCGAAGCGCCTCGCAGTAGTTGGTGAGGTCGGTCAGGATCACCAGGACATGCTTGCCCTCGACGAAGGCGAGATACTCCGCGGCGGTCAAGGCGAAGCGCGGCGCCAGCAGGCGTTGCGCACTTGAATCACTTGCGAGGTTGAGAAAGAGGACCGTGCGCGCCAGCGCCGCGCTCTTCTCCAACTCCTCGCGGAAGAACTCGGCGCTGTCGTGAGGGATACCGATGCCGGCGAAGACGATCGCGAACTCCTCCGTCTCCTCGGGCTTGCCGGGCAGTCGTGCGTTGCAGGCGATGTCGACCGCGATGCGGTCGTGGGGCAGCCCCCCGCCCGAAAAGAGCGGCAGCTTCTGCCCCCGCACCAGGCTGTTCATCAGATCGATCGCGGTGAAGCCGGTCTCGAGGAACTCGCTCGGCGCCTCTCGGGCCGAGGGCTTGATCGGCAGACCATCGACCCGGTATGCCTGCTCGGCGGCAAGCGGAGGCCCGCCATCGATCGGTCTGCCGATCCCGTTGAAGACGCGCCCGAGGAGGCCCGGCCCGACCTGGAAACGCAACGGCTCGCCGAAGAAGCGGACGCGGGTGCCCGCGAGGGCGAGTCCGGCCGTGTCGTCCAGCATCTCGACCGTGATCGAGTGCTGATCCAAGGCGGCGATGCGCCCCAGCCGCACCGAACCGTCGCTTCCCTCCACCTCAACCGCCTCGTTCAGACCGACGTCCAGGCTGCGGCTCAAGAACAGCAATGGCCCCTCGGCACGGTTGGCAATCTCTTCCCCAACGAGTCTGGCGTATGTCATGTGCTGACTTCACTCGCGCCGGCATCCTCCGCGCTCCCGGCCCGGGATTGGTTGATCAGCCGACGCAGCGTGGCGGTCAATTCCTGATCGAGGGCAGAGAAGGCCTCCCAATCGCCCTCAGGGATCTCCTCGCCCATCCGCATCAGGTGTCGAAAGATCGCCTGGTCACGGATCGCCTCGGGCGGCACACCGACCTCCAGCAGCCGCTCCGCGCCCTCGATGAAGCTGCCGATGAGGCGCATCATGACCGCCTGACGCGACGGCGTGGCATAGCGATCGTTGGTCGAGAAGGCCGACTGGCGCAGGAAGCACTGGTTGATCAGCTGGGCGCACAGCAGCACCAGACGCTGACGCGCCGGCATCGCATCCCGCCCGATGATGCGCGCCATCCGCTCCAGACGGGCCTCCTCCTCGAGCAGCGTCAGGAAACGCCGGCGCAGCTCCTGCCAGCGCGTGCAGCCTATGGCGTGCCACCAGCGCACCAGGCTGTCGGCCGCCAAACTGTAGGACTGCAGCGGGTGGATCGCCGGGTAGAAGCGCGCCTGGGCGCGCCGGACGTCGAGCCCCCAGAGTGAGCCCACATAACGCTTCGTATGGGTCGTCACGGGTTCCGAGAAGTCGCCCGAAGGCGGACTGACGGCACCGAGGAGGGTCACCGACCCGATCTCGCCGCCCAGGGTGCGGACACGCGCCGCACGTTCGTAGAAGTCCGCCAGCCGACTGCTGAGATACGCCGGATAACCCGCCTCGCCGGGCAGCTCGCCGAGCCGCCCGGAGACCTCGCGAAGGGCCTCGGCCCAGCGGCTGGTCGAGTCAGCCATCAGGGTCACGTTCATCCCCTGGTCACGGAAATACTCTGCCACGGTGATGCCGGTATAGATGCTTGCCTCGCGCGCTGACACCGGCATGTTCGAGGTATTGGCAATCACGACCGTGCGTTCGAGCAGGGGCCGTCCGCTGCGCGGGTCCTCCAGCTCGGTGAGCTCTGCCAGCAATCCCGCCAGCTCGTTGCCCCGCTCCCCGCAGCCGACATAGACGATGACATCGGCGTTGCACCACTTCGCCACGGTCTCCAGCAAGACGGTCTTGCCGGTACCGAAACCGCCCGGGATGGCGCCCGTGCCGCCGCGCGCGACCGGGAACAGGCAGTCGATGATGCGCTGGCCGGTGAGCATGGGCTCGTCCGATGCGAGGCGCGCCTGCACCGGACGCGGCACCCGCACCGGCCAGCCGTGGGTCATGGCGACCGTCAGGCGCCTCCCGTCTGGGGCCTCGAGCCAACAGATGGCCTGGTCGTCCGAATACTCGCCCGCCTCGGCGATCGCGCTGACCCGGCCGCCGGGCAGGTCGGGCGGGACCAGACAGCGCTGGGGGATGCCCGCGCCGCTTGCGATCTCACCGATCGCCACCCCTGGGTTGAGCAGCTCGCCGACCCGCACGCTCGGCGTGAACCAGAGTCGCTGGGGGGCCTGCACCTGCATGCCCGGTTTGACGTACGGATCGCTTGGATCTCCCACGGGTCGCAGCAGACCGTCGAAGATCCGGGACAGGATCGCCGGACCGAGACGGATCGACAGCAGCTGGTCCGACCCCGTGACCTGCACGCCGGGGCGCAGGCCGCTGGTATCCTCGTAGAGCTGGACCGTAATCTCGTCGCGGGCGATCCGGATCACCTCGCCGAGCAGGGATTGCTCGCCAACCGTGACCGCCTCACGCAGGCGGAACGGGCCGTCCGGGCGCGCGCGCAGCACCGGCCCGCTGATCCAGATGGTTGCGGCCGTGCTCACGGTCGAGCCCCCTCGCTGTCCGGGCGCCGTGCCAGGAGCGCCAGCAGACGCGCCTCGACACGCCGGCGGTCGCGCAGCAATCCGGCGAGAGTCGCGTCCAGCAATGCCCCTTCGGTCTCGATGATCAGTCCGGCACTCAAGCCGCCGTCGGCCACGAAATGCGGCGCCTGACCCAGGAACTTGGTCAGACCCGCGGCCAACGGCGCCCACTCCGAGGCGGGCCAGTCGGGCGGATGGCGCACCGTCCAGAGACCGCGAGGAAGCAGGTGCCGCGCCTGCTCGAGATAGTGTCCCGCCCAAGTGCGGCGGACGTCCGGATCCGTCCAGCGGGCGGCCAGGGTCTCTCTCAACTGAGGCCAGGCCAGCTCCAGCAGGCGCGTATTGGCCCGGTCCCCGGTCGCGCGTGAACGGGTCTCGTGCTCGGCGCGCGCCGCATGGAGCCGGGCGCGCGCATTGGCGCGCTCCGCGAGCACGCGTTGGTGGAGCTCGGTCCGCGCGCGGCGGTACGCCGCTGCGGTGAGCGTGGCGGCCTCCGAGCGGGCTCTGCCCAGCAACGCGCGGCACTCTGACTCCCCGTACTCCTCGATCAGATCGAGGAGCCTGCGCTCGCGTTCGTCGAGCTTCATTCGGCCATCCCCAGGTGGCGGCGCACGACGGCGACGAGGTCCGGAGGGACAACGCGGTTGCGGACATCCGGAATCACCAGGACCAGGGGCCACCGCTCCGTCTCGACGCGCTGGAGTAGATCCTGCGGCAAGGCCGCTGCGACCTCCGCCGTCAGGATGATGAGCTGTACCTCGCCGCACAGGCGCGCGAAGAGCTCCCGAACCTCATGCGCTCGCGGCTGATGGACCTCCGCGCCGGCGAGCCGAAAGCCGAGACCACTGACCTCATCGCCGAGAAAGGCACAGACCGACATGGGCCTCGAAACCTCAGCCAAGCCGGTTGAGGATCAGCACCGAGATGATCACGCCATAGATCGCGATGCCCTCGGCGAGCCCCACCAGGATGACCACCCGCCCGAACAGCTCGGGTTTCTCTGCCAGCGCACCGACTGCGGCGGTCCCGACGGTCGCGACGGCATAGGCCGCCGCGAGCGAACCCACCGCCGTCACCAGCGCCGCCGCCAGATAACCCCAGCGCAGGACATCCGGATCTGCCGCCGCGACCTCCAGCGCCAAGACCTCCGATGCAATCGCGCCCGGCTGCCAGAACAGCAGACCGGACAGGCCGACGAGGACCGCGACACCCAGGACCATCAAGCCGACGAGCAGGACTTGCCGGTTCATAACTCCACTCCGAATCCGATTATCGTTCCGGCGTCCGCCGCTGGAGCGACCCCGCCACATCCGCGGCCCGTCAACTACCGAGCCGCCGTCCGATCGCGGGTCCTCGCGTCCGCCCGCCAGACACCGCCAGCTCCGGGACCCCGGATCAAGAGACGCCGCAAGCGGCCCGGTCAAGCGCATTCTACGAAATCTGCGCGGCACCAGGCCGGGACCGGGAAGCCGGCGGCCCCGGTGGAGCCGAGATGCCAGATATCCCTGCGCCTTCTGTGCTTTCCTCTCGGCCCGACTGCTCAGCGCCACCGCCGCGTCTCAAACAGCCTCCTGCACCACCGCCGGTGGCGCCGGCAACGGCCGGAAGACCCGGCCCGTCCCGCGCAGGAAACGATTGAAGAACTCGAACAGCACGAGCCGCGTGGTCTGGATCGACACCACCAGACCCTCCAGAGCAATGATCAACAGGTTGCCCAGGAACATGATGAGGATCCCGGCCCAGAGCGGCGCTGCATCCGCCATTGTGACCACCGCGACCGAGAGGCTGGAATGAGCCAGCGCGAACGCCCCGACCCGCGCGAACGAGAGTGTGTTGACCAGGATCTGCATCACGGACTCCAGCAGGTGGCCGATCGCGGCGAGTGCACCGATCAACGCGCGATGGACCATGAAGGCGCCGACCGCATACCAGGCCAACCCCAGCAGGGCCACCCACCCGAGCGCGGGTCGGAACACCATCGCGATCAGCCCGAGGTAGAGCACGAGGAAGCCAAGGTCCCTCATCAGCCAGTGCCCGAGCTCGCCGCGCCAAAGCGCGCTCAGGCCCGACAACAGATGACCGAGACTCAGCAGAGCGATGGCGAAGATCAATGGGACCGCGAGCAGGGTGATGGGATCATGCAGCGGATGCAGCCAGAGTGCCGGGATGATGTCTTCGCGCCCGAACAGGCTCCCGAACAACACCCCGAAGAACATCGCCGAGACACCACCCAGGACCAGCAGCCGAGCCTCGGCCCAGCGGCGCTTCAACCCAAGGCCGACGCCGAGCAGCACCCCGCCTTGACCGAGATCGCCGAACATGTACCCGAACAGTAAGGGCACGACGACGAGCAGGACCGGGGTCGGGTCCGCCTCGTCGGAGTCGGGGACACCAAAGGCTCGCGCAAAGAGCTCGAACGGCCGCATCCAAGGCGGGTTGTCGAGGATCTGCGGCGGACGTTTCCCCGCCGGTGGCTTGGTCAGACGCAGCAGGGCGCGCGTGCGGGCGGCCTCCAGGGCGGCCCGGAGCCCGTTGCCGGACAGGTCATCGGTCCAGCCCGTGATCCAAACCAGGTGCTCGCCGGCGCGCTCCAGGCCGCCAACATGGTCGGCGAACCAGGCCAGTCCGGCGACCTCCCCGAGCGCATCGCCGAGGTCGAGCTCGTCGAACAGGGTATCGAGCTCGGCGTTGAGATAGACGATGCGGGTCGCGAGGAACTCGCGGCGCGCGCCGATTCGCGCCAGTGCCTCGCGTGCGTCGCCTCGCAGCCAGGGCGGTCGCTCGATGATGCGCCCCTTGACCAACTGCACCTGATGCTTGACCGCGTCGAGCCGATCGAGCGGACCCAGGATCATGGCGCAGAATTCATCCCCCCACGGGATCGGGCGCTGGATGACCCAATCCGGCAGGTGCGGATCGGCGTCCTTCGGCAGGACGACGCAGAAGGTTCCCAGCACCGGCCCACTGCGCGCGACGGCTGCGAAATCAAGGTCACGATCGACAATCTTTCCGATCACCTGTGCCAGCCACTTGAGGCGGACCGCTTCCTCCTCGCAGGATTGAAGGATGTCGATCAAGGGATCCGCCTCGCGCCGCCATGCCTCGATGCGGGCGAGCGCGCGCTCCAGCACCGCCTCCGGCGCCTCGACCAGGACCTGACGTCGGAGTCGCCCGCGCTCCCAATAGCGACCGTAACGCGACCCGAGGGTCGCGTAGACGCCGAGTCCTTCGCAGAGGTGTTGGACCGGGAAGTCCGCCGGAGTCTCGTCGCGCAGCTCGATCTCGACCGCGCCGGTGCGTGCGAGCTCGGTGACCGTGCGCACGCTCTCGCCACGCGGGCATAGGACCTCGAACCAGCGTGTCGACGCGGGCCGCAGCATCATCCCTCCCGATCCGCGCTGAATACCGCGCGGGTCAGGAGCGCAGCCCGCAGGCGCTCGAGGTCCAGGAACACCAGCGCCAGATAGCCGAAGAGTGCGGCCGGCTGCAGGAGGTGCTGGTGAAGATGCAGGCGCAGGCGCTCACGAAGGGCCTCGCGCAGGGCCCAGGCAGACGCGGGCGACACCTGGCGGAACGCATCCAAATGCCTTGGCACGAGCACCGCGAGCCACTCGAGGTTGCGCCGCTTCTGCCGGCCGCAGGCCGGCCAGCGCTCGCGCCAGCCCGTCAGCCAGCGGGCACCGAGCCCACTCGGCTCGGGGAGGCGAATCAGCGCAGCGAGTCCAGCGGACTCGAGCGCGGCTGGATCCAGCGCGTCGCCCTCACCGATCAGGCCCCCGAGCTGATCATCCCGCCGCACCCAGTCCGGCAGTCCGTCCCCGCGGGAGACGTGCTCGAACAATGGCAGCCAAGGCAGCCAGCCCACCCACTCGATCGCCGGCCGCCAGGGGCGCGGCGCCCATTCGGCGGTGGTCAGAGCGGACTCGCGCGCGAGTGCACGAAGCCCGCGCTCCAGATCATGGGGCTGACTCAGCCCCGAGAACCCTCTGACCCACTCGCTCAGGCCGCTGACCCGCGCCTCTTCGAGATAGGCGGTGAGCGTGCGCGCGCTCGCCAGCCGCTGCCAGTCCGCGGGAGAGGGAAGGCGCGATACCCGGGCCAGTATGCGTGCCTGAGCGTAGGCGAAACCGCAGCAGCAGGTCATGTGGCCCCGCCCCCGGCAGGCGATGGAGGGACCCGCCCGTCGACACCCGTCATCTCGTCCACCAGGGCCTCGACAGCGGCGGTCAGGCGGTCCCGGGACCGCCCATCGATGTCCTCCTCGGCGCGGACATCCGAGGCAGCGTCCAGAAGCTCGGCGAGCGCCCGTTGGAGACTCAGGTCGGCGGTCCGTTGGACCTGCAGGATGCGATCGTCCGCCCGGCCGACAATCCGCCGCGCGCGCTCGTCCGCCGCCGCCAGCAGGCGCTCGGCCTCACCTCGGCAGGCCTCGACGCGCTCGCGTCCGGCCGCCTCTGCGGCCAGCACACGGTTGAATGCGGCGTCGATCCGCTGGACGTCGGCATCGGACGGCCGTTTGCTCACCCCGCCCCTCGCTCCGCCCGGCCGAAAGGGCTCGCCCCCGGTCAGGCGGCTTAGTTAGAATCTGCTCATATTCTAGTCGGGCGCCCCGCGGATGGGTCGGCTGGCGATCTCGGGGGCTGACCGGCGTCAGTTTCCCAGATGATCGGCCTGCGGAGCGAGGCCGATCTGGCGCAACACACCCTCGATCGCACGCGCTTTTTCATGGATCTTCGCGTAAGGTATTGGCTTTGTCACTCTTGTAGAATGCCTGGAAGCCAACGATGGATGACACCCTCCAACGACTCCTCGACGCGGAGATGCGGGCCGAGAAGATCGCGCAACAGGCCGAGGCGGAGCAGGAACGTATCATCCAGAAGGCAATGGCGGACGCCAAGTCCGAGAACGATCGCTTCACCGCGCGCATCCCGGACCTGCATCGCGCGTTCATCAAAAAGGCCGAGGAGCGCGCCGAGCAAAACATCGCTGAGCTACGTCGGCGCTATGACGAGCGGCACGTCCAGTTGCGCGACCAAGCCGAGCGCCGCGAGTCCGAAGCACTCGGGGCCGCCTTTGAGGTGCTGGTCGACCCCGAGCGTTGACATCGGCTCGAGTCCCGGCCGACGTCACACCCGATCCGTCCCGATCCAGCTCCGTCCCAACATGACCCTCGCCGCCGAACATGCCTATCTGAACACACGCGTCTCGGTCATGGCGACCCGACTGCTTGAGCCGACCGCGATCGGTCCGCTCTCGCGGCTCCCATTGTCCGACCTGGCGGAACGCTTCCGCCTGAGCGCCATCCTCGACGAGCAACACTCGGCCCGCGCCCGCAGTCGCGCGGTCGAGCAGAGTCTGATCCAGGTCCTGCTCGCCGAGCTTCTGATCCTGGTGCGGCCCATGCATACCGCCGAGCGCCGGCTGGTTCTCGACTGGGGCGGCAAGTATGCCCTGTTCAACCTCAAGACGCTGATCCGCGGCAAGCTCCACAACCTGGATCAGAAGGAGATCCGCGACAATCTGTTCGAGCTCCCCGAGCAGATGCGACTCTCCGAGCAGGTGAGCGCCGATCTGTTCCGGGCGGAGAATGTCCTGGAGCTGTTGCGGCAATTGGAGGCGGGGGCGCACCGAACGATCGCGCGCCAGGCGCGCGAGATCTACGAGCAGCAGCGCGAGCCCTTCGAGCTGGAGGCCGCGATCGATCAGCGTTATTACGCCGGCCTCATCCGCCAGGCCATGGCGTTCACGGACCACCACCTGGATCCGTTGAAACGTCTGATCGGCGCCGAGCTCGACCGGATCAACCTGCTTTGGCTCCTGCGCTTCCGGTTCTCTTACATGCTCTCGCCTTCGGAGACCTTCTATCATCTCGTCCCCTCGATGCGCCTGTTAACGCGGGATCGCCTGCTCCAGCTGGTCAATCTGGAGAGCTTCCAAGGGGTCATCGACGCCTTGCCGCCACCGCTCGACCAGCTCCTGGCCGATAGTCGTAACATCGTCGACGTCCAGAAGCGGATCGGCCGCTACGCGGCGGGCGAAGCTTATCGGGTGCTCCACCGCACCCAATCGGCCGTGGCGCGTGCACTCGCATACCTCATCTTGCGCGAACGCGACCTGCTGTTTCTGTTCGCATTGGCTCAAGGACAGATCCTGAATCTGCCTGCCGCCGCCATCGAGATCGCGGTCGAGCTGGCAGAGCCCGGCTGTCACTGGGCCGGGACGCAGGCGGCCTGATGGCGGTGGAGCAACGTCGGACGCAGGGTGACTAGCGCATGTTGAGACCGACGCCGATGAAACACGTCCGCCTCCTGGTCCTCACCGAGGATCTGCCCCAGGCGTCGCTCGCCCTGGCCGACATGGAGAGCTTCCACCCCGATACCCGCCCCCCCGCCGAGAGCCGTCTGGATGGGTTGCCGGCGCGCGAATACCGCGAGGTCTTCACGCAGGCGAGCGCGCGTCTGGAGAAGATCGCCAAGCTGATCCCGAACGAGGAGACGCCGTACATCGAGGAGGTCCGGGTCGTCGACTTCGCCGAGCTGCAGGGCCTGAACGACTGGTTGGGCAAGGTCTGGAACGAGACATCCAGCTACGAGGAAGATCTGCGCCGTCTCGAAGACGAAGAGCGGCTGGTCAAGGAGCAGCAGGCCGCATTGGCCAACTTCGCCGATCTGAACATCGACCTAGGGATGCTGCACAGCAAGATGCGTTTCCTGGACTTCTACGTAGGCTTGGTGCCGCGCGAGAACCTGCGTCAATTGCAGGGAGCGGTCGGCCTTGCGGACCATATCCTCCACGTCTACATGCAGGAGGGGGAAAACGCCCACGTGGTCATCGTCGGTCCCACCGGGAGCAAGGAGGCCCAGCTCTCCGCCGTGCTGGATGCCGCGGGTTTTCAGAACCTCCCGATCCCGCAAGGACTCGACCGCAACCCGGCCGAGCTGGGGCGTGATCTCGATGCACAACGCCTGGCCATCGCCGCGCAGCGGAAGACGCTGCAGGAGACCCTGAAGCGGTGGTCGGAGCCCTTCGAGGGACCGCTGCTAGAGGCTCGCCGTACCTTGATGCTCGCCGAGCCCCTCGTCGGCCTCGATCCGTCGATCCGCAGCGCCGGCTATCTGGCCTACTTGGCCGGATGGGTCCCGGCCCGCTCGGTCGAGCGGCTGGGCGCACGGCTGCGCGAGTCGCTCAACCACCCGTTCCAGATGACCGTCCGCAACCCCGCGGCGGAGGAGCGCGCGCTGGTCCCGACCGTGCCGGCGGAGAGCTGGGTCCTCACCCCTTTCGCGATGCTCGTCAGGCAATACGGGGTACCCGAGTACGGCGAGGTCGATCCGACACCCCTGTTCGCGGTCACCTTCATCCTGATGTTCGGCAGCATGTTCGGCGACATCGGGCAGGGCGCCGTCATCGCGCTGGCCGCCTGGCTCTTGCGCAGGAAGCTGGGTCGTTTCTGGCCGTTCGGACTCATGGCCGGACTCTCCTCCATGGTCTTCGGAGTGCTGTTCGGCAGCCTCTTCGGCGTGGAGCATCTGCTGCCCGCGCTCTGGATGAGTCCGCTCAGCGACCCGCTCCTGATGATGCGCATCGCCCTGGGCTGGGGCGTGGTCTTCCTGACGCTCGCCTGTCTGCTTGGGATCTACAACCGGCTGGTGATCAGGAACTGGTCAGGGGCTGTCTTCGGCCATCACGGCATCATCAACCTAATCTTCTATCTCGCGCTGATCACCGGCGGTTTCAACATCGCCAACGCCGGCGCATTCGGCGCCGTTCCGGCCGGTCTGGTGATCGCCACCCTGGCGGCGCTCGCCTGGCACAGTTGGCGACGTCAACAGGCCCCGGCGGGCGAGAAGGTCCTGGTGGTTGTCATCGAGACCCTGGAGACGCTCATCGGCTATGTGTCCAATACCTTGTCTTTCCTGCGTGTCGCTGCCTTCAGCCTCAACCACGTTGCATTGTCGATCGCAATCTTCACCCTCGCGGATATGATGGGGGCCTTTGGCCATGTCGTGACGGTGATCCTTGGGAACCTCTTCGTCATCGTCCTGGAGGGTGGCATCGTCATGATTCAGGTGATGCGCTTGCAGTATTTCGAGGGATTCTCCCGCTATTTCTCTGGCAACGGGCATGAATTCGCGCCGCTCAGGTATCGTCGAGGGTAGCCCGCCAGATGGAGATGTGCGTCGCATCTGGTATGGCGGAGCGCGGGGCGACGATCGTCCCCGGGAGCGAGACGCGACGACGTGGAACAGCGGGCCCCATTGCGAGCCGTCACAACGCGGCGATCGGGTGAGAGAGACGTGTGTCGCGGCGGACAATCCATCTGGGACGGCTAAATCTCGTCATCGGACAGGCGTAACCGATGGGACGCGGATACCGCGGCATCCCTGAAGGACCAGAACGACAACCGCGTCGGCTTGGGATTCGATTCGAGCCGCCGACCCGACCACCGCAAGATCATCAACCAAACCAAACACAACCTTGGAGCGCCCCATGCACTGGCTCGTTGCCCTCATGTCCGTTGCAATCCTCGCCCTCATCCTCATCGGCCTCGTGCTCGAGTTTCGGCCCCAGCTCGCGACCCGGGCGCGCCCCTGGTTCAAGCCGGCGATAGGGACCCAGCTGGTCGCCTTCGTCGGCGCACAGCTCGGTTTGCTGGTCTTCGGCATCAATGATGTGTTGGCCACCGAGATGGTCTCCGAGCCCGGTGCCGCGGCGGGTGAATTGTCCATCGGCATGGGTTTGGCGATCATTGGTGCAGGGATACCAACCGGACTCTCGACCATCGGTGCGGGTATCGCCGTCGGCCCAATTGGTGCCGCCTCGCTCGCCGCGATCACCGAGAAGCCGGAGAACCTCGGTCGCACCCTCATCTATCTCGGGCTCGCCGAGGGTATCGCGATCTACGGCCTGGTGATCTCCATACTGCTGCTCAACCGGATTTGACGGCGTCGCACAGGGGATCCGGCGTGGACGCAGAGAATCACTACGAGCACGACCACCCAACGCGAATGCTTTTCCTCGGCGAGGAGCGGCTCGCGGATGGTTTTCGCCTCATCGGCTTCGAGACCCATCCCAACCCCGAGCCCGACGCAGTGGACCGGATCCTCCGCGACCTGCTGCGTGGGCGCGAGAAGGCCTTCGTCGTGGTCGACGACGCCGTCATGCAGCAGGACATCCCGAGTCTCAAACGGGTGCGCCGTGAAGGCGGGCGGATCGTCGTGATCGCCGTGCCGGCGCTTGGCGAGGGTCCCAAGCTCGGGAGCGAGGTGGCAGGTCGGCTGGCCGCCCTGTTTGGCAGCGCCGTTATCCATACCAGAGCAGACGCAGAGCCGGAACGCAGCGGTTGAACCGCAAGGGCGCGCGGAAAAACGACGTGTCGGGAACTTCGATATCCGGGGATCAACCGTGAATCAGGTACAAGAGCTCGAGCAGGCCATCCTGGCCCGTGCGGAACGACTGGCGAATGAGTATCGCGAGCGGGCAAACCGCAGCCGCGACAACATCCTTCGCGAGGCCGCGGATCGGCTGCGCATGCGCGAAAGCCGTGAGGAGAGCATCGCCAAGACGCTCGCCGACCGGACCTTCCGCGAGCGGGTGCAGTCCAGCGAGCTCCAGATGCAGACGGATCTGGACCGCATGCGCTGGAATCTGGTGCAGGACGTCGAGCAGGCCCTCGCCGGACGTATGAGGGCCTTCAGCGAAGACCTTCCGCGCTACGATCCCTGGTTGGATAGGCTGATCGCGGGGGCGGTGGCACTCATCGAGGACAAGGTCCTGATCGTCTCGGCCAACTCCCGTGACCAGAAGCGCCTGTCCGAGCGCTGGGAAGGCGTTCTCGAGGCACTGCCCGCGGACAAGACCGCTACCCTGGCCGACGAGCCGCTGGACACGGTCGGGGGCGTGCTCGTCACCAACGCCGATCGACGCATCCGGGTGGACAACACCTTCGAGGGCCGGCTCGAGCGGCTGCGTCCCAACGTCCAACGGGTCATCCTCGAACGGCTGCTGCCGAGCGGGTTCGACACGGGCAACCTCTTTTCCGGATGAGACCATGAGTGAAAGCAAGAGAATCGGCGTCATCCGTGACATCAACGGTCCGATTGTCACCGTCGAGCTGCCGGGAGTGCGCAGCGGCGAGCAGGTCAAGATCGGGGAGCTGGGTCTCTTCGGCGAGGTGATCTCGCTCCGTGGTGAGCGGGCAGTCGTTCAGACCTACGAATCCACTGACGGGGTGCGGCCCGGAGAGCCTGCGCTGGGGCTGGGTTGGCCCCTCTCGGTCGAGCTGGGGCCGGGCCTGATGGGCGGTATCTTCGACGGCGTGCAGCGTCCGCTCGAAAAGATCGCTTTGGAGTCAGGCGACTATATCCGCCGAGGCATTTCAGTACCGGCGCTCGACCGCGCCCGCGAGTGGGAGCTCGAGCCCAATCGGGAGCTCAGCCCGGGCGCGAGGATCGGTCCGGGGACCATCCTGGGCACCGTGCAGGAGACCGAGACCATCGTGCATCGGATCATGGTCCCGCCCGGCGTGGAGGGCGAGCTCCTGGAGGTGGCGCCCGCGGGTGCGTACGACATCGAATCGACCATTGCCCGCGTGCGCGATCAGCGCGGCATCAGCCATCGCCTGAGCATGTATCAACGCTGGCCGGTGCGTAAGCCTCGCCCCTATCTGCGGCGTGATGACGGCGTGTCGCCGCTGATCACGGGGCAACGGGTGATCGACACCTTCTTTCCGCAGCTCAAGGGCGGTAAGGGCGCCGTACCCGGACCCTTCGGTGCCGGCAAGACCGTTGTCCAACAGCAGATCGCACGCTGGTCGAATGCCGACATCGTGATCTATGTGGGCTGCGGCGAGCGCGGCAACGAGCTGGTGGACGTGCTCGAGAGCTTCCCCGAGCTTGACGATCCCTATACGGGCCGCAAGCTCATGGAGCGCACCCTGCTGGTCGCCAATACCTCGAACATGCCGGTGGTAGCCCGCGAGGCATCCATCTATGTCGGGATCACCATGGCGGAGTATTACCGCGACATGGGCTATGACGTGGTGATGCTGGCCGATTCGACCAGCCGCTGGGCCGAGGCCCTGCGCGAAGTCTCGGGGCGGCTCGGCCAGATGCCGGTCGAGGAAGGCTATCCCGCCTATCTGGCCTCCCGTCTCGCGGCGGTCTACGAGCGCGCCGGGCGCGTCGAGACGTATGGCGCCGGCTCGGGATCGGTCACCCTGATCGGCGCGGTCTCGCCCCCCGGCGGCGACTTCTCCGAGCCGGTCACCAGCCACACCAAGGACATCATCGAGACCTTCTGGGCGCTCTCCAAGGAGCTCGCCGATGCACGCCACTATCCCTCGATCGACTGGGTGACCAGCTTCTCCAAGCACGTTCGCACCGCTGGCGAGTGGTGGCACAAGGAGGTCGACCCGGATTGGGAAAAACGCCGGACCGCCGCACTCGCCCTCCTCGCCCGTGACGCCGAGCTCTCGCGCATCGTCAACCTGGTCGGACCCGAGGCGCTTTCCGACGCACAGCGCTGGGAGCTCGAGGGCGCGTCGCTCATCAAGGAGGGCGTGTTGCAGCAGAGTGCGCTGGACGAGATCGACACCTTCTGCTCACCCGAAAAGCAATACGCCTTGATCGACCTCGCGATCACCATCTACAAACGCGGCGCCGCGCTGATCAAGCTAGGCGTCCCGGTCTCGGAGCTGCAACAGCTCCCGCTGATGGCCAAGATGCGACGCCTGAAGTCGCTGTACTCGAGCGAGCAGATCGACCAGGTCCACGCCTTCCGCGCCGAAGTCGATCAGGCCATGGAGTCCGTGCGGATGGAGTACGCCAAACACGGTGAGCAGGTCTAGGAGCCTGTCGGACTTGAGGCCGATCTATTGCGCCGGCGGGGGGCGGCCCATTTTCAGTCACCTAAGCGACCGATCATGAAGCAAAGCGGAAATCGCACGTTCGCTTTGCGTCTTGCGGGATTGCGGAGAATGCGATTTCTCAAGGTCCCCTTCAGTCGCCCAGGGGGATGCCGACTATGACCAGGATGGCCAATGGATCAGGGTCTCCGTGAGCGCCGTCCGGGGTGAAAGACGGCAGTCGTGGACCGATACGAGGTCGAATCGACATGACACCAATGAAGAGCATGCTGGACGCGGTTGAATGAGCATCAAAGAATATCGCACGACTGTCGAGGCCCGGGGCGGGCTGCTGCTTGTCAAGGACACATCGGCGGTCGCCTTCGGCGACCGTGTGCAAATCACCGACCATGGCGGCCAAATCCGCAATGGGCAGGTCATCCGAAGCGCCGACAACGAGGTCCTGATCCTGGTCTTCGAGGGCACGGACGACCTCGACTTGGAGAACACCTGGGTGCGTTTCCTCGATGAGCCGGTCGAGATCGCACTGTCTCCCGAGATTCTCGGGCGTGAGTTCAATGGGCTGGGCGTCCCGCGCGACGGTCGCCCCCCGGTCCTGTCGAGCATCCGCCGCCCGGTCGGCGGGTCCGCCATCAACCCAGCCGCACGCACCTATCCACGCGAATTCATTCAGACCGGGATCTCCACCATCGACGGGCTGAACAGCCTGGTGCGCGGACAGAAGCTGCCGATCTTCTCGGGCTCGGGACTCCCGCACAACCGCCTGGCGGCCCAGATCGGGCGGCAGGCGAAGCTGGTTGACCAGGAATCAAGCTTCTCGGTGGTCTTCGCCGCGATGGGCGTCTCCTATTCCGACGCCAAGTTCTTCCGGGACGAGTTCGCGAGCTCGGGCGTGCTGCGCAATGTGGTGATGTTCGTCAACCTGGCCGACGACCCGCCGGTCGAGCGTCTCACCCTCCCGCGCACCGCGCTGACCGCCGCCGAGTACCTGGCCTATGACCTCGACCGTCATGTCCTGGTCATCCTCACGGATATGACCAATTATGCCGAGGCGCTGCGCGAGGTCGCGACGGCGAAGGGCGACGTCCCTGCGCGCAAAGGCTACCCGGGCTACCTCTATTCCGACCTCGCCGAGATCTACGAGCGCTGCGGGCGCATCCACGACCGCCACGGCTCCATCACCATGATGCCCGTGGTCTCGATGCCCTCCGACGACATCACTCACCCCATCCCGGACCTGACCGGCTACATCACCGAGGGGCAGATCGTGCTATCGCGCGAGCTGCACAACCAGGGCATCTATCCGCCGGTCCATATCTCCCCGAGCCTGTCCCGCCTCATGAAGGACGGGATCGGCAAAGACGACACGCGCGAGGATCATCCCCGCGTCGCCGCCCAGATCTACGCCCTCTATGCGCGTGCGCAGGAGACCCGCAACCTTGCCTCCATCATCGGCGCCGACGAGCTCTCCGAACGCGACCGCCGCTATCTTGCCTTCGCCGATGCGTTCGATGAACGCTTCGTCGGCCAAGGCGATGCCGAAGACCGCTCCATCGAGGCCACACTCAACCTCGCCTGGGAGCTCATGAGCATGTTCCCCCGCGATATGCTCACCCGTCTGAAGGAGACGGATCTCGCGAAGTATTATCAGCAAACGGATTGACCGGGCACGGTCAAGGTCGCCCCGGCGCCGCGTCCCCATCAGACTGCGCGCGCCCGACCTTCGACCAATGGGCCGGAAGCCGTGTCGCACCTTGCGTTAGCGCTGCCACGGCGATCGGCATGGTCGCTCGCCCGATCAGTCGGCGGGCTTTCATATAAACCATCACCCGTGTATGGTTACGGCGCGTGACATTGTCACGGAGCAGTCTCATCGATCCAGCCCGCCCGTCGTTTGAGTGGACCGGCATCGGACAATTCACCCGAACAATCGTGCAAGAGGAGCTTCTTATGGAATTCTCGAAGAACATCGGCGAGTACGATCGCAAAATCCGCTTGGTCGCCGGCGTCGTGATCGCATTTTGGGGTGTTTACGCCCAGAGCTGGCTCGGTCTGATCGGCGTGGTCCTGCTTGTGACGGCCTTCCTGCGCACATGCCCCGCCTACAGTGTCCTGAAGATGGACACGCTGGAGAAAAAATAGCCCCTGACAGCGCGGAAAGGGACCTCTCGCCCCGCGCGCCGTGCCGTGCACGGCGCCGCGACGCGGGCAACCTGGGGATTCACCGCAAGAGGCAGCGCTTCCCAGCGGGCAGGGTACCCGGATGACAGCTCCGCCGCCCGACCCGGTCAAATACCGGCGCTCCCCGCCCTGCGGATAGCCAATCGCTGATCACGTCTGGCTCCGCGCCCGATCACTCGCCGACCAAGCCCACCCAGGTCAGCAACGACGGCAGCAGCGTGGCGGTCAGGAAGGCCGAGAGGGCCATCGCCAGACCCGAGAAGGCGCCCATGGTCGCACTGACCTGGAACGCACGCGCGGTCCCGATCCCATGCGAGGTCGCCCCCATGGCGATGCCCTTGACTGCATCGTCGCGGATACCCAACAGCCGCAGGAGTCCGGTTCCGAAGACCGCCCCCACGATCCCGGTGCTGACCACCAGCACCGCGGTGAGCGAAGGGATCCCGCCCAGCTTCTCGGAGATCCCCATGGCGACAGGGGCGGTCACCGACTTGGGGGCCAGGGACACCTGAGTCGCGACGTCGGCACCGAGCAAGGCGGCGAGGCCGACGGCACTCAAGCTCGCAGTGAGCACGCCGGCCAGGAGGGCGGCACCGATCGGCAGCGCCAGGGCACCCAGACGCGCGCGCTGGCGATAGAGGGGGATGGCCAGTGAGACGGTGGCTGGACCGAGCAGAAAATGGACGAACTGTGCACCATCGAAATAGACCCCATAAGGGGTGTCCGTGGCCACCAAGATGGCGATCAACAGGGCCACCGCGATCCCGACCGGGTTCAAGAGGGGATTTCCGCGGCCGAGGCGATAGAGCCGGTCGGCCAAGAGGTAGCACACCAGCGTCGCCGACAGCCACAAGAGTGGCGAGGCCGCAAGATAGACCCAGATCTGCGTCAACGGGGTCTCAGTCATCGACCTTGCTCCGGCGCGTCAGACCCATCGACATCAGCCGGCGCACCCCGACCATCGTCAGGGCGGTCGCCGCGAGCGTGACCAGGGTCCCCAGGACGAGTGACGTCGCGATCGCCAACCACTGACCTTGAATCCGCTCCCAATGGAGCATCACGCCGACCCCGGCGGGAACGAACAACAACGAAAAGTGCGCAAGCAGGGCGTCGGCGGTATGTCCGACGTCATCGGACACGCCGCCGCGCAGGAACAGCCAACCGAGCAGGAGCAGCATTCCCAGCACGGGGCCGGGGATCGGCAGACCGGCGAGCAGCACGGTGGTCTCGCCGACGAGCTGACAGAGCAGGATCAGGGTCAGGGCCTGGAGCATCGTCTCGGTCGGTCGGAACTGCGCTCACCCTGGCTGAATCGGAAAGCCGGCGCGCGGGCCGATCTCGTAGCGATCCCGGCGGTAAAGGGGCGGTCCCTGCATGTAGACCGTGACCAGCTTAGCCAAAGACTCCAGCGCGTCGAGATGGATCCGCTCGTAGCCGTGCGAGGCGTCGATCCCGAAGGTCACCAGTGCGGTGCGCACGTCATTGCCCGCAGTCAGCGCCGCCGCGCTGTCCGAGCGATAGTACTTGAAGACGTCACGTTGGTGCGGGATCCCGAACTCCTGACAGAGCTGGATGATGCGATGGGTGAGGTGATAGTCAAACGGACCGACCTCGTCCGCCATGGCGATGGTCACGCCGAACTCGCTCGAGTTCTGCCCGGGGGCCGTCGTGCCGTTGTCGATGGTGAGCATCTCGGCGACGTCCTGATGGAGGGCGGCGGACGCCCCGGAGCCGACCTCCTCGGAGACGGTGAAGATCGGATGGCAGTCCACCGGCAGATCGAGCCCTTCGCGCCGGACCGCCTCGATCGCCGCCAGCAGGACCGCTGTCCCGGCCTTGTCGTCGAGATGACGGGAATTGATGAAGCCCGTGTCGGTGATCTCCGGATTGGCGTCGATGGCCAGGAAATCGCCGACATGGACACCGAGCCGCAGAAGATCGGCGACATTGCTCACCTGTGCATCGACCCGAAACTCCACGAAGTCCCAGCCCCCCGGCTGGTTGTCGATCTCGGGGGCGAAGGTGTGGCCGGAGGCCTTCAGCGGCAGAATGGTCCCCCGCCATTGGCAGGTGTCGGTGAAGAGGGTACCGCGCGCACCCTCGGCAAAGCGGGCGTTCCAATGGCCCACCGGGACCAGTTGCAGACGGCCGTTCTCCTTGAGCGACTTCACCATCGCCCCGAGCGTGTCGACATGAGCAACGAGCGCCCGATCCGGCTGGGAGACCTCGCCCTTCAGGTTGGCACGGATGGTCCCGCGGCGCGTTAGCTCAAAGGCCACCTCGAGCCGTTCGAGCTCCTCACAGACGAGATGGACGACACGATCCGTATATCCGGACGGGCTGGGGGTGTACAGCAGCTTCAGCAGGATTTCAACCAGGTATCGGCCATCGATCGTCGGCAGCTTCAATAGCTCTACTCCCGGGCGGCAGTCTGTGGGAACAGGAGGTCGACGAAGCGCTCGGCGGTCGGTTGCGGCTCGTGGTTCGCCAGGCCGGGTCGTTCGTTCGCCTCGATGATGACATAGTCGGTGCCACTGACCGAAGGCACAAGAAAATCCAGTCCGGTGACCGGGATCGCGAGGGCCCGGGCTGCCGCGACCGCCGCCTCGGCCAAGACGGGGCTCAGTTCCGCGGTGACGTCATGGATCGTTCCCCCGGTATGCAGATTGGCAGTCTTGCGCACCTGCAGCGACACGCCCTCCGGGAGGGTCGTCTCCAGGTCATAGCCTGCCTCTTGGACGCAGCGCCGGGTCTCGTCGTCCATCGGGATGGCGCTCTCACCCCCGGTCGCCGCGCGTCGGCGGCGGCTCTGGGCTTGGATCAGGTCGCGGATCCTGTGTTGGCCGGTGCCCGTCACATGGGCCGGCCTTCGGATCGCCGCCGCGACGACCTTGCAGTCGATGACGACGATCCGCAGGTCGTCACCCGCAACGTACTCCTCCAGGATCACCTGCTCGCACACCCGCCGGGCAGCGGCGATCGCCCGCTCCAGGATCTCCGGATCCCGTACGTCGACACTGATCCCCACCCCCTGCTCGCCGCGCGCCGGCTTGACCACCAGACGGCCCAGCCTGGAGAGAAACGCCTCGGCCTGATCGAGGGCCTCGAAGCGGGTCTGCTCCGGGACCCGCAGGCCGGCCCGTCGCAGCAGACGGTGCGTCACCGACTTGTCGTCGCAGCGGCTCATGGCCACCGCGCTGGTGAGCTCACTCAGGCTCTCGCGGCAGACGATGCGGCGACCCCCGAGCACCAGGGCGAAATAGCCGGCCTCGGCATCCAGGACCTCGATGCCGATCCCGCGGCGTCGCGCCTCGTTCACGATGATGGTGGCGTAGGGGTTGAGCCTGGCCTCCGGCTGCCGTCCGATGAACAACGGCTCGTTATAGGCGTTCTTGTTCTTGAGAGCAAAGGCGGGGATCCGCTCGAAGCCGAGCTTGCGGTAGAGCCGAATCGCACGGGTGTTGTCGTGGATCACCGAGAGGTCCAGGAACCCGCGTCCACGCGCCTGGTAATACTCGATCACCTGTCGGACCAGCGCATCCCCGATGCCCGGATAGGGTGCCTGGGCATCGACGGCCAGCGCCCAGAGACTCGCCCCGTTCTCCGGGTCGTCGAAGGCCGCGACGTGGTCCACCCCGGTGACGGCCCCGACGATCATGCCATCCTGCTCGTCCTCCGCCACCCAATAGCTCAGCACCTTGGACGTGCGATGGCCCCAGACGAAGTCCGGAGTGGGCGGCACCATCCGGCGAGCCGTATAGAGCCGATGGATCGCCTCGGCATCCTGGCGGCTGTTGAGCAGGCGGACATGAAATCCTTTCGGGCGCCGCGGCGAGCACTGATAGCGCTCGAGCCAGAGGCGAAAGGTATGGGACGGATCCAGGAAGAGATCCTGGGGCGCATAGGACAGCACCACATGCGGATCGCTCAGATAGAGCGCGACGTCGCGCGTCCCGGGCCGCTCCTCCCGAAGCGTTTCCGCCAGTGCCTCGGGATCGGCGAAGGTCTGGCCGAAGAGTAGCCGCCCCCAGCCGCAGTCGACGACCGCTGGCCGCTCCAAAGCCTGATCGGCCCGTGGCCGGCGGTCCCAGTTCTTGAGCGAAGGGGCGCGACTGCGCTCGAGACGTTGATGGACTCGGTCTCTGTTCATGAGAATCAGACCCCTTGTTCCTGAAGCCACATCTCCAACAAGGCGACCTGCCACAATTTGGATCCCCGCAGCGGGGTGATGTGCTGGTCCGGCGCCGTCAGCAGCTCCTCCACATAGGCCGCCTGGAATAGACCGCGGTCGCGGGCGCGCGGCGAGTGCAGCAGATCCCGCACGGTCGTCAACACCTCCCCGCGCAGGTATTTGAGGGCGGGCACCGGGAAGTAGCCCTTCGGTCGATCGATGACCGAGCTCGGGATCAGCCGCCGGCCGATTGCCTTGAGCACGCATTTTCCATCGTCGCAAAGCTTGTGCTCATCGGGCATGCGCGCGGCCAACTCGACCAGCTCGTGGTCGAGAAAGGGCACGCGCGCCTCCAGGCCCCAGGCCATCGTCATATTGTCGACGCGCTTGACCGGGTCGTCGACCAGCATGATCTGCTGATCGAGTCGCAGTGCCTTGTCCACGGGCGCATCGGCGCCAGCACGGGCGAAATGTCGCGCAATGAAGGCACGGCTCTCGTCCTCGCCGTGGAACCGGGGGTCGGCCGCACGGCGAAACTCATCGTGCGTCCGATCACAGAAGGCCCGGGCATAGTCGGCGACCGGCGCCTCGCTTCCGGCCATGGGCGGATACCAATGATAGCCCGCGAAGACCTCGTCAGCGCCCTGCCCGCTCTGCACGACCTTGACGTGCTTGGCCACCTCCTGCGAAAGCAGGTAGAAGCCGATGACATCATGACTCACCATGGGCTCGGCCATGGCGCGCACGCAATTTGGGAGCTCAGGCAGAAGTCGCGACGCCGAGTCGACCCGAATCTTGTGGTGTCGGGTCCCGAAGGCCTCAGCAATGATGTCCGAGTACTGAAACTCGTCCCCGACCTCGGACCCGACGGTCTCGAAGCCGACCGAGAAGGTATTGATACCGCGCTGGCCCTGCTCCGCCAGGAGGGCCACGATGAGACTGGAATCCAGGCCGCCGGACAGCAGGACGCCGACGTCGACGTCCGCCACCAGCCGGCGCGCGACCGCCTTACGCAGACCGTCGAGGACCCGCTCCTGCCAATCCTCGAAGGAGAGCGCTCGCTCCTCCGGCGTCGTCGCGAAGGAGAGATCCCAGTAGCAATGGTCGTGCTGCCGACCGTTCGGCTCGATCGTGCGGATGGTCGCCGGAGGGAGCTTGCGGACACCGCTCAGTATGGTGTGCGGCGCCGGCACCACCGCGTGGAAATGCATGTAGTAGTGCAGCGCCACCGGATCGATGTCGGTCGAGACCCTGCCTGCCGCGATCAGGGCGGGCAGGGTGGAGGCAAATCGCAGCCCTCCCGGCACCTCCGCGTAGTAGAGCGGCTTGATGCCGAGGCGGTCACGCACCAGCGTCAGGCGACCGGAGTCCCGTTCCGTGACGGCGAAGGCGAACATGCCGTGGAAGCGATCCACACAACGGGCCCCCCAGGCATGAAAGGCCTTGAGGACGACCTCCGTATCGCCGTGCGAGAAGAATCGGTAACCCTGCCCCTCCAACTCGGCCCGCAGCTCCTGGTAGTTGTAGATGCAACCGTTGAAGGCAATCGAGAGGCCCAGCTCGCTGTCCACCATCGGCTGTGCGGCGTGATTGCTCAGATCGATGATCGACAGGCGCCGATGGGCGAGCGCGACCCGACCCTGCTGCCAGATGCCATCGCCATCGGGGCCGCGGGGGATGATGGCCGCGCTCATCGCGCTCAAGGCGCCCAGATCGATCGGGCTGTCGTCGAAGCGGATCTCACCGCAGATACCACACATGACGGATTCTCCGGGGGCTGCGGAGCGCGCGGCCTGTTGGGGCGAGGAGCGAGGACACGGGTTCGCGAGATCGCGTCGCCCTGGCTCTGCCGGCGCGCTCCGATCGAGCGAATCGATTGGAGCTGGGCGGGTACGGGGTTTGACCGAGGCTTATGGATCGCAACCGACGGAGGGACTCGAGGCACAGGCGCGCCGCCGTGGACAGGCGACGCGCAGGCGGGCTGGATCGATCGGCTGGTTGGACATGGCCTTTTGTCCGCAGATCCAAAGACGCCGACGTGCCAAGCGATGAGACGAGGCTGGCCAATGCAGCATTTCCCTCGGCACACGGATGTGTCGTCGTTTCAAGGCCCGCAAGCGCCTGAACCCGAGGCGATCCGGAACACCCGTCCTCGAATCGCGAGCTGATTCGTTCCAGGGGCGGAATACATCAGCGACTGCTAAATTCTAACCAATGCGCTTGCTGCTGACCAGTTGGGCGGCGTTCGACCGCCCCCCTTTAGCGGATCCTCAGTTCCATTTGTCCGAAGCAGCCCCACTGTTCTGACCAGCGTCTGTTCAAGTCCAAGGTCGGCGTCTCGCCGCCCATTCCCAGCAACACCAGGTGGAACCATGGCAGAGAAACCGAAGCTCACCCAAGTCTTCGCGCAGAGCCACTATGCCTCAAGCTTCGAGGCGGAATCCGAGGATGAGGTCTACGACGAGCGCAAAGAGGCGCTCGTCAAGGGCATGCTCACCGAGATCGGCGAGGACCCCGATCGAGAGGGTCTGCGCCGCACGCCCTTGAGGGTCGCGAAGGCGATGGACTTCTTAACCAGCGGCTATTCGATGTCCGCCGAAGAGATCATCAAGAAGGCCGTCTTCGAGGAAGACGTCAAAGAGATGGTGGTCGTCCGCGACATCGAGTTCTATTCCATGTGCGAGCACCATATGCTGCCCTTCTTCGGCCACGCCCATGTCGGCTATCTTCCGAATGGGAAGGTGGTCGGGTTGAGCAAGGTCGCCCGCGTGGTCGACGTCTTTGCCCGACGGCTGCAAGTCCAGGAACGTCTGACGAACCAGGTCGCCGACGCCCTCATGGAGCACCTCGGCGCACACGGCGTCGCCGTGGTCATGGAGGCCAGCCACACCTGCATGATGATGCGCGGGGTCCAGAAACAGCGCAGCAGCACGGTCTCCAGCGCCATGCGCGGTGCCTTCGACACGGATCCGCGCACCCGGTCGGAGTTCATCT